>Ga0105039_100002_pt1 | contig 41984 bp, 58 predicted proteins | sample LS_119metaG_FD_91485 | JGI IMG/M metagenome (GOLD analysis project Ga0105039, IMG submission 91485) | Switchgrass associated microbial communities from Austin, Texas, USA - LS_119 metaG | ecosystem: Host-associated > Plants > Phyllosphere > Phylloplane/Leaf > Endophytes | place: USA: Austin...
CTTCCCGCCCCTTGCCCCACCCATCTTTTGTTGTCATGAACTTGATTGAAAGGAGTTGAAACTATGCGAGCTCGACGACAATCTGAACCCCTACCTGAGAGAAGTCGTCGGAAGACAGCTACAACTCCTGAGGGCCGTGAGAACCAGCTGATCTCACTGGCCCACGACCTCGTTGAGAGACGTCTTTCTGAAGGAACGGCTTCGGCTCAGGAGACAGTTCACTTCCTCAAGCTCGGTTCATCACGAGAACGACTCGAGCAAGAGCGCTTGGCTCATGAAAACCAGCTGACTCAAGTCAAGATCGAAGCGATGGCGAGTCAGGCACGGATCGAAGAGCTTTATAAAGAAGCTATCTTGGCCATGCGTGCTTATAATGGCACCGCTCCCGTCGAGTCTGATGACGACTATGAAGATTAGGTCATATTCGGAACTTCGACAACTTGATACGTTCATCGATCGCTTCAAGTATTTAATGCTCCGCGGGGAAGTTGGCCGAGCAACTTTTGGTTTCGATCGATACATCAATCAGCAATTCTACACGTCAAGACAATGGCGTCAGATCCGCAACGATGTAATCGCTCGAGATAACGGGTGTGATTTGGGAATCGCTGGCTACGAGATCAGCGATCGTGCCTATATTCATCACCTGAATCCGATGACTGTCGAGGAAATTGAGAATGGGGATGAGAGAATTCTCGATCTCGATAACCTCATCACGACAACTCATCGAACGCACAACGCCATTCATTTCGGTGACGAGAAACTACTTCCCCAGCCTCTCGTTGAGCGTAAGCGTGGCGACACGAATCTCTGGTAATGAAAGGAGGAGGTATGGATCAAGACAACTTCGACTCCGAAGATGTTCCTGTGCTCGTCGCCAAGACGGATACGAAGGATGGTCCTGGTTACCTCAACGAGGACGAGCTCCCCGAGAGTGATTTCAAAGGGAGTGATGACGAGTGACTGACACGATCAAGTACGACAAGCATGTCGCTAACTTCATCGATGCTCTCAGCGCGACTGGTCACGTCACGCATCGTTCCTACACGAAGACTTCGGTCACTCTGCACCACAATGCGGGTCGTCTATCGCATCAGGGTGTTCTGGATGTCTGGAAGGTTCGTCCGGCTTCGGCTCACTTCGATGTCGACGGCAACGGCGATGTCGCTCAGTACGTCAAGGTGAATGAGTATGCCTGGGCTGCTGGCGACCTTACCGGAAACCAGAAGTCCATACACATCGAGATGGCGAACTTGAAGCTCGCTCCCACTTGGGAGGTGGCTGAGGTTACTTGGAAGGGTGCGGCTCGTCTCGCTGGATGGCTCTTCTACAAGGAGGTTGGTAAGCGTCCGACCAAGACCAACTTCCACTATCACAGTCACTGGTCTGCGACTGCCTGTGCCGGTCCGTACATGGACAAGATCTACAACAAGGTCTTGAAGGCTGCTCAGGAAGCCTACGATCACTTCAAGTCTCCGTCCAAGCCTGCTCCGGGTCCCAGCACGAAGCCCGTACCCAAGCCGGGTATGACCGTCAATGCGGTAGCGCGCGAGGTTATCCAGGGCAAGTGGGGCAACGGTCAGACTCGCAAGGAGCGTCTCGAGAAGGCCGGGTACGACTACGAGGAGGTTCAGGCTCGTGTCGAATACCTCATGGGCAAGACCTCAAAGCCTAGCCTGAAGAAGACCACTGAGCAGGTTGCTCGAGAGGTCATCCAGGGCAAGTGGGGCAACGGCAGTGTTCGAGTTCGCCGACTGGCTGAAGCCGGTTACAAGGTCAACGTCGTTCAGGCTGAAGTCAATCGTCTGATGCGCGGCTAGTATCCCGTAAGGAGGTGTCCCGCGTGGAAAACAGCATTCTCAATAGCACTAAGAAGATTCTCGGAATCGAGGCTGATTACACGGCTTTCGACACCGATATTCTTACTCACATCAACACGGTGTTCTCTACATTGAACCAGATTGGGATAGGTCCCATTGAAGGTTTCATGATCGAGGATGCCACGCCTACGTGGGACGCCTTCCTTGGGACTGATCTTCGTCTTAACCAGGTAAGGTCTTACACGTTTCTTCGAGTTCGTGTTCTGTTCGACCCTCCTCAGACATCCTTCCTTCTCGAGGCTTTGGACAAGCAGATCAAGGAACTCGAATGGCGCCTGAACGTCCATAGGGAGAGTGAAGCATGGACGGACCCAACCGTACCGATGTCGTGAAGACAATCGGCAGTGTTCTCGAGCACTACGGCATCAAGGGAATGCGATGGGGCGTCCGTCGAGACAACCCTTCGGGCTCATCTGTTCCCGCTTCTGACGATGCGAAGAAGACTGCCGAGTACAAGGCCCGGGTCAAGGCTGGCGGTACGAAGTCCCTGACAACTAAAGAACTCCAGGATCTTGTCAACCGCATGAACCTGGAACAACAGTACAACCGTTCAAGACCTCGTACTGTTGGTGAGCAGACTCGGAGATTCATTACCGACACCTTGCTCAACATTGGTAAGCAGGAAGCGGCCAAGTACGCATCTCGCGAGATCGCTAAGGCATTGGCGGCACGGTCGTGATCGACGATCTTCGAAAGACTCTTCTTGAAATAGAAGAGAATGATCTTAACTACCCTGTTCGCTACGGTCTAGTACTTCGTGCTATGTATCTCGCACACGAGGCAGGGTTTCCCGCAGGGATTCGTATGGATAACCTCGCGCCAGAATGGCCGGTTGTCTACATCGATCTTCCTACCGGACAAATCTCGTGGCACATGCCGCAGTATTACACTACTTGGGATGGTCACGACACAGACACCAAGTATGCAAGGATTCGTAAGTGGGTTGATCAGTAGAAAGGGGGTTGGCTGTGGGATTGTCGAATACTGCAGTCCCGGTATATTACGGACAATTCCGTGACGCAGTACTTCGCGGCGAAATTCCAGTGAATCGAGAAGTCACACTGGAGATGAACCGAATCGACGCACTCATTGCCAACCCTAACATCTACTATGACGACGGGGTTGTCGAGGGTTTCATTCTCTACTGCGAGAATGAGCTCACACTTACCGATGGCAGCGATCTACATCTGCTTCCTACATTCAAGTTGTGGGCCGAACAGATCTTTGGTTGGTATTACTTCGTCGAACGAAGTGTATACGAGCCGACAGAAGACAATCACGGTGGTCGATACGTCAACAAGACAATCAAGAAACGGCTGACTACAAAGCAGTACCTCATAGTTGCCCGAGGTGCCGCTAAGTCCATGTATGCCGAGTGCATACAAAGTTACTTCTTGAATGTAGACACATCGACCACACATCAGATCACGACTGCTCCGACGATGAAACAAGCTGATGAGGTGATGTCGCCATTCCGAACAGCAATTACGAGGAGTCGTGGGCCCCTATTCAAGTTCTTGACGGAGGGCTCTCTTCAGAACACCACTGGTTCCAAGGCGAATCGGGTGAAGCTTGCTTCCACGAAGAAGGGTATCGAGAACTTTCTGACTGGCTCCCTGCTGGAAGTCCGCCCGATGTCGATCAACAAGCTTCAGGGTCTCCGCCCCAAAGTTTCAACGATCGACGAATGGCTTTCTGGCGACATTCGAGAGGATGTCGTAGGAGCTGTGGAACAAGGCGCCTCAAAGCTGGACGACTATTTGATTGTTGCGATCAGCTCAGAAGGTACTGTTCGGAACGGTAGTGGCGATACCATCAAAATGGAACTCGCTGACATTCTCAAAGGCGAGTACCTAGCTCCTCATGTTTCGATCTGGCATTACAAGTTGGACGAACTTGAGGAAGTCGCTGATCCGGCCATGTGGCCAAAGGCGAATCCAAACTTGGGAAAGACCATCACCTATGAGACTTACCAACTCGATGTTGAACGAGCCGAGAAAGCCCCCGCGTCTCGTAATGACATCTTGGCTAAGCGCTTTGGGATTCCAATGGAGGGGTATACCTACTTCTTTACTTACGAAGAGACTATACCTCATCGTCATCGGGAATTCTGGGAGATGCCTTGTGCTCTCGGTGCGGACCTTTCCCAGGGTGATGACTTCTGTGCGTTCACATTCCTCTTTCCGTTGCGCGAGGGTTTCGGGATAAAGACGCGAAGCTACATCACTTCCCTGACTTTGATGAAACTCCCTGGCGCCATGCGTCAAAAGTATGACGAGTTCATCGAAGAAGGCAGTCTTCATGTTCTTGAGGGAACCGTTCTTGACATGATGGAAGTCTATGATGACATAGATGCTTTCATCACCGAATCAAGGTACGACATTCGTGCTTTTGGTTTCGACCCGTACAATGCCAAAGAATTCGTTGCTCGTTGGGAGGCCGAGTATGGTCCTTACGCCATCGAGAAAGTAATTCAGGGTGCTAAGACGGAGTCGGTTCCGCTCGGAGAACTGAAGAATCTGAGTGAGGAAAGACTGCTCATCTTTGATGAAGCACTCATGAGTTTCGCCATGGGTAATTCCATCACCATGGAAGACACAAACGGTAACAGGAAGCTTCTTAAGAAGCGACAAGAAGCGAAGATCGATAACGTTGCCGCTTTGATGGATGCTTACGTCGCATACAAACTCAACAAGGAAGCCTTCGAGTGACCAGAAAGGAGGTGACTCATGGGAGTACTTTCCCGTCTGAAGAGCAGTCTACAGCATGCGTGGAATGCGTTCACGGATGAGAATTATCGAGATGCCTCATATGCTGGCGGTTACAGTTATGGCGGTCGTCAGGACCGAGTGCAACTGACATATTCTAATGAGCGGTCGATCATAGCATCGATTCTCACTCGTTTGAGTATTGACCTTGCAGCAGTTGACATTCGTCATGTTCGTTTGGATAGTAGTGGGAGATATTTGGAAGACATCATCAGCGGTCTGAATGATTGTCTCACTCTCGAAGCGAACATGGATCAAGGGGCCACTCACTTTCGTCAGGACATGGCGATGTCTCTCTTTGATAAGGGGGTAGTTGCGATTGTTCCTGTCGATACGACGATCAACCCTGCCGTGTCTGGTGGTTTTGACGTTCAGTCTCTTCGCGTTGCCGAGATTGTAGCATGGTACCCGGACAAGGTACGTGTCAGTCTTTACAATGAGAAGAAAGGCTATCGTGAGGAGATCACACTCCTTAAGAAGTTTGTGGCGATAGTCGAAAACCCTCTTTATGCTGTAATGAATGAGCCGAACTCAACGCTTCAACGACTCATTCGAAAGCTGAACATGCTTGATGCTGTGGATGAGCAGTCCAGTTCGGGCAAGCTTGACATGATCATTCAGCTCCCGTACGTCATCAAGTCTGAGGCTCGTCGACAGCAGGCTGAACAACGTCGAAAGGACATCGAGTTTCAGCTCAAGGGCAGTAGATACGGTATTGCCTATACAGACGGAACTGAGAAAATTACACAGCTGAACCGTCCGGCAGAGAACAACCTACTCAAGCAGATTGAGTATCTCACGGCAATGCTCTACAGCCAGCTTGGTTTGACGGAAGAAGTAATGAATGGTACGGCCGATGAGAAGGCCATGATCAATTACTACAACCGGACAATCAAGCCTGTTCTCAGGGCAGTTACTGAGTCTATGCGTCGGGCATTCCTCACCAAGACTGCTCGAACCCAAGGTCAGTCGATTCTGTTCTTCCGTAACCCGTTCGAACTCGTTCCTATGGAGCAGGTTGCGGAGATCGCTGACAAGTTTACTCGGAACGAAATTCTTACCTCCAACGAAATCCGTCAAGGTATTGGTTTCAAACCAGCCAAGGACCCGAAGGCGGACAAGCTACAGAACAGTAACATGCCACAACCATCGACTCCGTCGGAGTCGCCACCGCCCCAACTAGTAGGGACAGGAGGAGACAGTCAAAATGGAAGCTGACTTCAGTGGTTACGCTACCAAGGCTGGCCTCAAGTGCTCCGACGGTCTGACCATTACGGCTGAGGCCTTCAAGCACATGGACGGGATGAAGCTTCCTCTCGTCTGGCAGCACGGCCATAACAAGGCCGACAATGTTCTGGGTCATGCCAAGCTGGAAGCTCGTGGGGATGGCGTCTACGCATACGCCTTCTGCAACGAGACGCCCCAGGGCAAGAACGCGAAGATGCTGGTTGAGCACGGCGATATCACAATGATGTCAATCTACGCTAACCAGCTCGTCAAGAAGGGCAGCGTCGTCACTCACGGAATGATTCGTGAAGTCAGTCTGGTTCTCGCTGGCGCCAACCCCGGCGCCAAGATCGACTGGGTGAGTATCAGGCACAGTGACGGTGACGTCGAGACCCTCGAGGACGAGGCCATCATCCACACCGGGCTCAAGTTCGAGCTCGAACATGCTGAGGACGATACGTCATCTGATGAGGGTGACGAGACTCTTCAGGACGCCTACAACAACCTCTCAGACGAGGCGAAGAACGTCGTTCACGCCATGGTAGAGGCCGCGCTGGAACTCACTGTCAAGAGTGACGCCGCGGAGCATTCCGAAGACACGGCCGACGACTCCGACGGCGACGACAAGAAGACCGACGAGGGCGACCTCAATCACCAGGAAGGAGCGGACATGTCGCGTAACGTGTTCGAACAGCAGGGTACCGATGTCGAGGTGAAGAAGCACACGCTGTCGCACGCCGACGTTCAGGGGATCATGGCCGACGCCGTGAAGCTCGGCTCCCTCAAGGAGGCCGCCCAGAACTACGCTCTTCAGCACGGGATCGAGAACCTTGAGGTTCTGTTCCCGGATGCCCAGACTCTCAGCAACACCCCCGAGTGGATCAAGCGGCGGACCGAGTGGGTCGCCGGTGTTCTCAGTGGCGTTCGGCGGAGCCCCTTCTCCAGGGTCAGGACCATCCTGGCCGACATCACCATGGAGGAGGCTCGGGCCAAGGGCTACATCAAGGGGAACTTCAAGAAGGAAGAGTTCTTCTCGGTCACCAAGCGGACGACCGGACCCACGACCGTCTACAAGAAGCAGAAGCTCGACCGTGACGACGTGGTCGACATCACCGACTTCGACGTGGTCGCCTGGATCAAGGGCGAGATGCGTCTGATGCTGGAGGAGGAGCTCGCTCGGGCGATCCTCATCGGTGACGGTCGTGACGTGTCCGACGAGGACAAGATCAAGGACCCGGTCGGTCAGACCGACGGTCTGGGCATCCGTTCGATCCTGAACGAGCACGAGCTCTTCGCTACTGTCGTCAATGTCAACGTCGGTGCGACTCCGGACTACTACGAGGTCGTGAAGGCGGTCAAGCGTGGTATGCAGTTCTACCACGGCACCGGTACCCCGACGTTCTACACCACTCGTCCCGTGCTGGTGGAGATGCTCCTGACGGAGGATTCCTTCGGTCGTCCGCGCTGGGAGACCAAGGAGGCTCTCGCTGCGGCTCTGATGGTCGACCGGATCGTCGAGGTCGAGGTGATGCAGGATCACACAGACCTGTTCGGCATCATCGTCAACCTGGGTGACTACAATGTTGGTGCTGACAAGGGCGGCGAGGTCACTCTCTTCGACGACTTCGACATCGACTACAACCAGCTCAAGTGGCTGATCGAGACCCGGATATCCGGTGCTCTGGTCAAGTACAAGTCTGCTCTGGTCGTCAAGCGAGTCTCCAGTTCGAACGTTCTGGCTACTCCGGTGATGCCCGCCTTCGACGAGTCTACGGGCGTCGTCACCATCCCGACCGTGACCGGCGTTACCTACGTGAACGCGGACACCGATGCCACGCTGACGCCTGGTGCTCAGAGTGCTCTCGCTGCGGGTGCGACGCTCAATGTTCTGGCTACCGCGGACAGTGGTTACTACTTCGCCACCAACGCTGAGGACGAGTGGTCGTTCACCCGTCCGGCTGCCTGATAGTCGAACCTAGCCATGGCAAGATTCCACGGTAAGGTCGGTTACGGCGAAACTGTGGAGACGTCTCCCGGAGTCTGGGATGATGTCATTACCGAGAGATCATATTTCGGTGATGTGCTTCGTAATACTCGCAGACTCCGGGAGGGAGAGAGCGTCAATGACGATCTCTCGGTGAACAACTCCATTAGCATCGTCGCGGACGCGTACGCCAACGATCATTTCTTTGCCATTCGCTATGTCCAATGGATGGGGTCTTTGTGGAAAGTCTCGGATGTCGAGGTGCAGAGACCCCGTCTCATCTTGAGGCTGGGAGGTGTCTACAACGGGCCAAAGGCTACAGCTCCAGACACTCCTTGAGGAGCTTCTGGGCTCTAATCAGGTATATTTCCAGCCTCCTGCTACCGTGCAGATGCAATATCCTTGCATCGTATACGCAAGGGACAATGCGAAAACTGAGTTCGCCGGGAACAACCCGTACACCTACAACAAGCGCTACATGGTGACGGTAATTGACAGGAATCCCGACAGTGAGATCCCTGACAAGGTCGCCAAACTTCCGACGTGTCGACTTAATCGGATCTACACGGCGAACAATCTTCACCATGATGTGTTCAATCTCTACTTCTGAGAGGAAGTAAGCAAATGGCCCTGCTCACGTGGGATCAGACCGGCGAACGATTTTATGAGACCGGTGTGGATCACGGAGTTCTCTACCTTCCGAATGGTGTGGGTGTCTATGACACCGGCTTCGCCTGGAACGGTCTGGTCTCCGTCACCGAATCGCCTTCTGGTGCCGAGTCAAACCCGCAGTACGCAGACAACATCAAGTACCTCAACCTGGTCTCCGCTGAGGAATTCGGTGCGACCATCGAGGCTTTCACCTACCCGGACGAATTCGCGGAGTGCGATGGTACGGTGATGCCGCAGCCTGGTGTCTCCGTGGGCCAGCAGAACAGGAAGCCCTTCGGTCTGTCCTACAGGACCCGTCTCGGCAACGATCTGAACGGTACTGACTACGGATACCGGCTGCATCTGATCTACAACGCTCTCGCGGCTCCTTCGGAGAAGGCCTACACGACGATCAACGACTCGCCAGAGGCCATCACCTTCAGCTGGGAGCTGACCACCACCCCCGTCGAGGTCGGTATGGTCGACTCGGTAATGTACAAGCCGACGGCCAGCCTGACAATCGACTCGACCAAGGTCAATGCTGCGGCTCTGACTACCCTCGAGGAGTTCCTCTATGGGACTGCAGGCACGGACCCTTCCCTGCCTGCTCCTGCCGATGTCCTCGGTCTGTTCTCCGGCACCATCACTACTGTGACGCCGGTTGCTCCGACCTACGACTCCGGTACCGACACGATCACGATTCCTTCGGTGACTGGTGTGAACTACTACATCAACAACGAAGTGGTGACCGGTGCGGTCGTCATTACCGAGAACACCATGGTCACGGCGAAGCCTGCCGCTGGCTACAAGTTCACGACCGGTACGGACGACGACTGGTTCTTCAGCTTCTCATAAGAGAAGAAGTAAAAAGGAGGGAGGCCAGAGATGCTGACCATAGTAATACCATTGGGTGAGTCATTCGATGAGGAGAAGAACGAGTTCATCGTTACCGAGTCGTTTGAGATGGAGATGGAACACTCTCTGGCCTCCCTGTCAAAATGGGAGTCATTCTTCGAGAAACCATTCCTTGGTGCAAACGACAAGTCTCCCGAAGAGACTCTCTGGTACATCAAGGCGATGGTGATTACTCCGGAACTTCCCCCGGGAATTTTCGACAAACTTTCTCAGGGGAATTTCGAAGAAATCAACAAGTACATCGGTGCTAAGATGACTGCGACTTGGTTCAATGAGGCACCCAATCAAAGACCGATTCGTGAAATCATCACTGCAGAGATTATCTATTACTGGATGATCTCGTTCAACATTCCATTCGAATGCCAGTATTGGCATCTGAATCGACTGCTTACCCTTATCAAGGTGTGCAGTCAGAAGAATGCTCCTCAGAAGAAGCAATCGAGACGAGACATGATCGCCCAACGTCAAGCTCTCAATGCTCAGAGGAAAAAGTCACTAGGGACTAGCGGGTAAAGGAGGAATACCACGTGCCAAGACTTGCCTGGAACTCTTCCGGTACCCGTTCCTACGAAACCGGTGTGGACCGAGGTGTTCTCTACGTTGCAGGTCAGCCGGGTGTTGTCTGGAACGGTTTGACATCAGTCACTGAGAATTCCTCTGGCGGAGAAGCAAAGCCTTACTACATCGATGGTGTGAAGTACGCCAACGTGCCGACATATGAAGAGTATGAGGCTACGATCACGGCTTTCACCTATCCCGATGAGTTTCTTGAATGCGAGGGTCGTACTCAAGCCCGTTCGGGTCTCTTCGTGACTCGTCAGCGTAGGAAGTCTTTCGGATTCTCCTACAGAACCAGAGTCGGTAACGACCTGTCAGACGAGCACGGGTACAAGATCCACATCATTTACAATGCTTTGGCTTCTCCGTCAGATCAGGAGTATACGACTGTCAGTGATTCAACCGAAGCCATGGACTTCAGTTGGAACATCACCACTCGTCCTCCGGCAATTTCCGGTTATCGACGCACGTCTCATTTCGTGATCGACTCCCGAAGCACAGACTCTGTTGTCCTCGGAATCGTCGAGGATATTCTATACGGGAATGAGGTTGAAACAGCCAGACTTCCCACCTTCGATGAGCTTCTCGAAGCATTTGATACCATCTCCAATCTCGTCATCACTGACAATGGCGATGGTACGTGGACGGCAACCGCTCCATTCGACGTTATTCAAATGCTGGACGACACAACGTTTCAAATCACTTCGCCGATGGCCGAATTCATCGATGAAGATTCATACACCATCAGCTCGGAGTAGAAAGGCGATCACGTGGCAACTATCACTGGTTTGACTGCTGACAGAATGCTCGCGATCGAGGCGGCAACCGTAGTCGGTGGTGCGTTCGATTCTGCAAGCCATCTTCAGCTCGAGAAGCATGACGGAACCCTGGTCGACGCGGGAACTCCTCCGGATGCTACTGAAGCCGCAAAGGGTATCGTCGAACTCGCCAGCAGTGCAGAGGTCATTGCAGGCACAGATGCTCTTCGTGTGGTGACTCCCGCGGGTCTTGCCGCTATTCCGGGCAACAAGGTTCAGAACCTTACTGCCAACAGCATTGCCGAGAGCGCAATCTACAGCGCATATCCTACTGGCGTTTCGATCATGAGCCTTAATACTGGCTCTAGTTGGTCGCTCGCTTCTGGGTTCGGTACTGTTCTCACGATCAACATCGACATGGACCGATGCACCCAGGTCTTCTATGCAAGGGCTGGCGGTACAACAGGTCTCTGCCGAAGCTGGACAAGGTCCTACCACTCCACGGACAATGGCGGTGGATGGACGAGCTGGCAACAACAGATGATCATGCCTACGATCAATCCAACCGGCGTGACTCAGTCCATCCCTGTTGGCAACTACCCTCAGGGAATGTGTCGAATCTACTTCACATCAGCTCAGTCAACTGGATGGGATTTCGCTGGTAAGGCTGGCGAAGTTGTCACCTATTACGACGGAGTCGACTACGCGAAGCAGACCTGGACGTCTCACGCGAGTGGTAGCAGCAACAAGCCCGAGACGTGGATTCGAACTGGAAACATCGCAAGTGGCTGGTCTGCATGGACTGTCGTTGCAAATCCTGGCGAATGGACATCCTACACACCTACGTGGACGGCTGGCACCACAAATCCCACACTCGGAAATGGTACGTTGATCGGCCGATATTCTCGTGTCGGTAGAATGATCACCTTCCACATCAACCTGACCATCGGTTCAACTACGAATCTCGGGTCTGGAAGTTATGCGTGGGCATTGCCTGTTCCAGTAACAAGTGTCGATGTGCATTTTGTTGGGAACGCGCATATTATTGCTGGAGGTCCTCGGTACGGCGGACAGTGTCTTATGTCGACTACTGGAACAACGACCGCGGCATATTTTCCAATAACCTCTAGCAATACGAATTTGCAGGTGGTTAATCCCACCAATCCGGCGTCGCTTGCTTCAGGACATCAAGTCCGACTCACAGGAACCTACGAAGCCGCTAGCTAAGGGGAACGAATGGCGAATCTCGAAGTAACACTCAGCCTCGGGAGCAATCAGCGCCTCTACGAAATCAACATGACGGACGACGGTCCTGATGGAGGAAATCTGACTTCGGTCAGTGCTCATGTGAATGTTAATGGCACCATCGGTTTCGCTGAGGTTGAGGCAGCTCTTCAAACATTCGCAGCTACTCTGACGGCTCCTGAAGGTTATACTCTGCAGTCCATCAAGAGTACTTCGAGTTCTCAGACCACACTCTAACTTCTGAAGGAGTCGAATTGATTTCCATACGATCAACCGGCTCCTTCAGTAAGACGGAGTCTGCTCTAAAGCGGATGAGAAAGCCGGATATTCTCTCGATTCTGCAGTCAGGTGGACGAGAAGGGGTTAGTGCACTAGTACAGGCAACTCCTATCGACTCTGGCCTGGCTGCGGATTCGTGGGATTTCGTCGTCTCTTCCGACAGGGGAAAATACACGATTACCTGGACGAACAACGATGTCGAAAATGGTTTTCCCGTAGCCATTATGCTTCAGTATGGTTATGGAACTGGAACCGGCGGTTATGTTCAAGGTCGTGATTATATCAACCCTGCAATCCAGCCTATATTTGACAGCATTGCCGATAAAGTGTGGAAGGCGGTGACCTCAGCATGACGTCTCCAGTCGAAAACCGTGTTGTACAGATGCAGTTCGACAATGCTCGATTCGAACAGCGTCTGAACCAGACGATCGCCTCATTGGATCGTCTTAACAAGACTCTTCAGCTGACTGGAGCCACCAGAGGCCTTACCAACATAGGCAATGCAGCTGCCAATCAAGCTTCTTCCCTTCAGAACATCGAGCAAAGTGCCCAGAGTATATCCGACCGATTCAAAGCAATGGGCGTTGTCGGTGTAACTGCTCTGGCTACGGTTGCTCATTCTGCGATTACTGCGGGCAGTCAGTTCCTCAAGTCTTTTACTTTCGCACCCATCATGGAGGGGTTTCGAGAGTATGAGACGAACATCAACTCAATTCAGACAATTCTGGCGAACACCGGCCTTGAGGGAGAGAAGGGTCTCGCCAAGGTCAATTCTGCTCTGGATGAGTTGAACCATTACTCCGATCAAACCATCTATAACTTTTCTGAGATGGCAAGGAACATCGGCACCTTCACGGCTGCCGGTGTCGAACTGGATACAGCGACTTCAGCGATCAAGGGTATCGCAAACCTTGCTGCTATCTCCGGTTCCAACTCAGAGCAGGCTTCTACAGTGATGTATCAGCTCTCGCAGGCTATATCTGCGGGAACTGCCACACTCGAAGACTGGAACTCGGTTGTCAATGCCGGTATGGGCGGCAAGGTCTTCCAGGAGGCTCTGAAGGATACTGCTCGCGTTCACGGTGTTGCCATCGACGATATGATCAAGGACGCTGGTAGCTTCCGCCTTTCTCTGCAAGAGGGATGGCTCACTGGTGAGATTCTCACTGAGACTCTCCAGAAGTTCACCGGTGATCTTACCAAGTCTCAGCTCAAGTCCATGGGCTACAACGAGGAACAGATCCGCGGCATTCTCAAGATGGGTAATACTGCCCGGGATGCCGCTACCAAGGTCAAGACCATGAGTCAGCTCATCAACACCCTTCAGGAGGGGTTGAGTTCTGGCTGGGCCAAGACTTGGCAGACTGTGTTCGGTGATTTCAATGAGGCCAAAACTCTCTTCACCGAAGTGGGTACGGTTCTTGGTGGGTTTGTCGACAGTTCCAATGATGCCCGTAACAAGGTTCTCGGAGACTGGAAGGAACTCGGCGGTCGTACTGTTCTGATCGATGGCATCAAGAATGCTTTCGAAGCTTTGATGTCGGTAATCAGACCGATCAAGGAAGCTTTCCGAGAGATATTCCCGGCCACAACCGGACGTCAGCTCTATGAAATGACAGTCACTTTCCGTGACTTCATGGAGAGGTTGAAGCTCGGTGAGGGAACTGCGGAAAACCTCCGGCGGACATTCGCCGGGTTCTTTGCAGTTCTCGGCATCGGCTGGGAGATCGTCAAACAGGTTGCGAAGACTATATTTGGTCTCTTCGAAACCGTTGGCGAGGGTAGCGGTGGCTTCCTCAAGAGTACGGCAAGTGTCGGTGACTTCCTGGTTGCTTTGCACAAGGCAATCAAGGAGGGTGAAGGCCTTACCAAGTTCTTCGAGGGTCTCGGTGCTATTCTCGCTGTTCCGATCAGGCTGGTTCAACGGCTTGGCGGATATTTGGTCGATCTCTTCGAAGGTAGCGGTACCGATAGTACGAGCGCTGGAAAGAACGTCGGCGAATTCACTGATAAACTTGATGTCATGGCCCGAGTCGGTGAGAAGATCACCGATATTTGGGAGAACATCGGAAACGTCATGGATCGGGTCTGGAGTGGCGTCCAGACTATCGGCAGCAACATAGCCGACTTCTTCGACAACTTCGGATCTGGCATCGGTGAGGAACTTCAGGATCTGGATCTCACCGACGTCTTTGCAGGAATCAATACGGGTCTCTTCGGCGCCCTTGTGCTGGCTCTCAGGAATTTCCTGAGTGGTGGCGGTGGTGGTCTTATGGAGGGCATTACCGACTCCATCGAGGCCTTCACTGGTGTTTTGAAATCCATGCAGACGACTCTGAGGGCGGCAACACTTCTTCAGATCGCTCTGGCTGTGGGTATTCTTGCTCTTGCAATGAGCACCCTTTCCGAGATTGATCAGGAAGGACTAACTCGAGCGGGTACCGCAATTGGTGCTCTGTTCGCTCAGTTGGTTACATCCCTGCTCGTCTTCGAGAAGATCTCGGGATTCAAGGGTTTCGCCAAGATGCCCTTCGTTGCTACGTCGATGATTCTTCTCGGAGTCGCGATCAACATCTTGGCTATTGCAGTCAAGAATCTGTCTGAGCTTAGTTGGGAGGAGCTCGGTAAAGGTCTTACCGGAGTCATAGGTTTGCTTGGCGCCCTCGTTGGCGTCTCCCAGCTTATGGGCAATCCTGGCAAGATGATCTCGACAGGTCTCGGGATGATCGCTCTAGCAGCGGCTATCAAACTACTTGCCGATTCTGTCACAGATTTGTCCGGGCTCAGTTGGGAGGAGATGGCTCAGGGGCTGGTGGGTGTCGGTGCTCTTCTCGGGGCTCTGACTCTCTTCACCAGATTCTCTAAAGCAAGCGCCGCGGGACTCGCTCAGGGTGCCGGAATTGTCCTTCTCGCCTTCGGTATTAAGCTACTTGCCGATGCTCTCAAGGATATTTCCAAACTCTCGTGGGGCGAACTCGGAAAGGGTATGGCGGGATTGGCCGGTGGGCTGGCGATCATCGCAGCCGCACTCAAACTGATTCCCGCTCAGGCCATCCTGGGTGGTGGCGGAGTTCTTCTAGTAGCTCTGTCGCTGGGTATGGTGGCTGATGCCCTTGACGAGATGGGGCAAATGAGCTGGAGCGAGATCGGACGTGGTCTCACTGCAATGCTCGGTGCTATGACCATCATTGCGGCTGCTTTGTACGTGATTCCTCCGGCGGCAATTCTCGGTGCGGCTGGTGTCCTCATTGTAGCTTTCGCGCTCAAGGAGATTGCGAAGGTCCTCGATGAGATGGCTCAGTTCAGTTGGGAGGAAATCGGCAAGTCGATGACTATGCTTGCCGGTACTCTGGGAATCATCGCAGCAGCGTTGTTCGTCATGCAAGGTGCTCTTCCTGGTGCGGCTGCAGTTCTTATTGTCGCGGCATCTCTGGCAATTCTTGCGCCAGTTCTCATGCAGTTCAGTCAGATGTCTCTCGCCGAGATCGGTACGAGTCTTCTGATGCTGGCCGGTGTATTCACAGTGTTCGGTCTGGCGGCTTTCGTTCTGGCGCCCGTCGTTCCTGTGATGATCGGTCTCGGTGCTGCCGTTGCTCTTTTGGGTATCGGTATGCTGGCTGCTGGTGCAGGAGTGCTCTTGTTCGCGACTGCTCTAACGGCTCTGGCAGCCGCGGGAGTAGCAAGTACGGCGGCTATCGTCGGAATCGTGGCCGGTCTGGTTGGCCTTATTCCAATGGTGATGGAACAAATCGGACTCGGTCTGATTGCCTTTGCTGAGGTGATCGGAGAGTCTGGTCCTGCCATTACCAGGGCTATCACTGAAGTACTCAATGCGTTGCTTGATGCCATCGAAGAAGTAACGCCTCGGGCTGTTGAGCTATTGCTCGAGATGCTCGTGATGATGTACAACAAGATGGCCGATTACGTTCCTCAGATGGTTGATGCTGGTCTTCGTCTGTTGACCGGCGTTCTCGATGGCATCGCCGATAATATTGACGATGTCGTCGACTCTGCTGTGGATATCGTGACTGAGTTCATCGATACCATCGGTGATGCAGGTGTCGATATTATCGACGCTGGTGCTGAGATGATCATCGACTTCATTAACGGTGTCGCTGACTCCATCGACGAACATTCGGAAGAGCTTGGAGAAGCCGGTGCGAACCTCGCTGAGGCCATCATCGAGGGCATGGTTGACGGTCTTGCCGCCGGTGGTGGTGAGATTCTGGATGCCGCTAAGAACATGGCACAGAATGCTCTTGACGGCGCCATGGGCCTTCTTGGAATTCACTCACCTTCTCGCGAGTTCAATAAGATCGGTAAGTTCGTTGTTCAGGGTTTCCGTCAGGGTATCGACGGCAACAAGCAGGAGATCAATCAGGCTTTCAGTACTCTGAAGGGTCAACTGCGACAGTTCGTCAGCGATTCCAAGCAGGAGGTCAAGAGACTCGAGCAGGAGCTGAAGCAACTCCGGGATTCCGACAAGAAGGAGGACAAGCGAAGGGCCGCCAAGATTGCCGCACAGCTTGCCCGGGAGAAGCGAGAGCAGGCTGCTGCCCAGGCTACGTACGAACAGCTCTCGAAGAGACTGGACGACGAGCAGAGGAAGCTTGGACGTCTTGCGGACAGGTACGATGAACTGACTGGCAAGATCGAACGAGCTCAGCAGAGACTACAGAATGCGATCCGAACCCGGGACGACTACAACAAGCAGATCAAGGACCAGTATTCGGATATTCCGAGTGCTACCGGTGAGACGAAGGTCGCTGACTACATCGCAGATCTCAAAAAGCAGGTTGAGGACACGAAGGTGTTCGCTAATGCTTTGGCCAGACTGCGTGATCTCGGCATCAATGACGAGATGTACAAAGATCTTCTCGCCACTGGTCCTGAAGCTCTGCCGTTCGTCCAGGAACTTCTTGCCGGTGGCAAGCGTGGTGTCAACCAGATCAACGCGCTTAACAAGGAGCTGAACAAGACCGGCAAGGCTCTGGGTAAGGAGGCCTCCAGCGAGCTCTACCAGGCTGCTGTGGACTCGGCCCGTGGCATTGTTGACGGTCTGAAGAAGCAGCGCAAGGCCATCGAAGAGCAGATGGACAAGATCGCCGATGCGATGGTCAAGGCTCTCAAGAAGAAGCTCGGAATCAAGTCTCCTTCGAAGGTGTTCGCCGAACTCGGTGGATATTCTGCGCAGGGTCTGACGAAGGGCTTCAAGGACTCGACTGGAGATGTCGCCAAGTCTGCAGAGGACATGGGCGATACGGCTATTGACTCGCTTCGTAAATCGCTTTCCAAAATGGCTGAAGCTGTTGACGGAGAGATCGATACGAAGCCGGTTATCAGTCCAGTTCTGGATCTGGACGGGGTCAAGAAGGACGCCACGAAGATCGGCGGAATGCTTGATACTGCGTCTATATCCGCGAGCTCCGCCTACAACAAGGCGAAGATCATCTCTCAATCTCAGGCGAATGCCAGTTCGTCCGGGACAACTACGAAGGATATTCAGCCTTCGGTCGTCTACAACCAGTACAACAACTCTCCTAAGGCCTTGTCTTCGGCGGATATTTACCGTCAGACGAAGAATCAACTATCCACAGCGAAGGGGGCTCTGTCAACGTAATGCTTGTTCAAGTAGAAGTCAGAACGCCTAACGGTGACTTGCTGACCCTGCCGCTGGAGGACATTGACAACGGCCTGATCGTACAGGAAGTTGAAGGTCTTGATCCGGTAAAAGCGACTCTGGTGTCGACGAGCTTTGCTCAGATGCCTGGTGCTCAGTACCAGTCAAGCAGGAGAGAAACCCGTAACATCACGATCAAGCTCGGTCTTGATCCCGATCCATTGACGGAGACCGTGAGGGGATTGAGGAATCGTCTGTACGCTTTCTTCATGCCTCAATCCTCGATCAGTCTTCGCTTCGTTATGGATGATCTGGAAGTCGACATTGAGGGAAGAGTGGAGACTTTCGAATCTGCTCTTTTCACGCAGGAACCGGTAGTAGATATTTCGATCATCTGCTTCGATCCTGATTTCTGGGATGCTACGCCGGTTGTGATGAATGGTTCAACAGTTTCGAGTACGACGGAAACACCCGTCACTTATGAGGGAACCGTTGAAACGGGACTGTTGTTCACTCTCAATGTCGACCGGACTCTCAGCGAGTTCACGCTCTACCATAGAGCCCCGAATGACGATATTCGTGTGCTCGATTTCTCTGCTCCCCTTGAGGCTGGCGACGTGTTGACCATCAGTACTGTTTCCGGTCTCAAGGGGGCAACCCTGACCCGTATGGGAGTGGATAGTTCGGTCTTGTACGGGATATCTCCGCAATCAACCTGGACTGAATTCATGCCAGGAGACAACTTCGTCCGTGTTTATGCGGAAGGAGCTGCAATTCCTTACAGCATTGAATACACCACCAGGTATGGGGGTCTGTGATGGAAGTCTACACTCTCGACCCCCTGCTTCGTCGAGAAAGCGTTATCGACAGTTTCGAGTCTCTCATCTGGACAGAGAGATTCAATGAATACGGCGATTTCCAGCTGGATATTCGTTCTACTGTTGATAGTAGACGCCTTCTCATTCCGGGAATGCTTCTTTCCATGAATGAATCGTATCGAGTTATGATGGTTGAAACCATTGAGGATTCGGTGGATTCCGAAGGATCGAAAATTCTCTCGGTACAAGGCAGATCTCTGGAAGCAATTCTTCTCGATCGTGTCGCAAAGGAATCTCTTAGTGATTTGACCACTTCCCCAAAGTGGGTTATCACTGATACTCCCGCGAATATTGCGAGGAAAATCTTTCATGATATTTGCGTTACTGGAATTCTGAATTCAGGTGATGTGATTCCCTTTATCATTGAGGGGACTTTCATGCCTGAAGACACAATTCCAGAGTCGACTGACGACATCACTGTCGAATTGGACCCGACGACAGTATACGACGCCATCAAGGATATTTGCACGGTCTGGAACATGGGTTTCCGGATTCTGCGCAACTTTGATATGTCGCAGCTGTATTTCGACATCTATACAGGAAGTGACCGCACCACCGGTCAGACGACACTGCCGTCAGTCGTATTTACTCCAGAACTAGACAACCTTCAGAACACCAGAGAACTCACGACCATCGATAAGGCGAAGAACGTAGCTTATGTATATTCTCCGGCCGGTTTTCAGATGGTATATGCTGTGGGTGTTGATCCGGAAGTGGAAGGATTCGAACGCAAGGTTCTGGTAGTTAATGCCAGCGATATTACATCGGATAATCCTGATGTGATTACCGCACTACAACAGCGTGGTAATGAAGAGCTGGCAAAAACCCGTGTCAATCAGAATCTCGACGGTGAAATCAGCCAGTACAGCCAATTCAAGTACGGAACCCATTATAATCTTGGCGATATAATAGAGGTTCGCAGTACTGATGGTGCCACCAATAACATGCGAGTCACTGAACAGATTTTCGTGTCTGATAAAGAGGGTGAGCGTTCATATCCTACGCTTACCGTCAATGAATTCATCAACACGGGTTCGTGGCTCTCTTGGCTGAACAACAAGCAGTGGATTGACATGGGTGAAACCGAGTACTGGGAAAATCAACCTTAGCGAAGGAGGCTACGAATGGCTGTCGGAGATCAGGCACAAGCGGCTGGTTACCCTATAGTTCCGGATACCGGCGAAGAAGGCCGAGTTCGCTGGGGAGCATTGGAAATCAACCGTACTCGGGATTTTCTAGCATTGGTCAAGGCACTTATCCCTACGGGTAAATCTGCCTATCGCACCGCAGGGGGCATATCCTCGGGAACCGCTGATCCCAGCGGAGGCAATGACGGAGACATCTACTTCAAGATCATTGAGTAGGTGACCAGATGGCCAACCCGCCGAATGCACCAACAACCCCTCAGATAACAAACGTCGGTGAACACAGCATTACCGCTAAGTTTGAAGACAATGGTAATGGTGGCGACGCGATCAATGCTCGAGAACTGGGTGTAGACAGAGATCCTGAAGGAAAATCCAAGACGTTGTTCGATTCAGATAGATGGACAACTGTCGATGGACTTGCCTCGGGTACGACCTTCTATATTTGGGCCCGATGCCACAATTCAGAAGGCTGGGGTCCTTGGTCGGGCAGAGCGAAAGCAACGACCTTGGACGTACCTGATGCACCCAGTTCGCCTCTCATTTCAAGCGTCACAGCTACTTCCGTAGATGTTGCGTTCTCTCCGAACAGCAGCAACGGAAGCAAGATAACTGCATACCAAATCGGGTACGGAACCACTCCGTCAATACCAGTAGGAATCGTATCGGCAAAGTCGCCGCAGGTAGTCGACGGTCTCATACCGGGGAAGGTTTACTACTTCACGGTAAGGGCTAAGAACGCCGTCGGATGGAGCGCGTGGTCAGCGACCACAAAGGTGCGAACCGTTGCAGGAGCTTACGTCAAGGTAGGTACGCAATGGAAACTCGCTATTCCTTACGTCAGAGTTGGAGGCGTATGGAAGATGGCAGAAGCTTGGACGCGTGATGTGGGGGTTTGGAAAAGAACAAAATAATAGTGGTTCATATTTATTCTCTCGAAATCCGGGAGAATGGGGAGGACTTTTTCGTGGACGTTTGGGCTCAGCTTGTTCTGACTTCGCTACTCGCTGTATTCGCTTCGTCAGGCTTCTGGGCCTACGTTATACGGAGAAGCGATAAGAAGTCTGCAACCACCAAACTTCTGATGGGGATAGTCTACGACAGGTTGAATCATCTCGGTATGCGCTATATTGAGCGAGGTTGGATCACCCGGGATGAATACGAAGACTACCGAAACTACTTCTACGAGCCCTACAAGGCTCTTGGGGGAAACGGGGTCGCAGAAAGGATCATGAACGAAGTATCGGGACTTCCGATACGATCTCCGCAGAACTACGCCGAGGTATTCGAGATGCGCACACGAAATGGGGAAAGCATCGACCATGGGCGAATCGTCACACGCCGCGAAGAGTCCACTGCTTAGCGACGCCAAGTATAACGCGTTGAAGCAGTCAGTCACTCTCATTCTTCCAGCGGTCGGTGCTCTATATTTCGCGCTGGCCCAAATCTGGAACCTTCCAAAATCTGAAGAAGTCGTTGGGAGCATAGCGGCTCTCAACACTTTCCTCGGCGTTCTTCTTGGAGTGTCGACGAAGTCGTACAACAAAAGCGACGCCAGGTATGCCGGGGCAATCGTAGTCGAGGAGACGGACGAAAAGAAGACTTTCACCCTCGAACTCAACGAAGACCCAGAGAAGATAGAGAAGAAGGACGAGGTCACGTTTCGGGTAGAGAACGATACGGGTAGTAACCCCATCGTGAGTCAGTAGTGCCTCCTGGGTCGCAGGGTCTACATGCCCTATAGTGAGACCCCTATGTAAGGAGGCGCTTTGTTCGCCGAAAAGACAGTTACGCACTCGACAGAGCTTGAAGAAGCTATTGCGCGTGTGCTCTCTGACATGCAAGGAGTCAGCACAGATTCAGATGATTACGCCAAGCTGGCGGACCAGCTGACCAAGCTGTACAAGATCAAGGCAATCGATGTCGATCTCAAGATCAAGGAGATCGAAAACCTCGTGAAGCAAGACGAGGCTGCATCCAGCTACGAGCTGAAGAAGAGCGATGCTCAAACCAAGACCGCGGAAAACGCTGCCAACCTAAAGCTGAAGCAAGAAGAGCTTCAGAACAGGAAGGAAGAAAACAGCGCCAACCACGATTTGCGGATGAGCGAGCTCAACACTCGTAAGCAGGAAGTCGCAGCTACCGTTTCGCTTCGTGAGGCCGAAACCGATCTCAAGAGAGACGACATCGAGGCCCGGAAGCGTATCAGCATGGAAACACTGGCCGTTATCGGTGGCAACATCGTTGGTATCGCGCTGATCCTTGGATTCGAGAGGACAGGCATCATCACTTCGAAAGCCCTCGGCTTCGTGACTCGATCCAGGTAACAGATCGACCCTGAAACAGCAGATCAAACGCGGAAGGCGTGTGAGAGAAACCCCCACTCTTGCACGCCTTCTTCGTTTTTCATGGGCTATATTTTTTAGCCTCGCAGGGCCTACATGTCCTATAATGAGACCCCTACGAAAGGCCCTGCCATGTTCAGTAAGAAGCGTGCCCTCCAGGTTCAGATGGTTAAAGCGCCGAAGAACGAGACTGCTCCTGATGAGAAGAAGACGTGCAATCACATGAGTCCCGAAAAGATCGCAAAGATCTCCAAGGACTTCGTGACACATGTTGGAATTGTCGTCGGAGCTGTGATCGTGACTTCCGCCGTTACGACCGCTGCCGCCCAGATCGCCGTCAAAAGAACGCCCAGCAAGGACTAACAGTAGTTATATTTGAAACCGCGACTCCCACAAGGAGTTCGGTTTTCGTTTTGGCAAAAATCCCGGGCGGAAATTTTCCGATAAGCTTTTTGATCATGGGTTCCTCGCAAGATTTACATGCCCTATAGTGAGACCCCTATATGATTGGAACCCCATGTCCGAGACCAAGCAGTCCATCCTGACCACCGCCATGGAAGCCGTAAAGGCGAAGAAGGAAATGGCCGCTCAGACGGAGGGTGACGAGACCAACGACACGAACACTGCTCGCAAGCAGCTCGTGAAGAAGGCTGTCGTCGCCACCGCCGTGAGTGCCGCCATCACCTACTTCGTAGTGCGACAGAAGAGGTCGGCCAACAAGAAGGACGAGACCCCTCAGGACTGACATCCAACCTCCCCGGATGCTCAGAAGCCCAGACACCCCTAACCAAGGTGTTTGGGTTTTCGTTTTTCGTGACTCGCCGGGTTCTGGCGACTAGACAGGAGCTTTACCATGGATTTCGGAGCGCTTGCCAAGCGTGCCGGGAAGATCGCCAGAGACAACTCGCCCGCGATTCTCACGGCAATCGGTGTTACCGGGGTGGTCACTACGGCTTACCTCACGGGAAAGGCAACCTTCAAGGCTGCGGAAATTCTTCGTGATGCTGAGGAAATCAGGAAGACGGAGTTCGAAGAAGACGAGCTGGCATTTCAGAACAAGTTCGAACTCGTCTGGAAGCTTTATATTCCTGCTGCTGGCTCTGCCGTCATGACAGCCAGCGCCATCATCTTCGCCAACCGAATTGGGAACCGCCGTATTGCGGCTCTGATCTCGGCATACAACATTTCCGAAAAGGCCTTCGAGGAATATCGGGATAAGGTCCTTGAGAAGATGGGGCCGAAGAGGGAACAGACGGTCAAGGACGAAATCGCCCAGGACCGTGTCACCAAGAATCCTGTCAGCAAGAGTCAGCTCGTAGTCATCCAGAATGGCGGCACGACTCTCTGCATGGATCTGCACTCCGGGCGCTATTTCAACAGCGACATGGAGACCATTCGAAAGGCCGTCAATGATCTGAATGCTCAGGTCATCAACGAGTCTTATGCGTCACTCACTGATTTCTGGGACCGTCTCGGTCTTCCGAGAACAGCTGAGTCTGACGAGATCGGTTGGAGTACTGACAGACTTCTGGAAGTCGATTACTCCGCCACTCTCGATGAGCACGGCAAGCCCTGCATGACTATCGGTTTCCGTGCTTCTCCGATTCGTGGATATGCCTCTTCGTATTGAAGAGCTGCCGTTCACTACTACACCACTCACCCAGATGATTTCATCGGCAACTGAAAGGTACATCCAGATCATGACCGCCACCAAGAAGACCGCTGCCAGCACCGAGACCAACGAGCTGGACGGTGTCGTTCTTCCCGCGCAGCCCAACGGCGAGGCTCCGAAGGACGTCGAGGAGACGGAGGAGACCAAGACCTCGCTCGCCACCCGGGTGCGGGAGTTCACTTCTGCCAACAGGAAGCTCGTCCTGACCGTCGCTGGTGCCACCGCCGCCTTCGTGGCGTACAAGGTCGTGCAGGCCAAGCGGGCCGCCCTGACCGACGAGGAGCTGGAGCAGGAGACGGACGGTTCGAACGAGACCGCTTGATCTTCTTCTCTACAAACACCTGACCCGAAAGTCGAGCCTATGCTACAGAAGGCGATAACCTACACCAACTTCGACGGCGACAGAGTCACCGAGAACTTCCACTTCCACCTGAACAAGGCCGAGATCGCTGAGTTGGAACTCAGTAAGAAGGGTGGGCTTGCTGCCTACCTTCGCGATCTCATCCAATCTGATGACGGTGGCGCCATTCTTCAGGCCTTCAAGGAGCTCATCATGGCTTCTGTCGGTCGACGTTCAGAGGATGGCAGGCGGTTCGAGAAGTCGAAGGACATCATCGACGACTTCATTCAAACCGGTGCCTACTCGGAGTTCCTGATGGAGCTGGCCCAGGACGCTGATGCGGCGGCCGACTTCTTCAGGGCTATCGTTCCGTCGGACATGGCTGTCAAGATGGACGAGGCGATGGAAACTGTCGAGCTTCCGAATGACAAGGAGTACTCTGATAAGGAGTTGCTCGCGATGTCTCAGAACGAGTTCGACAAGGTCGCCGGTACCGATCCGAAGCACATGTCAAAGCGCCACCTGATGATCGCGTTCCAACGCAAGAGTCGGGTCGCATAGCTACAACCGAATAGACGAGAATGGGAATCAGCAAAGGTTTTGGTGGGCTATAGGGGTCTCCCAAATTCCTTATTCCGGATGCTGATTTTAAACGACAGCCGAGTTCACCCCCGTACCCCCCGTCGGGGAAACATGCGCCCGTTCTCACAATCGCATAAGATACATGCCCTATAATGGAGACCCCTACGAAAGAGAGACGTCCCGTGAACCCCAAGCTCACCAAGATGGTTGTCAAGGGTGCCATAGGCCTTTGTGTCTCGGGAATGATCGGTTACATGATCAAGCTCGAGAAGAAGGTCGATGACAAGATTGACGAGCATTACGACGCGAAGGCGAAGACGGAGAACACCCCATCATCGTAATTACTCAAGAAACTATTAGGCCAAAATACATGGCCTTTTAGTTTTAGTCAGATCGAGGTAATCGTGGAAAACTTCCCCAGCAACAGCCAAGAGGCGAGAGCAAGCGACAACAAGGGCGCCGAAAAGGAAGAGCCCAAGAAGATTCTGACGGTCGTCAAGGGGCCTGTTACTCGGAGGAAGAAGACTCTCGGTGCTCGATTCCTTGAGATGTTCTTCGGCGAGGACAGCAAGGGCGTCGGTTCATACGTGGTGGCGGAGGTTCTGGTTCCCGCCCTCAAGGACATGATCGCCGATGCCGTAACCCAGGGCATAGAACGAAAGATCTTCGGAGAAACGAGATCGGTCAGCCGACGGACGGGGCATCGCCCTGGTGTTCCGAGCAATCACACAAACTACAGCCGCTACTCCAAGCCCTCAGTGGTGGTCAACGAGCCGAGGAGTATCGCCTCCCGACGTGGACGACTGCATGACTTCGGCGACATTGTCATCGGCACCAGGGCCGAAGCCGAAGAAGTTCTTGAGACGATGTTCGATCTCATAGAGCGATACAACATGGTGTCTGTCGCTGAGCTGAAGGAACTGCTTGGTGAGCGAAACACGCATGTTGACGAGAAGTGGGGTTGGACCAGCCTCGAGAACGCCAGCGTTTCCAGGATTCGCGAGGGATACGTTCTGAACCTTCCGCGAACCGAAGAACTGTAAGAAAACAAGAACGATCTGGGAGATTCGAGTGAAGTTCCTTGTTGGTGTAGCCGTCGGTGTATGTATCGGGCGGTCCAAGACACTTCGAAGGCTGGATATCCCCATTCCGTCAAAGGCGCGGAAAGCGATCGTCGAAGTCATGAACGTCGCCGCGGGGCGTCTTAACGAATACAGCTACAAGCTGTCAAAGGAGTCTGACAAGTGAGCATCAAGGATATCTCCAATCGGGTCACCAGTAAGGTGGGGCGTCAGCTCCTCACCACTCGGAAGAACTCTCCTGCCCTTCTGTTCGGTGTCGGAGTTGTCGGCTTCGCCACCACGGTGGTTCTCGCGACCCGTGCCACTCTCAAGGTGGACGAGGTTCTGAAGGAGGCCGAGGAGAACAACAAGAAGATCAAGGAGGCTGAGGAGCTCTCCGACAAGACCGATGGCGAGTACACGGAAGAGGAGAAGAAGCGGGATCAGCTTCTGGTTCGTACCCGCGCGGCTGTTGCTCTCGGCAAGCTCTACGCTCCTGCTGTGGGTGTGGGCGTCCTCTCCATCGGATGTCTGTCCGGATCGCACATGATCCTCTCCCGCAGGAATGCGGCCATCACTGCGGCTTACGCCGTCCTCGACAAGGGTTTCCGGGAGTACCGGGGACGCGTCGTCAACGAGTACGGTCAGGAGAAGGACCGTGAGTTCCGCTTCGGTGTTGCTGAGCGAGAGATCGCCGTGGACACCGATGAGGGCGTCGCGGTCAAGACCATCCGAGGTATCGACCAGGAAGGGCTCAAGAAGGGCGGATCGATCTACGCCCGCTTCTTCGACGAGTACAGCAAGAACTGGTCGAAGGACCCTGGCTACAACCAGATGTTCCTTCAGTCCCAGCAGAACTACGCGAACGACAAGCTCAAGGCTCGTGGACACGTCTTCCTGAACGAGGTTTACGACATGCTCGGTCTCGAGCGGTCGAAGGAGGGCGCCGTGGTCGGATGGGTTCGTGGAAACGGCGACGACTACATCGACTTCGGTGTGTTCCGCAACGACGCCTACATGGGTGATCTCTTCGTCAATGGGAACGAGCGAAGCGTTCTGCTCGATTTCAACGTCGACGGCGTCATCTACGACAAGATCTGAGAGGTACAGAACATGGACGCCAAGAACCTTCTCTTCCTGGTCGTCGGTTTCGGTGCCGGGTATCTCGTCGCCAAGAAGACCCTCGAAAACCGCTACCTCGACTTGATGAACGCAGAGGTCGAGGAGGCCAAGGCGTTCTACGAGAACGCGTACCAGAACAAGAAGCCGGAGGAAACTCCTACCACCAACGAGTTCGCTGTCAGCCCGGAAGTTCAGGCTGCGGCGAGTGCTCTCACGACGTACCAGACAGGCGGCAACGTCCGTCTGAAGCCTGCCCCGTTCATCACCGATGAGCAAGTAAGCGACGGGAAGGACAAGATGGAAAGTAACAAGTACCTTGAGCCCCCTTACGTCATCACTCGGGAGCTCTTCTTCAACTCGGACACGGAGTACGAGCAGTACACCATGACGTGGTACGCGGGCGACGGCGTTCTCGTCAACCAGTCGGATCGTGTCGTCGAAGAGAAGGATGTCGACTTCACCGTCGGACGAGAGAACCTCAACAAGTTCGGAGAGCAGTCGGACGACCCCAACGTCGTCTACATCCGATGCGAAGCTCTGGAGATGGACTTCGAAATCGTCAAGAGTGACGGCTCTTACTCGAAGGAAGTCCTCGGAGAAACGGGGTAACTCGTGAGTGAGCAGCCGCTTGACGAGCTGTTTCTCATATGGCTCTACAGTCAAGTAGCTGATCCTGACGATCAGGATTCGAGTCGGACTTACTGGAAGCTGTTGAGACAGCTCTACACAACAGAGTTCTTCTGGCTGATTCCGAACGATGACAATCGAATCGAGGACGCGAAACAACTGCGTCGTGAGTTCCTGGACGCCCAGGGAATTGACAGCGTAGACCGCAACTGGATGGAACTTGGTTGCTCCGTCCTCGAGCTCATGGTGGGGCTTTCTCGAAGGCTTTCATTCGAAGCTGACGGTGAGCCCCACTACTGGTTCTGGCAGTTGATCATCAATCTCGATCTGGAGAGATACCCAGATAGTCGGCGATTCACCTCTGATCGCATCGACGATATTCTGGATCGAGTCATCTGGCGAACCTATGATCGGAACGGCCACGGGGGATTCTTCCCTCTCAAGAGGAGATGCAAAGACCAACGAAATGTTGAGCTCTGGTACCAGCTGAGTGCGTACGTGCTCGAGCTTAACTAAGTGTGGAAGGAGGGTAGATGGATTTCTTTCAGATCAGCACGAAGGAGACCCGAGGCGGGGTCCTCGAAGTTCGTCCGGATTTCACTGTCGGTAGATCTAAGGACCTCATGGTCCGAGGAGGAATGTTTTACGCGATATGGGACCCGGAGAAGGGACTCTGGTCCACAGACGAGTATGACGTACAGCGTCTTGTGGACGAGGCTATCAAAGAGTACGTGAAAGGCCTCGAAGCCGACGGAATCAAGTGCACTGCGAAATTCCTACGCTCCTTCGGCACTAACGGTTGGAGTCAGTTTCGGAAGTTCATGAAGAACGTCAGTGACAACTCCACTCAGCTGGACATGAAGCTGACGTTCTCAAACACAGAGGTCAAGAAGTCGGACCACGTCAGCCGACGACTTCCATACGCACTCGCCCCCGGAGATCACAGCGCTTGGGATGAACTGGTTGGCTACCTCTACGACCCTGAGGAGCGAGCCAAGATTGAATGGGCTATCGGTTCCATCATGTCTGGTGACTCAAAGAAGATCGAGAAGTTTCTGGTCTTCTACGGTCCTGGTGGAACCGGTAAGTCCACGATCATGAAGATCATCCAGAAGCTGTTTGAGGGCTATTACGCCACCTTCGAAGCTAAGGCTCTCGTCGGGAGCAACAACTCATTCGCCACCGAAGCGTTCAAGTCCAATCCGCTTGTCGCGATTCAGCATGATGGTGACTTGTCCAAGATCGAGGACAACAGCAAGCTGAATTCAATCGTGGGTCACGATGAGATGCTGATCAACGAAAAGTACAAGCCCGGATACATGTCGCGCATCAATGCGTTCCTCTTCATGGGCACCAACAAGCCTGTGAAGATCACGGATGCGAAGTCCGGGCTTATCCGTCGCCTTATCGATGTGAAGCCCACGGGTAACACGTTCGAGCCTGATGAGTACTTCGCGCTGATGTCTCGAATCGAATTCGAGCTCGGTGCGATTGCTCAGCATTGTCTGGACGTCTACCGTTCCATGGGTAAGAACTACTACAACGGTTACCGTCCGCTGGATATGATGCTGCAGACGGATGTGTTCTTCAACTTCATCGAGGCATATTACGATGTCTTGAAGGAGCAGGACGGTATCAGTCTGCGTCAGGCATATGCCTTGTGGAAGGAGTACGTCAAAGACGCCGAGCTGGAGTACAAGCTCCCTCAGCATCGATTCCGTGAGGAGTTGAAGAACTACTTCGACAACTTCTCTGATCGAGTCATGATCAACGGGTCTCCGATCCGCAGCTACTACACGGGATTCTCGGCTCAGCCGTTCAAGACGCCGGTTATTCCCAAGACAACTCCGCCGAGTTACTTGTTGATCATGGATGAAACAGAATCCATTTTCGATGAGACTTACGCGGATTCTCCGGCTCAGGGATACAAGCTCAATGACGATGGGAAGGAGATTCCCAAGAAGAGTTGGGCCACCTGCAAGACGACACTGAAGGACATCAAGTCTTCCAGTATTCACTTCGTCAAGGTCCCTGAAAACCACATTGTCATCGACTTCGATCTCAAGGACGAGAACGGTGAGAAATCGCTCAAGCGAAACCTGGTGGAGGCTAGCCATTGGCCTCCCACGTACGCTGAAGTCAGCAAGAGTGGTTCTGGCGTACATCTCCACTACAACTACGAGGGCGACGTCAAGGAGCTAGCTCAGGAATATTCGCCAGGGGTTGAGGTGAAGACCCTACTTGGTGACGCCTCACTTCGTCGTAAGCTGACGAAATGCAACAACATCCCCGTGGCGACTATCAGCAGTGGTCTGCCGTTCAAGGAGAAGAAGCAGCAGATGCTCCACGAAACCACCCTCAAGAGCGAGAAGGGTCTTCGTGACCTTATTCTCAGGAATCTCAGGAAGGAGATCCATCCAGGCACCAAGCCCTCGATCGACTTCATCCAGAAGATTCTCGATGACGCCTACAAGTCCGGCATGCAGTATGACGTGACGGACCTTCGTCCTCGGATCATGGCGTTCGCCAACAACAGCACCAACCAGGCTCTGACGTGTCTCAAGACCGTTCAGAAGATGCAGTTCCGATCTGATGGAGAAGAGATCAAGGAGCCTGAAAAGCCGAAGGATGACCGTGTGGTCTTCTACGATGTGGAGGTCTATCCGAATCTCTTCATCGTCTGCTGGAAGTACGAGGGAGCTCCGACAACTGTCCGGATGCTCAATCCTACGGCTCAGCAGGTCGAAGGCCTGTTCCAGTTCAAGCTGGTGGGTTTCAACAACCGCCGGTACGACAACCACATCCTGTACGCACGCTACATGGGTTACTCGAACGAGGAGCTCTACAAGCTTTCTCAGAAGATCATCAATAATTCGCCGAATGCTCTGTTCGGTGAGGCCTACAACCTTTCGTACGCGGACATCTACGACTTCAGTTCTAAGAAGCAGGGACTCAAGAAGTTCCAGATCGAGCTTGGTCTTCCGCACGTCGAAATGGATATCCCCTGGGACGAGGATGTTCCAGAGGACAAGTGGGACAAGGTGATGGAGTACTGCGTCAATGACGTGGAATCCACTGAGAAGGTGTTCGAGGCCAGGCGACAGGACTTCATCGCTCGCCAGATTCTGGCCGATCTGAGTGGTCTCCCGGTCAATGCCACGACTCAGAAGCACACTGCAAGGATCATCTTCGGCAACGACCCTGCCCCGCAACGTAGTTTCATCTACACCGATCTCAGCAAGGAATTCCCCGGGTATGTCTATGACATGGGGAAGAGCACGTACCGTGATGAGCTGGTAGGTGAGGGTGGATACGTCTATGCCGAGCCCGGTATGTATGAGAATGTGGCGGTTTTGGACGTCGCTTCCATGCATCCCACTTCGATCATCCAGCTGGATCTGTTCGGTGAATACACCGGAAACTTCAAGGATCTGGTGGATACTCGCATCGCTATCAAGCACAAGGACTACGATGCGGCGAGTACGATGCTCGGCGGAAAGCTGGCTCCCTACCTTGTGGACCGGGAAGGAGTCTATGACATCGCGAAGGCTGAAGAACTTTCGTACGCACTGAAGATCGTGATCAACATCGTCTACGGTCTGACGTCAGCGAAGTTCGACAATCCTTTCCGGGACATCCGCAACAAGGACAACATCGTCGCCAAGCGCGGTGCGCTGTTCATGATCGATCTGAAGCACGCCGTTCAGGAACAGGGCTTTCAGGTCGTTCACATCAAGACGGACTCGATCAAGATCCCGAATGCTACAGATGAGATCATTCAGTTCGTCACCGAGTTCGGGAAGAAGTACGGCTACGACTTCGAGCATGAGGCTACGTACGACAAGTTCTGTCTCGTGAACGATGCCGTGTACATCGCCAAGACACAAACACCGATCAGGAATGGCCCTTACAAGGGACAGTGCTGGTCGCCTGTCGGTGCTCAGTTCCAGCATCCTTACGTCTACAAGACACTCTTCAGTGGACAACCAGTCCAGTTCGAGGACTTGTGTGAGGCGAAGTCGGTTACGGCTCCCAGCGCGATGTACCTTGACTTCGACGAGGAGAAGGCGACGCCTGCTGAGCGTCTTGACGGGATGCATCACGTCGGTCGTACCGGTCTGTTCGTTCCGGTCTTCAAGGAAGCCAGTGGCGGTAAACTGCTTCGTGTCAAGGACGGAAAGACATATTCCGTCGGTGGGACGAAGGACTTCTACTGGCTCGAAGCTGAGATGATCAGAAAGAGGAACGACTTCGATGTCCCGTTCTTCGATCTGGATGTTCATCCGAAGATGTATTCCATCGACATGGGGTATTTCACTCGGCTGGCGAACGAGGCAGTGAAGACCATCGAGAAGTTCGGTGACTTCAACGAGTTCGTAGAGCGGAAGGACGAAGAGTGTGAGTAATCTGTTCGAGCGAAACGAGCCTTCAGCCCAGCATCAGGAAGCCATGTCGCTAACAAGTGAACCCTACGTGCTACTTCCTGCCCTGAAGGATGGGATGCGGTACGAACTCAAGCCGCTCAGTGACGGAGCCTTCATCGTTGTCATCGTGAAGGAGTAGGAGGGAAAAGTGACCAAAAAGCAGAAGCGGGCCATGGGCATAGCCCAGAGACAGGCGTTCATGGAGGAAGTCAAGCGTATCGGTCTGGAGAATCAGCGCTGGTCACAGAGGCAGGAACTGAGTCGCATGAAGGACGCCTGGCTCCATGGGGCTGAGATCAACGGCGAGCGTATGGCGTTCCTCATGAAATGCCTCGGCATCAAGCACATCATGGAGATCGTCTGAGATGGCTTACACCAGTCACGGTCATCACATACCTGGCATCATCCAGTTGGGCCTTGCGGATCGTCCAGCAAGCGTTGCCCGATGTGGTGGTGTAATCAGGTGTAAGACCTGTATGGCCGAAGCCGATGCCCGTACAGATTCAACCGTAATGGTTCGAAAGGATCACATGGCAAACGGTGCACCAATCGAGAAGCGCGACTTCGTGGCTTGGGCCAAGCAGGTTCTCATGGAGTACCTGGATGAGCACGAGAACGGTGCCGAAGAGACCACGTACGAAATCTACGTGGTGTGGTTCACCAAGGCCTTGCAGAACTGGAAGGTCATGATGATCACCACGCTTCTCGAGGACATGTACTACGAGGTCACCCACGACGGTAACAAGAAGGTTACCTATGTGGACAGCTACCAGAAGGTCGAGAACGCCATCGTTCCTGACTGAGGAGTATCTAATGACTACTCGCGAAGAGGTGGAACTGATACGTCGTATGAAGTTCCACGAAGTGAGGAAAGACAATCTAGAGATTCCTCAGTACTGGCGTAAGAAGTCCGAGGAAGCGTATTGGCACTACCTCGATCTTCTAACCAGACCAGACGAAAACTGATCCGTATGGGGCAGAATCCGCTGTAAGAGCAGGCTCGGGACCATATCCAACGGCGAACCGGATTACCTTAGCGCCACCTGCCGCCCCCTTCTCTCGTCCACTCCGGGGAGTGAGACTATGGACGACGAGCAGAACCACATTCGTAGAGCCAAAAGCCTTGTCCGACACTACGCCAACATGGACTACTGCCTTTCCCCAGAAGGCTGGGTCACGTTAGACAAGATCGAGATACTGTGGTATGCACAGATCTTCAAGGACTGGATGGCGTTCGTACACATCCCGGATCTGGACGAGAAGCGTTGTTACCTCGTCTCGTACAACGCTGACAAACAGAAGACAGTTATCGACATCTTCGAGTTCAAGGAAGGTATCGTAAACACGGACGAGGTGTAGAAAGATGGTGGCTCGAATACGTCGCTTGGTAAGACGTCGAAGACGGCCGCTCGATCAGAAGCTCATCGAGATACTGAACAAGGAGAAGAAAGTTCATGGTGGCTGGCAAGCAGGAGGGCACCGTCCTTCTGGAGAACGCACGGATCATCTTCCGTAATTTCGCTGGAGCGGAGAAGACCTTCAACCCCGCGGGACGACGGAACTTCTCGGTCGTACTCGACGAGGACACAGCAAAGCAGATGGAGGCCGACGGCTGGAACGTCAAGCGCAGGCCTCCGCGAGAGGATGGCGATGACGAGCTGATTCACCTTCAGGTGACCGTCAGCTTCAAGGGTCGTCCGCCTCGTCTGGCGATGATTACCTCTCGTGGACGCACCATGCTGGATGCGGACTCGTGTGAGCTCCTGGACTACGCGGAGTTCGACCAGGTGGATCTGATCCTCCGACCGTACGACTGGGAAGTCAGCGGAAAGACGGGCCGAAAGGCCTATCTCAAGAGCGGATACTTCAACATCCGTGAGGACGAGCTCGAACTGAAGTACGCGGATGTTCCTGACGCAGGACAGGCTCCACACCGCGATTACTCAGAGGACGACGAGTGACAGTTGGACAGATGGCGTTCGACGTCGTGATCGCACTTACGGGTGTGGTTATCGGCGTCGCCGCCGTCTACATCGCTAACGACATAGACTTGAAGGAGTCTGATAAACTCGAGGAGTAATTGTGTTAGTCGTCTGGATCTTTGGATCTTGGCTAGTCCTTGTTGCTTGTATTGTAGGGATAGATGTCTCCCTGCAAATCTGGGACGAGAAGAAGGCGTTACGGAAAAAGCCTGAGCCGAAGCAAGATCCGGAACAGACGATGAAATTGCTCCGTGACGAATTCAAGAAGTACCGCGAGGCGAGACTGATGGACCTTCCCCCAGGGTTACATATCGGGAAAGGCAGCCGTTTGATGAAACGCTATGGCAAACGCCGAAAGGGTCAACAATAGCCATGGGCATAGAGGTTCACACTTTCACCCGTAAGACCTTCACGGTTGAGGCTATCAAGCTGACCGAAGAGAACATACACGCCGTTGCCTTGTGGTGCGGAGGGACGATCGCGAAAACTCTGGATGGCAAGGATCAGCTTTACATCTCCATGAGACGTCCAGGACTTTCCTACGAGCGTTCGGAGTTGATGGCTTTTCCGGGAAACTGGGTGGTCTATAGCCCCAAGCAAAAGGCTTTTCGTCCTTACGATGAGGGTGTGTTCTTCCATGCGTTCATGCCCACTGAGCAAAGTGACGACGAGAAGCTTTCGCAAGTCGTCAAGATGGTGAAGCTGGCCATGATCGAGTATGGCCTTGCGGTGCAGAAGCGAGACGTCAGCGGTACTGCTGGCACAGCGAACGAGTACGCAGAAAAGATCATGGAATTGTTCCAGAAGATGCCCTAGGAGGTGACATGCACAAGAGCTTATTTACGGGTCTCGTTACGAACGAAGACCTTCTGATCGAGATTCAGTCTTCGACCGCCTTGTCGAGGCTGTACGAGAAGTTCGACCGGGGTGGACCACAGGCTTTCGCTCTCTGGTGGGCGTCTTTGTCCTCAGAGACTCAGGAGAACTACAGGCTCAGTGTCTGACAGGAGTGGGGAATATGCCGATCGTGGGTATCAGCGAAGACGAGAAGAGGATGCTGGCTAGGTACTTCAGCGAGGACTCGCGGGGTGTTTCACTGGCGGAATTCACTGAGTTCTGGAACTCCCTCTCGAGAGACGAGCAGTACGACATGATCGGAGAACTTCTGTTCGACTAGGGTCGGGGATGGTGCTGGAGGCGGGGTAGGGATTGTGACGGGTCCTTGCTCCGCCTCCTCTCCATGGGTTTTGCTTTTTATCTAACTATCGTGGCGAGAGCTAAACATGTACTTCGTACTCGATCTTGATCAGTTCGTGGTATTCGAAGGAACACCAGAGGAAGTTGAAGATTGGTTGCTCGAGAATACTACGAAAAGCAACGAAGGATTCAGAGTTTTGATGGGAGAATCTGGTCCGATAATTTCTGCTCTGACTTACATTGGAGCTTAAGATAGATTCGCAAAGGAGCGAAGATGTCCAGACCGTCGCCGCAGGATGACGACACCCCCATATTCAACAAGCTTGCCGCTGAACGCGGCTACAACTCCATGATCGTCAAGACAACCACGTACGACTCCTCTTCGATAAACCTTCCGTATGCCGAAGACAGTGCAACAGTGGTCTTTGCGCGGATCGAAGAAGACGAGACCGAAAACGAAACCCCCACTCAGACCATGGCGGTCGTACCGCTGTGGGAAGTACACGAGGAGTAACACATGGTCGTTCTCTACCCCCACCAGAGGACTGCTGTCGACAAGCTTCACAACGGCGCCATTCTCTGGGGTGGTGTGGGAACAGGTAAGTCGATCACAGCCGCGACTTACTACATGGAGAAGGAAGCACCGCGAGACGTCTACGTGATCACCACAGCCAAGAAACGAGACTCCCTGGACTGGGAGAAGGAGTTCGTTCAGTACGGCGTTTACAAGTCACGTGACGCCACTGTGGCCGGTGTATTGCATGTAGACTCGTGGAACAACATCGCGAAGTACAAGAACGTCCGCGGTGCTTTCTTCATCTTCGACGAACAGAGGCTTGTAGGCAGTGGGGCGTGGGCGAAGGCCTTCATCCACATCACGAAACCGGAGAAGAACAATCGCTGGATTCTCCTGAGTGCTACCCCCGGAGATAACTGGCTGGATTATATTCCAGTGTTTATCGCGAATGGATTCTACAAGAATAGAACAGAATTCAAACGCGAGCACGTGGTTTATAATCCCTATAGTCAATTCCCGAAAGTTGATAGGTATATTAACACCGGGAAATTGGTGCGGCTAAGGAATTCAATTCTAATTCATATGCCGTACAAAAAGCAGACCACGAGAAATACAATTGAAGTTATTGTCGAATACGATAAAGAGAAATTCGACAAGCTTCTCAAGGATCGCTGGAACCCGTTCGAAGACCGTCCGGTACGGAACGTGGCAGAGCTCTTCTCGTGTATGCGGAAGATCGTGAACGGTAATCCATCGCGTCTGCAGGCAGTGCGGGACTTGATGAAAAAGCACCCGCGGCTGATCGTGTTCTACAACTTCGACTACGAACTAGAAAGGCTACGGACGCTGTCGGCAGAGGTTCCGGTAGCAGAGTGGAACGGGCACAAGCACGAAGACATTCCGGACACAGAAAGGTGGGTATACCTGGTTCAGTACACCGCTGGATCGGAGGGTTGGAACTGCACGACAACGGACGCGATGGTGTTTTACTCGCTCACGTATTCGTACAAACAGTGGCATCAGGCACATGGCAGGATCGATAGGCTGAATACTCCCTATTCGGACCTGCATTACTACGTGCTGCTTGCCAAATCTGTCATCGATCGAATCGTGATGAAGGCGCTGTCCGAAAAGCGTAGTTTCAATGAGGCACGGTTTGAGGCATTTGGATAGTTCGTTGCTAATGGTCTTAGAAAATCCTGGATTTAGAAGACCAAACGGACGAATCGAAGTCAAAGATGATCTTGCCTTGTCAAAAAAGTGGCAAGTTTTTCAGATTTGACAACAAAAATGGCAACCAACAATAGTAGGTAATGTCCGGATTTCGGTAAAGTAAAGTCGCAGGTCAGAGCGTTGGCCCTTTTTCACTTGTCATTTTTGAATTAAAATCTCTAAAACTTTTAAAAATAATGTAAACCCAAAAACAGATATTGGGATTGCAAAAATAAAAAAGTTTTTCGAGATTCTCTTCATTTTTGACAAGTCGGTGTCCGAAATGCCAGCCCCGCTGCGAAACGCTTATAAATGCCGGAATTAAAATGTCCGGATGTATCAGAGAGGTCCAGTAAGACCAGAAAGTGAAGATCGCGCATGAGCGAGTGGCGACTAATAGAGTCGTTCCCGGGGTACTCAGTCAGTGACGACGGTCAAGTTCGGAACGAGAAGACGGAACGGATTTTGAGTTTGTTGGTCAACCAATGTGGTGTCGTTAGTGTCAGTCTGATGCGAGACCACATCCAGTACAAGAGATCTGTTTCGATCTTGGTGGCTGAGGCCTTCCTAGAGGATAAGCCTCAACCCTCGTTCGTCTCCCCCATCAATCTGGATGGTGACCGGAGTAACAACACGGTGGAGAATCTCCGATGGCGACCTAGATGGTTTGCCGTAAAGTACTTTCGTCAATTCAAGTCAGGACGAATATCCTGTCGAAGACGAATAGAAGACATAGACACCCATCAAGAATTTAATTCTTCTTGGGATGCCGCAACGAAATTCGGATTGCTCGATGCCGAAATTCTAATTGCCATGCGGCATAATATTTATGTCTGGCCAACATTTCAGCGATTTAGAATTATTCGCTGAAAAGAAAAACAATTTAATTTAAATAAAAGAATTCCAAAATTGAATTCAAACAATAGAAATTCAAAAGAGAATAGCCCTCAAGGGCCCTAGATCAAAAACAGATACTCGTTCGCGCTAAAAACATGGCTTATGATAGAAGGAGTAGAGTACGCCTTTTGTTTTTAGCCTCGACAGGAGACTGGCACATGCGGGAAAGTCAGTACCAAGCACAGCTCATTCGAAAGCTTCGGTCACTGTTCCCCAACTGTGTGATCCTGAAGAACGATCCAACCTACATTCAGGGGATTCCGGACCTTGTCATTTTTTTCGAGGACCGATGGGCCTTCCTGGAGGTAAAGGCTAACGCACGTTCGGCTCACTCACCCAACCAAGACTACTATGTCGAAAGGTTGAATGAGATGTCGTTCGCTGCGTTCATCTACCCTTCTAACGAAGAGGTAATCCTCGGTGATCTTCAACAAGCACTTGCACCTAGAAGGCACGCACGCCTTTCTGAGCGCAAGTAATAGCTCCTGGGTAAACTACGACGACGAGAAGCTGGAAGCTCGTTACACGTCCGCTATGGCGGCTCAGAGAGGTACCGAACTTCATGCTCTTGCCAAGGAATGCATTCGGCTTGGCATTAAGCTTCCTGACACCCAAACGACGTTGAACATGTACGTCAACGACGCCATTGGCTATCGAATGGTTCCCGAGCAGACTTTGTTCTACTCGTACAACTGCTATGGAACTCCCGACACCATAGGCTTTCGTCGCGGTATGCTTCGGATTCATGATCTGAAGACGGGTGTCACAGCGACAAGTGAACGTCAGCTCAAGGTTTATGCTGCCTTGTTCTGTCTAGAGTACGAAGTCAAGCCGATGGAAATCGAGAGCGAACTTCGGATCTATCAGAGTAACGAGATTCGAGTATACGATCACGATCCAGATGAGATCACACACATCATGTCTAAGATCGTGATGTTCGACAAGCGTATCGAGGAAATCAGAGCGGAGGTGGATGCATGATCGTGGAAGAGGACGAATACCTCGAGCACTATGGAATTCTGAGAAAGTCTGGCCGTTACCCGTGGGGTTCCGGTGATACTCAGGCCGAGCGCTCGCAGACCTTCCTCGGAATGGTCAAAGAACTTCGTGATGAAGGTCTTAGCGACACCGAAATCGCTCGTGGCTTCGGTATGACAACTTCGCAACTTCGTGACACCAACACAATGGCGAGGAATGCGAAGAAGCAAGCCGACATGGCTATGGCCCAACGTCTCAAGGACAAGGGCTATTCCAATGTGGCTATCGGTGAAAGAATGGGACTCAACGAGTCCTCGGTTCGTGCACTTCTCGCTCCTGGGCAGAAGGACAAGCTCGATGTTCTAGAGTCGACGTCCAACATGCTCAAGGACCAGGTGAACAAGAAGGGTTACATCGACGTAGGTTCCGGAGTAGAACACCATCTTGGCATCAGCAAGGAAAAGCTGGGCACTGCTGTAGCTCGTCTCAAGGAAGAGGGCTACACCATACACTACGTCAAGGTGGAACAGCTCGGCACTGGACAGCAGACAACCATAAAGGTTCTTGCTGCACCAGACACCACTTACAGTGAAGTTTTCCGGAACCGCGATAAGATCCAGCAGATCGCTTCGTTCTCGGATGATGGTGGGCGAACCTATCTCGGAATTCAACCCCCTATCTCAGTGAGTTCCAAGCGAGTGGGTATTCGCTATGCCGATCAAGGTGGAACCGACGCAGACGGTGTGATCTATGTTCGTCCTGGCGTCAAGAGTGTGTCGCTTGGCGGTTCTCGCTATGCACAGGTTCGTGTTGCTGTTGACGGCACGCACTACCTCAAGGGCATGGCTATGTACCGGGATGATCTTCCGGCTGGCGTGGATCTCGTGTTCAACACGAACAAGAAGAACACGGGAAACAAGCTCGACGCCATGAAGCCATTGAAGGAAGATCCGGACAATCCATTTGGTGCCAACATCTCTCGCCAGATTTATGAGATCGGTCCGGGTGGAAAGAAGACTCTCTCCTCTGCGATGAACATCGTCAATGAGGAAGGTCGTTGGAGTGACTGGTCCAAGAGTTTGTCCTCTCAGATGCTTTCGAAGCAGAGTCCTGCTCTAGCCAAGAAGCAGCTGGATGCCACGTATGACCGTAAGAAGGAAGAGCTTGATGACATCATGGCTCTCACCAACCCTGCGGTCAAGAAGCGTCTTCTGGAGTCATACGCAGACGATGCAGACTCTTCAGCCATTCACCTCAAGGCTGCTGCTCTTCCTCGACAGGGTTCGCATGTCATTCTTCCTGTGAACTCCATAAAGGAAACAGAAGTCTACGCACCCAATTACCGTAATGGTGAACGGGTAGTTCTGATTCGCTACCCTCATGGCGGCATCTTCGAGATTCCAGAACTTACGGTGAACAATCGCCACCCCGAAGCGAGAAAGCTTCTGGGTAATGCGCCGGATGCAATCGGTATTCACAGTAAGGTTGCCGAGCGACTCTCAGGGGCAGACTTCGACGGCGACACTGTTCTGGTAATCCCGAACAACCAAGGCAAGATCAAGACAGCACCGGCACTCGAAGGACTTAAGGGGTTTGATCCTCAGCGTGCATACCCTGGCTATGAGGGTATGACTCGTATGACCCCTCGCACAAAGGCCTTTGAAATGGGAGACGTGTCAAACCTCATCACGGACATGACTATTCGTGGCGCCTCACAGAGCGAACTTGCTCGTGCAGTTCGTCATTCCATGGTAGTCATCGATGCAGAGAAGCACGGCTTGAACTACAAGCAGTCGGCCATCGACAATGGGATTCCCCAGCTGAAGGTCAAGTATCAGGGTGGAAAGAACAAAGGTGCATCCACGCTGATCTCTCGTGCCACTTCCAGAAAGGATGTTCCTGAAAGGAAGCCTCGTTCTGCTGCTGCCGGTGGTCCTATCGATAGGGCTACTGGTAGAAAGATGTTCGAGGAAACTGGTAGCACCTGGGTCGACGCAAATGGTAGGACCCACGTCAGAACTCAGCAGTCCACAAAGCTTGCTGAGACAGACGATGCGCATACACTTTCTTCTGGGACACCAGTAGAGAAGATCTATGCAGATCACTCGAACAGACTCAAGTCCTTGGCTAACCAAGCCAGGAAGGAAGCATTCGACACCCCGCCTCTCACATACTCGCCTACCGCAAAGGTTGTCTACTCAAACGAAGTAGACGCTCTAAACGCCAAGCTGAATCTGGCTCTCAGGAATGCACCCCTTGAGAGACAGGCCCAGGTTCTAGCAAACGCCGTATACCGCCAGAAGCTCCAGGCTAACCCCGAGATGGAACCTTCTGAGAAGAAGAAGCTGAGAGCACAGGCTTTGGAAGCGGCACGTGTAAGAACAGGCGCAAAGAAAGAGCGTATCGAGATCTCCCCTCAAGAGTGGGCAGCCATTCAGGCTGGTGCTATCAGCAACAACAAACTGAACCAGATCCTCAGCAATGCAGACCTGGATCAAGTCAAGAAGCTGGCCACACCTAAGCCTGATCTACTCATGTCGAGTGCAAAGAGAAACAGAGCTTTGACACTGCTTCGTGCTGGCTATACCCAGGCTGAAGTAGCCGATGCTCTTGGTGTGTCCTTGTCCACGCTCAAGGATAGTTTGAGTGAGGGATGAGGACATGACAGAACACATGCTCACAACAAGCGACAATCCGTACAATCCTTTCACTGAGTTTGATCAATGGCACTCATGGGATCAAGCCGCCGGTTACAACACGGCCGCCTACCTAGCACGAGTGGTGCGAACTTCTGATGAACTTAGTGAAGCAGATCAGAGTCTTGCTCTTGAGCAGGCGATTGATGAGATCGTCCGAGAGAACATCCTTGGTCTGTATGTGAAGGTCAGAGATCCAAACTCAGCTCAGCCTTCAATCACAATTGAATAGTGTTCGACGATGAAGCTAACCGAAGTCCTCCTCACTTGCAGACTGTTAACATGGTTTGCTTGTGAGGTTGGCTTCGGCTTCATTGATTCTCTTTTCGACTCTTGGAGATGTGAAAATTCATTTCTAAAGATTCGGGAGATCCTTAGAGACCGGGGGAGGGGTCTCGCAAAATCTACCCCCTCCCTGCATCGC
>Ga0105039_100003_pt1 | contig 30571 bp, 44 predicted proteins | sample LS_119metaG_FD_91485 | JGI IMG/M metagenome (GOLD analysis project Ga0105039, IMG submission 91485) | Switchgrass associated microbial communities from Austin, Texas, USA - LS_119 metaG | ecosystem: Host-associated > Plants > Phyllosphere > Phylloplane/Leaf > Endophytes | place: USA: Austin...
GGCAGCCCCTACAGCAACCCACCACACCGAAAGGCAGGCCGCTGATGACCACACAGCGTACTGACCACACCCCGCGACACCCCGACGCCACCTACGACACCGAATGCCGCGTCCAAACCATCATCGACGACCAGGCGCTGCCTGTAGGCAGCCTCACTGTGCGCGTCGAGGGCGTGTATGTGACGACACGCTCCGTCCACGACCTTGGTCCCTGGCGGGCAGCGCTCGGCGGAACTGTCACCGTCATGCCCGCGGAGTCGAACCTTGAGGTGTGGACGCTGCACACCCGTGGACAACGCACCAGCATCTGGGTCTCCTGCACCGCACCGGCCGGTGAGCTGGTCGACGACGACCTCCGCAGCTGCGTCATGACCCCGAGCACTCCGGTCGACGGCCCGTGGCGCATCGGCGTGACAACACTTCCCACTGGCGCTGGACTCGACATCTCCCACTACCTGACGGGAGTCGTCACGCGCCTTGCACAGGCAGCCGAGGAGGACCCTAAGAGCCTGCTCGCGGAGCTTCTGGAGATCGCGGCCTTGGCGCGCTCCGCTGGGGCACAAGGGTCTGACAGTCACGCGGCGCACGAGCGGGATGAACGCGTGGAGCGGCTGCTCGATGAGATTTCGGGCGGCGGCGTCCTGTCGGTCTACGGGGCGCAGGTTGGCCGGCTTGCCGACCGACTGCGTGAGGTGGGCGCGTCCGTATCGGGCCGGACGGCGGTGGCGGCATGAACACCGAGCTGGTGAAGACCGCTACAGGCGTGATCACCCGCGCGCAGCAGCGCGGCACGGTCACCCCGGCAGGGTTCGCGATCGCCCTGGATGCGGCGCAGCTGCTCCAGTCCCCGGAGGCGGCCGAGCAGGTCTGGGCGGATGCGCTGGAGCTGGGCGCCGTCGCGGTCGAGGAGATGCAGCACACCCGGGACGCCGAGGTCAATGACCTGCTCGGCGGGCTGGACGGCCGGACCGCCGTGGAGCACGTCACCGCGCACAAGGCAGCCGCCCTGCTGCGGAAGATGGCTGGCGAAGGCCGGGCCTTCCCAGCCCCGGACCGTGATCGGCTCGCGGCGCTCCTCGCTCACCACGCCGACACGCTTGCAGTCCGACTGCGAGCAGCGGCGATGCCGGGGGCCGCCAAGCACCTCACCGCGCACGCTGATGCGCTGACCGCCGACGAGGAGTCTGTGGAGACCTCCGCGCTCCTCGACGACATCATCACGTTCCCGACCCCGGCTCCCTTCCGGAACGGGCAGCCTGCGCCGGGCACGTGCGGGCGTGCGCGGTCGACGGGCCAGCCGTGCCCTGACCATCCGGTGGTGCCGTCGGAGGTCGAGCAGCTGCGCGCGGAACTTGTGAAGGGTGCCGGAGCGAACGTGGCTGCCACCGGCGAACTGCGGCGCCTACGGGCCCGGGTCGCGGAGCTGGAGGCTGAGCTCCGGATCGGTTCACCGTGGAAGTGCCCTGCCTGCGGCAAGGGGAACGACCGAGACGTCTGCGTGATCTGCGAGACCTACCGGCCGGAGCCCGACGAGGAGTCGGTCGCCTGCGAGCCGACGGAGAAGGCGGCCGACGCGTACCCGCCTTCGCTGCCGTGGGCCGCGCTCATGGACCGCGAAGACCTGGCCGGGTTCCTCGATGAGCTGGCCGCGTCCGCCATCACGCACGCGTCGGCTGAGACGGCCCTGGGCGAGGTTGAGGCGACGTGCGGCCGGTGGCGGGTGATCGCGGAGGCGCAGCACGCGCACAACACCGCGCCCGGTCCGGACGGGGACGAGATGCCGGATGGGATCACGCGGCTGATCGCGCCGACTCAGGTCCTCCGCGACGAGGCGGCGGGTGAGCGGTCGTGACGTCGAAACCGATTGGCAACCCGCGCCGGATCGCCGCAGAGCATGAGGCCGCGTACGGCTCCGTATGGGCCCTGCGTCCGTGGCGCGCTGGCCGTTCGCTGACGCTCAGCGCTGACGCGTTGCGCGCGCTCGGCCAGGTCCGCCGGGGTGAGGTGCTGGTAGGCCTGGAGGGGGCGCGCCGGATCGCCGCCCGGCACGAGGAGGCGTACGGCGACGTGTGGGCCCGGCGTCTGGCCGAGCCTGGCGCCGACCCGCACGGCTCCGAGAACGCGCCGGCGCCCCGAGCCGAGCCCCGCGGCCGGCATCGGAGGGCAGCATGAGAGCCCGCGACGACATCCAGAAGTACGTCCGGCTGCTGGCCGACTCTTGGACGCCTCCGTCAAAGACGGAGGAACGCGTCGAGCAGGTGTACAACGCCGTGCGCACCGAGGTGCTGAGCGACGTCGATGCGCGGCTCGCCGCGATGACGCTGCCGGAGCACCTGAAGGGCACCTTCAACGCTGGGTCGTATGCCGACGCGTGGCGTGACTGCCGGAAGGTCGTCCAGGAGTTGGCGGGGACGCCCGGCACCGAGCCCGAGGAGAAGGCCACCGCCTCGGCGGCGACGGCCACTCACCGACCGGCTGCCGAGACGGCGCCGCTCACCATCTACCGCGCCGGGCACGAGTCCATCGTCATGGGCCTGTACACCACCCGCCAGGCTGCATACGAGCACTGCGAGGCACACGAACTCCGCGACGACCCTGTATCGCCCATGTCCTGGAAAGTCGACGAGGACGGTGTCGCTGAACTGGTCCGCCTGCGTATCCCCCGCTCCCCCGGCGCGGAGTCGGCAACGGGCTACTTGGTGACGCCGCTGGAAGTCGCCTCCGAGTACGACGAGGAGGCCGACGAATGACGACCACCGTGCAGGCCGGGACCACCACGGTCCCGGCCGCCGGGCTCCGTCCGGCCATGTCCAACACTCAGGCCGGACCGTCTGCGGGACGACGCAACCGCGCCAAGAAGCGCGAGCTGCCGACCGGTCCGGACCGCATTCCCAAGCCTTCCCAGGGCTGGTACCGCGACAAGGTCACCGGCGAGAAGTACCGGCGTGTCACCACGATTCTCGAACAGGGCTGCGCCAAGGGCGACGCCCTGACCATCTGGGCCGGGAACATCACCGCCGAGACCGCGATGGCGCACCTGCCCCAGCTCGTCGCCGCCCGGACGCCCGAGCAGCGTGCCGAGATGACGACATGGTTGAAGCGGGCCCACGTCCGCAAGAAGGACGAGCGGCGTGACGTTGGCTCCGCGGTGCACAGGCTGATTGAAGCTGACGTGCTGGGCGAGCCCGTTCCCGAGGAACTGCTGGACAACCCTGAGTTGGCACCGTTCCTTGAGCACTTCTTCAGGTTCGTCGATGAGTGGCAGGTCACGTTTGAGGCGTCCGAGATGGTTGTCGGCAACCGCACCTGCGGGTATGCCGGAACGCTCGACTACCTGCTGCGTTCGCCGCTGATCGCCGCCGAGTTCGACGTCCCGGCCGCGACCGTGTTCGTCGGCGACACCAAGACTGGCGGCGAGCTGGACGTCAAGGGCGTGTACCCCGAGGCCGCTCTCCAGATGGCCGCATACCGGCGGGCCGAGGTGGCGTGGCTGCGGGATGGCTCAACAGTGCCGATGCAGGCCGCGCACACCACGGGCGTGGTCCTGCACCTGAGGCCGGAGGGCTTCCGGCTGCTCCCGGTCGTGTGCGACGACGACGTGTTCGCCGCGTTCCGAGTGATCCAACAGGCCGCCGAGTGGGCCTCCGGCCTGTCAAAGAAGGTCATCGGGTCGGCCTTGAAGTTGCCCGCTCCAGGAGAGGGGACGGCCGCGGCGTGAGCGATATCAACTTGTCCATCCTGAACCAGGACACCACGTGGACGGACGCCTCCGGCACCGTCCACCAGATCGCCGACATGGAGCCGCGCTACTGCCGGAACGTCGTCGCGTTCCTGGAGCGGCGCGTGGATCAGATCGCAATCCTGCGGAGCCTGTCGATGACCCGCACCCGACTGCCCGACGAGGACACCCAGGCGTACCTCGACGTTACGGGGTCGATCGACCGCGAGTACGAGCGCATGGCCGACGACCCGCTCGCCTGGCTCAACGACCAGCCACTGCTCAAGGCCCTGCGAGTACGGGCCACACAGGGGGACTGAATGCCCATCATCGACCTTCAGCGCCGCATGCGACAGCTCGGCGAGATCCGCATCGGACACGTCGTGCCCACCGGCAGGACCCGCCGTGACGGAAAGCCGGGCACCCGCCCGGCCAAGCTCGACAAGTTCCGTTTCACCTCGCCCTCGCGGGAGATCCTGGCCCAGGTCGCCGCCCTTTATGGCGGCGAGGTCAAGCCGTGGACGCCCGCGAACGGCGGTCCGAGCGAGTTCGAGGTGTACTCCACCACTAACCGGCTGCCTGTCCTCATCCCTCCGCGGGGCGCCGTCTCCCAGTGGTACGAGCTGTACGCCGGCTCGAAGTGCCAGCGCCGCTGTGATGGCGTCACCGAGCACAAGCGCGACCGGCCGTGTATGTGCGACCCGGACGACCGCGAGTGCAAGATCACGACCCGCGTCAACGTGATGCTGCGCGACGTGCCCGCGCTGGGGCAGTGGCTCCTCGTCTCCAAGGGGTTCTACGCGGCCGTCACCCTGCTCCCGGCGGCCGAACTGCTGGCCCAGGCCGGCGGGTACGTCGCCGGGTGGCTCGGCATGGAGGAGAAACTTGTCCAGCGCGACGAGGGGCCGGCCCGTTTCATGGTTCCCACGCTGGACGTGGAGATCACCCCGGCTGCCCTTATGGAGGGCCGCATCACCGGCGGCACTGCGGCGATCGCCAAGGATCCGGAGCGTGTCGCCATCACCGGTGGCCGCCCGGACTACGCCGCGCTCGCCGAGGTCGCGAACACGGCCGATGAGGTGGGCAAACTGTGGACCCAGGCGGTCGACGCCGGGCACATGGACGACGCGCTCGCTGCGGTCCTCAAGGCCCGCGGCGCCGAGCTGCGCCGCGCCAACGAGGTCGGGAAACCCGGCCCTGAGCAAGGCGATCCGGTGCTCGACGAGGACGGCGCCGTGGAGGCCGAAGTCGTCGAGGACGACGACACCGAGGGCGTCTGGTTCCAGATCATTGCTGCCGCCGGGCCGAGAGGATGGACTACTGACGAGGTAGAGCAGCAGTTCGCTCAGCGTAACGCCGGCCTCATGCCCGCCACGGCCTCGGCCGAGAAGCTGCGCGCGTTCCTCGCCGCGGTGAAGGCTGGTGAGGTCGCATGACCTGGCACACCGGAAGACTCTGTGGTTTCGACTTGGAGACCACAGGTACGGACGTCGAGCAGGACCGTATCGTCACCGCCTGCGTCGTCCAGGTCGGCGGCAAACAGCCCACCGCCTCCTCCACGTGGCTCGCAGACCCGGGCATGGAGATCCCCGAGGGCGCAGCGCGCGTCCACGGGATCACCACCGAGAAGGCCCGCGTTGAGGGGCAGCCTGCGGGTGAGGTCGTCCAGCAGGTCGTCACGGCGCTCGCGCAGGTTGTCCTCTCGGGGATCCCCGTGGTGGCGATGAACGCAGCGTTCGACCTGACGATGCTCGACCGGGAAGCACGCCGACACCGGGTGCAACCGCTGGTCGACAGCGTCGGGGACACGCTGCGAGTCATCGACCCGCGTGTCCTGGACAAGCAGGTCGACCGCTACCGGCGCGGCGGCCGGACCCTGACCGACCTGTGCGCGCACTACCAGGTGACGCTCGACGGGGCGCACGCGGCGGACGACGACGCCATTGCGGCCTGCCGTGTCGCGTGGCGGATCGCCACCCAGTACCCGTTCATCGCCACGATGCAGCTGGGAGACCTCCACGCCCAGCAAGTTGGATGGGCCCGAGAGCAGTCCGAGGGCCTGGCCGACTACTTCCGGCGAACGCGCGGCAAGGAGCACCAAGCCGACGGTGTGCGAGCCGAATGGCCGCTCATCCCGTTCCAGCGGGACGGTGAGGCCTGATGTTCGGACACAGGGTTCGCCAAATCGCCAGGCTGAGGGCCTGTATCGATCAGATCATCGCCGAGCGTGACTCCGCCCGGCGTGAGCGGGACGCTTACCAGCGGGCTGCGACTGCGGAGCAGGGCCGGGCCGATGCCCTCGAGGAAATGCTGGCCTGGGCGCGAGCGGATTGCGATCTGGCGCGGCGTGCTGGGACCCGGGCGCTCCGGGACGTCCGTGAGACGCGGCGGTCCCTTGGGGCGGCGCTGAGGCGGATAGATCGCCTGCGGCGCGCAGTGGCCCGCTATCGGGCCGAATACTCCCGACCGTCCCAGCAGGAGCGGGAGGTGGCCCGGTGACGCCGACGCTGATGAGGCCCGAGCAGCGCCAGGAGCTGGAGCGTGAGCTGGCCGGGGTGTGTCCGGCCGCCGCCGAGCTGGTGTTGGATGCGGTTCGTGCTGAGCGGGCCGCCCGCGCCGCCCTCACGCCCACCACTGCGGACATGGCCAGGATCCGGGCTGTGGCCGCGGTACCGCAGATGGCCAAACGCCTGCTGCAGGCAGAGGCCGAGTATGCGCGGATGCGTGCCGTGCTGGCCCGCATCCTGCACGAGCACGTCGCCGGTGACGACTACCAGCTCTCTGACCTGGCATGGGAGCTGGAGCAGGCTGGCCTGTCGGTGCGGGCCGAGATGGAGGAAGCCGCGGATCTGGCTTGCGGTGAGGCGATGGGAGCTCTGCGGTGAGCCGGCCCACGGGCCGGCACCGCGCCCCAAGGGTCGTACCGCTCCACGCGGTCGCGGACACGGCCGCTGGTGTGCCGCTCCGCCCGGTTACAGCCCCCGACGCGGCCAATTCATCCGCGCTGGATGTTGATGCTTCGGACCCGACCGTGTTGAGGAAAGAGTATCGCCGCCTGGCGGAGATGTACCGCCGCGGCGTTGAGTGCTACGCCGAGCTCGCCCAAGCCTTGGACCAGACGTGCAAGGAGCGCGACGCCCTTGCCCGCCGGGTGCGGGAGCTGGAGAACAAGAGCAACTTGGCCGGGCGGCTGGCCGCGGCACGGATGGCCGCGGCGATGTCTCAGAGCAAGCTGGCGCGCCTGCAGGCCAGCACCGAGCCCCACCAGCCCGGTTTGGAGGCGGGGCCGTCATGAGCCGGCTCACGCTCGCCGCAGGGGCCGCCGCTGTGGTGTACGGCATCGGGCTCACCGCCCTGGGGCTGCGCCGGTGGCCCACTCTCCACTTCCCACCAACACGCATACACCCCATGAGGAACACCACGATGTTGGATCCGCAGCTGGAGCAGCTGCAGCACAACTGTCCCAACTGCGGCTGCTGCACGGCCGAGTTGTGTCACCGTGCAGCCGCGAGTCGGCGCGGGTGCCAAGCACACACGCCTGGGCCGCTTCGGGCAACGGTCGCCAGCTGCCCGTGCTCGGCGCAGGCCAGTGCCGCGAGGGATGTCTGGTCTACCGCACTTGTGCAGGCGGACCCGGCGGAGTCTGTGGTGCCGGCGAGCCTGACGCCCAGCTTCCTTGCCGACCCTGGCGCCGTTCCTCCCCCGGGGTTCGTGGCGGTCCGTCAGGTCACCACCACCGCGGTGTTCATGGTCCAGGAACAGGCCGGCACGGTGCGCATGGCAGGGGATGAGCCGTGGTGACGAAGAGCCAGTCCAACCGGGGCCACGGTATCCGACGCCGAGCCACAGGCGCATCACTGGCGATCCAGGCCGGCGTCGACGAGCAGGCGTCTGCTGCGCGGCTCGTGCGACGGCACGCCCGCGACGAGCACGACGCCCAAGACCTCCTGGGCGCACTCGGCCTCGCCGACGGGATTGCCTCGTGATCGCCCCCACCCTGCCCATCACGGTTTCCGCCGCCCCGGCCACCCGGCCGGGCACGGCGGGGTCCCGCCCGCTGGTGATCGGGCTCGATACGAGCCTCACCAGCCTTGGTATTGCTGGAGCCGACTGGGCTGACGCTCTCCGGCCGAAAGGCCTCGCCGGGCACGCCCGCCTGGCCTGGCTCCTCGGCGAGGTGAAGGACCGCATCAAGGCCGCGGACCTGATTGTGATCGAGGGTCCCGCGTACGGGCAGCAGCTCCAGGCCGGACATCACGAACGCGCCGGCCTGTGGTGGGCGGTCACCCACTCGGCGTGGAAGCTCGGCATCCCGTACGCCGTCGCAAACCCCCACCTGCGCACCATCTACGCCACCGGTGCCGCGAACCCCGCCAAAGACCAGCCGAGAGAGAAGCGAGCCCGGATCGCCAAAGGCATGGTGCACACGTTCGTCGTCGAACAACTCGGCATCTGGTGCGAAGGCCCCGGCAGGTACGACGCTGCGGACGCAGCCGTGCTCGCGGCGATGGGCTACGACTGGCTCGGCTACCCGCCCATCCCGCTGCCGCCCGGACAGCGCCGCGCCCTGGACACCGTGCAGTGGCCGGAGCAGATCCCGTTGGTGGCCCGATGAAATCGCCCGCCCTCTTGCGGTACGAGCAGCCGCCCAAGGAACTCACCTGGTACTACCTCGGGCCGCTCCTGGACGCTGAAGCCGGCCGCCTCACGTACGACCGTGTCCGCTACTCCGTGCACGGAATCTCCAACAACGCCGTGGCCTGCTGTTGGTGCGGGCTCCTCGCAGACGGTCCAGACGGGATGGTCCTGACCGATGAGGGCCGCGTGAGGCTCGATTCGTGGAAGGTCAGCCCTGAAGGGCAGAAGTGGCTCGCGGCGTGGGCCCTCGGTGAGCCCGAAGGCGGTGGCACTGCGGAGATCTCACCGGCCACCGCCCTGCCGGCCTCTGCTGCGCAGCTAGCCCTGTTCACGGAGGTTGCCTGGTGAGATCGGTTGGCGCCGTTGATCAGCAACTTCCAAGCGAGCCGGATGCCACGGCCGGGTGGCGAGAGCGCGCCGTCTGCCGCGGCGAGGACCCTGAGACGTTCTTCGACCCAACCCGCCAGTGGGAGGCGCGGCGAATCTGCCGATCCTGTCCCGTGCGGGAGGAGTGCCTGACCGCGGCCCTCGAGGAAGAGCGAGGCCTGCACGCGACGATGCGGGTCGGGGTGCGCGGTGGCCTCACCGTCGCGGAGCGGGTCGACCTCGAGAACCCGCAGGGGCGCCGGAAGTCGCGGCAGCGGGGCCGCGGCCGGACGCCGGCACCCTGCGGCACACAGGCCGCGTGGGCGCGGCACCGGCGAAAGGGGGAGCCGGTCGACATCCGGTGCGCCGAGGCACATGAGGCGTACCTGGCGCACGACCGCGAGCGTCAGGCCCGGAAGCGCGCGGTGGCTCAGGCTCGCGCCGGCAGCGAGCCGCCGTGACCGCCTCCTGGCTGGAGGCCGGCCTGCCCGGGCTGCATGTCGACCTCGGCGAGCACACCCGGCCGTGGGCGCCCGGCGGCGGTGTGTGGGTCCGGCCGCCGGCCGCCGACTACCAGTGCGGCACCTGCGGCCGGACCGAGTCCGCCTCCGGGGATGCCGTACCTGCCTTCGTCTCCACCATCCACCACATCCACACGTGCACCACCAACCAGACAGGACATGCTGCGTGAACTCCTGGCATCACGCCCAATCATCGGCCCGGAAATGGGGCGGCACTCCCGACGTCTACCTGCCCGTACACGAGTTCATCGACAGTTCGAAGCAGGTCATCGGCGACGTCCGCCACCGCTCCCTCTACCACCACACCACCGGGATCTGGCTCTGCCAGCGCATCTTCGGCGTCACCCTCGACATCCCCAAGCAGCGATCCACCGTCCAAGTCCCCGTCCGGCTCATCGCCGAACAACACGTCCTCGAAGACCTCGGCTGGCTCCCATCGCCCGCCGACTACATCGACGGCATGCCCATCAAACCGTGGATGTCCGGCGCCCAGCGCAAGACCGTCCCACTCTCCCACCTGCTCCTCAACCAGCCCTCTGGAGACACCCAGTGACCGCCAACTTTCTCGGCATCCCCGTGCACGGCGACATCACCCGCGGCGCCTGCCGCGTCGAGCAGAAGCCCATCGAGGATCTTCAGCCGATCCTCCAGGCCGTCCTCGACGACCCGACGATCGTCGAGTTCGGCTGGCGGCAGTACACCCCGTACTTCAACGACGGCGCGCCGTGCACTTTCAGCGTCCATGGCACGTGGGTGCGCACCACCGCAGACGAAGACGCCGACGAAGACGATCTGGAGATGTGGGGGCACTGCAGCCTCGGCACGACGACGGGCGGCGAGTGGGTCGACGACCCCGACCAGCCTGGCCGCCGCAAGAAGGTCGGCGAGCAGTACGAGGGGCCTGACGAGGACCGCTACCGCCGGTGCAAGGCGCTGGAAGCCGCCGTCGAAGGAGGCGCGTTCGAAAACGTCCTTCTCGACGCGTTCGGCGACCACGCCACGGTGACCGTGCGGCGTACCGGCATCGAGATCGAGTTCTTCGACCACGACTGAGCCACCTGCCGGCGGCCGACCCCCACGGCCGCCATGGGCCCGCCCCGCTCCCCCTGGCTCAAGCGGGGCGGGCCCACCACTGAGCAGGAACTCCACCAGCACACCACCGACATCCCAGGAGCGGACACCTTATGACCGTCGACCGATACGCCGACGAAGACCTCCGTGCCGAAGCCGCCATCTGCCTGCGCGGCCTCAGCACCACGCCCGACGAGGCGGACATCCGCCGGTGGCTGCCCGGCGCCTACATCGAGTCACACCGCAAAGACGACGGCCGTGGCCGCACCTGGGGCGCCCTGCTCGACGAGAACGGACTCAACGACGTATCCGGAGAGATTCATGGCCTGATCGAAGGCGCGGCCGACGTCGCCCGGTGGGCCGTCGACCTCGGCGCGGACGGGCTGGAGCCGTCCGGCCACACACTCCAGCTTGGTGTCGACCTCGGCGACGGAGACCAGCAGCCCCGCGTCCGCCTCCACTTCGCCTTCCACCCGGATATGGACGACGAAGCCCGCGCACGCTTCACCATGCGGCTGGGAAAAGCCGTGCTCCAGGCCCTTTGACCAGGACGGACATCCCCATGAAGTGGCTCCTTGGCGGCCTGGGTGCAGCTGTCACCGCGTCCGGCATCACCTATCTGATCGCCCCTCAGCCCCCGTGGTGGTGGCTCCTCGGGCTCCTCGCCGCGCTCTTCATCTGGACGAGCTGGCTGTTTCTCAGCTGACCACCAGGCCGGCGCGAGTAAGTCCTGCCCGTCCCGTAGCCCCGCACACAGACCCGTCCCGGGCGGCCGGCCCTGAGCCCAGCCCGGGACGTCAGCACCACCGCCCGCACCAGAAGGGAGGGCCGATGCCCGCCAGGACAGCGCGCTGTCACCAGTGCGGTGCCACCGTGCTGTGGACCGTCACCGAAGCCGGAAAGAGGCTCGCCGTCAACGCCCGCCCAGACCCGGGCGGCAACACCGCGGCCTACCAGGACGGCACAGGCACGTGGCGCTCCCGGCGGCCATCCGAGGAACTGCCCCTCACGGGATGGGAACGGCTGTACACGCCGCACGCCGCCACCTGCCGGGCGCAACGCCCCGAACCTGAGATGACCCGCTGCCTCGGCGTCATCAACCTCGCCGACGCCCGGCGCCGGCGGCAGAACGGCGGACGCCCATGACCAGATTCCTGCTGCCGCTCGGCGTGGCTACGACCGCCAGAGGTAGCCCCCTGCAAGCACCACCCTCGCCCACCCCCTGCACGACCGAGAGAAGGATTGTTGGACAGCGCGGAGCAGGAGCGCCCCGGCGGAAGCGTGCCGAACGCCTACGGCAACGCGGTCGCCTGGCGGTGGACACGGGAGATGCCTGCGACCGTTCGACGCTCCGGCCTGCCCACACTTCTCTACGCCCTGCGCGCCATGGCCAACGCCGCCGGCGAACTGCGCTTCGGCAGCGACCGCAAGCCGATCCGTATCCAGGACATCGCGAAGGCTGCCTGTTGCGACGAGAAGGACGCACGCCGCTACCTGGAGGCAGGCGTCCGGGCCGGTGTGGTCGCTGTCCAGGGAGAGCGTCGCAGGGGCCGGCCAACGTTGTACGTGCTCGTCCTGTCGCCGTCACCGGACTGGTCGGCAGCAGCGTCCTACCTCGACGCGACGAAGCGTGACCGGTCGCCCCGGAAGCCGGCTCCGTGGGCGGGATCGGAAGACGAAAAGTTCGGGGGGCGGCCCCCGGAACTTGATGATGCGAAGTTCGGGGGACCGCCCCCGGAACTTACCGGCGGTACGGATTCCAAAGTTCGGGGGACCGCCCCCCGTTGGAGTTCGGGGGACCGCCCCCCGAATGGTTCGGGGGACCGCCCCCCGAACAACCCAGGGAGAGACAAGGAACTACCCCAAGAGGTGGCTGAGGTTTCTTCTCAACCTCAGGTGGATGGGCCCGCCGCTCTCCACATCGGTCACCAAGAGCAACCAAGAGCCGACCCGGCCGACTTCGTCCGATGCGCCCACTGCCACCAGCCGATGCTCCCCCGCCCCGGCCGCACCACGCACGCACACTGCAAGACCACCGGAGACGCCATATGAGTCTCGTCACCCGAGATCCCGCAACTGGCCTGCGCCGCGGCCCGGTCCGCTTCCCCGACGGAAGCGCTCCGCCGCCGAACGGCTGCCGCTGGTGCGGCATCGAACAGCGCCACCACGGCCGCCAGCAGATCGCCTCAGTCGGCGCCCACTCCTGGCAGCAGCCGACCGACACACAACTCCGCGCCCGCATGAAGGCGCAACGAAAGAACCACGCCGCAGCGCGCCGCTCCTGCACCACATGCGAGCACTACCTCCCCCTCATGCCGACCGAAGAGCCGTGCAACCCGGAGGGATGCGGCTGCACCGGCTACCCGCCGGCCTGCGACGTGCACGCGGCACCGGCAGGCACAGCATTCCCGATCACCAACTGCTCCCAGTGGGAACTGGCTCGTGCCACCGCCGTAGGCGACACCCACGACCATCCGAACCCGTGACCGCGCGGACAACACGCCAGGAGCCCCAATGACCATCGACGCGCTCCGCGCCATCCAAGACGAGGAATTCCCCGAGGTGCGTCGACGATCCACCCCACGCACCGCACGCCCGCAACCGCCCGTTCCGCCCACCGACCCCGCACCATCAGACGACGCCGGCAGCGGCCCCGACAAGCTACCCGTCGAGCAACTTCTCGCCTGGGCCGACCAGCACCCCGACCCCGGCGTGCGGGACCAGGGAGCACGAGCCCGGAACGCCATCGCCAGCCTGCGCGTGAGGCATACCGTCGACATCGAGCTGGCCGCCATCACCACCGAGGCGGGGCACCTGGAGCAGCGGCTTGCCGAGCTGCGGGCCCGTGAAGCCGAGTTGGCGCCGCAGAAGGCGAACAAAAAGCCCGCCAGGTTTGCGGCGGGCGAGGTGCGTGCCTGGGCGAAGTCGAGCGGCGTCGACTGCCCCCAGCGCGGCCGGGTGCCCGCGGCCGTGGTCGACGCCTGGCGGCAGGCCACTGGAAGGGGTGCATGACCTCCCACCCGATTCCCGAGAACGCCGGCCACTGGTGGCAGCGACCGCAAGCAGCGCCCTGCCCCACGCCCGACCAAGGCGCTCCGGTGACCACCGCGCCGGACTCGTCGGCCAACACCCGCCCACACAACACCACTAGGAGCAACACATGACCAACCTCGCCACGATCCTCGATACCGGACTCGGCTGGCTCTACGAAACCGAACAGCCAGACGACGCCCACCAGGACCACCGCGGCATCACCCTCGATCTGCCAGAGGGGAACCGGCTCTACAACTTCTGCCCGGTCGCCGCGGGCGGCCTCCCCGTCGTGATCGTGAAAGTCGCCAAGGTCGAGTGGATCGACAACGTTAGGCCGGCGAACCCGCTGGCATCGGGGGAGCTGGAGGCGCTGGTGGAAGAGCTTCGCCGCCGCGGCGTCGATGTCGATTCCACGTGGGGCGGCCACCCCGCCAGACTTGGTGGCGTCCGCCTCACCTGCACTGCCCATCCGACCCTGGTCGCCGCCGTCGCCCGCATCCCCCTTGAGGCCCCGCCAGCGTCCGAGCGCGAGCAAGACCAGCCGCAGCAGACCAAGCCCTTCCCTTTCTGGTACACCGAGCCGGCAGGCAACAGGGTGGAGATCGAGCCGGCCGACACGGCCCACCAATCGGGCGTGTTCGTCGACATCACCAATGACGGCAAGAGCACTGCTGGTGGGATCTTCGTGCGCGCCGATAGGGCCTCCCAGGTGGCTGATGCAATTCGGGTGGCCGCCGGTCTCTCGGAGGCGCGCGCCGCGGTGGCCGACGAGACGGAGCAGCTGCGCGCCGAGGTGGAGCGGCTGACCAGGCTCGTCGGCCAGTACGCCGACCGGGGCATCGAGAACGGCCAACGCGCCGAGCGGGCCGAGGCCCGGGTACGCGAGCTGGAGACCGCCGCGGCCAAGCCCCCGGTGGACCAGACCGCGCTCCGCGTCCGCATCGCTGCCGCCCTGCGCGAGCACTACCTGAGCACCGACCGCGACGAGGCCGACGCCGACCGGAACATGCCCTGCCGGTGCGGAGACTGGCGGGAGCCCGGGGCCGAGGCGGACGACGAGAACGACTGGGACACGCACCTCGCCGACGTGGCCCTCGCCGTGCTGCCTGCGACCACCGGGCAGACTGCCGAGGTGGAGCGGCTGCGCGAGGAGCACGCGACGTGGCGGAAGCTCGGTAAGCGCAACTTGGAGGCGGCGCACGAGGAGAGCGCCCGGCTGCGCGCTGACCATGCCGCCAGTCTCAACCGCTTCCGTGCGGTGGTCCGGCGTCTCGCCGCGCACGCTGTCGGCTTCCAGGACGTTCTCGACGAATCCGACCATGACCCGTGGGCCAAGACGGTGGTCGCCGATATCGCCGAGCTGCGCCGCCTGACCGCTGATCTGCCGCTGAGCCCGTACTACAGCCACGAGACATGCGGCTTCCACTGGCACGGCCGCGACGGCATGGACATCCCCATGCGCGACGGGCAGCCGGTGTGCCCCCGCTGCGAGCTGCACACGGCCGAGGCACGCGCGCTCACCGAGGCCGCAGATCGGCTGTCCATGGACTGGGGCGGGCCCAACCACGAAGACACCATGGAGGAAGTCCGCCAGCAGCTCCGACGCGGGGCAACCGCAGCGGCCCCGGACGGCGAGCGGAACGCGGAGTCTGTCGACCCGACCAGTGGGCAGTACGCCGGGGGCGAGTCGTGACCAGGCGCGGGGGTGCCCTGTTCTCTCCGGATGAGGTGCGGCTGATCGCGGGCCTGGCCCGCGGGCACACCAGGCGGCGGATCGCTGCTGACCTCGGCATACCTGAGGAGACGGTGTTCAGCCGGCTCAGGGGGCTGGGTATGCGGCTACGGATCAGCGGTGCGATCCAGCCGGTGTTGGTGCACTACGGGTACGGCTATGGCTACCTGGCCGACCTCGCCCCGGAGGAGCCCCGCCAGGCCCAGCTGACTGCGCGGCAGGAAACGGTGCTCAGGATGACGGCGCACGGCTTTACGGTGCAGGAGATTGCTGCGGCGCTTGTCCTTTCGGTGAACACGGTGGGCACGCATCGGCGGCGCCTGTATCGGATGTTGGGTGCGCGCTCGGCCGCGCACGCGGTGGCGTTGGGTTGGCAGGCCGGCGTCTTGCATCACCGGTCGGGGAGGCGCGTGGCGTCGGCTTCCTCGGGGGATCGCCCCTTGGCCGCGGCTGGTGACGCTGGCGGGCCGCCCGTTAGGAGTGCGGCGTGATCGATGTTCTGGCCTACGTGGGGCTCGTTGTCGCGGTCGCCGGGCTGCCCCTCGGCGTGCCGGCTGCTCTCGCGCCGCGGCGGCCGAGGAGGCACCGCTGATGGGGCGGGGTGTGAATGACCTGGCAGGGGGTCTGTATGGGCGCCTGCCGGTCGATCACGTGCCGGTAGTCCGGATGATCCAATCCACTCCTGCCAGGCGCCTGAGCGGGCGCACGCGGCCCCTATGGGGCGCTGCCGCGTGATTCGCCCTGGCCCGAGTGGCGCAACGGCAGACGCAATCGCCTTAAAAGCGACAACGTGCGGGTTCGAATCCCGCCTCGGGTACGCCAGCACCCTCACCGAACGGAACACCCTTGACTGAGGCCAAGTACCACCGGCTGATGGTCCTCCTGATCGCCGTCGCCCTCCTCGCCGCCGCCATCGCACTGATCCTCGCGGCCCGGAATGCCAACGGGCTGCCCCGCTGCCCGCACATCACACGTACCGAACGCGGGGACCTCGTGCCGGCCGAGCAACGCCCATGCCGCCTTGACGACCAGCCGCCCACGCGTCACCCGGAACCCACGGCGCACCAGCCTCCCGCCTCGCTCCTCCAGGCGTCGGCAACGGCAGTGAGGGCCCGCCGGTGACCGCGTCACTCCATTGCCGATGCGGCCGACCGCTCAGCGCCCCAGAGTCCGTCGCTCGCGGCATCGGGCCGGTCTGCGCACGCCGACTCGGCATGACCGCACAGCCCGAGCCGATCCAGGCCAAGCCGACTCGCATACCCGGCCGGACCATCCCGGGACAGACCGCACTGCCCCTGCAACTCGACCTGGACGCCGAGCAGAACCATCGCAGTGTCCCGGACGTTCGAACAGGAGACCCGCTTTGACCATGCAGGAAACCATCGTGCCGGCGACGTTGCTACTCGTCCTCGACGGCTTGGTGCCCCTCCACATCGCGCGCTTCGCCAGCCGCCCCGCCGAACGGGACCTTGCCCTCGCGGAAGCCGGAGACCTCGCCGACACCATGGCTGGCATTGCTGACCGGCTCACCGCCGCTGGAAATTTCCGCAACAGCGCCGCCCGGCGCGAACGTGGCCAGGTGCTCACTGCCATGGCCACCTGTCTCGCGCTCGGTGCGGAGCAGGACAGCGGCATCACCTGGGGCGGCGGCCACTGGTGCACCCGACCACACGACGGCTGCCCTCATCGTCAGGCCGCCTGAACTCACCCCACCCACTCTCATCGAGCGGAGCATCATGACCGAGACCCCTGCCCCTACCGTCGGCCAGATCTGGGCCGACAACGACCCGCGCACGCCGAACCGCTTCCTGGAGATCGTGGCAGTCAGCGAGATCCATGCCACCGTGCGACAGGTCGCCCGTACCCCGCAGGGCTTGACCGCGATCCTGCCAGGCGTCCGGCAGACCCGTATCCGCCTGAACCGATTCCGGCCGACCAGCACCGGCTACCGGTACATCGGGGAAGCAAAGTGACCGAGCACAGCGACACCGTGCCAACAGCGCTGCCGTCTCCCGGCCCGCTCCCCGACGAGCAGTTGCCGCCGTACAGCGGTGACGACACGGCGTGTGCGAAGTGCGGCTTCGCCAGCGCCTCCACCCACTACCGGACCGCCGGTGAACGCGACGCACGGAAGTCGAAGTCGCGCCGCCCGTCGCCCAAGAGCGAGCGCCTGGAGCGCGAGTGTGTGCGATGCGGATACATGTGGGACGAGGCGCCCACCGGTAGGGTCGCCAGCAGTCGTGAGCGGTGCCCGGACCATCCCGGGCGATACCGGAAGGGCTGCCTGGACTGCGCCCTAGCCGTACCTGGAGAACCGCCGGCGGCCGACCCCAGCCGGCAGCCCCGCCGCGACGGTCACACAGGCGCTGGAGCGACCCGCGAGCCCGCAGGCGAACAGAGAAGTGCAGAAGGGAATGAACGGCCGTCAGCCGCCCGCACAGGCGATCAGTTCGGCACGTGTGACGCGTCTACCGTGCTCGCTCTCGTCGATCAGCCGGAGATGATCGGCCCATGCGTGCTCCGCCACGCCCACGACGGGCCCGAACACCAAGCCGCGAACGGCGCAACCTGGTCCGACCCCACGGCCACACCAGACACCGATGCGCAGCTCGACCACGCGTACCGGGAGCGTGCGCACCTCGTCGCGCTCCTCGCCGCCATGACCCCGGAGGCCGTCATCGCCCCCGCCCTCGATGTCGACGAGCCCGCCTGGAAGATCGCCTACCTCACCATCGGCAGCCGGCAGTGCTCATGGCACATCGCTCCGCGTGACGCCGAGCTCTTCGTCCACGTCGAGCACGTCCAGGCCGACGATCCCCGCGCCCAGTGGGACGGCCACACGACCATCGAAAAGTACGACCGCATCCAAGAACACATCCGGCGCACCGCCGGCCACAACCAGGAGCACCGAACGTGAACAAGATTCCTACCCTGTTCGCCCGCGACCCCGAGGATCGCGCTCATGTCCTGCCCACCGTCAACCCCGAATGCCAGTGGGTCCTCGACGGCGAGGGGACGGCGACGCGGAAGTGGGACGGCACCTGCGTCATGCTCGACGCCGCCGGCGAGTGGTGGGCGCGCCGGGAGGTCAAGCCCGGTAAGGCCCAGCCGCCGGGCTACATGCCGATCTCGACCGACGAGATTACGGGCAAAACTGTGGGCTGGGAGCCGATCATCCAGTCCTCGTTCGCGAAACTCCACACGGAGGCTCTGGCCAACAGCGCCGCCGCCAAGGCCGGCACGTACGAACTCCTCGGCCCAAAGATCAACCGAGGCCCGGACGGCTTCGACGCTCACATCCTCGTGCGCCACGGGTGGGCACCGCTCTCCGAGCGGCAGGACTGCGCGACCGCACCGCGGGACTTCGATGGACTGCGCGAGTGGCTGCTGGGTCGCCCGTACGAGGGCCTTGTCTGGCATCACGAGGACGGTCGGATGGCCAAGCTGAAGGCCCGCGACTTCCGCTGACGGCAACAGCACTCCGGGGCGCCCCGTTCCGGCCGGCCAGCCTGGGGCGCCCCGCGTTGCCCGCCAGCACAGACGCATCCACGCCACACGGGAGATCATGAAGCCATGGGCACGACGAACGACGAAGAAACACGGCCGTGGGAGCAGCAGGCCGACGAGCCCGATAAGGCATATGCGCACTTTACGAAGTGGCTCGCACTTGAAGACCGAAGCCTCGTCACGGCAACCGCGCCGCTGGGCCTCTCATACGGTCGACTGAAAGACCTCTCCAGCGACCACGGATGGAAGGCGCGCGCCGCCGCCTACGACCAACACCAGTCACGGCAGATCGCCAACACCACAGCGAAGGAACGGCGCGCCGCCGCCCGAGCTATCGCGCGGGACATCCGCGAGATGGCCGAAGCGCGCCTCGACCTACCGGCCGCCGAGCGCGACCCCACCGGTGTACAGAAACTCGCAACCGCGTTGAAAGCGATCACGCCGGCGCTCGATGACCCGGCGCCGGCACAGACCGTGAAGATTGACATCGAGGGCCTGTACACGGCCGTACGACTGCGAGAAGCGCGGCGCGAGGAAGAGGAGGAAGACGCAGCGTGAACGACGGCGAGGACGGCGGATGACACCGAGCATCCCGGACGAACTCATCGACGACATGGCGTCGCTTCGGTACCCCCACTGGCTCGCCGAACGCCTCGACCCGACGTGGCGCACCCGTGCGCATACGCGGCTGATGTCGCGGGAGCTGGCGCGTTCGGTGGAGTCAGGCACGAATCTCCTCCTGACATGCCCGCCTCAAGTTGGGAAAAGCACTCTGTGCGCCGAATGGCTCCCCCTATGGATGCTGCTGCGCGACCCGACCCGGCGAAGCATCATCTCCTCCTACGGCCACCGTCTCGCCGTACGGTCCGGGCGGCGCGTCCGCAACCGCCTGGCGGAGTTCGGCCCCCGCTTCGGCGTGCTACTCGCCGAGGGCATCAAGGGCGCCGACGAGTGGTACACCTCCAAGGGCGGAGGCGTGAAAGCTGTCGGAATCGGCGGCGGCGTGACCGGGTCGCCGTGTGACGGAGTCGGAATCATCGACGACTACTGCCGCAATCGGGCAGACGCCGACTCCCCTGTCATGCGGGACAACGTGTGGGAGTGGTACTCCTCCTCGTTCATGACCCGTCTCGCCCCGGGCACTCCGACCGTTGTTCTCGCGACCAGATGGCACCCGGATGACCTGATCGGGCGACTGCTGCGCGAACAGGGCCGCATCGAAGAGGGCGGCACCTGGAAGGTCGTGCACCTGCCGGCTCTCGCTGAACTGGCCCTGACCGGCGGCACAGACCCCCTCGGGCGTGCCGAGGGCGACCCGCTGACGCACCCGCACGAAGACCTCAACACCACAGAAGCCCTGCTGGGCTACTGGCGCAAACGCAAGGCCGACACACCCCTCGTCCGTGACTGGCGAGCCCTGTACATGGGCGACCCCGCCGAGCGCACGGGCGCGCTCGTCTCGTGGGAGATCATTCAGGACTCGGTCATCGCGCCCTCGGCCGTCCCGCAGAAGGTACGCATCGTCGTTGCCGTCGACCCCTCGGGCGGCGGCGCGGACGAGGTCGGGATCATCGTCGCGGCCCTCGGCGACGACGAGAAGGTGTACCTGATCGCCGACGCGAGCGCCGTCATGCCCGTGACCGAGTGGCCCCGCACCGCGTGCGACCTCGCCGAGCAGCACGGGGCCGACCGCATCGTTCTCGAGGTGAATTTCGGCGGCCGGCTCGTCGAGCAGGCGATCCGGGCCGCGTGGACGTCGAAGCCGCGTAGCGAGCTGATGCCGGCGATCAGCGAGGTGCGGGCCCTGCGCGGGAAGGTCCTGCGCGCCGAGCCGATCGCGCAGGAACTCGCGATGGGCCGGATCAAGATCGTTGCCGGCCTCGACAAGCTGTGCAGGCAGTGGGCGACCTATCGGGCTGGCGACCGGGACAGCCCGGGCCGGCTCGACGCCTCGGTGTACGCCTGCGTCGCGCTGCTGCGCACCCCCGTGGAAGGGCTCGCGTCCGAGACGACGCGCAGCCGGCGCCGCGACGCGATCGGCGGACGCGGCGGCCGGCGCCTGCCCGGGCGATGACGCCGGCCGTACCCTCGGATCATGGACACGACGCAGCCGGCGGCCGGTGGGCCGCAACGCATCGACGAGCACGCGCTCGAGCGGTTGCTCGACGCCGGCGCCTCGCTGCGCGTTCCGGTGCCTGTATGGTCCGAGCGGCCAAACGGCGACCTCGAGCTCGACCTCGGCCCGTGGGGCGGCGTGTGGGAAGTGCCGGCCGAGTACCGCCGGCAGGCCGGCGACCTGCATTGACAGGGCCCCGGTTCTACTTTTCGGCCCGGAAATGAGGCGGCGATCATGGCGAACTTCGTCAAGGGCGGCGGCGTCGGCGTCCACATCATCGAGTACAACCCGCGCGAGTTGACCCGGATCGTCGAGGAACACGTCCTCGACCTGACGATCCGCGTCCTCGAGGAAGCGCGCCGCACCTGCCCCGTGGGCAAGGGCCCGAGCGCCGGCGCGCTGAAGGCTTCCCTCGATGCCGAGGTCGACGAGGTGAACGGCCGCATCGTCGGCCGCGTCTTCAGTGACCTCGATTACGCGATGATCGTGCACGAGGGGCGCGGCCCCGTGCGGGCGCGCCCGGGTAAGGTGCTCGGACCCCTGCCGCAGCCGCAGCCGTACCCGCGCTTTGTCCGGCGGGTGAAGGCTGCTCCTGGGAATCCGTGGCTGTTCGAGGCGCTGAAGACGGTGAGCCCCTATCCAGTAGAGGGTCGTTGACTCTGCGGTGTCCTGGCGGTCAGGCGAGCGCCGCCGCGGTGTCCTTGCGTCGTGCTTGTGCGGCGTCGTGAAGGGCTTCGACCGCGCCAACCCACTGCGCCAGTTCGGGCTCGGGAGACAGCTCGATGGACCGCTGCCGGCAGGCAGCCGAGGCCTGCTGCCACTGGCCTTCGTGGGAGAGCAGTCGGCGCAGGTGGGCGACCCATTCGGCGATCTGGTCGCGCCGGGCGAAGATCCCTGCACTGCCGAGGGCTTCCTTGAGTCCGGGGGTGGGGGCAGCGATGACGGGGATTCCGGAGGCGCATGCTTCGACGGAGACCATGCCGTACGACTCGTAGATGCTCGGCACCAGCAGCACCCGCGTGCGGGACCACACGTCGCGGCGCATGTCGGAGGTCTGCGGGATGATTTCGACGTTCTCTGGCATCTCGTTCGTGACTTGGTCGCCATGGCCGCCAGTGACGCCGAGGAATTTCTGTTCGGGGAAAAGCTTGGCGAGGCGCTGGAACACTCCAACGCCTTTGTGTTCGCTGAGATTAATCAGGGTAACGTGATCGCCGGGCGTGGTTGCGTGTTCAGCTGGCCTTACGGGCGGGTGGATTACCATCCAGTTGATGGTCAGCTGTCGCCAACTCTGCGCCATCCAATGCGTGTTGAACACTGTCAAATCAGGCCGAGTGGCGAGTGTCTGCTTGTTCATCCAGAACGTGTTGTGTTGGACGAAGACGGACGGCACCCCACGTTGCTTGGCGAGCATGACCGCCCGGGTTGCGTTCTGGTGGTGCGTGACGATGACGTCTGGGGCGAGGGCGCCGACTCTACTCGCACTGTTTGCTTCACCATCCCGTGAGTGGTAGCGGACGGAACCTTCAGTCCATTCGCGCGGAGCTTCGGGCATATGCGAGACGACGGCGTGTACGTCGTGACCTTTATCGGCGAGGGCCTGCAGCATGGTATGGACCATGGTTTCCGATCCGGCCATGCGGTATGGAACGGCGTAATGGATAAGGGCAACAATCCTCATGGCACATCATTCCGGGCGTCACGCCCATAGGTTCTCGAGGGGGATATCCTGCGCGCGGAACCGTCTGGCCGCTGGTCGCGCGTCGCGCGGAGACTTCGTTACGGCGCGCCACCTTCGGCGTAGGTCACGTTGCGGAACATCCCTTCGAAGCGGTTCGGTTCCTGCCCGCTGGACGACTCCTCTTTCTCGACGAAGAAATACGGGCCCCGGTACTGATCGTCCTGCGCGACCGCGCTGTACTGCTGACCGTCGGCCAGGGTTCGGGTGAAGGTCAGAGTCGTTGGTGTCACCCGCAGCGCGTACGAGCCCCACACGTCGGCAGCGATCGCTGGCGAGGTCTGCGTTGCGAGGTATTGGATCGCCCCGGTCTGGCTTGGCCATTTCGCGATCCCGATCTCGCCATTCTGTCGCTGAAAAACCCGGTACAGCGTTTTCTGCCCCTCGGGATACCCGCGTGGATTACGCTCCGGGTCACTCTCGGGCCAGTCGTACGTGTCCTCGTCCGTCAGGGCGCCGACAAGCAGGCCCATTTTCGCGTTCGTGGCGCTCACCGGGGCTAGCGTGTTCCACTTCATGTCCCACGTGATCGTGTAGTCGGTCGGGTCCGTGATGGGCGACTCCCACGCGAGCACGGAGGGCCGGGCAAGGTCTTCACCGAAGCCGGCCGGCAGGACCAGGCCCTGCTCGGACTGCTCTGGCCGGCCACGTACGAACCCCCCAGCGCTGACGACGAGCTGCTGATCAGTGGCGAAAGTCAGCTGACCGGTGGCCATGCGCCGGTGCTCCCACGGGTCTGACGCTGTGCGGTACCCGTAGCCGTCGCGGAACTGCTTGTAGTACACGGGGTCGAGGCACAGCGCCCCGCGGATTCCGAGGTCGGCGATCCGTGTCGCCTGTGACTGCCTCGAGTTGCCGATCATCAGGACGTTGATCCCCGCGGCCTGATACGCCGAGAAGACGCTGTTCGCGTAGTGGTCGCTGAGCGCCATCCACTGAATCCCGGCGCCGGTGACGTCGGCGACCGGGAACGGCAGCTCGGTCACGCCCCACGTGGCCGGCGGGTCGGGCCACGTGTCGCCGAGGATCGGCACGATGCCGGCGTTGATGACAGTCGTCGCGTTGGTGATCGACGAGACGCCGATCATCGCCCACTGCTGCGCGCAGTGCCCGAGGACCGCCCGGATGGCGCCCCGGATGTGTGTCGCCTCGGTACCGAAACTGTTCCCGGGCTGCGGGGTACAGGCCAGCAGCGCGATCGACTTCGCGGCGATCTTGCGGAGAAAATCCTCGGCGAGCGGCTGGTGGTAGCGCTGCGCGAGGTATCCGTACCAGCCGCCGCGCCGGTCATCGCGGCCCCCGGGTTCGTCGGGGTCGGGCCGCTGGTAGGCGACCGGGTCGTCGATGTCGCCGGCGTAGTTGTACACGGACTGGCACTGCGAGGTGGTGAGCTGGCGGATGTCCTGCCCGATGTAGATCGACGTTCGGCCGCCGGTGATCTTGTCGTCCCAGTAGTCCGCGACGACACCAACATCTTCAGCGTTCGTAGCGACCTGGAAGTGGATGATGTCGAGGCCGTTCGCCAAGCAGTAGTCGACGCCGTACGGGCTGCTGTACGGGTTGTGCAGGCCCGCGAGGGACTTCGCGCCTACGACGTTCGGGGCCGGCGGCAGGTCGGCGATCGTCTGCCCGCACACGGCAGGAACCGGGCCTGGGCCGCCGGGCGTATAGATCCCCCCGTCGGTGCCGAATCGGGCCGCCTGCCCGGCGTCGTTGCTGAGCTTCGCCTGTACGCACTGAGTGCCCGGATCCCATTCGATACCGGGCCCCCAGCACACTGCCGAGCCCCAGTCGTCGGCGAGGCGCACGGTGTACGTGACCGGCCGGACACCGGACCGATCGACCTCGATCGGCGCCTCGCCTTCGACCGTGACCGTGCTGCCGCCGCAACCGCAGGGTGCAGCCATGGTTCATACCTCCCTGTTGAGGTTCATCTCGTACGGTTCCTTGATCGGCTGCCCGGTCTTGGGGTCCTCGGTGAGCCGGTACCACCCGTCGTCGAGCTGCACGATGAGCTCGTCGACGGCGCGGCCTGCACCTCGGGCGGCGCGGCCGAGCGCGCGCGACGACTGCGTTCCGGCTCGCTGCGCCTGCTGCGCCGCGCGCTGCCCTGCGATCGCCATCAGATATCGCCGCTCTCTGCGTACGGGGGCAGGGTTGCTAGTCCTACGCTCAACTTCTCGCCGGTGGTGTTGTCCCATGTCGCCGACACGTCGGTGAGCAGGAACCCTTGCGACAGGACGAAACAGGAGTCGCCGAGGACGTCGATCCGCTCGCCCGGTACGAGCTGCCGCAGGGTCACGCTCGCCTCGGGGGCGAGCTGCGCCGTTCCGGGCATCGAGATCGACATCGGGGCGGGATAGCGACCGGCGAGGTCGTTCGCCGCGATCCGGCGAAGCTGCGCCTCGGTCGGCAGGTCCTCTTGCACGTTCACGAGCCGGTCGAGGCGTCCGTACGCCGTCACCGTGCGGCCGGACGAGACCGTCGTCCCCTTCAGGTCGTCGCCCTGCTGCGTGGTCGCGAACGAGCGCGTCGCCGCCTCGGTGCCGTCCCTGACGATCTCGGTCTCGCCCGAGAAGTCCTCGAAGTTCAGGCGCGCGGTCGGCAGCGACAGGGCCGAGGACTGCGAGCGCAGGTACAGCGTCCGGCCGACCGTGGTCCAGCGCAGGCCCGACTTCGCGAGCTCCCTGAAGATTTCGCCGACGAACTCGGCCCAAATCCGGGCGCGCACGACCGTGTGTTCGTTGCCCTCGTCGTCTTCCTCGATCGTCGTGCCGTCCTTCCGCCACGAGATGACCGACAGGCCCTCGCTGCGGGTGCGGATGTACGAGTACATGCCGGCGTAGTCCGAGGGGTCCGAGAGCGAGCTCTCGATCATGTTCAGGCGGATGATGTTCTGTGCGATGTATGTGACGACGCCGCGCCTGCGCCCGACACTGTCCGCCGTGGCCTCGGTGTAGTTCATCCGCCACGTGTTCACGAGCCGGTCGAGCCATGCGAAGACGTCACTTGCTTCGATGACGATCCGTTCGCGTTGGATGCGGACGCGCTGAATCGGGCCCTGCCACACGATTTCGGGTCGGCTGCCGGCTAGCTCGCGGTAAATGGTGAGCTCGTGCACCCATGGGTGCACGCCGGTCCACTCGGCGCAGCAGTCGTCAAAGACGTCGCGGCTGAAGGTCGCCGTCGCCTCGCTCGTGTCGTTCAGGGTCCGGCCCCAAGTGCACTCAACGAGCCCGTCCGCTGATTGCAGGGGCAGCATCAGGGCTCCACCGCGCCAATGGATGCGAGCCCGATACAGCTCGGGGCATCCGATCGTTTCGGCGTCTGAGGCAACACCGCTGGCCGCGCCGCAGCCTTCCGAGGGCACGAACTGCACCACGTCCGACGTGGCAGTTTCCTCAGCGCCGCTCTCGCGAACGACGCGCAGGGCGTACGTCATGTCGGTGCAGCGCAGCGGAGCCGTGTCGAGCATCTGCGCCGGCGGGTCCGGCAGGTCGGCACCGTCGCCGGTGAACAGGACGGTGCCGCCGGGCTGCCTGATGACCTGCCACAGCGGGACCATGCTCGGATCCTCAACATCGACGGTCAGGGCCACGCCTTCGGGGATGACCTCGGCCTCGATGCGGGTCGGGCCGAGATGGACCGGGGCATACAGGTTCATCCGGCGGATGCCGGTGCCAGTCGCCACGCCCCACACGAGCAGCGGGGCGGCTGAGGTTTGGCCCTTGACGCAGATACTCTCGGCTTCGCGGTGCGTCAGGTCGGGGTACTGCGTGTTGTCGATCTCGCCGCCGACAACGCTGGCGTCGGGCAAGCTGTAGATCGTCCAGTACAGCCGGTTACCGGCGTGGCCGTGCCAGTTGTACAGGTACTCGCCGAAGATGACCCACGTCTGAAACTCTGCTGCGACGGGGATGGCGCGCTCGGCGTACAGGACGGTCCCCGGGTTGGCCGGCGTGAACGTCGAGAGCTGGTACACGGCGACGTAGTACGTGCCGTTGTCGTGGTAGCGCAGTGCGATCTGATCGTGTGCGGTGTCGATCGAGGCCGTGATGTGGTCGCGGCCTGGGGCGTGATCGTAGACGTCGATGCCCGGGTCGCCGATGTCGAGGACGGCGCCATTCACAAAGGGGTACCGGGCGATCTTTCGCGCGTAGCCGTTACTGCCGGCCGCGGCCTCGGCCGCGTCGTACCCGGTCCACAGGTACACGGTGTCGCCTACGCGCTGCACGCCCAGGCCGGCACCGTGGTCGAAGCCGCGTACGTACATCACGCCGAGCAAGGCGCCCTGCGAGCTGACCCGGCTGATCGCGAAATCACCGCGGCGCGCCCGATCCTCGAAGGGCACCGGGGCGGGTTCGCCGTCGAGCTGCTGGCCGCCCGAGATGACCTGCGTCGCGTAGACGTCGCCGGTCGCATCGTCGAACGCCGCCTGTTGGTGCACGGTGCCCTGCGACAGTTCGACCGGGCCACCGAGCAGTATCGATGCCGGTAGCGTCGGGTAGAAGGGGTCAGCCATTCAGACCACGTCCGCTCGGGGAATGAGCTGCACGCGTACTTGCGCGTCGTCGGCGACCGTGTCCGCGAGGGCCCACACCTCGACGCACAGTCCGCCGGGGCAGGGGAAGAACGGGTATGTGAACAGTCCGCCCTGCTGCCCGTACAGGTCGGGCGCTGAGCGCGCTACGCCGCGGACCTCGGTCTCGCACTCGATCACCGAGCGCTGCGTACGGCCGTCGACGGTCAGCGTGCTGCCCGCTGGCACGAAGGAGACGTTCACGTCGCCGCACGAGTCGCAGGGGTCGAGCTCGTCAACGCCGCACTGGGCGTTCGCTGGGTTGAACCAGAAGCGGACCAGGAGCCGACGCAGGTCTTCACTGCCGGCGAGGACTTCGACGACCGGGACGAGCTCGGACCACGCCGGGTACTCCTCGCTGGCGACCATGATCCGGGCGACCTTGAATGCCGCGGCGCCGGTCGCATAGCAGGGCGAGAGCGGTGCCGGCGGTGCCGGTGGCAGGGCAGGTGATGGGCACGACGGATCTGTCGCGCAGGGCACCGGCGGCAGGCACTTCTGGTAGACGTCATCCGGGTCGGCCTGGACGTCGTCGCCGTCTGCGATGGTGGTCCACTCGTCGCCGGTATCAAGGGGTTCACCGAAGATGTACGGGTTGCCGGCGACCAGCGTGAACGTGACGGTGGCCCACATCAGCGAATCGGTGACCCACACACGCTCGGCGACGTTGGGCCCGTTGAGGATGCCGACGTTGTACAGGTGGCGAAGTTCGGCGTTGATGCCGGTTGCGGCGATGTCCTCGGGGCAGCAGGCGAAGATGACTGCCTCGACGCCGTTGCAGCCGGCCTGGCAGGGGTCGGCGGATAGGGCGCGGGCGAGCCATTCCATGCCGTACGACAGGCCGCACTCGCTGCGGGCGACGGCGGTCACGGTGAACGCCATCTCACGGTGCGCCCGATGTAGGGGGCCGATGGACGAGCCGAGGCCGATCAGCGGTACGGGGGTGCGTGTGAACGTGGTGCTGGTCAGGCCTTCGATGCTGCCACCCATGACGCCGAGGAAGTCGGCTGAGGCGGAGCGGGCGGGGTCGTACCACGGGGCGTCGTCGACGGCTGGGGAGATGTACGGGTCGTGGCCAAGTGCTTCGGGAAGGTCGGGGCAGCGGTCGCATCCGATGGCTCCGCCGGCGCCGGTGCAGTCGTCGCCCTGATTGATGCCGCCGACGTAGGCCGCGGCTCTTTCATTGTTCAGTACCTCGTTCCCGCCGAGGCAAAGGTATCCGGGAAAGATCGTCAACACCCCTGTTCATCAGTCGACTTGAGGTAGCTGATCGACTTTGCGGAGCTGCTGGCGTTGCGTGCGCGCCCTGGTCCATCTGAGGTTTGGATCATCTCTACACACCACTCGCCAAGATCATCTGTCGGTACATGTGCTGTGCGACGACCTGCGGGTTGCTCGCCTGGGTGCTGATGTTCCACGTGTGGTGTTGCTGTGGCGCGCCGATGACGCCCTTCTTCGCGAGGATGTTCAGGAGGCCGGACTGTGCGGCGAGAGCGGCGGCGCGGTCGGGCTTGGTGAGCGGGATGACGACCTCGGGCCGGTTGCCTTCGCCGACGCGGATGAGTTGTTCGCGGAAGACCATGCCGCCGTTGGCGAGGCCGGGGATCAGGTCTTTGACGAAGTCCTTGACGTTGCCGACTGAGCTTCGGATGTAGTCGCGGATGCGTCCGCCGATGTTGCCGATCGCGGCGATGATCCTTGAGGGGAGGTTGCGGAAGAAGTTCACTATGTTGTTGAAGAGTGAACTAACTCCGTTGCGGACGGCTCCCCACGCGCGCGAGAAGACGCCCGCAATCGTCGAGCCGACCCGGCCGAGAGCCGAGCCGATCCGCCCAGGCAAGCCGGCGAAGAAGCCGACGATGCGGGACACGAGACCGGAAACGAACCCGATCACGCGACCAGGCAGGCCGGCGAACCAGGAGATGATCCCGTTGATCAGGTCCGGGATGATCGAGTGCCCGACGAGGGTGTCGTACAGCGATTGGAACGCGTCGATGATCGTCGAGACGAACGAGCTGATGCCGGTGATCACGGGCGCAAGTGCGGAGGCGATCCCGGCGACGGCCTGAACGAGTTGTGTGATCAGGGGGACGATGACCTCGATGGCGACCCATGTCAGGAGCTGCGCGGCGACCTGCGCGATCAGAGTGATGAGCGGCGTCAGGGCCTGGATCAGGGGAAGGAAGGCGAGCGCGAGCTGAACCACGGCGGGGATGATCGGCAGCAGGGCTTGCAGGATTTGCAGGAAGGCGTCGATCAGTGGCGGGAAGATCGGAGCGAGCCGGTTGACGAGTTCGGTGACCAGTGGGGCGATGGCGGTCACGAGGTCGGATACGGCTTGCGCGACGACCGGCAGGATCGGGGCGAGGCCGGAGATCAGTTGGGCGATCAGCGGGACCACGGCTTGGAGGATCGCGCCGAGGGCTTCGGCCAGTACAGGGAGGATTGGGGCCAGCGCGTCGAACGCTTGCACCAGCGCGTCACCCAGGGCGGCGGCAGCCTCCTGCAAAACTGGCAACAGTGGCTCAAGGGTCGTAAAAAGCGCACCGAACGCCTGGGCGACCGAGGGAAGGATGGCCGCGACGGCATCCAGGGCCGCGCCCAGTGCGGTTCCGATGATCCCGCCGATCTGGGCGAGTAGGGGGGCCAGTTGGGCCATGGCCGGAGCAAAAGCCGTAGCGAAGGTCTGAGCCAGCGACGTGATTACGGGAAGGAGCGGCCGGAGGACAGCCAGCAGGCCGCCCCCGATGGCCGACACCAGCTGGCCGATCACGGGCAGGACCGGCGCGAACGCAGCAGCCAGCTGGACACCGATCTGGAGCAGCGGGGTAATGGCCGGCAGGAGGCCGGCGACCGCCTGGCCGATCGCAGCGAAGGCTGTCTGAAGTGCGCCGATCGTGGCGGGGTCGTTGAACAAGTTCGCGAACAACTGGCCCAGCTGGGTCAGGATCGGCGCGATCCCGGAGATTAGGGAGCCGAACGCCTGTCCGATCCCGCCAGCCGCAGAGCCCAGGGAGCTGAAGAGGTCGCCCACCGCGGCACCCAGCGTGGCCAGCGGGCCCTCAAGAGCTTGGAAGATCGGGACGAGGCCCTGAAGGGCGGAGATGATCCCGGGCATCGCGGCCTTCAGTGCGCCGCCGATCGCGTCAACGGCCGGTCCCAGGGAGTCCCCTACCGCAGAGAACGCGGCACCGAAGTCCAGCGACTCGAATAGCTTCGCGATCTGGGGCGTGACTTTCTGCAGGGCCGGAAGGAGTTCCTTCGTCGCGGCTTCCTGGATGGGTGCCCGGATCGCCTTGGACATGTTGTCCAGGGCCTTCTTGCCGGCCTCTGTCGCCCCGATGGCGTTGATGCCCATCGACAGGAACGCCTTGCCCAGGCCTAGGACGGCGCCACCCGCGAGCGCCGCACCGCCGGCGACACCGGCCAGGCCGGCGCCGGCCGCGATACCGGCTGTGCGTAAACCCCGCATGGCGACGCCGAGCGTGCGCTGTGCGATCTGCCCCACGGCCTGAAACGACCGCGTCAGGACCTGCTGCACGACCGCGCCAC
>Ga0105039_100004_pt1 | contig 28829 bp, 45 predicted proteins | sample LS_119metaG_FD_91485 | JGI IMG/M metagenome (GOLD analysis project Ga0105039, IMG submission 91485) | Switchgrass associated microbial communities from Austin, Texas, USA - LS_119 metaG | ecosystem: Host-associated > Plants > Phyllosphere > Phylloplane/Leaf > Endophytes | place: USA: Austin...
ACGTAGACGCCGTGCTTACGGAAGATCGGGCCGACCGCGTCAAGACCGGCCCCGCACAGTTCAACTTTCGAGGCATCGACGGCGTCCTGAACGCGGTCGGCCCGATCTTCCGTAAGCACGGCGTCTACGTCGCCCCGATCGGTGTCGACATCCTCGCGACCGAGCACAACCCGACCAAGTCGGGCGGCAAGATGAAGGACGTCACGATCTCCGTCACGTGGCGCGTCACTGGCCCCGCCGGAGACCACTGGACCGGCGTCAGCCTCGGCGAGGGATCCGACGCCGGAGACAAGGCGATCAGCAAGGCCCACAGCGTCGCCTACCGCACGTTCCTGATCCAGTCGCTCGCCTTGCCGACCGACGAGCCCGACCCCGATCACACCATCTACGAGCGCGCCAACGAGACCGCACCGGCACCGGCCCCGAAGGACTGGGGTCCGTTCCTCGCGGCGGCCGAGTCGAAGACCACCGAGGCGGAGCTGCGCGAGATCTGGGACGCGGAGCCCGGAACCGAGTTCGCCCCGCAGTGGGTGACCGACCGGTTCAGTCGCGCGATCGCCAACGTACGCGCCGCCGCCCCGGCCGCCGCGCCGCAGGCCCCGCAGTGACCGAAGCGACGTACGCGCTCGGGGACCGGGTGACCTTCACCCGGTCCCTGCACCGCACCACCCGCGACCCGAGCCACTGGCCCGAGCAGGCAGGCCGCCGGGCTAACGCCAAGGTCTGGACCACCGAACGGTGGCTAGGCGACATCTCGCCAGCGGAGCCACGGCCCGGAATCGTCGTCGGGAAACGCACCCTCGCGAACGGACTCCACATCTGGGGGTCCTACGAGGACCCCGACACGTTCCGGCCGATCGAGCATTTCACCGCCTACCTGATCGCCTACGACTTGCGCCGCAGCCCGGTCTACGTCCTGCCCGAGCACATCACACCCACCACACAGGAGAACACCGATGACGAGTAACCCGAGCCCCTACAACATGGGCGAGATGTACCTCATCGACATCGACGGCGAGCACCTCCGCGCGATGCGAACCACCGACACCGCCCTCCCGTGGGTCGCCGAGGACGGGGCCCTCTACGCCGACGAATACAACGTGGTTCGCCGCCTCGTCGTCATCGACCCCGGCGAGGAGCAGGAGATCGTCGGGCCCGAGGTCGACCTCTCCAACATCGAGGGCGGATACGTCGAGATCGACGGGCTCGGATGGGTCCCGATCGCCGAATACGAGAAGGTCGCCGCCGCGACCACCGAGGCAGCCGACCGGCTCGCCGCCCTCACCAAGGCATCCGAGTTCACCCGCTCCGACGGGACCGCCCCGTTCAAGCTCTCGCAGACCCCCGAGCACGCCCAGACCCGCCGCGTGATCGACGCCGCTAAGTGGGTGCTGACCGGTGAGTGACGTCCACAACTTCCGCACCGCCGACGGCTGCCTAGTGCAGACCAGCCCGGCCCCCGACTACCTCGGCCCCGGGCACATCCTGACGCTGTCCATGACGGGCAAGCACGACGCCCGCCGCGTGTCGGTGCACCTGCGCCCGGACGAGATCGGGCAGATCTCCGACGGCTACCACACGTTCAACGAGCTGTACCGATATCGGATGCTCTACCACGCCGCTTACGTCAGCACCCGCCACCGGATCGAGGTGGATTGGCTGAACTACCGGAAGTCGATCGACTCTGATTTCGAGCCGGTGCCGACCACCGTCAAGAGCTGGCGACACAGCGACGGTGAGGAGTGTTTCGGCGGCGGATGGTTCATCGTCGTCACGCAGCTCCCGACCGGCCAGATCTCCAACCATTACGAGGCCGATCACTGGACTCTGTTCGAGGTGCCGGAGGTCGAGAACGCGCCTGAGTGGGACGGACATACTCCCGCGCAGGCCGCCGCCCGGCTAGAGGCGATGCTGCGTCATGGCTGACACGTCCTGGATCGACGCACCTCGGCCCGAGCCGCCCGACCCGGCCGAGGTCGTCGCCCAGTTCTGGATTCCCGGGAAGCCGGTTCAGCAGGGGTCGAAGAACGTCAGCAGCAAGGGCAAGGTGTACGAGGCCGCCAAAGGACACAAGGAGTGGCGTCGGACCGTCTCCGACGTCGCGGCGCTCTACGTGCTCCGCAACAGGCTCCAGCCGTTCACACAGGCCCGGGTGTGGGCGACGTACGTGTTCCCCCGACCCAAGGCCCACTACCGGGCGAACGGCGAGATCAAGCCGCAGTACCTCGACGCGCTCCACATCGTCTACCCCGACCGGGACAAGCTCGACCGGTGCCTGAACGACGGGCTCACCCAAGGCGGGATCATCGTTGACGACTCCCGGATCTACGCCGGGACGTCGAGGAAGATCTACGTCAACCCGGATGTGCCGAACCCGGGATGTCTGGTCACGATCCGGCCCTAGACCGGGCTAGATACGCCGAGAACCCGGCCCTCACGACCCGGGCCGGGTTCTCGGTTGGCCACCGGTGAACACACCACATGAACACATGATCAGTAACCACCGAAAGGATACCAAGATGCGAACCCCGACGCGGAAGCCCTGCGATCGAGAGCCTGACCTGTGGTTCAGCTCCGACCCGGCCGACCAGTACGAGGCCGCGCAGGCGTGTTCGTTCTGCCCGTTCGCGATCTCGTGCGAGAAGTTCGGTTCGGACGAGATTTACGGCGTGTGGGGTGGCCGGTTGCGTGGCCACACCAAGACTCGGCGTCAGCCGAGGCCGAAGCTGTGTGCGTACGCCGAGTGCGGGAAGGAGTTCATCACCGCGACCGCCTCGGCGAAATACTGCACCCCGGAGTGTCGCGATCTCGCGTTCGATGCTCGCCGCCGCGCGGCGTACGCAGCGCAGGCGAGGTGTGCGTTCGAGCCGTGCCGGAAGCGGTTCACGCGCAAGATGAAGTCTCAGCGGTTCTGTTCGCCCGAGTGTGGCCGGTTGAACAAGCGGGCGGCGGCCAAGGAAGCGGCGCGTCAGATCCGGGAGAACGAGCACCTGCGCGAGCTGTTGGACGCGGTGTCGTGATGCGGTGGCCTGCGACTCGGGAGCAGGTCTCGCGCGCGTTCGGGTGGGTGACGTTCGGGCTGGTGTGTGTGGCGTTGGGGTGGTGTCTCGTGCTGTGGTTCACCCACCCCCGTGGTTGACAGGCAGTGTTCTAGTCGCTAGGGTTGAGGAACACCACACACCACAGGAGACACCATGGCCACCATCGTTCACACCCGCGACACCGGCACCGAAAACCTCATCGTTCTCAGCACCACCGAGGCAGCCGAGGAGTTCCTCGACGGGCTCGCCGACCGATACGAGGGCCTACCCGGTGTGCAGGCAGAACGCACCACACCCACCACCCTCACGATCACAGGCAACATCATCGGCGAGGGAACCCGCGTCGTATCCACCTACACCATCAACCCACAGGAGACCCTCAATGACTGACACCACCGCCGCGCAGGGCCTCACCCGCGAGGGCACCCCGCGCAAGCGGCACCGCTTCGCCGTCCCCTCGACCTGGATCGCCGAAAAGACCGGCTACGGCCGCACGGGGATCTACCGGATGCGGACCGAGCACGACACCCGCCCCCCGACGATCGCCCGCATGAAGCGCATGGCCGACACCCTCGGCTGGTCCCGGACCGCCCAGATGGAAGCCATGGACGCCGGACGCTGGATCGAGGAGTTCGAGCGCGTCGTTCTCGACCTCTACACCAAGGAGCAGAAGGGCCGTGGCTAAGAACGACCTGGAGTTCGTCGGCCTCCGCAACATCACACAGGAGCTGAACGAGAACCGGCGGTGGGTCCAACTGGACCCACCCCGGACCGTCCTAGTCGTAGCCACACCCTCGGGCCGGATTCGCGAGATCCCGCTCGCGAACGCGCAGCTCTCCAATCTTCTGCGCGCCGCCGCGACCATCGCCGGGCAGAAGCTCGACCAAATCCACTCACCGGAGACGAACACACCATGACCACCGAACACGCCACCCCGGCCGCCGCCGACGGCGGCATTGACTCGATAGCGCTTCCGTGCTCACTCGGCCGCGACCAGGAAGCCCGCGAGGGCCTACAGCGCGAACTGTGGGTCGCCGATATCGACTCCACCACCGAACCCCTTCGGGTCGCGATCGACTACACCAACACCGCCGACGACACCACCCCACAGGAACTCGGCTGGTTCGACCTACGCACCGCCGTCCGCCAGCTCGCCGAGTTCGCGCCCGATCTCGTCGTCATCCGCCGCGAGGACCTCCCCGAGGTCACCATCACTCAGCACGCCACCGAGCCGACCACATGCACCGTCGACATCGGCGGCGTACGACGATTCTCCGGGGCCGACTGGAGCCACCACAGCACTGACGCAATGCACCTGCGGAGCCAGCTCACCGAGGCCCGGATGAAGCTCGCCACCGCCGAGAGCACCATCGAGCACCAGCGCGGCCGGATCCAGACACTCACCGACGCGTGCCAGCGGAAGAACGGCGACGTCGAGCGCTACGCCAACGAGCGGGCTACCGCGATCGAGGCGCAGCGCGCCGCCGAGGAGGAGACCGCCGACATGCGCGCCCGATGGGCGGCGTACGCGACCGCTCTCGCCCGGCTGGAGAACACCACCACGCCGCAGGTCATCGGGAAGAACGTCGTCATGCGGCACGAGACCTACACCAAGTTGGAGAGCCAGCGCGACCAGCTCGCCGAATCGTGGGTCACCTCCGACGAGCATGAGAACGTCGTCACCCGGATGACGACCGAGACTCAGGGTCTCCGCAGGTCCAACGCCGACGTGACCGCCGAACGGAACGCGACCCTCGACCAGCTCGACCAGGAACGCAAGGACCACGAGGAGACCCGCAACGAGCTGCGCGCCATGACCGCACACGCCCGGAAGTGGCAGCGGTTCGCCGCCGTCATCGAACTCATGGAAGACGCCAACTACGCCGAACTGATCATCGACGGCGTACGCATCACCCCAGCCGACGGCGTCCGGACCAAGGCGACCAAGGAATGAGCGACCCGACCGAGGCGCAGCGCACCGACAACACCGACCTCCGGGCGATCATCGAGGAGTGGGGAGGGACACAGATAGACCGGGCCCACGCCTCGGCGATCGTCGCCGCGATCGTCGCCAAGGGCTGGGTTGGTCCCCGCCGGATGCGCACCATCGAGCGGCTACAGGCTGTCGCGATCTCCGACTGGGAAAGCGCCTACGGCGAGCTGCGCGACAAGCTCGCCGACATCCGTACGACCTGGGGCAACGTACAACGCGGGTGGATGGTCCCCCGCGACGTCGCCGACGCTATGAGAAAGGCATTCAAGTGAACACCCTGACTAAGGTCACCCTGTCCATCATCCTCACCGCCACGACCGCACTCGCCGGAGTGATCGCGCTTCCCGCGAACGCGGCCGTCGGCACCTACACGATCCTGATCGGCGACTCGCTCGCCAACTACGGTAAGGACGAACTCCAGGGCTACCGGCCGACCTGGGAAGTCGACGCGATCAACGGCAGCAGCCCGGCCACCCTCGCGGGCCGGATCGATGCCGCCGTTGCCGACCACAGCGGGCAGCACCCCCGCAACATCATCGTTGAGCTAGGGACGAACTACTCCTCATCGTTCACGCCCTCCGACTACCGCATCGTCCGAACCAAGCTCCCCAGCAGCCGGATCGTGTTCGTCACCCCCGGCCGCGACCCGTTCATCGTGGGTGCCGAGTCGGCCCGGCTGGCCGCCGCTTATGCCTACTACATGATTCGGCTCGCGAACGTGGATGACCGGATGTGCATCGTGCCGTGGGCCGAGGCTGTGGCGGCATCGCCGTGGCTGCTGCGCGCCGACGGCGTTCACGCTACCCCCGAGTCCGAGGACCGTTGGGCCCGCGAGGTCGTCCAGGGCGTAGACGCGTGCGCCACGACCGAGCCGTGAGCGGGGCACCGGTGAGCGATACCCCAGCGGAGACCGACGACCAGCGCGCCGAACGTGTCGCGGCTTGGGCCGAATACCGCAACACCTACGGCGTGAGCGAGCGCGACATGATCACCGCACACAAGGCATTCATGGCCGGATGGGCGGCGCGGGGCGACGCGACGACGGTCGAGGCGGGGCCGCTGCGATGACGACCGTTGACGCGCTCCAGCTCCGCCGCTACCTCGGCCGCAAGTCATGGGGCCCGCCGGTGCCGTACGGCCCCGACGGGTGGAAGCTCCTCGCCCACGTGGACGGGTTCGTGTGCTCGATCGTCGTCTCGACGGCCTACTACGACGGGGCGGAGTGGACACACGCATCACGCACCGGGCCCGGCCGGGTGCCGACGTACGCCGAGATGGTCAGCCTGCATCATGCGGTGTGGGGCGACGAGGGGTACTCCTACCAGGTGCAGGCCCCGGCGGCGCAGCACGTCAATTTCCACGAGCACGCGCTACACCTGTGGGGCCGCGCCGACGGCCGCCCGGTGCTTCCCGAGTTCGGTCGGTTCGGGATGATCTAGGCTCACGCGGCACCGATGGTTAGGGGCTCCTAAGTTCACCCCATCCAAGGAAATCGAGAGATGGACATAGGGCTGTCGGTGCCGTGTGGTAGGGCCCGGTTCTCTTACGAGGACCGGGCCCTGATTCTTTACCGTCGGGGTTGGGGGGGTGATCGCGGCGGCCGCACCTATGAGTTGGGTAGTCCCCTCGGCCGCCAGCGGGGGCTAGAACGGTCGAGGGGACCGGGTTCAGCGTAACGCCCCCGGTAGTTGACAGGTGGTCAACGGGTGGGTATGTTGTACCCATGCACACCACCACCGAGAACCACCCCGCCGCCGCGACCATCGACCAGATCGACCGCGAGAACCTCCAGAAGTCACACGATGCGTTCTACGCCCTGACCCCCGCCGAACAGGAGCGCCTGCGCCGCGAGGTCTACGCCGAGGTCGTCCTCGGCCAGGACGCCCCCACCTCCGCCGACTGCGCCACCTGCGGAGCCTCCCACGTCTTCGACACCCTCGCCGACGCCGAGGAGTGGCAGACCGACCACGGCGACCTTGGCCACCGCGTCGAGATCACCACCATCTGATGCCCGGACAGGACGGCATCGACGCCGCACACATCGCGCTCTGGAGCCGCGACGCCGACAAGCGTTGCGGCACCTGCGCCGACGACCCCGACAACCACCAAGGCGACCGGCTCACGTTCGTCTGCCTGAACTGCCGCATCCTCCTACTCGTCGCCGAGATCGAGCGGCTCACCCGGTGGAAGAACGAGGCACTGCCCGTCATCAGCGGATTGCAGGAACTCGGCCGCGCCCTCGATCTCCAGCTCGGCCGCTCCATCACCGGCCCCGACGCCCTCGCCGCCGTCGAACAGCTCCAGAAGTCCCACGAGCACGACGGACGCGAGATCGCCCGGCTCCGCGAGGAAGTACGCCGCGCCCGCGTCGAGGCCGCCGCCGCTCGCGTCAAGGGCAAGCCGTGAGCGCCGATCTGCGGTTCACGGCCCGAGAGTCCGCGACCTACAACGCCCTCACGCCCGCACAGCGCGAGGAGTTCCACCGCCTCACCGACGCCGGACAGCCCGTCCCCGCCGCCCTCTATGCCGCCCGCCAGATCCTCACCGACCAGGAGTAGACCACCCCATGCCACGCCTCGAATTTGTCCAGCTCGACCGGCCCAACGGCGACCCCGTCCTGATCAACATCAACCTCATCAAGGCGATCGAGCCCGAGAGAAACGAGACCCGCGACGGATCCCGGATCTACCTCGGCGGCCTCGATTTCGTGGTGACGATGCCGTTCCCGAGGCTGCTGTCCCTGATCGAGCAGATCGGTAAGACCCGATGAAGGTCTACGGAACGCTCCTCATCGCCAAAACCAGTTGGCCCACCACGGCCCGACAGGCCCGCGTCATCGTCGCCGCCCGCTCGAAAACCGAGGCAGCCCGCATCCTCGGAATGTCGCTGTACGAGTTCAACCAATACGGATCGGTGTCGTGGAATGCCGAGGAGAACGAAACTGCGATGTCCAAGCCGGGAACCCCGTTCGTGCAGAAAGCGGAATCGGGGCCTGATCGGCTCGTCTATGCCGAGGTGGTCCTGTGACGACGACGCCCGACCAAGCCGACCGGATCCGGCGGATCCGTTCCGCTGTCCAGGAAGCCGCCGAACTCGCCGTGCTCGGTGTCTCCGCCGGAGATGTCGAGGAGGTCATGATGCGGCACAGCTCGATCGGTCTGTCGATCCCCGAGCTGCGTCACGCCGTGACCCTGCTCCACAACGTCACCATCACCCTGCCCGTCACCCTGCCCGAGCTGAACCAGGAGAACACCCCATGACCCGTCTCGCCCTCGCCGTCGGCGCGCTGCTGCTCGCGCTCACCGGCTGCGCCACCACTACCAGCGAGCACGCCCCGCAGGGCGACCCGCAACGGGTCGTCTCCCCCGCCGACCACCCCGAGGCGACCGCCGACCAGACGCAGGCGTTAGAGGCAGCGCAGGCGTACCTGACGATGTCCTACATGTCGGCGGAGGGCCTGCGGAAACAGCTCGCGTTCGACAAGCACCCCGCCGCCGCGATCAGGTACGCCATGAAGAACGTGGAAGCCGACTGGGACACCGAGGCCGAGGAAGCGGCCGGGGTCTACATGGACGCTGGCATGGGGATGTCCAAGGAGGGCCTACGCGAACAGCTCCGGTTCGACGGGTTCACCAAGGCACAGGCCGACCGCGCGATTGAGCGGACCTGGGGCAAGCACTAGACTCGCCGCCGAGTGCCGATCACTCACCACATCGAAGCGGCCCCCCTCCACATCGGGAGGGGGGCCGCTGTCGTTCGCCGACCTACGACAGGTCGTGGTCGACCAGAGCCTGACGAACGAAACAGTCCGAGGCTTCCATCAGCTTCCGCATCCCGGCTGACTTCTCAGCGCCGGAGCCGAGTTGGAGATACATCGCCTCGGCGAGGACGGCGATCTGACGTTTGATCTCCCGCAGCTCGGGATGCCGAAGGTGCTCGTACCCGAAGTGCCGCAGGGCGAGTTCCTTGCCGGTCAGCTCACGCTGTACGGGCGCGGTCGCCGGGTCCTGTCCGTGCTCGCTCATCACACCGCCTCCGGTCCCGTGAACCACTTACCGATGCCCCGGGCTTTCAGCGAGAGGGGATCCGGGGTCCCGGCCCGCCCCGACTTCTTCGACGCGGGCAGGTTGTCCTCGAACTGACGCCACGCCTTGAGCGTCACCGGCCCAACGTACCCATCACGCGGCACGCCGAGGGCCCACTGAATCCGGGCGACCCCGTGGAACCGCTGAACCTTGCCCTCGCGGACACCCTGCGCGATCTGAAACTGCTCCTGAACCTTGTTCAGATCGGAGATGACATCCGGGTTCCACGACCACGGCTTGACCCCGAGGATCGTTCCGTTCCGGATCTTCTCCGCGACCCGGTGGACCGCAGCAGCGTTCTTGATGACCTCGAAATGCATCTCATCGGCCCGGTTGACATAATCGCCCCCCCAGCGGATGACGCCCTCCAGCTCCCGCAGGATCGCCCGGATTGCGGTGACCTGCTTCGGGGTGAACGTGTCGCGCTTCCCGAGCACATGGGCCGGAGCGTTGAAGTCGACGGCCGTAGCTGACGCGTGGTTGCTGTAGACGGTCGAGGAGCCACGGACCGGACGCGGAGCCCAGCCCCACGACCAGTCCGGCCGGATGTGCTCCACGCGGTTGTTGAACTGGTCCCCGAGCCACGTCAGCACCACATCGACGTCGCCGGGGCGTACGCGCCCGGTGATGTATGGGGTGGTCGCCGGGGGCGGCGCGGAGAACACCGGCCAACCGTTCTGCGACACGGACATCTAGAACACCACCTCGTTGTTGTCGGCCTCGTTCTCGACGCTGTCCGGGTCGGCGTCGGGGAGCTGCTCGCCCTCCGGCTCGACGCCCTCATGGTCGGGGGCCTTGGGTGCGTCCGGGTCGGCGGTCGGGAAGTACGGCGGTTCGTCCGCCTCGATCGGGTCGGGGATCTCGGTCACTGCTGGGGTCCTTCCTGTGTGGGATTGGTCTGCACCGGCACCGAACCGGCCGGGAGCTTGTAGCCGTTCGGGTCGATCCCGGTGACGTTACCTTGCGCTGTGAGGCCGGTGTAGGTCCACAGTGCGGCGAGCACCATCACCGTGACGTTGAACCATCCCGGGATGTCGCTGACGCCCCCGTAGATCCCGGCGAGCGCGACCCCGCCGACGGTGGTCAGGCCGGTCGTGACCCACTGGATCATGAGCGCGATCTCGCGTGCCTTGGGGTATCGATTCAGGGGGTTCATCGTGTCCATCTCCTCATCGCTGGGTTGGTTGTAGGTTCGGGGTTCGTGCTCGGTGACGGCTCCGGCTCATCGGGCGGGTCACAGGTGACGGTCTCGCTGGTCCCGTCGGAGTAGTGGAAGACGAACGACCCAGTCCCCGAGGTGCACTCCACCGAATCAACGCCCCGTCCGGCAGCCCCTTCCTTGCCCTGCGGGCCCGGCACGGTCGAGTCGGCACCGGGAGACCCTGGAGCCCCAGAAGGGCCCACAGCGGTGGAATCTGCCCCGTCTGCGCCGCGTTTCCCGTCGCGGCCGTCCTTACCGTCGCGCCCATCGCGACCATCCTCGCCGTCACGACCATCCTTGCCGTCCTCACCGTCGCGACCAGCCGCGCCCGGGATCGCCGCCGGGGGATCCTTCTCGGTGACGGCCTCGGCCTGCTCGCACGCCTCCCCCTCGTACTCCCCCGCGTCACAGTCCGCCTTGACGGTCTCCCCGAGCTGCTGCCCCTCCTCGGCCGCCTTGGTCTGTGACGCGAGCACGATCCACCCAGACGCCGCGAACACCAGCAGCGACAGCACGAACACCGCGCCGCCGATGGTGAGCACCAGCCGAGTGGCCGGGTCCCGCGACGCCTTGACCGCCGAGGCGACCGCGCGCTGTTCCTCCTCGGCGTACTCCTCCTCCGTCATGCCCGTGCCCTCTCCCTTTCCAGTGCCGCCGCAAGCCGGGCCCGGTCCGCCTCACAGGCCGCTAGCTGCTCATCGCGCAGCGTGATCCGTTCGTCCTTCACGTCAAGCTCGGCTTGTCGTGCGTCGTCTCGGGCGTTCGCCGCCGACCGGGCCCGCTCGGTCCGGGAGTTGAGCACGGTCGCCGCGATCGTGACGACGCCACCGATGAGGGCCGTGACCACAGACCCGACCAAGGCATACAAGGCTGTTGACGCATCCACCAAACACCACTTTCTATCTGGTCCGGGTCGCCCGAGACTCGGCCGCCGCCCTACGCTTCGCCAGGACCGTACGCCGCCGCTCCATCCGCTCGACAGCGCTCGATCGTTGGCGTGTCACCCTTCCGTCCTGGTCGACCCCACCGAACGACCGGGCCCCGGGGATCTCGTACGGCCCCGGATCGGGGAACAGCCACCGCAGGACCGGTTTCGTGAGCGACCGGAACGACGCGTCATCACTGGAGAGCCACGCCCCCTTAGGCGGCTGCGCTGCCTGCGTCACCCACTTCGGGTCCTGCACCAGCTCGATCCCCCCGAGCTGCGCGACGTTGCCGTAGATGGTGCGTTTGTGCGGGGCCGGGACACCGAGCCGGTCAGCGAGCTGGAGCGCCTCCAACATCGCCTCCTTGTGCACGATCAGCGGGGCGTGTGTCTCGTACGACAACAGATCGCGATCTGGATACCGCTCGTGCAGCATCCGGGCCGTGGCGCGCATCCCAGAGGCCCACGTCGAGCGGAGGTTCACATACCGGGCTAGGCGTCGGTCGAGATCGCCGAGGTGCAGCGCTGGCATCGGGCCGACCGGCCGGACGGCGTAGACGTCATCCATCCACAGCACGAACGGATCAGAGACCCCCGGGTGTTTGCACATCGCCCGCAGGTGCCCGGTGGTGGTGGCGTACTTCGTGGATTGCTTGACCCGGGCGACCACGGTCACCGCCTCGGGGCCCTTCGCGACCCACGACGGGGAGGAGCCGAAGATCCACACCCGCTCGTGCTCGACGTGCGCCGCGAGCGACCGCAAGCTGTACCGCAGCTCCTCGACCGGGCCCGGCCGAACCATGTAGACCGCGTCCATCACCAGATCAGCCCTGCCTCGATCCATGCGGGGACCACCCAGACGACCAGCACGATCACCGCCAGCTCTAGGCAGATCAGGGCCCACTGCCCCAGCTCCTTCATGTGAGGAGCCGGTTCACGTGCTGGTCCAGGACACCGATCGCCGTGTATGTGTCCACAGCCTCGGACCAGTCCGGGACCTGATCCCAGGCATCGACGCACGCCGACACGGTCCGGTCGTAGGTGATCACCCGGCCGTTGAAGTTCTGAGACGACTGGACGGCCCACTCGTCCGCGTTCGTGATGATCCCGCCGAACTTCTGCCCCGACAGCATCACCCGCAGGTTGAGTGCCATCATCTCCAGCGCACACCGGCCGACGCCGACGCCGTAGGAGTAGCGCCGCACCGTACGCAGCGCCTTGCCCTGGTCGGGTTCGGTGAGTAGGTCGAGCTTCCATCCGGTCTTGATGAACGCTCGTCGCATCGCGTCGAAGTGCTTCCGCTTCGCCGGGGTGACGTTCCCGAAGTAGACCGCTCTCCCCCACCCGATGCGTGACTGGTCCGTCAGGTCGCCGGGCTGGTATTCGGCGCGGTGTCGGATCCAGTCGACATCAACCCGCATCGGGACGTAGACCGCCTCGAACCCGGCCGCGATGAGCGTGTTGACCAGCGGACGGTAGGCAGCCACGAACAGCACCCGCCGGACCCCCTGCGCCCGCAGCGCCGCTGAGACCCGGTTGGGGACCAGCAGCGGGGCCGCGTAGTCGTAGGTGTGCAGGTACTGCACCACGAGGTCGACCGGCCCGACGTCGTGCATGACCAGCGGCGGCGCGGTCGACACGACAACTTCCTGATCGTGCGCGAGCTTCGCCCACCGGCCGACGTGGTGCGTGCCGATGTCGCGGCTGTAGGTGTTCGCGCCGTTCTCCCGGCCGGTCTTCTGTTTGCGGTGCGACCACCACTCGTCGGTGTGGTCAATGACCCGTAGGCCCATGGCTGCCCCCTTGCTGGTGTGTGTACTGGTAACCAGTATCAATATCAGATCGGCTCAGTAGTAGGCCGTGACCATGATCCGCCCAGACGCACCAGCGCCGCCCACGTTGCCGCCCGAGTTGGCCGAGGCCGCACCCGACCCACCAGACCCATCACCAGACCCAGCGAACCCCGCAGCGGCACCGGTCCGGGGCTGCCCGCCGACGCCGTAACCCAACGGGCCGTCACCACCGCATCCGCTGTAGAACTGGGATGCGGTCAGTCGCACGGCCGGGTCTGACGGGTCGCCGTTGGACCGGATCAGCGAGGTCCCGAACGTGCCGAGGACCTGACCGCCGCCGGGCTCGGCCTGAACGACCAGCAGTGCCGCTGACCCCGCAGGGGCACCGACACCGCCGTCACCGCCGCCCATGATCCAGTCACCGAACTCGGAATCTTCGCCGTTCCCCCCGGCCCCGCCTGCCGCTGTTCCGCCCGCGCCACCATCGCCCATGGTCCACGAAACGCTGTCGGGCATGTCGTCGTAGGACACGCGCAGGTGGCACCCAGCGCCGCCAGCTCCGCCGCCAGCGACAGCGGCGCTGCCAGCGGCGATCGCGCCGGTCCCGCCGCCGCCGCCACCGCCGCCGACTACGACGACCTCGAAATACGAGGCGTCGGGCCAGTTGGCCTTGGTGAACGTCCCTGAACTCGGGGTCGCGGCGACCGCGAGAACGATCTCGGGCATCCGGTTGACGCCGCAGGTCACGAACGGCCGACGCTGGTCATCGATGACCGTGATCCCCGCAGAGGTCACCGTGAGCAACGCCAGCGTGACCGAGTTATCCGGCTCGGCCGGAGGGACCGGCGCAGGGGACGCGTCGCCGGTGACGATCTCCAGCTCGGAATCACACTGTGTGCCGCCCAGGCTGGAGTCGTTGACCCGGAACACCACCCGGTCGATACGCGAGTCGGTCGGGTCGCCGTCGTCAGCGCACAGGGTGACGACGCCGCAGTTGTGGACGCCGTAGACCCCCTGGCAGTCGCCGCCGAGGGTGGCATCGATCCAGGCACCGCCGGACGCGATGTCGACACAGAGCGGGTCTCCTACGTTCTGCGTCACCTCCAGCTCGTCACCGGTACGCATCGCAATGCCCTGTTCACACACGAACCGGGCGTCAGCTAGACGCATCTCCTGCGGGGTGTAACAGGTCGGGTCCTGACATGAAATCCATGTCGGGGTGGTCTCAGCCATGGGTGACCCCTTCCGGTCGTTGACTGGTCATCGGGTACGTCATTCGCCCTCCAGGGCATCGAGTCTAGATTCAAGCTCGGTCACCCGTTCCGCGAGCTGCGCGGTCGAGCGCTGCCCCCGCTCCAGGGTCGCCAACCGCCGCCCGATGTCTTGCAACAGGCGGCGAACATCGATCTGTCGAGGTATGGCGGTCACAGCGATTCCCCCTCATTCGGCCCGCAGCCACCGGGGCACGAGTCGGCCGGATCCTGGTTCAGGACCGTGTCGGATGCGCGGCCGACGGTGACCATGCCGAGTTCGCGGGTCATCTCGGCGTTGTTGGTGTACCTCCACGAGATGTCAGCGATCCGGACTCGGCCCCGGAACGTCACCGCGCCCTGTGACACGTTCGCGTTGATCGTGTCGCCCACGAGCACATCATCGGGGCCGATCTCGTGGCAGCCGGGGATGGTCGCGGCCGGGACCGCGACGGGCTCGCGGTTCATCTCCAGATACCCGCCCGTGTTCTCCGCGAGGGTGTTCAGGTTGGTGACGTCCTTCCACGCCGGGGCCGCGTCGAACCGGGGGTAGATGTTCGCCGGGTCCTCCCGCACTACCTCTAGCTGGTCCTGCTCCTCGCCCGCGCCGATCCCGTGGACGTGGGTGGCATGCGTGTCGGCGGAGACTGACAGGGAGTAGTCCGAGGCGTTGTGGTCGGACGTCACGGTGAGGTCGAGCTGCTCGCCGACCTCGTCCCTGAAAATCATCTGCGTACGCCACCGGTCGGCGTCGCGGATGTGGACGACCTCGTAATCGGGGCCGTTGACGACCTCGGTGAGCTGCTGGATCCGTTCCATCAGCTCGCCGTGTTCCCACGCCTCGTAAGTCCGGTCGCGCGAGAACAGCGACGGTGCGGCGACACCGGCGAGCGGGATCCCGTTCGTCTGTGCGTTGTTGACCAGGGACGCGCCGATCACGTTCTGTGAGACCCCGTTGAACGTCAGCGTCTCCTCGTGGTGTCGGCGCGCCAGGTAGTAGGTGATCTCTTTCATCTGCACCGTGGTGGTGCCCCCGTTCTCCGACGACTCGGCGAGGAACTCCTCGACCATCCCCGCCCACACTGGGACCCCGCCGACCGTGACGTAGATCGATGTCAGGTGCGGCCAGATGTTACGCACGAGAGTCGAATCCGTGGGGAGTACGACGTTGCCCTGCCCGGGCTGGTTCAGGGTGTTCTGCCATGCCGCCGAGATCGGGAACAGGACCGCGCGAACGATCCCGGTCCGCAGGTCGCACGCCTCGAACCGGACCACGCACGACGCGCAGCCACAGCCGGGGTTCTCCGCCGGGCTGGTGCTCATGCGACCAGCACCGACGGCCTGAAACACACCTCGGCCTGACCGTCGTCCCCGGCACCGAACGCGAGGAGACGAACCTCGTTCTCGCCCTCGGGCATACAGAACTGAGTCGTGTCGCCGGACAGGAACGACGTACGGTCCGCACCGGTGTCGGTGACGGCGGTCCCGTTCTGGGTGTTGATGATGATGGTCTGCCCGGTCTCGATCACGGCGTTGTAGTCGATCCGGGCCCCGGTCGTGATGTTCTCGACCGCCGGGTTCGTCAACTGGCCAGTGAGGGCGATCGTGGGACACGCGCACTCGGTGCCGATGTTGTCCATGATCACGCCCGCGCCCGAGGGTGACTCGTCGGGCGGCTGGGTGAAGCACATCCCAGCATCGGTCAGGCATAGGCCGTTGGTCGCGTCGAGGCAGACCTCGCCCAGCGTCGGCAACCCGGGCTCCAGGATCGCGCACTCCTCGCCGCTCCCGGGGGTGCCGCACTCGTCCAGGATGTAGAGCCGGTGATCCTGGGAGTCGAACCGCAGCGTCGCCTGCCGACACCCCGACGCCGATCGGGGCGTCGTGTCGAGGAACACGCGGGGGCGGCCGATCACCCCGAACGGGCCCGTCAGCGACCGGTCAACGAGCCCGGTCTCGGGGTCCTCCTCGCCGTGGCAGTCGGTGAAGATCACCAGCTCGGTTGTGCCGCAGTGACGCGACCACGCCTTAGACAGCTCCCGCCACCTGCGCGGCACCGTCCCGCACACCGAACAGTCGCCCTGTGGGCACACCGTCACTTCCTCCAGGGTGACGATCCGGTTCTCGTACCAATCGGACCCGAACCGGACCCCGTCGCGCTGGGGGAAGGTCACATCGGTGGTGCGCAGCACGGGCATCCCGAGCCCGTCGGGCTTGAACGACAGCTCGCCGATCGGGTGCGGTGTCGCGTCGCCGGAGCCGTCGATGCACAGCTCGGGCTCGTCGTCGCAGCCGCCTGACAGATAGATGTCGTTGAGGCGTACTCCCCAGGGCATATCAGAACGCTCCGCTCGTTCGTACGCCCGCACCGACCGCGTATTTCAGCGACCACGTGATGTCCCGCAGGAGGTCCGCTCCGGCGGCCGGGCCGTTGTTGATGAGGGTGATGTTGTTGGTCTGGTTCCCGCCGGTCGCCTGCGCCCCGGCGACCATGCGCCGTGACTCGCTGTTACTGAACACCGACGATCCGCCGGGCAGCGCCAGTAGCTCGGGGCCGCGTTCGCCGACGACCGCGAGGCCGCCGCCGAAGTTGCGGACACCGCTGGCGAAACCGGGGATGTTGGGGAGGTTGATCGCCGGGATCCGGTTGATCGCCGAGATCAGGGAGTTCACGGCCTCGATCGCGCCGTTGATCAGGGAACGGATCGTGCCGACCGCGCCGGACAGCCCGGAGGACAGGCCCGACCAGTTGATGTTGAGGCCGCCCCGGAGACGGCCGATGAACCCGAGGATCGAGGACACGCCTCGCGACACGATTCCTGTGATTCGTGACCACGCCGACGACACGGCCCCCGAGACAGCGGAGAACCCGGAGACGACAACCGAGCGTACGCCGGAGATCGCGCGGCCGACCGCGCCCCGGATCGAGGCCCACGCCCGGATCGTGATCGATGAGACGGTTGCCCAAGCTGCGGACACGGTCGCCCGGATCCCGGCGACCACGGACGCGATGGTGTTGCGGATCGCGGCCCATTGGGTCCGAGTGGATGCCGCGAGCCGGGTCCATGCCGCCTGTCCAAGGTTGGCGAGGGCGGTGAACACCGCGCGGGCCCGGTTGACCTGTGCAGTCACGAGCCGGATCGCGACGGTCAGGACCGTCGCTGTGGCCGTCACAACGAACCCGAGAGCCTGAAACACGACGCCCGCCGACCGGGCCCCGCCGAACGCTTGGAACAGCTCCTGTAGGGCCGGGAGGACCTCGCGGAACCCGTTCATGATCGCGTCGAACCAGGGTTGCATGACCTGTTGCGCCTGGGTGAGTCCGGCGATCATGTTGGTGATAGCGGGAATGATTCCCAGAATGCCGACAGCGAGCGCCGCGAACTGCTCCGGGTCGATCGCCGACGACAGGGTGATCAGGCTGTTCGCGATCGACTCGAACAGCGCCGGTAGCCGGTCACCGATCTCGGTCAGGATCTCGTTGAACACCTCGGTCACCGGGCCGATCGCGGGGCCGAGAGCCTCGAACGCGCGCCCGAGCTGGGAGGCGAACACTGTGACCACAGGGGCCATTGCGGCGAACGCGTCGCTGAGAGCTGGGGCGAGCCCGTCGAACGTACGCCGCGCGAACTCGGCGATGCTGGTCAGGGTCGACTCGAACGGGATAGCCATCTCCCGCAGATCCCCGGCGATCCCGGCAAAGACCTCCTGAAACGCCGCACGTACCTGGGGTGCCTGTGCCGCGAACACGATCCCGAGCCCGGCGAGCCCGGCACCGAAAGCGGTGATGAACGTCCCGGCCGCCAGGGTCCCCGCGAGCGGCATCGCCGCCACGATCGCGGTCACGACCCCGATACCGATCAGCGGGGACCCGATGATGCCGCCTTGGATCGCGCGAGAGAACCCGGTCGCGATGTTCGATGCGCCGTCGATCAGGGACCGCGAGAACGACCGGTTGAAGTTCAGCCCGAAGTCAGTCCCGGACTCGTCACCGACCCGGGCAAACCCCTGCCGGAGCTGGCTCGACGCGCCGCGTACGGCCTCGGTGAACCGGACCCGGTCGACCTCGGCCCCGATCCGGATGCTGTTCTCCACCGCCCGCAGCTCCAGATTCGCGCGGCGTACGGCCTGTTGGAATGAGGCGGTGTCGAGGTCGCCCTCGATCCTGGCAGCTTCGAGGGTCTGCCGGAGCTGAAAGTTCGCTTGCTGCGCGGCACGCAAGAACGAGGCGTCATCGAGGTCCGCGCCGATCTCGACGTCACCGACGAACTTCTCCAGCTCCTCGTTCGCCTCGCGAGCCGCCGCCCGAAACGACGACTCGTTCAGCTCGGCGTCTACCTGGATCTCGGCCCGGTCAACGGTGACCACCCCGTCACACCCCTCTCACTTCTGGTTCTTCGTGTCGCTGAACTTGTCTTTCAACTGCTGGTTGTCCCACGTCCGCAGGTACGCGTAGTCGTGTGCCGCGTTGAGGTACTTCCGCATCTGGGAGGGCGTCTCCTGAGAGATGATCGCGATGTTGCGGCGGTGCAGGATCCACACCATCTCGACCCACGACCACTCCCGCCACCTGAGTCCCTGCTCGTTCCATCCGGAGACGAGGTCCGGCCAGATCGACCGCGCCGCGCCCCAGATGAGAGTCAGGGTTCGGTAGGGAAACCCGTCACCTCCTCCATCAGCTTCGCGGCGAGCCGGGCCAGCACCATGGGGCCGTACCGGCGCTCGGCGAGGAACGGCTCGCGGTCGTCTTCGTTGTAGAGGAGCCCGGCGACCGCGCCGCGTACGGCCTCGACCAGCTCGGCGGCCTCGTCCATGTCGATGTCGCCCGGTTCGCGGTTCTCCCACCCGGCTACGGCCGACTGGACCGCAGCCCAGGCGTCTACCTCGGGGTCAGGGTTGAAGTGCCACAGGTGCTCCTCGCCGGGCCCGAGGCGGATCGGGATGGGCCGGAAGTCGAACCCGATGTCGACGGCGTCCCGCTCGACCCCCATATCGATGGGCGCGCGACGCGCTACGGGGGTCTGTGCGGCCTGCTGCGCCTTGGGTGGGGTCTTGGGCCGTCGGTCCTGCGCGGGGCGCTTACGGGCCGCCGCAGCGGACGGGGTCAGCGGCTTCGACTGCCGCTTGCTCCGGGTCCCGGTGTCCTCGGTGGTCTCGACGCTGGTCTCTGTGGAGGTGGTCTCAGTCATGGGCACATCCTAGATAGCGACTAGTTCGAGAACGGGGTCTGTCGCACCGCGTTCGACATGAAGTGGGTCGCCCGGGTTCCCTCGCGGCCGATCTTGCGGGCGATCGGGAACGCCGCATCCGGGTTGATCCCCTTGTATCTGGTCCACCTGCGGATCGCGTCCACCGGCGGCATCCGGCCGGGGCCCCGGCCACGCTCCACAAACAGGGAGTACGGGACGTCGGCGACCACCGTGAACCCGGTCGCGAACCGGCCGCCCCTGGTTCGTTGCTGTGTCACCTTGATCGATCCCCGGAGCTGACCCGACGCGACGGGCGCGAGCTGACCAGCACGACGCGCGATCCGGTCGGCGTGCCTGCGGGTCACCCGGATGATCCCGCCGTCCGGCCGCAGCATCTTCACCATCACGTCGTTCGGGTTGACCCCGTCCGTCACGGTTGCCATGTCAGCCGCCGGAGACGTCTACGGTGATCCGGGCCGCGAGCATGGAGCATCCGCCCTCGGGGTCGGAGTCCACGGCGAGATCGCGCCACCGCATCGACATCCCGGGGCAACAGGTCAGGGCCTGCCACACGATGTTGAGGTCGCGGCCGAGGTCCTCGGCGGCCTGCTCCTGATCCTCGATCGTGGGGAGTTCGATCCCGTCGGCGGTCTTCGTGACCGTCGGGTAACAGCGCGTCAACACGATGGTGAAGTCGGCGGCGACCGCACGCTGTCGGCACGGGTAGACCTGCGTGACCCGATCCAGCGTCCGAACGTCGGCCGGATACATCGTCTCGAAATTGATGGTCAGGTCACCGGTGATCCCGGAGCCGTCCTCGCACTCACAGCACGGGCCCACCAGCGGCGGCCCAATCGTCGGGTAGCAGTTGCACGCCGGGCGCTCCGCTTCCTCCAGCGCCGCGCACACACAGTCGAGGAGCTGCGACGCGACCACGTTCAGGTCAGCTACCACAGCAGCCACCGCCACGCACCGAGACAAACAGCCCGTTGGGTCCGAGCCCGTTGCCGGTGTGGCCGGGCACCACGAGATCCGGCGACCACACCCGGCCGGGCAGGACCGCCGAGGCGGGGTTCACGGCCGCGATCCAGCCGGTGACCTCGGGAAGGAGGTTGTTGATGTCGGAGTCGCGGAGGGTGATGGTGACGCCCTGCGCAGTGACCTGGGTTGCGTTCTTCGGGATCCGGCATTTCTTGTCGCCCCGGCACGCCCGGACCAGCTCACACACCAGCGTCGCGGCGACGTCGAGGGCCCACGAGTCGGGCTCCTCCCCCACCACCGCGTCGACACAGAACGTCCCGGCTTCACCGCACTCGGCCCACCGGGAGTCACGCCCCGGGAACCGGCCCGGCGGCGTACGCCACAGGGTCTGTTTCTCGATGTCGAAGCGCCACAGCTCGGGGTCGAGGGTCGCGCCGCCGACGTGCACGTTCGTCACCGAGGTGACGTACATGCCGTTGGGGCCCTGGAGTCGGATCCCGTCGGCACCTCCACAGCACCACGAACGACAGGTCGAACAGGGCCCCAACGGACGCAGCTCGGCGGCACAGACACCGATGCGGTATCCGGACCACCGCGTCATCATGTCGGACACCTTCGCGATGATCTGCTCTATGCGGTCGGCGTCCGCCGGGGACTCGGCGGGTGACTCATCGAGCGGGGGGCAGCAGTCCGCCGGATCGATCGGCCAGACGCAATCCAGAACCGGCACTACTGCCCCCTCATATCGATGATCGTCACTACGGGATTCTCGTAACGGGTACGGGAATCATTACGGATTGCGGTCAGGCCGCAACCGGCGACTCGGCCGGGGACTCGTCGCTGACACACGGAACCGGCGGCTCCACCGTGTCCACGATCCCGCACACGTCCGGCGGCACCGCGCCCGTGAACTGGAACCGGTGACAGCCCGACGGCAGACAGTCCGTAAGCCACTCGGCGTCACCCGTGGCCGGGTCACACGCGAGCGGGATCGGACCCGACCCGAGCGCGTGCGCGGCCTGCGTGTTGCCGGTCAGCCGGATCACGTTGTCCTCGCTACCCGGGTCGCCGTCCTCGGTGAGACGGGCGTCCTTGACCGGGTAGACCCGGACCCACCGCTGACAGCCGGGGTCGGTGCTGGTCGGGTCGCAGGCGTCACCGCCGAGGATCTCCTGCCACACGACCACCGCGACGTTGAACCGGTCCCGGGTGCAGTCGCTCCACCCGATCGCGGCCCCGTTGTGCATGACGGGCTGTGCGCCGCCCGCCTGCGCGACCCACTCGGGATCGAGCCACTCGAAATCGACGTTGACCTCGATCGACGTCAACGACTGCACACCGGGGATCTGAACCCGGATCGAGCCGTCGGCGCACCGCTTGGTGAACTCCTCGCCCTCATCGATGTTGTCCGAGGTCGACAGCCCCGCAGGGCATGTGTCGATGTAGCCGGTCCCGGGTCCGTAGATCGGGGACAGGCAGTCGTCCAGGAGGAACAGACCAATCTCCCGGATCCGTCCCCGTACCGGGGTATCACACTCAGCCATTTCTCTATCTCCTGTAGGTCAGTCGGCTTAGGCGGCCGGGGACTCGTCGGGCGGCACCGGGCAGGCGGGAACCGTCGCGTCGATGGACAGGTTGATGCACTGGTCGAACGCGACGATCCCGGCCCGCAGCGCGTACGCCGAGACGTCGTTCTTCCGGATGTCGACGCCCTCGGTCGTGGTAGGGGCGTTGACGGCGGCCCACACGGTCCCGGTCGCCCAGAACCGCACGAGGTCGTCGGCGGGGTCCTCGTAGCCCGGGGACACGATGACCCTCGACCCAGCCGGGGTGAACCCGTTCGCGTCGATGAGCTGCGCGTTCCCGAGCCACGTCGCACCCTTCGGGCTGACGTGGATCCAGACCCGCTCACCGAACCCGGTCGCGGCCGCAGCCGCTTCGAGGCAGGCGAGCGCCGTCACGATCGCCTGTGCCCCGGCGGGGACGACACCCAGGGCGGTGGCGTCGTCCAGCTTCGGGGCCCCGGTGTCGGCAAGGTCCGACTGGAGTTGACGGCCCATCGCCCATTCGGTCGTCGCGTCCAACCGGCCGACTGCGAAATCGACGTGGTTCAGACGGGACAGGGTCGAACAGGTCGAGCCCTGCTCGATCGGGAACGAGGGGAACTCCTCGACCTGTGCACGGTGCGCCTCGTCCACGGCACTGATGCACTTGTTCCGGACGATCGGCTCTCCGCAGCCGTAGAACGGGACCTCTAGCCCGAACTCCCACCCCTCGGGAGGGGTGACAGCAGCGGCGAGGATGCCGCCCCGCGAACGGGACGGCTCCAGCACCGCAGGCGTCTTAGGTGTGAACGTCGTCACGGGACGACCTCCTCTCAGCTACGCCTCTAGCTCAGAGGGCGGGGGACTCGTCGGCCGGGCACGGGGCGGAGTTGCAGACCTCGACCGGGTTCATCAGGTGCTTGGCGTTGCAGACCCGCGCGAGGAGACCCTCGAACGACTCGGAGAACGCGGCGAGCTTGTTCTGACGGTTCAGGTCGTGGTCACGGATCTCCGTACCCAGGTCGAGCGTGCCGCCGTCGAGGAAGCTGAACGAGCCCTCGGGGAACAGGATCCCGTCGGCCACGGCCGGGAGGGGCGTCAGCGGGCCGTCGACCTGACCGGGGCTCTCCTCCTCGATCGGGTTCACGTCGGGGGTCCACACGGGGGTGATGCCCTCGTTCGCGAACGCGGCGGCGATCTGCGCGTTCGTACGCTCGATGTCGTCCGAGGCGAGGCGGCGGGCCCGCAGGTCCATCCGCATCGCGGTCTGAACCCACTCGGGCAGGACGTAGGTCATCATGATGTCGCGGTAACGCTGGTCCTGACGGATCGTCGCGGCGGCCTGCGCGGCACCGTTGAGGACGGTCAGGTAGACCGAGCCGGTCGCCTCGACGTCGTGGTTGGTGACGCCCGGGGCGGTCACCATCTTGTTGAACAGCGCGACCTCAGCGATCCGAGCCTGGAACGCGGCAACAGCCTGGAGCCACGCGGCCCACTGCTCCGGCGCGAAACGCTGCTGAAAGTTGCCGATGGTGAGGCACGCGTAGATCGCCTCGACGTTGGTGCGGATCGAGTCCTCACACTCGATTTCGAGGCACTGCTTCCACGTGGTCTCGTCGTTCGGGTCTACGGCGGCGTCCTCCTCACAGGTCCACAGCGCGGCACCGGTGGAGGGCAGGCACACCGGCGGGAACGTCTCGACAGCTCCGGCGGTCTCCGCGCCGAGGGTCGGGAGAGCGTCCCGGATCGGGCGGTACTGCGAGGAGTACACGGGGTTGTCGCGGATCGGCTCCGCGAGCGAGCAACAGCCACCCGAGGCGGCCACGGCGTCGACGCCGAGGAGTGACTCGACCAGACGCGTGTTCCCGGAGATGTTGCCCGGGAGGGTCCGCTCGGCGGCGAACTCGGTGGAGACGCGGACGACGCGCTCCTTCCCGGCCTTGATGGAGCCGGACGCGCGCTTGAATGCCGCGCCGATGTCGTACCAGGTGGCGTCGTCGTTGCGCTCGCCGCCGAGGGTGACCGAGATCGTGGTGTCGGCGTGCCCGGTGTCGGGCTCCTTCACGATCGTGGTCGAGGTCTTCGGGGCGAGCCCGAGCCGGGCGATCGCCTCGGTGATGGGGAGGACCTTCGCCGAGGCGGACACGGTGTCGTCCTCGTCGCCGGGCTCGTCCTCGGTGCCCTCGGGGGCGTCGGGGTTGGGGATGTCCTTGAGGAGGTCGTCCACCTCGGCGGCGGCGGCCTGCTCGGCGGCCTCGGCCTCGGCTACGGCCTGCGACGCGAGCTTGTGGGACTCCATCAGGGAGTTGAGGGCGGCGAGGTCGCCGGACTTCTTGTTGGCGTGCAGCTCGCGGGCGATGGTGTCGCGCGCGGCCGACAGCTCGGCGGAGGTCGGGGCGTTGTCGGAGCCGACGCGGCCGAGGATTTCGAGTGCCTGCGTGATGTTCACGGCGGGACCTTTCTGCACAAGTTGAGTGGTCTTTGTGCGGTCCCACCGCAGGCGGTTCGGATGGTTGGGCACGTCCCACGTGCCACACGAACCCCATTCCTGACGGCACCTTAACACCGGGCGGGGCGTACGCTGGAGGTTTCCTCTCCCCATTAGTTGACAGGTCGTGGACTAACGGGTAGTGTTCTACCTGTCGGGCCGAGAGGCGGCCCCCGAGCCCGGGAGGGCCCCATGTCTGTTCTCAACACCCCCAACGAGGTCGCCGCCCACGTTGCCGCCCACGGCCACCAGGGCATGGCAGCGCTGGAGCGTGCCGGGTTCTGGCAGTCCACCGTCCACCGCGCGATCGAGATGCGCCTCATCCGCGAGGTCCCGCGCCTCGGCGGATACGTCGCCTCCACCGACGTCACCCGGTCGGTTCTCGGCGACACCGTCGCCAGCCTCTGACCCCGGTCGGGCCCGCAAGGGCCCGGCCCGCCACCACCGAACACACCACACCCGCAGGAGCCCCCGATGTCTTTCATCCACGTCAGCGAGCACTACACCGCCCCCCACCGCCACGACACCGCCGCCGAGGCTCGCGACTGCGAATACGCCGCCGCCTGGGAGGACGCTCACGCCGACGTGCCGACCTGCTCGATCTGCGACGGCATCGGCCACGGCTACCCCGGTGCCGGTCCCTGCCCCCTCGAATGCGACCCGATCGCCTGGATGGAGACCGAGGCCGACGAGGAACGCGCCGCCGCCATGACCCGAATGCTCCTGTCCGCCTGACCACCACCCCGAGAGGAACCAGCCATGCCGAAGCTCGCCCCCGGCGCAACGATCCGCGCCAACAACAGCACCCACGGACTCGCGCCCGCCCGCGAGATGGGCCCGGACGAGATCGTGACCAAGGTCGAGCCCTACGACCTGTCGATCTGGACCGACGCCGGGAACTACCACCTCGGCGGCACCTACATGATCGTCCGGAACGTGTCGGCCTGCTGCGGAGAGTCGTTCTCCCGGCCCTCGCGCGACGCCGAGTGGACGTGTGACAACTGCTACAAGGTCTGCCCCTGACACACCGACACGAGAGCCCCCAGCCGATCGGCTGGGGGCTCTCCTGCTGTCCGCCTACTCGGTGGCGGTGCCCGTGTCCTCGGCGGGCTCCGGGAACTCCAGCACCTGACCAGCGACCAGCGCAAGAGCCGTGGACATCTGGTCGAGCTTCGCCTCGATCGCGTCCAGCTTCGCCGCGAACACCTCGCCGCCCTCGTGCACGATCGTGGTGTTGTTGACCGGCGCATCGCTGGTCGCCTCGATCTCGGCCGCTTCCTCCTCCGGGTCGATCTCCTCCCCGAGGACCATCGGCTCGGGCCCCGTCATCGCGGCACCCGACGCGGCGACCGGCCATGCCTGCGTCGGCACGAGGTGAGCACCCACGACGTTGCGGCCGTGCCGGGTCGGGGACATCTCGACCGACGCACCCATGGTCATGGCGCGGTGGAGCTGCGCATCGGTGATGTCCGGCATCACGACCCCGGCGATCAGCATCCCGGCCGGGTCGTCGTAGCCACGCACGGCCGCAAAGATCTCGCGGCCGTCCTCGTACTTTGCCAGCTCGTGAGAGGTGACGCCCGGCTTCATCATGGACTCGGTCGAGGCGTGCAGCCCGAACATCGTCAGCGCCCCGAGACGGATCGTGGTCCCGTCGGAGAGGCGGCGCGGCATCCCCGAGTTGAAGCGCCGCAACTGCGGGTCTGCGTCGCCCGGGTAGGTGAAGCACTGCGTTCCGTACTTCGGGTTGGGGTGGCACACACCGGCGGGCGCAGCGGTCCCGAAGATGTGACGCAGGCCGTTCTCGTCCGGCGGCATGATCGTCAGCGGGCCCGGCTTCGGCTTCGCGACGTACTTCGCGGGGATCTCGTCCACTCCGGCGACACCGATCGAGGCGGCCACTGCGTCGTCAGGCTGCGAGGTCTCGCCGTAGACGCGTTCGAGCCCGGAGATCGTGCCGACGATGGTGCCGGTGTGGTCGCCCGCGTCGCGGTTCCAAATGATCGGGATCGGGAGCGCGGCCTCCCACGTGAAGGAGTCCAGCGGGAAGAACCGCATATCGCCGGTCCACAGGCCCTCGAACGTGATCGGGCCGGTGATGTTGCCGTCGTCGTCCAGGGTCGGGTTGGCCTTGACGAACGCGGGCGTGTCCACCACGGCGAGGTGCTGGATCATGAACGGCACGTCGGCGAGGAGCGCCTCGGCCTCCTCCCACTTCTCGGCCGCGATCAGCTCGTCAAGGAGTTCCTTGTCGGGCATCTTCTCGGAGTCCATCGATGCGCCGATCGAGACGCGGGCGAGGCCCTCGGCGAACAGCTCGCGGACTCGGCCGATCGCGGCGGCGGTCTCGGGGTCGTCGGAGTCGTGCAGGTGGCCACCGGTGGCGACGATCGCGGCGGTCCCGGACTCGTCGGGGTCCGGGTCGTCGGCCCCCTCGTCGGGGTCGTTCTCGTCGGGCTCGTCGGTGTCGTCGTCGGCCGCCAGCTCGGCGGCCGGGTCTACGTCGAGGTCCTGGGCGGGGCAGTCGCCGCACGCCTCGAACTCGGCGATGTCCCGGTTCAGCCACGTTGCGAGCTTCGCGAGGTTGGCCTCGTCGGGGACCGACCCGTTCTTGATCCGGGTGAACAGCGACGGATAGAGCCCGGTCTGTGCCGAGACCTCCACCCAGTTCAGGGGCTTGTCGTGTCCGGCGAGCTTGGCGAGCGCCGTACGGCGGTCCTCCAACGCTGCCAGCAACATGCGCGCATCGATTTTCATGCGGCCGATCGTACGCCCGCAATTTGCAGGCAGGAAGGATCAGGCGGCCGGGTTCTCCTCGGTGGGTCGCGTAAATCGTCCGGTGCGGGTGTCTCGCCAACGGATCTGTAGTTGACACATGCAGTGCTGGTAGTTGACGTCCTGGCGGGGCAGGACCTCGAACGCGTCGACCTCACGTTCACGGCGGCCGTTCATCGCCCTGTGCGGCTCGTACACGCCGCCCTGGAGCCCGGGGAACCAGCGCCACGTGTAGGCGTCCGGGATCACCCCCACACGCTCCAGAGCGGCCGAAACGATCGGTCCCTGTGCCATACCGGGCACGTCAGGCACCCCCGGCGGTGTCGATGATCCGCTGACGCTGGTCGGCGGGCAGCGGCTGCGCGATCTCGGATGAGAGGGTGTCGAGGACGTGAGCTGTCATCGCGTCGAGGAGCGCCCGTGTCGAGGCGGCGGTGTCGGCGTCGGACCAGATCGGCGCGGCGTCCGCGCCCAACAGGTCGGCGATCTGCTGCTGAACGGTCACGACGCGGCGACGCCACCACGCTTCGATCCCGGCGAGTGCCTGCGACACGATGTCTTCGACCTGGACCCCGGCACCTTCGAGGACGCCCTCGCCGAGGAACGCGGCGACCTGGTCGTTCGGGACGTCCCTCGGGACCTTCGCGCGGAGGTCGCCACGGGTGCGGGCTTTCGCGCCGACCCGCTCGCGGGCGCGTTCGGTGGCCTGCTGGGTGAGGCCCCCAAGCTCGGCCAACAGGGTGGAGTCGATCAGGGCGAGATCCTCGGACAGGCGGTCCAGCTCGGGGCGTGTCATCGGTTCGTCCTCCCGGGATCCGATCGAGGCGGTCGCCGGTCCTTCGCTGCCCGGCTGGGTGATCACGGGCCCGGTCCCGAGCTGCCCGAGGCGGATCAACAGCGACAGGTCGTCCTCGGTGAGTTCGGCGTCCTCGGGGATCCCGAGGACCTCGCGGAGGTAGGCGAACCCGATCGCGCCCCGGTCAAACGCGGCCTTGGCGTCCTCGACGCTGGAGCGCTTCGCGAGCATCTCCGTCGGGTCGGGGGTCACCTTGACCTCGGTGCCCTCGGAGAGGATGAACGTCAGCGCCTCACAGGCCACGGCGGCGACCAGCTTCGCGACGGGCTCGATGTGGGAGCGGTAGCGGTCGGCGTCGAAGAACTCGGCGGTCGCACGGCTCGGTGCCTGGAGACCTAGCAGCAGCTCCGGCGGGATCGGGAGCCCGAACGCGAGCCGCTTGATCGCGGCCGAGATCCGGTCATCGATGCGTTGGTCGTACGGCATCTCCGGGACGATCCAGTCAACCGGGCCCCGAGTGGTGTTCATCAGGGACTCGGCGGCGCGCAGCGAGATCGGGCCGGATGCACCGGGGTTCTTGATCTCGGCTTGCAGGGCCTCGTTCCACGCATCCCAGAAGTTCGAGCCGTTCGCGAACTCCACGTTGTCGGCGGTCACGATGATCCCGCGCATCGCGGCACGGTTGCGTGACTGGCCACGCGAGACCAGGGACAGCCACACCAGTTCCTCTAGGACGTCGATGACGCCGAACAGGGGTGCGTCGGGGGC
>Ga0105039_100005_pt1 | contig 28547 bp, 48 predicted proteins | sample LS_119metaG_FD_91485 | JGI IMG/M metagenome (GOLD analysis project Ga0105039, IMG submission 91485) | Switchgrass associated microbial communities from Austin, Texas, USA - LS_119 metaG | ecosystem: Host-associated > Plants > Phyllosphere > Phylloplane/Leaf > Endophytes | place: USA: Austin...
CCGGGTTCGCGACCGTTGGAGCAGCCAGTACAGCCACTCAACTCCAGGTTAACGGACAGATCGTCAAGAGGGGCAGAGGGGAATCGTGAAGGTTACGAAGAGTACCGCCGTCACCGAGCTGGGACTCCCGCCGATCATCTGGCGGCTGCTGTGGAAGCGCGGCATCTACACCGTCGGCGAACTGGTGGACTACAGCCCCGCCGAGCTGATGGAGCTGTCGCGGGTGCCTGCAACCGGGATGACCGCCAAGAGCCACGCCACGCGCATCCTTGGGCCTGGGCGACTGACGTGCCTTACCGACTGCTTGGACAGACACGGCTTCGCACTGGCCCCGGATCGTCGGGAGGAGGCGGGCCGATGACGCGCGGGCCACGTATCCACGACGACGCCAGTGGTGGCAAGCAGTTGCCGGAGCGGGCGGTCGAGCAGTTTACGGCTGGCAAGGTGACGATGGACCAGTTGGCGCTTCGGATGAACGTCTCGCGGGGCAAAGTCGCCGCACTACTGCGCGCGGCAGGGGTGGACGTGCCCGTGCGTACGAGAAGTCGGGCTGAAGCCTTGCCGGAGGGGGAGATCGCGCGGTACCGGGAGGGCCGAACATCCGTGGCGGCGATTACGCGCCGCACCGGAATCGCTGAGGCCACTGTCAGCAGGCTGCTCAAGGCAGCCGGCGTCGAGGTGCGGCGGAAGCCTTTGGGGCACGACAACTCGTGGGCACTGAAGGACGACTTCGAGCCGAAGCTACCCCCGGACGCCAGGAGTCGCTACGCGGACGGGAAGGTCACCCTGGAGGAGCTGGCGGCCGAGATGGGCTGCACGGTCAGCGAAGCTCGTCGCGCGCTGAATCGGGCCGCCTTGCACGGCGGACCCAGGTCGCCGGCCAAGTACACCGAGCTGCCGGAGGATGCCCGGAAGATCTATCTCGCTGGAGCAACCCAGGCGGAAGTCGCCGAACGCATCGGCTGCCACCCTGAGACGGCCAGGCGGCTGCTGGCCGAGGCAGGCATCCTGCGCACGGCGGCCGAGAATGCTTCCCCCGACATTGCCGATGCCCGGTGGCGCAACCGGCTACGGAACCACCTGCTGAAGACCGCGGAGCCGGCGGAGGCTCCGCCGGGGCTGACGGCCGGCACCGACGTAGCCTTCGAGCCGGACCACCTCGTCGAGCCGGATTAGGATTTGCCGGGGTGTGCCGTAGTTGGTGAGCAGGCCGTCCTGGACGACCAGACGGCGTACGGTGCGGGCTGAAACACCCAGCTCGACGGCCGCGGTGGCGGCGTCGATCAGGGCCGGCTTCACTCGGTCTCCACGACGATCTCGAAGTACGCGCCGTCGGTGCCGACGACCCACTGGCCGGTCAGCTCCTCGCCGCCGTCGTAGACGCCCCAGGTTCGGACGTGCCGCAGTAGCTCCTCCAGCCCGCTCACCGGCCACATGGTCAGTGGCACCGCCCGCACCTCCTCGGCGTGCCGGATGCGTACCTGGACTTCCCCGCTCATTGTTGTGTCCTTCCTGCCCCCGTCAGGCGATCCCCTTCATTCTGCGCAGTATCCGCTCGCCGACGCGAGCCCATCCGCGCTCCCACGTTGTTCCACACCCCTTGCACCGCAGGCATGCCGGCTTGTCCAGCTCGACCGGGATGTGCGCGAACACGATGCCGGTGCACCAGCTCCTGCCATCGTCGCCCTCGACCACCTCGGGGCACGGTCCGACCGGGAACTTCGTGCGGTCGGCCGGGATGTCCCGCAGTGCTCGTGCCTGCCGGCGGTGGCCGGCCATGATGTCGACGAGCGCCAGGACGTCCTCGGTGTGCGCGAGCCAGTCGATGTGCGTGCCCAACCAGCTTGCCATGCCCATCGGGTTAAAGGGATTCGCCTTGGCAGCAAGGCCGCGCTCGGATGCAACATAGTTGCACCACCACCGTAGGTCGTGCAGGATCTGACTTCGCACCTCGACCACGATGAGCCTGACCGGCATCGGCAGCTCGGCCCGCCCGGACACCTTCTCCGTCGGTGTTTTGGTTGCAGTCAACGCATCTTGCAGTAGCAGGTAGGCCTTGCCTGCCTCGCGCACATCACGTGCAAGCCGTTCCGTGCAATGGTTGCAGAGTACTCGGTTGCGATCGACCGGGCGCGCTCCCTCGGGTAGGCAGCGATCCGCCTGGCATCGCGCCAGGAGCCGGCCCGGTCTCATTCGGCTGCCTGCCGGTTTCGCCTCAGTCGCTCGCCGATGGCCGCACGCTGCTCAGGCGTCAGATTGAGCTTGCGCCGCGCGCCGGTCGCAGGCGACCAGTCGGCATCGGCGATCACGAACTCGGCCCACGGCGATGAGCCGTAGGACCCTTCCGCGACAAGCTTGTACGCCGGGTGGCGCTTCAGCTCGCCAATGTGCCGGGGTCGCGACGTCCAGATTCGCACTTCGCCATCTGAGTCTGTGGTTGTCACGGTCGTTTCGCGTTCGGGTGCCGTCAGGTGGTCGACAGCCATGGTGGGGTCCTTCCGTCGTTTTGGTGCTGTAGGTGCGTTGGCAAATGGCTAGGGAGCGGCCTTCTCGGGTGGTGCCGGCTCGCCGGATTCGGCTTGCTTGCGCGCCTTGGCCCAGGCCGCCTCGCGCTCCTCGGCCCGACGCAGCCCGGCGCGCAGCTCGTGCCGGCAGGCGGCGATCGCGGCGAGCCGGCGCTCGGACGGCTCGCGGTCGTCGTCGGTCATGATCATTTGGCTCCGGAAATCAGCTCGTTCGTGGCGCAAAATCTCGCGCGAAACCTGTACGAGGAAACGATGAGATCCACATGTCTCCTTCTATTCCTCCTACTACTCAGCCGTCAGGCTGAGGTTGTCTCCTGTGATCAATGGATGTAGGTGAGCTACACCCTTTCTGGCCGAATGGGTGTAGGTGGGCTACACCCATAACGACCACTCACCTACATCCTTTCTGTCTACATATCGATACCTAAGTTGATCTTCGAAAAGGGTGTAGGTGAGCTACATCCTTTTCAGAGGTTCAGCCGGTAGGTCGCATTCCGGCCACGGTGGGCACGACCCACCCGCGTGATGGCGCCGTACCGAGTTAGCTCGGCGACATTGCGCGCCACCACGCGAATCGTCGTGGGCTCCCGCTCGCGACCAAGCCGGCCCAGGCCGACCGCCAGTGCTTCACGCCCCGCCCAGAAGGTGGGCACCTCAGCGCGATCCAGGCTGGTCAGGGCCATGAAGACGAGCATGCGGAAGGGTTCGTCGGGCAGGTGGCCCCACTTGGCGTAGACGAGGCCGGCGTTCTTCGCGCCCACGCCTAGTCGTCCCCGTCGTCAGGCTCCCGCTCGGACCTGCCGGGCTGCTGGCCGAACCGCTCCCGCATCAGCACGGACAGCAGCTCCTGGCGTTCTCGTTCGACCGCGGCTCGGGCCTTATACGTATCCACATTCGTGGATATGTTTGTGGATTTCGGTTGTTGGCGCCGGTTGCGTCGGGGCATTCGGTCTCCCCGTTCTAGATCGTCCCGTACACTCCAAAATTCGGTAACTCTGGTTGCCGATCGACGCGTCCCCACAAATGCAGGGCTGTTGCATGGATGTTGATGTGTTCCGGTTGTGGCGCGAATACCTGGTACGAGTAGCCGTTCCTGAACACAGCTCTGTGCAGTTCCAGCAGTTCCTCATACGTCGGCAAGCGACCAACGGCGGCAATCGAGGCGTGCACCCACTCGGCACCATTCCAGGGGGCAACCGTGATGCGGATGTTCGTCGAGCCATCCCTGCTGTACATTGCCCAGCCGTCCGGTCCGAAGGGTAGCGGCGCGTGCCAGGCGTCCTTGCCGAGGCGGCGGCGGACGTCGAGGATGTTGACAGTCGTGGGCACTACGTCTCCTTCCGGTCCAACCAGCCGGCCAGGAACGAGACCAGGATCAGCACGGCGACCAGCGCCGGCTCCAGCACGGCAGCAAGGACGAAGCTGACGAACGCCAGCACGCCGAGCACGATCGCGACGGGGCGGCTCATGGCTGGGCTCCGCACGTGCATCCGGCGAACCCGCGCTGCGCGATCGCGCAGTCATCCTCGTGGTTCGCCTCGATCGTGATTGCATGCCGGCGAGTTGGCGGCTCGCACCGATGCGTGTCGAGCCAGGTCTTGGCGACCATCTCGACGAGCGCACGGTCCGAGGACTGCGCGGCGCCGCTCGCGCCGCACTCGCATCGGCCGCGCCACGACCAGCGCTCGGAGACTCGGCTCATGAGTGCTCCCCGCAGCCGCAGGTGCAGCGGTCGCCGCTGGCCTTCGGCGGCCGTGGACGTACCTCGGCGTCGGCCTGCCAGCGCACCACCTTGCCCCCATCGCCCCAGATCGCTGGCTCGATCACGCCCAGCTCCACCTCGTAGGCCTTGGGCGGCAGCACGCCGAAGAACGAATCGGCGTGCCGGACCGCCTCGGCGACCAGCTCGTCCGGACTGGTGCCCTGTACGACCACCTGGATCTTCGCGTCAGGATCGTTCATCCTCAGCCTCCCGCTCCCACGAGTCAGCCAGCTCGCGCAGTAGCCATGCGGCGACCGCCTTGGGCATGCCGTTGGCGTGCGACTTCACGTTGATCGCATCCGGCTCCTCGGACGGTCGGACGATGACAACCAGGAGTGCGTCGGTGGCGTCCACCAGAGCCAGGCCGGAGTCCGGTTCATCCGCCATAACCCGTCGCCTCCCTCCACCCACACCAGGCGCAAACGCCGCGCGCTACGGCAAGGACGTAGTTCTCGAAGCCCTTGTCAGGCGCGCAGGCAAAGCAGCGCACCAGGTAAAGGCGACCGTCCTCGTCGCGAAAGTTGGGATGCCGGTCGTTGATGTGCCCTGGCGGCGGCGGGTTCGGCCCTGGGCCGGGGCGTGGCTGAGGTTGCGGGTGAGGCTCTGGCTGCTCTGGGTCCGGCGCTAGCGCTTGCATGCGGCGATCCTCCTTAGCTCGCTTGTGATTCGTCCGCTGAAGATGTCGCTCGGCCGCCACAGTCCGGCGTCGGCTCCGGCGGCCTGGAGTGCCTGAATCCACTGCTGCTGGTGGATGGTGGGCTTGTTCTTCTCGTTCTTCAGCTCGCGGAACAAGATGCCGCGTACGCCGACGATCACCAGGTCAGGGAATCCGCGCTCGGAGCGCCGGCTGTCGTAGGTGTGGTACACGAGCAAATGGAGTGTCTTGCAGGCTTGGCGAACCGTCGCCAGAAGGTCGTCCTCGGTCATGTCGGCGGCGAGCACAGTGGCGGCCTTCATAGGTCACCTGGCCAGTGGTGATCGTGGGCATGCAGCTCCAGCGGGTTCTCTTTCAGTTGCTGGTTCAGTGCCTCGATGACGTCGGGGACGTACTCCATCGGCAGGCCGCCGGCCATCGACACCTGGCCGCTGCGCTGCACCACGATGTACAGCACGACGTTGCTGATGCTGACTGGATCGCCGTGCTCGGTCTCATCGGGCGCGGCGATCAGGGTCACCGTGGGGATGCCGCTCACGTCGCCACCTTCGCTGCCTGGGCGGCCAGGCTGGCGCACTCGGCCTTGACGTAGGCGCGGTCGCGGTAGGTCTCCTCGCGGGAGTACCCCTCGAAGAACGCGTTCATCATCCGCTGGTGGCCGGCGTCGTGCGCGGGCAGGTAGTCACCGCAGTGAGCGCAGTCGAAGCCGAGCCACCATACGCGGTCCGGCTCGCCGGGGTCGACGATGTGGCAGATGGTGTGCCCGTCGTCGCCTTCCTGGCAGAAGTCTGCGTACGTCAGGCCGCCGTGGACGTCGGCCTCCACGTAGTCGTAGTCCTGGGCGAACCAGGGGTGGCCTTCGGTGACGCCGACGTAGCCGCACAGCGCGCCGCTGCCGTTCCGCTTGATCAGGCAGGGCAGACCGGTCGCCTCGTCGGTCCACTGCTCTTTGTCGGGCTCGGTCATCCACGGACCTTCAGGCCAGCCGGCCTTGTCCATGTTGGTCCACTCGCGTTGCTGCATGTCAACCTCCCGTGATGTTGCCGAAGATCTCGGCGGCGGGCGTCGCAAATCGCTTGGGAATAAGAGCGAAGGGCGTGCCGGACCCGCGGTCGTGAAAGGACTCCGGCCGCGATACCTTCACCGTCACCTCGCGCCTGGTGAAGTGGCTCGGCGTGAGGACGCCGGCGTCGGGCCAGATGTAGTAGACCGGCGTGAAGAGTTGCTGCTCGATGACCGAGCCGACGGCCAGCGCCCGCAGCTCGACGGCGTAGTTCATCGACGGCCTCCGCTCGGACTTGGCGTCGATCAGGCAGAGCTGGTCTCCGCGGCCGGCGATAATGTCGGGTAGCCAGCGCAGGCCGCTTGGCTTGCCGTCAGCCCGCCGGTAGCTCATCAACGCCTTGTACAGCTCGCCAGGTGGCGGGCCGCCATCGCGGAGCCGGCCGAGCGAGACCACGCCGGGCAGGGTCGCTGTGCCGAACGGTGCGACCGCCCAGCCCCATTCGCCGAGGTGCCGAGCTAGCTCGATCTCCCAGGCGATGCCGTCTTCGAGGCGCGCTATGTGCTCGTTCACGCGACCAGCTCCCGATACAGGGCCTGGCAGGCTTCGCACCGGCAGGCCAAGACGATGCCCGGACCTTCCGGGTCGACGTAGAAGACCGGCTCTCCTGGTGCGGTGATGTCGTGGTTTGGCTCGTGCCAAGCCCTGTAGGTCGTAATCAGCTCGGGTTGGTCGAAGTCAGCCTCGGTACGCGAGCAGCGTTGCCTGCACCAGGCCCAGGAGCAGCGGTACATGCTGTGGGTGATCCACAGGTGGCCGCAGCGCCGGCAGCGGTGGTCGATGTAGGCCATCACTCCACCGCCTCGTCGACGCCGTTGATGGCATCGCGCAGGAGCTGGACAGAGTCCTCCGCGTCCACCAGGCGTCCGGTCAGCGGTGAGTAGAACACCTTTTCGTTGCAGTGCAACGCGGCGTTGCTCTCGTTGTCGCGCATGTGATGCTTGACCGCCCAGTGCAGCGCGTCGCCGATCTTGTCCAGCTCGCGCAGCATGTCCTCAGGAGCCATCGCCGGCCCGCTTCCCGCCGCCGGGCTCGGCGACCGGCGGCCACTCCTGCTCCTCGACGATCTCGCCGGTCGCGGCGTCGACGAGCTTGCCTTCCACGTCGACGGTTTCGGCTTCTGGTGCGTCGTTGTCCTCGACGACCGGCATGACGTCCAGCGCGTCGATGTCGATGGAGGTGCGCACGTTCTCGTCGTTGTTGACCGCCTGCACGAACTCGACCGACATCGGGGCGCGCTTGGCCAGCCGGCGGATGACGGTTTTCTTGGCCATCTCCTCGTAGTCGCTGACCCATGGGCCGTTCTTGCTGGCCCGGCTGCGTGCGCGTACGGCGTCGATCTGGGGTTTGTTCATCACCTCGAAGTCGGGGTCCGCGCCCGAAACCCACAGCACCGCGTAGGCGTGTGTGAAGTCGCCGGGTTCACCGAGGGCAGGCTTGTGCTTCAGCGACTCGAAAAGCCCGTACTCGTAGTCGAATTCGTCGTGGGCGTGGACGGCGCGGCCAACGAAGCGACGGACGATTCCCGAGCGGCGGGCCAGCTCGATCAGGCCGCGGTAGCCGGGGATGAACGTAACCTCGTTGCCGTAGGGCACCAGGTACGCGTGACCGAGGGGACCAGGTTCCAGGCCCAGTTGGGCGCACGTCATCAATGCACCCAGAAAGCTTTCGGGGTTGCACTCGGCGAGCTTCGGGTTCTGGCGTACGACCGTGAGCGCGATCCGGGCGAGCCGGTCTGGCTCCATGTGCTTGGGTAGGGCACGCGCGATCTGGGGCTTCAGCCCCTCGATCAGGCCACCGATGGTGTTTTGTCGTTTAGCCAGCGCGCTGCTGACTGTCTGGGCGGGCATGGGGCTTCTCCTTCGAAAAGGTCAACCGGTCCACCAAGGCCGAAGTCGCGTACGACTCCCAGATAGCCCGGTGGTCCTTTCTGAGCGCGGCTCCCTTGACGGTGTGCCGCTCATACATCGAGCGCGTCAGGACCTTGCGGCCGTCGACGGCGCCTCGGGCAGCCGGACCTAGGGCTGCACGAATCTCGTTCTCTGCTTGGCGCTTGCGCCTCTCGGCGAACTTCTCCAAGCTCGCGAAGACGTGGTAGGCGTTGACGGCGCGCTCGGGCACCTCGGCGTCCACGTCCTCCAGATCGGGGTGGAGTTTCTTCAGGGTGTCTGTCGTGGACGGCGCCCAGTCGACCGGCGGCTCCAGCCCGTCGGCCAAGCGGGCAAGGAACTGCGCGGCCCGCCGGCGCATGATGTCGATGTCGTTGACCGAGTACTCCACGACGTACTCGGCATAGTTCCGGTTGCCGATCAGTACCGGCACGTAGGCCACGCCGACGCCCATCACGTCCATCTCCCACAGCACCTGGCAGCGGTAATGGACGGGGATCTCGTCGGTGCCTTCGTCGCCCCATTCGTGCGCGGTGGCGGCGGTCTTGGCTTGCACCACGGCAACCGGAGGGAAGTCGACAGGATGCGCCGGCCGGACCAGAGTCTGGGGCTCATAGCCGGATGCGCCGTGCGGGTTGTCGTACGCCAGACCGTCCGGCGTCGCGAGCTGCCACGGCCTGGCCGTCGAGCGATATAGGCCGCCCTTGCCCACGGCCAGCTCGGGATGCCGGCGGGCGAACATGCGCAGCACGATCGCCTCCAGCTCACGCCCCAGCTCCATGCGCTCGGTGTCGGGCTGCTCCTCCACCAGGCCCTGCTTGCGCATGTGCAAGGTGAACGGGCTGCACCAGGGCGACAGGCCGAGCACGGCAGCGATCTCGCTGGCGGTGACGCCGCGCCGGCGCCGCTCGTACCAGGCCGGTGTACGTTCGGCGACGTCGATGAACTCGAACGTCATGGCTGCTCCCTGGACTCACGCAGCCAGATCTCTTGCACGACGTCCGTCAGCGCCTCGTGGATGGCGTTCTGGGTCACCGGGTCATCCAGGCTCTTGCCGGTGCTGACCACTCGGTCTGCGACCGCCCACAGCTTGTTGGGCACGATCGCGCCGGGGGGCACCAGGAGGATGATCGGCTTATCGAGGCACACTGCCAGGCCGGTCTCGCGGGAGAACTTCTCGTCGAGTTGACCCTCGCGTGGCACGATGGAGACAACGACCGCCGACTTGCGGACACCGTCAAGCAGCTCTTGCCACGTCGCCATCACGATCCGTCACCCACCTCGGGTGGCGCGAGAAAGGCGAGGTTGACGGTGCACGGCCCGGCGCTCCAATGCCGGCAGGCCGGATGCGGACAGACGTCGATGACCATGATCGGACGGCCGCTGGAGTAGCCGACGACCTTGGGCGCCAGTAGCGAGCCGGGGATGAACGTGAGACTCATTGCTCCGCCTCCGGCTCGTCGGGCAGCAGGAGGATCGTGTCGTCGATGCTGGCCGGGTTCTCCGGCTCGGATACCGGCGGCAGCACGACGCGTGGCGGGAGCACCGGGTCCGGCCCAGTCTTGCCCTGCTCAGCGGCTTCGAACGCGGCGACGATCTCCTGGGTCGGTTGGTCTTCCTCGTAGAACTCAGGCGCCGTCTCGGTTAGGCTGGCCGCTCCATCCACATCCGTGGTGGGGCGATCCGAGTCAGGTGCCGGCGTCGCGGAGGACTCCGGTGCCGGCTCGGGTTCAGGCTCGGCCGGCCGGTAGGCCAGGGCATCCCAGAGGGAGTTGAAGCGGCCGAGCACTTCCTCCATGTCCGGCTCGGGCTCCAACTTCCAGAAGTCCCAGGTGCGGCAAACGTAGGTGTGAATCGCCTGCACGGCCACGAAGGCGCGGTGGTGGAAGTCGCCGGGGTAGCGCTCGCCGGCGCCGGCATCTGCCCAGCCGCCCGGAAGCAGGTGGTCACGGGTGGTCTCGTACGCCTCGATGTAGGTGGTCATCGCGCACCGGCCCGGATCGAGACCGTAGGCAGGCTCGGCGCGGTCGGGGGAAGCGCGGAGGCTTCCTCAGCGACATTCGCGGCCACCGACATGATCACCGCGAGCTTTCGCAGGTACGTCGCGCCGGCCTGATCCATACGAATGTGCACCCGCCAGCCGTCATCGAGTTCGATTGCAAGCTCAGGCGCTGGCACCTCGTGGTACAGGTACGTGGGCGTAAAAGATGAGTCAGGAAATAGCCCTACGTGACCGGCGGCATATGGACTCGGGTTGCAGCCCATGAGATAGTCCCTTCGTGGGTCCGCCGCGCATCCACCGTCATGTGGTGGTTCCAGTGCGTAGCAGCAAGCGGTCCCGCCTCTGTGGGACACGGCGGTGTTCTCGTTGGTAGCGGGAGCCGTGTCCTATGGGGATGTGTGTTGAGTGGCCGGGCTGGGTCACTCTTGCCGGAGCGACCCAGCCCGGTTTGCATGGATGGCCCGTAGGCCCCCGATATTGGCGTTGGTGCGTGCCTACGGACCGTCCCTAGAGCCCCGAGCCTTGGATGGAGGGGGGCACTTCACCCAAGGCCGGGGAGCCTCAGTAGCGATCGAACGGGAAGGCCGGCTGCTCGGGATCAGCCTCGGAGGCGCCGGCGGCGCGGTCCGCGACAGGCTCAAGATCTTCGCGTGGGCCTTGGTAGCTGACCCACAGTTCCCATGCCGGCCGGACCCGATACTCCCCGTCAGGTCCAACCTCGCCGGACTTCACCTTGCGCGTGGTTGCCTCCCACCGATCGTCACCCCAGGGCTGTCCGCCCCGGTAGATCCGCTCGCGCATGGACGTGGCCAGGTGGTGGGCTTCGAAGTTCTCGCCATTGGGCGCGAACTTGACCCAGGAGCCCGGACTCTTGCGGCACTTCTCTGCGAACTCGACGGCGTAGGGATCTACTGGGCGCCGGCCGCCGACGCCCTTGCGGGGCGGCTCCGGCCGCACGTCGAACTCCTCAGGCATCGCGTGCGTGACTCCTCTGCCGAACCTCGAACAGCTCCTCCACTGGCTGGCGAAGCGCATCCGCGATCGCCCTGGCAACGTTTTCATTGGCGCCGCACTGCCCGTACTCCACCTTGTGGATCTGCGTGTGCGTCACGCCGGCGGCAGCAGCGATGGCGTTCTGCGACAGCGCGGGGAACCCGCGGCGCTTGAGGTGGTCACGACGGGCGCGCAGGTACTCGGGGTCGATCGCCCAGTAGGAGACGCTCAGACGCGTCGGAGTTGTTGATGGGGCATCCAGTGTCATGTACGGAGCCTCCTGACCTATGCCTGTGATGCGGTATGTGACCAGATGTCCGTGATCACACATTCGTTGCATTCACTCTCCGTCGCAGTTGCCGCTGCGGGGAGTAGGAACAGGAGGATTCAATCCGTGACGGTCATGTCGGTCAACCCCCAATTTGGTAGCCGTCCAAGCGTCGAGGGTGAGGTTGACCTGGGGTGTTACCTAGTCGTCACGTTGCCGGGCGTACGGTCGCCACGGGAATGACAGGCCTGTAAGTAGGCCGTAACTTGATCGCGACCAGCACCGTTATTGGTTTTGTCTTGTTGCAGACTGACGTTGACAAGAGTTGCAGAATGCCATCGCACACGGTAGCGAGGAACCGGAAAAAAGGTCCAGAGACGGGCCGAAAACCTCTCACATCGTGAGACAAGCGGGCCGATCCGAGCCGCCAACTGAGAATTGCCTCAGGCACACCAGCACGTCAGCCACACGGCTGTTCGCCGAGTAATCCGTTGGTAGCTGTCAACCACTGGCCATACCGATCCTGGTTTAGGCTTCGCAGCTCTGGGTAACCGGCCGCGCCTTACAGCCTCACGCGTCGCACCGGCCTGCCCTGGCGCTCGGCTTCGTCAGCCGTCCAGCCCGAGCCGTAGGTCTGCGACTGCGCCGAGCGGATGCAGAGGAGCCGGGTGCACTCGTGGACGATCAGGCGGTTGCGCCAGCGGAAGCCACCAGGAGCGGCCCAGGATCGAACGCGCGGCGGGAACCCCTGGAACGGAATGCCGAGCCGGTCGGCGACCAGCTTGGCGAGCGTGTCGACGCCGGGCGCCTCCCCGGAGACCATCTTGTCCGGCGGTCGGGCCTCGACCACCCCGATGATGATCGACACAGCTTCCCACTCCTGCTGCTCGGTCAGCTCCTGGCTGCCGACCACCGCCAGCACGTCCAGCTCAGGCACTCCGGCCGCCGCGGTCGGCGGCCCAGGCGTGCGCCCAGTCCTGCCGGTAGTCGCAGCTTTGGCGCGGGCAGTGCCACCCGTCAGGCATCGCCACGAGCCGGATCGAGCCAGCCTCTTCCTCCGGGCATGTGTACGGATGGCCCGGCTGCTCGCCGAACTGGTAGTCCGTTCAGCGCCGCGACCTGCTCTGCGGTCCACGGAGTGCTTACGTGATCAGACATGGCGTCAAGAAACCTTTGCGCGAGCGGGGGCTAACTCCTTCGGTCGCATCTACGACTACAGACTAGGGGGCATGCGCATGCGGACGCCGAAGGCTCCGGATGGCGTGTGGTACGAGATCCGCCCGGTGCTCTACCAGTACGCCGGCCGGACGTACGAGCTGCTGCGGGTGGAGAGTTACCCCGGCAGGTACTGGCACGGGGATCATGCGACGCCGGAGAAGGCGCTCGGCGCGATCCCCTGGGATGCGCTCCCGTTCGGTCGCGACGCCATGTTCACGGTCGGCGACGTGATCGAGCTGGACCGCCGGCGCCGGCGCGGCTTAGGTCGAATCGCGGTATGGACCAGGCAACTCGCTCGGCGAGAGATTAGGTCCCCGATCAGAGCTGCGGACAAGGACCGGCCGCCCACTCGTCCAGGCGTGGCAGCGACCGCAGTAGCCCTGCGCGATGTCGTCGGGGTGAGCGCTGACCGCGCCGCACTCCGGGCACATGATCGTCGGCTGCGTGGACGGGTCGGGCGTCACTCGCGCTCCTCCTCGTCGCTGGGCTCGGCCTCACGCTCAGCCTGCTGACGCTCGTACGCGGCTTCCATCTCGCCCATCACGGCGTCGTAGACCGGCTTCGGAAGCCGGCGCGCCGTGGCCGCCCAGGCACGGATCTTGCGCCGGTCTTCCTCGCTCAGCTCGTACGGGGGCTCCCGCTCGTCGTCACCCACCCGTCCAGGCTAACGGCCCGGCTCAGGCCGCCAGCGCCACGGGCATCGGCTCGTGGAGCTGCACGACGGTGATCCGGTCGACGTCGAACTCCCACGTGAGTGTGTCGTCCACGCGGTCGACGATGAAGGCCTTCACGACGGTGCGCGACCACTGGTTCTGCTCCGCGGCGGTGCCGGCGTCCCACTTGGCCACCACGGCGTCGTACGCCTGGGCCTTCAGCTTCTGGAAGTGCCCGGTGGGGTCGTCGGGGGCCAGCGCGTTCATCTTCGCGCGCAGGGTGTTGATCTCGTCCTCCAGCGCCGCGCCGAGCGTGGCGCGGGTACGCGCACCAATCGTCGTGTCGCGGACGATCTCGTCGTGCTCGCGCTCCTTCTCCTCCACCTCGTCCAGCAGGGCGCGCCAGGCAGCCAGATCCTCATCGCGTACTGCGTTGATCCGGCTGATGTGATCCTGGTTGGCCAGCAGCTCGATCGAGTACTGGCGAATCGCCGCCTCCGCGTGCTTGGCGGTGATCACCACCGGCGCCGGACACTTCGGGTTCTTGCACCGGTAGCCAACGCCACGGCCGGCGCCGAGGGTCTGGCCGGCGTGCAACGGCTTGACGCAGCTCCGGCAGTAGAGCATGCCGCTGCCGGTGTGCTTCTGCGGCGTATGGGGCCTTCCGCCCTTGTGGTTCTTGGCGAGCCGGGCCAGGATCGCGTCGAACTCCTCGCGGGTGTAGATCGTCTCGGTGTCCTCCTCGATCCCCTTCATGCGGCACACCAGCTCGCCGTGGTACTCGATGAAGCCGATGTTGATCGCCCGCGTCATCAGCGACTTGATCGTGGTCCGCAGCCACCGCTTGCCGCCGCGCGGCGTGGGCACGCCGTCCTTCTCCAATTGCGCTGCGATCTGCTCTAGGTTGTACTTCTGCTTGTACCCGTTGCGGCCGAGAAAGGCATCCTTCATCCGGCGCAGGATGGCCGTCTCGAACTCCTCCATCTGGTAGCCCGGCGCCATGCGCTTGCGGGTCTTGTTGAAGTCGACCTGCACCTCGACGGTCTTCAGGCCGTAGCGCGGGCCGGGGTTGGTGACGATGCCCTGGTTCCGAAGGGTGCGCATCGTGCCGTTCACCTTGTTGGTCGAGCGGGCAACCTCGTATTTGCTGAGCAGCGCCTCGCGCTCCAGGTCGTAGACGTCATCGACGTTGCTCGGGTCGTAGATGCGCGACTCGGTAGCCAGCAGCGTCCCCGCCGCCCGGCAGGTGTGGACAAGCCGGTTGAGCTGGGTCAGCTCGCGCACCCACCGGTCCGGCCGGATCGCGACGGCGTACGTCGGCTTCAGCGCCGCGATCGCCGCGAGGTAGGCCTCCCACGCGGGCCGGTGCTTGAGGTTCCCCTCGTCGTCCGGCGCCGCGCTGATGCCGTCGTCGGTGTACGGGTCGACGCGGCCGACCGCAGTCGACGGGAGCCGGATCGGGCCGTAGACGCCGGCGGCGATGTCGTTGTTGCGCAGGAGCTGCCGAGCGGTGTTCTGGACGCCCTTCTCCTCACGCGGATCGGACAGGCGCTGGTAGCTGATGTGCGTAGCGTCCTCGACGAAGCCGGGGATCACCCGGTTCGCCGGTACCGGCGGGTAGCCGTTCGGCTTCACAGCGATGTCGACTTCGGTCGGCTCGGCTGGTTTAGTTGCATCGGTGAAGGTCTTGATTGCCATGCCGACTACTGTATGCCTAAACCGACAGTCCTGTCGACAGGATTGTCGAAAAAGGCATAGCAATCTGAGCTGGGGAGATGTTCCCGCAGGTCGTCGCCACATCGCGAGCTGCGGCGTTCCTGCGGTCATCTCCGCCTCGGGGCCATGTTGACAATGTAGCGGCCTACTGTTGCCGACCGATGGAGGTTGGTTGCCGTACCACGGTTGGCCACTCGGAGCAACTAGTTGCCCACAGACGGCTGACAGCGACATGCGGAGCGTGGTGTAATCGGTGACGGTCCCGCTAACTGGAACGGCGGTGACCACTCCACACATCCCATATCAGCTACCAACAAGGCAGGACATCAGATGGCAGCCGTAGCAGCCAGAAGATCAACCACCAAGAAAGCCGCCACCAGGGCCGCCCGCAAGCGCGCACCGCTGAAGGCGGTCCCCGCGGCCGAGGAGAAGCCGAAGGCCAGGAAGCGGACGTACTCCTTCCCGCGCGTCATCACGCAAGACGGCAGCACGTCCAAGCGGGCCTACGACGTGAAGATCACCCCGGAGATGGCCGAGGGGTGGATCGAGATGGAGGGACTGAACCGCCCGATCACCGATGGGCTCGTGGCGAAGTACGCCGAACTCATGGGCCGCAACCTGTGGCCCAACACAGGCGATACCTACAAGTTCACCGACGAAGGCGAGTTCATCGACGGCCGCCACCGCGCCCGCGCTCTGCTCCTGGCAGCCAAGCTCTATGGCGTCGAGTACATCTACGGAGACATCGCTCTCGATCTCGACCCCGCGATCAAGACGCTGGTGAACTCCGGCAAGCCAACGACGGCAGCTCAGGCGCTGGCCATGGAAGGCGTCGACTACTACTCGATGACGGCCGCCGTCATCAAGATCGAGGCGCAGATCGCGGCCGGCTCGTCGAGCGGGTACCGGCGCAACCTCGCCAACGTCGACGTCGTGGAAGCGGCTCGCAAGGACCCGGCGGAGTACCGGATCGCCAGCCATCTAGCGACCGCCACCAGGAAACGTTTCGCACCGTGTCATCCCAGCGCGGTGGCGTACGTGTACAAGCGGCTCAGGGCCATCAGCAAAAAGCACGCCGACGCGTTCTTCGAGCTGTGGTCGGGCGACGCCGGCGGCCAGATCTTCGGGGCGCTGGACAACCGCCTCAAGGACATCGCGATCGACCGAACGCGGATCGACCGAATCGCCTACGTCGGCATGCTGATTCGGGCCTGGAATGCCTGGAACGAGGACAAGCCCGTTGGCAAGTTCCCGCTCTGGGTCAGGGGCAAGTCCGTCAAGCTCCCCGAGCCCACCACGAAGCTCCGCAAGGTGCTGAGCGCGTGAGGTTCTGCCGCGTTGCCCACGTGGCGTTTGTCGTCGGCGTGTTCGCTGCGATCGGCATGCATCTCTTCCAGCTCATCGCCGCGGGCTTCTGGCTAAGCGTGCTGGGCCTGCTCGCCTTCGGGTTGGTCGGCGCCGTCGCGCTGGTTCTGCTCGACGGCGTATCCGATCACTGGAAGGCGCGACGACGGTTCGAGCGGCTGAAGGCGGAGTTTCGCCACGTGCAGCGCGAACGTGAGCGTCGGATGCAAGAAATCGCGGACAGCCCTGAGCTGACGCCCGAAACCAGACTGAGCCGCTATGCGCAGCTCATGGAGGAGCTACGGTTCGATCCTGCTGAGGAGGACGAGGCGCCCGTGCGTCAGCCGCTCCTCTACCGGTTGCAGGCCTGGCTGCTGGACGGCATCGGCCTGGTTTTCGTCGGGCTGCTGGTGCTCAGCGCCTTCGTCGATCCAGCGGACACGAGCGAGGAAGCGAAGATGGGGCTCGACGGTTGGGCCAACATCCTCAGCCTCGCTGCGGGATGCTTGATCATCTTCTCGATGAGCTGGGCTCACCGCGTGACGCATGCCAGGGGCGGCCTGCCGCACCCAAGTCGTGACGGTTGGCTGGGGCGGCGTGCCGACTGACCAACCAAGCATCGGGGATGAACCGGGCGAGGCCAAGGCTGGCAAGGCTGGCCGGCCCGACCGGTTCATCCCCGATCTGGACAGCATGTCGACGGCGGCGCTGGAGTCAGCCTTCGGGAGCGATAGGCCACCCAGCAAGGCGCCCAGCGAGATGCCCGTCAACGAGGACGGGAAGCCAGCGGTCGAATCCGCCGGCTATCGAGCTTGGTATCGGGACCACGGCGCCGACAACGGCGACGCGCCGGCGCCGGCCGACCGGACGCCGATGCGCGAGATGGAGCGGCGCGGCGCGGACCCGCCGGTCGCCGGCGTGCTCACCCGAGAGGCGGACAGGGTGCTGGAAGAGGCTGAGCGAGTCTGGGAAGGCCTGAGTGGGAGGGAAGGCCCAGCCGAGCGTGTCGGCTGGGAGGATCTTCGACTGCCCAATGGCAAGCTTCGCGCGCAGACGCACGTCGAGGCGCACGCCGCTGGCGCCATGCATGAGCAACAACTTGACGAGGCGGTCCTCTACCTCAGCCGACTGCCATGTCCATACGACCGGCTCCCCGCAGGGGCGGACAGGGCGGCCTACTGGGCATCATGCGACACACTGTTACCAAGGATGCTGCCGGCCGGCTCGAAGCTCACGGTCTATGGCCCTGAGGGATGGTGGAAGGTGTACCGCGGAACAACGGAAGGCGAAGGATGACGGAGTATCGGCTGCCCGCCGACTACCGCTCTCCGGATGAGCGGCAGCTCTGGGAGCTGCGGCCAAAGGAGTCGGTCGGGCCATTGCGTTTCGGCGCCGCCGTCGAGGAGGCGATCGACGTTCTCGGCGCAACCAACCTCATCTCGCACGGTGTCGACGAGGCGAGCTTCGAGGGCGGGGTCTATATCAAGTTCGATCGGGACGGGCTTAGCTCTGTCACCCTCGCGGGCAAGGACGGTCCTCGGCTCGTGCTGGAAGGCTTCAACCTCACAGGCCGCAAGCCGTCAGAGATCGAGCAGTGGCTTGACGACCGCAACGAGGCATCGGGGGGCAAGCCCGACCCGTTCGTGATGGACATTCGTGGCGACTTCTGCTCGTCGCACTTCGGCCTTCGGGTGCATGCATCGCCCTGCGGTGACGTACTGGTTACAACCCCGACCGCTGGCTCGGCATCCTGGACAGCCGAACACCTGGAGGACGACTACTAAGCCTGGATTTCCACCGGTGTGCCACCAGTAGGCCTGCTATCGTGGTCCACGTGGTGCTCCCCGCTCCGGCGGGGGTGACCGCACATCATCGGCCCTATGAGGGTTGGTAGCTCCCCGCAGCGGCGGGGTGAGAGTCACAACACTCCCCAGGGAGCAGTTGCAGCCGTGCTCTTGATTGCCATTCTTGAACGCGGAAAACGGCCCCTACCGCATCACTGCGGTAGGGGCCGTTTTCCTCGCAACCAGAAGGATGGAATCAACCAGCCGTAGCGGCTAGCTTACAGGCCGAGAGATACGGCGATCAGGAGCAGCAGGTCGAGGTACACGGTCTACACCTCCTCTGGGGGTTTGGTCGCCAGGTCCGGCCGCGGGGTGTGCTTGGTCCACCAGCCGGCGATGAAGGCGGCCACGGCCGGCACGACGGTGACCACGACGCCGGCCACGGCCTCGGGTACGTCGCCGTCGAAGGCATATTCACCGAGCAGCCACAGCACCAGCGCGGTGATCGCGGTGGCCAGGGTTGCGGCGGTCACCTTGGATTCGATCGGGCGTGCCATGGGCTCCTCCTCAGTCGAGCCATTGGAGGCGCGTCGCGCCGTTGTGGCCGTGGATGGCGATTACGTCGTCGACGTGGGCATAGAACGCGCACGAGGTGACCTTGGTCTTCCAGCGCACGACGCAGGCTCCGTCGGGGAACTGGACGCCCCAAGCGACGTGGCCGGTGCCGGAGATCCCGGTCGTATCGACGTCGCGGATCAGGTTGAAGCGTCGCGTCATTCCGTCACCCTGAAGCCGTACTTGGTGCCGAGGCGCTTCAGCGACGTTCCGCCGGGGATGCCGTCGGCGTCGGAGCCGGTGTAGCCGCAGCGGCGCTGCCAGGCAGCGTACGCGGCGACCGTCTTGGTGCCGAACGAGCCGTCTCCGGCATAGGTCCTGGACAGCAGGCCTTCGCGGCGTAGGGCCTCCTCGACGATGCGTACGTCGTCGGCCGAGCCCGCCGTGGTACCGCCCTGGCGCCGGCCTGGGTCTGCCCGTGCGGCGGCCTGAAGCGCTTTCAGCGAAACTGCCTTGGTCGCCGACGTACCTCCGCCGGCGCCTGCCCCCGGCGGCTTGTACGTGCCTGACGACCAGAACGAGACGTGCACGTGGTCCGTGTGCGACTTCGGGCCTTTGTATGTGACCCAGCGGTTGTAGGCGTAGCTGGACTTGTTGGCAGAGATGATGCGGCGGTTCCAGATGACGTACCACACGTTGAGCCGGACCCGGTTCGTCCAGACGTACTCGGCGATCCGCTGGCCGAGGCTGGTGCGTGCGCGGCCGGGGTCCTTCACGCCGGAGCCGTACTCCAGGATGCTGAAGTCGAGCGCGCGGCCGAGTGGGTGCTCACCGGAGGTGCCGTTGGACTTGCCCCAGATGAAGTACAAGGGGCCGAACTTGTTGGCGATCTCCTCGGCCACCGGCTTCACCCACGGCTTGACGGTGCCGATGCTGGTGACGACCGAGCTAGGCAGTGCCATCCTCGTCGTTCTCCTGGTTCTCCGGCTCGGGCGGTTCGGTGTCAGGAGTGGGGTCGTCGCAGGGGACGTCTGTCACGCGGGCTCGCCTTCGCCCTGCTGCTCGTCGCTGGCGCCGTCGGGCTTGGGCTCGTGGGCCTTCTGGCCGCCTTCGACCGACGGGTCTTCGGCCGGGTCGGGCTGCGGCTCGGGATTGGTCACGTCCGACATCTGTCAATCTCCTCTTGGGTTGGGTATGGGTAGGCCTTGCGTTGAGCGGCGGTCTTGCGCTGAATTTCCACGTAGGCGTCGTGCGCCTCGACGTACTCAGCGAGCGCGGTACGGCCCTGCTGTGGTGAGGCCTTAGGGTCGACAAACGCCGCGAGCATGGTGCGCTGGGCTTCCTGTAGTTCCAGGTTCCGACGGGCCGCCTCCTCGGTGTAGGTGGTGCGCTCGGCGGTCGCCTGTAGCTGCTCGGAGAGCACGCGGGCGGTGCAGGTGGCCATTCGGTCGACACGAGAGTTGAGTTGCCAGGTAGACACCGTCGCGGCCAGCGTGATGAGGATCAGGAACAGCAACACCACGTCGTTCCAGCTCGGCCGCCACCGGCGCAGGCGGTAGCGGGATGGCTTGGCGTCGGGGTCCATGACTGCCTTTCGTACGGCGTCGGCATCGACGGCCGCGCGGGATGTCCAGCCGAGCAAGTGGCCGAGTACGAAGCCTGCGAGCCCGAATGCCAGGCGGACCGTCACGTCATCCATCGCTGTCACCACCGTCGTCATCTCGCTTTGTGAGCTTGTCGCGACGGGTGAACATGAACCCGAACAGGGCACCCAATCCGCTTACCACCAGGGGATTCAGTGGCGCCTCCAGCCCGAAGTACGGCGCGATCGTGAGGAATGTCAGCAGGCCGAGGGCCACGATGTAGGCGAGGTTGAACTGCCAGGGCTTCACCTCAGTCCCTCGTTACGTGGTTGTGCTGTTGGTGATGATCTGGGCGGTGTCGAGCGCGGTCAGCAGGTTCGCCAAGGCGACGTTGCCGCCGCGTGAGCCGCTGACGGACGGCCGCACGATCGACGTCAGGCCGTTGTAGGCGAGGGTCGTGGCTGCGGTGAACTCATTGCCACCGCCCTGAATCCAGGAGTTGCCCGTGCCTGACAGGTACTGGCCGTATGCGGCGATGGTGGTGGCCGTCTTGGTGCCGCGGATGAGCCGGTTGCCTTGGATGGTCCACAGGTTGTTGTTGCCCCGGCAGGCGATAGCAGCGGCGGTGGTGGCCGTGTTGCTCCACGGATCGATGATCGTGTTGCCCTGAACGATTGTCCCGGTGTTGTTCTGGTAGAGCACGATGCCGTAGTGGCTGGGCTCGATGATGGCGTTGTTGGCAATCACCGCGCCGCGCGTCCAGTAGATGCGAATCCCGCCGCCGATGACGTTGGGGTCGGTGCCGAGCCCGGATGCCGCACCAGAGCCCATGCGCTTGATGACGTTGCCGGCAATCATGCAGCCGGAGGCGTACTGGTCGTTCTGCCCGGTCTGATCGGCGCCAACGACGGTGATGCCGGCGTTCTTGCTGCCGTCTGTCACCTCGGAGTCGATGTAGTTGTTGGCGATGATCATGTTGTTCGGCGAGTAGACGTCGGTCACCGTGTCGGTGTCGGGGCATGGGACGGCCGCGATTCCGTACAGGCAACGGCGAACGCGGTTGCCGATAATGCGCATGCCGTCGCCGCCGTGGGTCTCAATCGCTTCCCAGCCGACGTCTTCCACCGTGCAGTCGATCACCGCGATGTCGCGGCTCTTGGGGCTGACGGCGAGGGTGTCCAAAGACCAGCGCGTGAAGGAGATTCCGTAGGGCTGATTGGCGGTGCCTTTGACGACGTTGCGAACGAAACAGGTCTGCAAGCCGGCGCCTTGGATGGACATTCCGATGATGCCGCCGTAGACGAGGTTTTCGCACCGCACCCGCTCGTAGGTATGGTTCTTGCCCCACTTGGTGTAGATCCCAACGAACGGCTGGGTGTCGATCTTCAGGTCCTTGAATGTCAGTCTTTCAAGGGCTCCTGCCCAGTTCGGCGCGAACGCCCAGATGCCGGTGCCGCCGTTGCCTACGTAGGTGGCGAACTGCGCGCCCTGGAGGCGCAGGCCTTCCACGGTCACATCGGAGCTGGTGACGTTGATCTGGTGGATGTTCTGGTCGGTGGTCTTCAGCGTGGCGCCGTAGCCCGAGATCTTCATCGGGATGTTCGCGTTGATCGCCGAGTTCGCCAGGAAGGTCTTGTCCGGCCGGAAGTACAGCTCATCGCCCGCGCTCATCTGCGCGATCACGTTGTTGATGACCGTCGCATCGTCGGTTACCCCGTTGGCGGCGGCCCCTTCGTGGGCAACGTCCCACCGGTTGACGCGCTGCCGCACGTAGGGCACGACTTCGAGGTTGGGCAAGCCGGTGCCGGCTTCGATCCCATCAACGCGGTCGCTGGTGGCGTTGGCAACCGTGCTCGCCGCGTTGGCTGTGGAGGTGGCTTCGGTCGCCGCCGTCGTCGCGGAGCCGGCTGCCGCGGTGGCCGCCTCGGCGCTGTCGTACGCCGTCGTTGGCAGCTCGCGGCCGGCTTGGTACCACTTGACCAGGTTGCCGCCGGCATCGTTGTAGCGGTACTCGATCTCGCGGAAGTCGCACTTGAAGGCGCGAATCGCGCCCGGAGCGGTCGAGCCGACGGGATTGCTGCGGAGTTGGGAAATCGGTGTAACGCCATCGACTTCGTACAGCGTGGAGATGATCTCGCCAGTGTTGGCGACGACGACCTGCACCGGGTAGTCGGGTACGACGTTGCCGGAGGCGTCGGTGAGGACATCGCTTGGCGTCCCGCCGAAGGTCCACAGAGCCATCTGTCAAGGACGCCTTTCTAGTCGAGCCAGTACGTGCAGTTGAGCGATGTCCAGGGCACGTTTTCCTGACCTACGCCGATCCAGACCGAGACGGTGCCGGGTCCGCCGACGCTGGTGGTGTTGGATGTGCCGTAGATCTCCAGGCGTGCACAGGGGTCCTCGTTGGTGCCCACCAGGGAGATGCCGACGGCGGCGGTCGCAATGGTGGTGGGGATGCAGTCGGAGGGGACCGTGCCGACGAGGATGCCGTTGAGGGGGATGTTGTTGTCAGTGTGGTTTGCCCGGCCCCGCAGGTAGACCTGGTTGCCGATGCGCCTTACCTGGCAGGGGGTTTGGACCGAGAACTGCGGTCCAAGGGTGATGCTGCGCCAGGTTTCGATCGGCTCCCACCAGGCGACCCAGCCGGAGTCCGCCTTGAGCCACACCGTGCCGTCGGGGGTCTTGACCGCGACGGTGCCCACCGGTGCATCGGCCAGGCGGGAGTTGCGCTCGTCAACGTCGGCGACGAACTGCACCAGGTGCGGGTCGGTCGCGGCGACGAGCTGCGCGGTGTAGGAGGCCCAGTCGGGAGCGTCCAGGCCTTCCCAGACTGGCAGGCCGGCATAGCCAGAGTTGATCACTGCGGAATCTCCTAGGCGTAAACGACTTCTACGTCTCCGGAGACCTGGCCGATCGCGCCGGCGGAGGGTCCCTGGAAAGAGCTGTACGGCGCATCGGTTCCGGCGTAGACGGCGAAGCCGTAGCGCGGGCCGACCGACAGGAGTGGGAGCCAGTCGCCGGGGACGCGTACGCGGATCGATCCGCCAGGCGACAGCGGGCCAACTTCGTATGGGCCTTCGTTGAGAACCAGGTCGCCGGTAGGTGGGGTCTGGTAGCTGTGCAGGTACAGGTTGACCGGCAGGCGTTCGATGGGGCCGTCCATGGTCCGGACGATGCGCAGCCACATCTCGGTGACGGTCATGTCGGTGAAGGCGTCCAAGATGCCCAGGCCGTAGAACCAGGCGCCCTTGGACGGCAGCTCGCTGCCGCGTATGCCCTGGGCCGGCTCGACTTGCCCGCTGGGTAGGGCTCCGACCCAGGTTCCGCTGGTGGTGGCGCGGACGATGCTGGCCCGATTGGTGGGCGGACCGACGCCGGGGCTGTCCTCGGTGACGCTGGACTTGAAGTACAGGTCGACGGTGCCGTCTTCGTTGCGCTGGAACCAGACGCCGCCGTCGACGGGCGTGTAGCCGGCCGGTGGGTTGAGCGCACCCCACATCGCCTTCCTCAGGGTGCCGGCCGGGGTGTCTGCGCCAAGTCGCCACATCACCACCGGCTGGCCGGCCGACACGCGCACGGCCACCCAGTCGCCGGCCTGGCGGTTGGTGTAGGAGTCCGCGCATGGGACGTCGAGGACCAGCGTGCCGTTGATCAGCAGGTTGACCGCGCCGGTCGCGGTGACGTCGGCGACGCTGGCCGACACCACGCGATCCGTGCTGGCTGACTGGGCTTCGGCCAGCGCCGTGCCGAGTTCGTCGGCTCCGGTCATCCTCAGATCCTTTGCGTGGTTGTCCGTGTCGTGCAGTCCATCGAGGAGCCGGTGAGCGACCACCGCATGGAGTCGACGAGGTGGCGCTGCCACACGCCGGGGTCCACCTCGACGCGGATGACGTCGCCGGGCTCTAGAGCGGGATTGCAGACGGCCTGGAAGCTCAGGGAGGACTGGACACCCAGCGAGTCGTCCAGCAGTGACTTGGCCGCCTTCTCCGCGGCCACGATCGTCGTCAGCAGCGGCGAGCTGTAGTAGCGCAGCCGGATGCGGATGTCGCGCCGGTTGTTGCGGTAGGCCCACAGCGGGTCGCCCACCGGATCGGGGCCGGCGTAAGTCAGTGAGGATGGGTCGTTGTCCCAGGCATAGCCGGGTCCGATCACCGTCGAGCCGTCGCCTTTGTCGCCGACTGCGACGACCACGTTGTAGACCCCTTCGGAGTTCTGCTCTAGCGTGCGGTCGACGAGCACGCCACCCTCGCCCTGGCCGATTTCCCATACGTGCGGGTCGTCGATGGAGGGTGTTGACCGGACGGCGAACTCGCCCCCGGCGCCGAAGTAGCACTCGGCCGCCAGTGCGCGGGCGATACCGATCGACTTGCCTTCGGCGTTCTCGCCGCTGGACAGCAGGTCCCAGCGGGATTCGTCGGAGACCATGCGCGGGATGGTGGTGCGGTAGTCGACGCCGGGATGCCAGGAGATGCTGACGCCCGGCAGGGCTTCGTGCACCAGCTCGTCCACCAGGTCATCGGCAGGGCCAGGCCCAACTACCCGCGCCTTGGGGAATCTGGCCTCCCGGAGGATCTGCTCAAGGCCTTCGAGGGTGACCGAGATCTGTCCGCTGCGGTCGGCGCTGGCGCGGGTGACGGCGTAGGTGCCGGCGGGGAACCACTCGATGCCACGGCGGACGCTGGACAGTCCCCTGCGCAGCCGCAGGATCGTCGAGATGGTGTTGATGCCACGCCGGCCCACCGGGACGCCCACGAGGCTCGCGGAGGCGGTGTAGCGGGTCTCGGCGGTGCGGTCGGCGGTGATGTCGGCCGAGGCAACCTGGACGGCCTGCCAGGTAAGCCCACCATCGTTGGAGTAGTCGGCCGCCGCGTGCGCCTGGGAAGCGCCCGACAGGGCCGCCAGGGCGTACGGGCTGATCGGCAGCATCAGGCCAGTCCGTCGGTCGCCGCTGCCGCGTTCGTCGGATAGGAGGCGGCGACGGCCGACAGTGTCGCGAAGCGTTCCAGCAGCTCGTCGGCGGACCAGCCGGGCATGCGCATGGTCTGGTCGCGGGTGTCGGGCCGGGCGACGGGCTGGAGCGGGACTGTCCAGCGCCGCGCGGGGTCTCCTGGTCCGATGATCGCTTCGGACAGGGTGCCGGTCACGACGAATTCGTCTGGGCGGTTGTGCTCGGGCCGCGCCGATACCAGCAGTACGTCCGGCGCCTCCAGAAGGTCACGCAGCGCCTGCGCCTCGACGGCGGTCTCGGTGAACAGCGTCATGGTCGAGGTAGAGGCGTCGTAGACGTCCAGGGTGGCGACGGGGTACCGGTCGCCGGGGATCGTGACGAGCTGGTTGCGGGCTTCGGTGGTCAGCTCCGGCCACTCCTCGACGTGCACGCGCATGCTGGCGCCGGGCCGGTTCGTGGATTTGATCCACACGTCTTTCGGGTAGGTGGGCGGCGGGATCGTGACGGCCACCTCGGAGCTGTCGGCGGCCGGCTGCCCATCAGCCAGCAGCGGGGTCGCGACGTACAGCACGGCGACGCCCAGCGGGGCCTCATGGTCGTAGCACAGGCCGTACCCGCCGGGACTCCACACCGGGTCGCCGGAGCGCACCCGATGATGGGTTCCGTCGGGGTTGACACGCTCGACCGACCAGTGCGGGATCACCGTCGGGTCACCTGACCGGTCACAGATGAGCAGGACGCCCGCATAGGGCTCATCGATGACTGCGGTCAGGTGACCGTCGGTGGAGACCACCTCATCGGGTGGCTCGATCTGCGGCGCGTTCGGGTCGACGATCATCGGCATGCGATCACCTCTTGACGCCTGTCTTGGCTCTGCGGGCCGCAGCGGACAGGCGTCCGTCGGCGCGGTTGTCGATGTAGGCGGAGAACTTGGTGCCGTCTTCCAGCACCAGGTAGATCGGCTGCCGGCCGCCGTTGGTGTTGCCCTTGGTGAACTTGCCGGGGTTGTACTCACCGGTCTGAATCCCCTGCGAGGCAAGGGCTTTGGCGCCGTAGGCCATGCTCACCTGCGACATCAGCGCGTTGCCGATGGCATCGGGGTGCTGCTCGATCCCCTGGGCGACGCCGAGCGGCAGGAACTGGCCCACCTCGTCGGCGAGCTTCTGCGACGGCGACTTGATCTTCAAGGCCCGCTTGAGGTACTTGACGATCTGGTCGGCCAGCTTCTTGGCCGCGCTCGCCAGTGCCTTGGCCTGGGACTGCAACCCCCGCACCAGCGCCTGGGCGGAGTCAACGCCGGCCTGGTACAACTCCCTCGCACTGGCCGCACCGAGGTTCTTGGCGGTGACGCCGAGCTGGCTGGTAAGGGAGTTGATTTCCTTGATCGCACCGGTGCCGCCTTCTAGCAGGGCTTGGGCGATCGGGCCGCCGGTGTCCACGCCGGCCTCGACGAGCTGCCGGTAGGTGGTGAGGTTCAGGCCCTTCTTTCGCAGGTCGGCAAGGGTCTTGGCGAACTGCTGGGACGCCTGGACGCGGGCCTTCAGCTCCTCGATCATCCCTTGCGCAGTTGGTGTTCCGCTGGACAGGTCGGTGATGGAACCGAAGCCCATCACGTCCTCGCGCACGGATTTGGCGAAGTCCTCCCGCGCCTTGATCGCATCGGCCAGCTTGTCCTGTGCCGCCTTAAGTTTCGCGGCGACCGACTCGCGCGCCTTGGCGATGGCCTGGATGCGCTTGTTCTCATCGGCCAGCGACTTCATCAAGGCTGCGGAGGCGGACTTGCCACGTGCTGCCCCGACGGAGGACGCGTTGCGCAGCCGCTCCTCGGCCGCGGCGATGCCGCGCGACGACCCGCGCCGGCGGGCCGCCTTGAGCTGAGCCGAGGCCGCGGCCTTCTCACGGTCCGTGAACTGCTTGGTGAATGCCGAGTAGATCTTGTCGCTCAGGGTCTTGAACGTGGACTGGGCCTTCTCGACCGAGCTTGTCAGGCCCTTCACCAGGCCGGCGGCCATCCATCGGCCAAGCTCGATCATCGCCTTGCTGGGCGAGTGAATCCCCAGGGCGTCACGCAGAACCTGGATGATCTGGCTGCCGGCCTTGTTCAGTTCTTCGATGGTCTTCCGGCCGCCGAGCGCCTTGGTCACCTCGGGAACCAGGACAGCCTCGCCGTCACGGAACAGGCCAATCCGGTTGTCCTTCAGGGAGAAGCCCGGTTGGGTTCCGCCGGCACGCATGTCGACAACGCCGCCGTGCGCGTACCCCTTCATGATGGTGTCGCCGACGACGCCGCCGTGCTGCCCCTGGCCTTGGAACACCGGGTCGGGGTAGACCGACTTGTACGTGGTCGTACGCACGAAGTTGATCGAGACCGTCTTGGTGCTCGGGATCGAGTTGAGCGCTTCCTTGGTGTTCTGTATGCCGGCGTAGTCGGGAACGACCTTGCCCTTGGTTTCCTTCGTGCCGGGGATGGTCTCGACAGAGTTCTTCCAGGAGCCAAGTCCTAGGGCGTCCTTGATGATCGAGCCCGCGGTGCTTTGCGTCCTGGGGATGGTCTCGATCTGGTTCTTCCACTGGCCAAGACCCAGAGCGTCCATGATGATGGACGTCTGGGTGTTCCTCTGGGCTGGAATGCCAGGGTCGATGCCCTTCTTCCAGTCTTCGAGCTTCTGGTCTTGGGTCTCCAGCTTGGCCTGGGTGCTGACTTCGGCCGGCATTTTCAGATACTGGTCAGCCAGGGCGGCGGCCTGGGTCTTGTTGTAGCCGACGGATTCGGCAGCGGCGATGAAGTCGGCGCGCTGCTGCTTGAGGATGCGGATCTGATCCTCGAACGGCTTCTGCGTGAACTTCACGTCGTCGGCGAGCTGGTTCTGCGCCTGCGCGAGTGCCAGGATGTTCGCACGGTTGCTCAGGCCGGCCTGGGTGGAGGAGTCGATGGTCTTCTTGTTGTCCTTCAGGCCTTCCTTGACGCTCAGCAGAGCCTGGTTGTAGCCAAGCTCGGCGTTCGCCATGCCAAGTGCTTCGGTGCGGTTGCGCTTCTGCTGGTCGGCCAGCTCGATGAGCGCGTTGCGCTGGGCTCTGATCTCGCGGCCGGCAGCCGCGTGGGCGTCGGCTTCGGCTTTGGTGGCGAATCGGAGCCCAGAGCTGGTGTCCAGCCACCCGCCGTACAGTGCGTTGGTTTCCTTGATGACCACGCGCTGCTCGGCGATGTCCTTGTTCTGGACGCCGATGATGTCGAGGAGCTTGCGCGCGTTGACGGTCGTCTTGGCGTAGGTGTCGTTCAGTTCGAGGAAGCGCTTGTTGTCCTCGGCTGTCGTTCCCTTGGACGCCTCGTCGCGCTGTGCCTTCTGCGCGGTGGTCAGTTCGTCGATCTGGGTGGTGACGCGCTTGTATGCCTCGGCGTTGCCTTCGGCGGCGAGTTGCACGTCATGCGCGGAAAGGCCCAGCTCGCGGCTGATCTTGACCGCGCCGGTCTCCTGGAGGGTCTTGGCGATATTGGCTCTCGCCTCGGCCTCGACGGCGCCGGTGGTCTGGTTGAGGGATGCCTTCAGCTCGTCGGAGCGCTGCTTGGCCTTGGCGTGCGCGTTGGCCA
>Ga0105039_100008_pt1 | contig 22420 bp, 30 predicted proteins | sample LS_119metaG_FD_91485 | JGI IMG/M metagenome (GOLD analysis project Ga0105039, IMG submission 91485) | Switchgrass associated microbial communities from Austin, Texas, USA - LS_119 metaG | ecosystem: Host-associated > Plants > Phyllosphere > Phylloplane/Leaf > Endophytes | place: USA: Austin...
ATAAAGCCCTCAAGGTAATGTCCACTGAATACGATGTCATCTATGTACAGGAAGCAACAGAGCTTACCGAGAATGACTGGGAGTCATTGACTACTCGTCTTCGTAATGGGCGTATTCCATATCAGCAATTGATCGCTGACTGTAATCCGGATATGCCTACGCATTGGCTGAAGCTACGCTGTGACAGAGGCCAGACTAAGTCCATTCCTTCTAGACATGAGGACAACCCTGTTCTGTTTGACCAGCACAGCGGCCTTGTAACGCCTGCTGGAGCTGCGTATATGAAGGCACTGGACAATCTCACAGGCGTACGTTATGAGCGTCTTAGAATGGGAATCTGGGCTGCTGCTGAGGGTCTTGTATACGAGGACTACAATCCTTCTGTTCATATCTATAAGCACATTGGTGAACCACCGAAGGACTGGACCAGATTTCTTTCCATCGACTTCGGATTTACGAACCCGTTCGTCTGTCAGTTCTGGGCTATCGACAATGATGGAAGAGCTTACCTCTACAAGGAGATCTACAAGACTCGTACCCTCGTGGAGGATCACGCTGCACAGATCAAGGAGCTGCTTCGTAACGAGCCAAAGATTCAGTACATCATCACAGACCATGACGCAGAGGACAGAGCCACACTGGAACGTCACCTTGGTCTTGGTACACAGAAGGCCAACAAGAATGTATCTGAGGGCATTCAGGCTGTGGCAGCACGATTGAAGGTACAGGCAGATGGTAAGCCTCGTATCTATCTGTGCAGAGATGCTGTGGTGGAAAGAGATCCACAGCTTGAGAACGAGAAGAAGCCTTGCTCTACACTTGAAGAGATTGCAGGTTATGTATGGAACACGGACAAGGACGCACCGGTAAAGTCCAATGACCACGGTATGGATGCCATGAGATACATGGTTGCTCACCTGGATATCAGGGACGTACCTACGCTGCGTACCTTTAATTTCTAGGAGACGACTATGGAACAGCTAAAGAAGAAGTATGCACTTGCGCTGCTTCGTATCAGGGGGTTCAGACTGAGTCCCACTACAGCAGGGAATCTCATGGGCATTATCGGATGTATCCTTATCGGCATTGGAGTATTCATCTTCTCCATTCCATTTGGATTCATCCTTAGTGGTATCATGTGTATTGTAATTGGATCTCAGATTGTGACGAATGGAGCGAATAATGAGTATCCTCGCTAATCTGGGTGCCCTTCTGAACAAGGCTCCTGTGCCATACGTACAGAGATCTGCGGCATCTGAGTGGTTTCAGAATCCCCAGAACGCCAAGTCTCTTACCAACATGGAGGCATATGGTTCTGTAGGTACACTGTTTGCCATCGTCAACCGTCTGGCCAACGATACTTCAGCCGTATGCTGGAAGCTGTACCAGACACAGAAGGACACACGCAGACGCTATGCGCACACAGGTATGGATGACCGTAAGGAAGTCATTGACCATATGGCGCTGAAGCTTCTTACCAAGCCCAATCCTTTTATGACCACGCAGCTATTCATTGAGATTACACAGCAGCACATTGATCTGACTGGTGAATCTTTCTGGGCTGTAGTAAGTGAGTATGGAATTCCGTACGAACTGTGGCCTCTTCGTCCAGACAGAATGACTATTGTCTGTGATGCGGAGAACTACCTTACTGGATATGTGTATACAACTCCAGAGGGACGTAAGATTCCCATGGAGAAGGAACAGATTATCCATCTGAAGATGCCGTCTCCTGTGGATATCTACAGAGGTGCTTCACCAGTATCTGCCATTCTTCCTGATCTTGAATCGTCTCGTCTTTCATCTGAATGGAATCGTAACTTCTTCAAGAACTCCGCCGTTCCTGGTGGTGTGATTCAGGTAGAAGGAAGACTTTCTGACGCTGCCTTCTATGAGATGATGCTTCGTTGGCAGGAGCAGCACAAGGGTGTGGCTAACGCACATCGTGCGGCTGTACTGGATAATGGTGGTAAGTGGATTCCTACTGCTATGACAATGCGCGATATGCAGTTCGCTGAATTGCGTGATGTCTCTTCTCAGGTAATCCGTGAAGCATTCGGCTTCCCCAAGTTCAAGCTTGGTGATGTGACTGATGTAAACCGTGCCAATGCTGATGCCTCTGAGCGTATGTATGCACGATCACTATTGAAGCCAAGACTTGAGAGAATCAAGCAGGCGCTCAACACACAGCTTCTTCCTCTGTTCGGCTCATCTGGTTCTGGAATTGAATTCGACTATGATTCTCCTGAGCCCGATGACGAAGAGCTGGAGATGCAAGAGCGTCTGAACAAGGCACAGGCTGCGAAGACTCTTGTGGACGCCGGATATGATCCTGCGTCTATTCTTGAGGTGGTAGGACTACCGCCAATGGAACACAGAACAGAGAAGTCTCAGCCTATTGTTCCCCCTATTACTACTCCTGGAGAGGAGACGCCAAATGAAGACGTGGTACCGCCTGGAGAATAAGGCTAATTCCACACCTACTCTTTTCCTGTATGATGAAATCGGTGGATTCGGAATCAGCGCATCTGATTTCATGACTGATCTTATGGCCGTGGAAGGCGACGCCATTGATGTACATATCTCCTCTCTTGGTGGAGAAGTATTCCAGGGCTTCGCTATCTATCAGGCATTGAAGGATCACCCTGCTATGGTGAACGTCTATGTGGATTCCATTGCGGCCTCTATTGCTTCTGTCATTGCTATGGCAGGCGACAAGGTAGTCATGGGCAAGAATTCACAGATGATGATTCATGATGGTCATGTGACGATGCAGGGCAATGCTGCGGATCTTACCCGTATGATCGACCAGTTGAACCGTGCCTCTGACAATATCGCCTCTGTCTATGCAGAGCGTACTGGTGGAGACATCGCTGAATGGCGTAATGCCATGAAGGACGAGACATGGTTCAATGCTGAGGAAGCTGTTGCTGCTGGTCTTGCTGACGAGGTTTCTCAGTCATCCAAGAAGGTACGCAATGTGGCTGATCTACAGATCTTCAACTATGCAGGTCGTCAGTTCGCTCCTGCTCCTACTATTCTGGGGCAGAAGAGTACTGAGAAGAAGGAACCATATGGAGATGTGGAATACGCAGATCCTGGTTACCAGAACGACGGTAAGAAGAGATACCCGATTGACACCGAAGAGCACATTCGTGCCGCTTGGAGTTACATCAATCAATCAGATAATGCTAAACTGTATACAGCAGAACAACTTAGCAATATCAAAAGCCGTATCAAGACAGCGGCTAAGAAGTTCGGGATTCAGATCTCGGACGCTATCGACACTGAATCCCTAATCAAGGCTATTAAGGAAGGACTAAGTCATGGCTAAGATGGCTATTCCAACCAGCCAGAATGAGCTTGAAGAGCTGCTGGCTGACCCAACCAAGGCAGGTGAGCTGGTCAACAACGGGCAGATGCCAGAAGTTGTACAGGCTTACGCTGCTACTCTGGACCGCAAGGACCCTGACATCAAGGCTCAGGTTCAGGACCAGGTGAAGTCCGTTATGTTTGACTTCCTACGTGAGAACGACCAGAAGACTGCGGGTGCACTTAACATCCGTCCAGGTAAGGGCAAGGACACTTCTGTATACAACGCTGCTGCTCCTGGCGCAGATGTTGAGAAGGAGTTCTCCGGACTTTCCAACTTCTTCCAGTCCATCTGGCACAACGCTGACCGTTCTCCTGAGCTAGTCGCAAGACTTAACAAGGTACGTAACGCTGCGTCTTCCTACGATGGAGCTTCTGGTGGATTCCTGATTCCAGAGACTACACGTAGCGAGATTCTTGATCTTGCTCTTGAGGACTCTGTTGTACGTCCTCGTGCAACCGTTATTCCTATGAGCACTCCTCGTACGCTTATCCCAGCCAACGACGTTACCTCTAACGTCAGCTCCCTGTATGGTGGAGTTGTGGCTTACTGGGAGTCCGAGGCACAGGCTCACACCTCTACCAATGCACAGTTCCAGGCTATCGAGCTTAACGCTCACAAGTTGACTGCGTACACTGAGGTTCCTAACGAGCTTATTGCTGATGGTGTAGGCTTTGAGGCTTACATGAACAAGGCATTCCCGAAGGCTCTTGCTCACTACGAGGACTACGCATTCATGCGTGGAACTGGTGTGGGACAGCCAGAAGGATTCCTTAACTCTGACGCTGCTGTATCCGTGGCCAAGGAGTCTGGACAGGCAGCCGACACAATCCTGTGGCAGAACATTGTGAAGATGTACTCTCGTATGCTTCCTGGTTCTCTGAACAACGCTGTGTGGATTGTTCCACCTAACGCTTTCCCTGAGCTTGCAACTATGGCTCTGAGCGTTGGTACTGGTGGATCTGCTATCTGGCTGAACAACGGTCAGGTTGGTCCTCCAATGACCATTCTTGGTCGTCCTGTGATTGTTACTGAGAAGGCTCCTAAGCTTGGAGACGCTGCGGACATCAGCTTCGTGGACCTGAGCTACTACCTGATCGGTGACCGTCAGATGATGACTGCTACTTCTTCCCCTCACTACCTGTTCAACCAGGACAAGACAGCCTTCAAGGTTCTGTCTCGTGTTGACGGACGTGTGTGGATGAACAGCGCTATCACTCCTAAGAACGCTGGAGACACCCTGTCTCCTGTCGTTACTCTGGCTGAGCGCGCGTAATCTGAATTAGTCGAGAGAGGGAAAGCATTAAAACCCTTTCCCTCTCTTCTCTACTTCGGCAATAAACCCCCGAATAGAATGACTGGAGAAATAATATGTCTATGTACGGAGTAGGACTCGGAAGAGTCTTCAACGTAGTAGCTGCGGCTTCTGGAGTAACTATTCCATTGACCAAGGCTGAGGCTGTTTCCTTCGTTACTTACGAGGACGACGGAACAACTATCGCAACGATTACTCAGGTTGACTCCACTGGAACAAACCCTGAGATTGCCCTTGATGTGGACAATTACCCATACAAGGCTCCTGGTATCGGTGGAACCTGGACTGCTATGGCAGAACAGGACGACACTCTGGCTCTTGGTGGAGACACTACGAATGACAGCATGTGCTTCGTTGTTCGTGGAGACCAGCTAACCGATGGGTACGATGGAGTTCAGGTAACCACAGATGGTGGTATTTGCATGGCTTTCATTCACGACCTGAAGGTGCAGCGTAAGCCTTCCAACCTAGCCAGCAACATTGTTGCGTAAGGAGGATAGCTGATGTCTGTACTAATCAACGGTAACGAACTGAGATCTATTGCTCTTGGTCGTGGACTGGTATCAAAGTCCACAGGTACCATTACTGGTAACCCAACGACTGCGCTGTTTACTGTGACTGGTGGAGAAGTTATGATTACTTCTCTGTACGGTAAGGTAACCACAGCACTGTCTACTGATGGTGGAACCTATGCCCTTCAGGCTAATCCAACCACAGGTGATACGCAGACAATCGTTACGGCAACTGACCTTGGTACAACTGATACCGCTGTTGGTTCTGTGATTGGACTTGACCAGGGTACTACTGCTGCTACGAAGTTTCTTCGTGGTGGTCGTGTAGACCTTAACGCAGTTGTCACCACAGGACAGATTGAATTCGTTGGTGCTTCATCTGCCAACGGAGCCATTACGTTCTACGTAACCTGGATTCCTCTGACAGATGGTGCAGCTCTCGTGGCTGCGTAATCATTTACGTAAAGGCCGTATCGTATATTAAATGCGGTACGGCCTTTACTCGTTTAAGGAGAAGACTATGTCTTATGGAGATATCATCGCCATTTACCAAGAGGCGATTCAGAATGCAGAGCAGGATAGGGCAACTCCACCAGACGAGTGTCCCAATGATGGTACTACTCTGATGGAAGATGAGAATGGAGTACTGACATGTAAGTGGGATGGCTGGCAGTATCTGGGATATAACCTGCCATAAGTCTGATAAAATAGTGGAGAGTAGATAAGGAGATTACCATGGGAAATTGGTATTGCACGAGAGAGGATGTAAAGGAAGCTCTCGATATCAAGCTGACAGCGAGAATGGATCGCGTCATTGACCGCGCTGTGGAAGCAGCATCACGTAGTGTAGAGAATCTTACACGTAGAGTTTTCTATCCGACAGTAGCAACGAAGTACTACGACTATCCCAACCGTGTGACGTCATACGCATACAGACAGTGGCTGGATCAGCCAGACCAATTGATCTCTGTGACATCCCTTGTCTCTGGTGGTACTACTCTGGCAGCCAATGAATACTTCCTTGAGCCGATCAACAGTGGTCCTCCGTATAGCCGTATCGAGATCAACCTAGGTCTCAATGAGACATTTGATGCTGATGACACATGGCAGCGACAGACTGTTGTCACAGGTACATGGGGTTACGATACTTCCTGGTCTTCAGCCACCACGATCACAGGTAACATCAACTCTTCCGTTACAACAGTTCCTATCGATGATTCAGCCGCTGTAGGTGTGGGAGATCTTATCCGTGTAGGTACTGAATGGATGTACGTAACGGCCAAGGCTATGGTGGATACCGGAGATGACGTAACGCTTACCTCTGCACAGAATGCTGTGACTCTTACCGGTCTCACATCAGGGAATCTGAATGTGGGAGAGGTCATCCTTGTGGACTCTGAGAGAATGCTGGTTGTCGATATTGTGGGTACTACAGCTACCGTACAGAGAGCCTATGACGGTTCAGTCCTGGCTGCCCACTCAGGAGCCTCTGTATACGCCCTACGCAGCCTTACAGTAGTCAGAGGTGCCAATGGTTCAACCGCAGCCTCACACACGTCAGGAGACGCTGTAGAGCGTTTCGAATATCCAGGGCAGATTCGTCAGCTTGCTATTGCTGAGGCTCTGGTTCTTATCATGCAGGGACAAGCAGGTTATGGAAGAACAGTCGGCTCCGGAGATAATCAGAGAGAGTCTTCCGGTAAGGGTCTTATGGACTTGCGTAATCAGGTAAGACTTGCCTATGGAAGACGTTCAAGACATATGGCGGTGTAATCATGCTAGGAGCCAAGACTTCTGTTGATTTCGATGGTCCTCTCTTCAATGGAAGAGCCGTAAAGATCTTTGATGACTTTGCCAAGGATGCCGAAAAGGACATCGCACAGGATACGCTACGTGCTATCAGACGCAGATTCCATGTGCACTTCAAGCATCCTACTGGCAGATACGAATCCAATGTCCATATCTCTGGTGCTGGTGAAGGTACTGAGATCAATGACCGTGGAATTGTATATGGTCCATGGCTTGAGGGAATCGGCAAGAAGAATCGCACTACCCGATTTAAGGGATATCATTCCTTTGAAGAAGCCGCCAATGAGGTTGACAGCAGAGCAGATGACATTGCGGAAAGAACATTCCGCCTGAAGTGGAAAAGGAGACTGGAATAAATGGCACTCGATATTGATACGTTGCTGAGTAAGCTGGTGAGTCATGCGTTGTCTACAGGCCACTTCGACTCAGTCAACACGCACGAACCTGACAACGCACCAGGTAACGGAATTACGGCTAACGTAGTTCTGGATACCATTACCCCTGTTCCTGGTGGTATGGCTACTACCTCTTGTCGTGTAGCGTTCTTCATGACCATGATGTATCCGGCAGAGGCACAGCCAAGGGACGATACAGAACCCTACCTCATCAAGGCTCTGGACGCCGTTATGGGACGTCTTACGGGAGATCTGAGACTGGACAACACAGTCCGTATGATCGACCTTCTAGGAGCCCATGGAGACGGTTTGGAAGCTATCGCTGGATACACCAAAATTCAGGATCAGGTATACCGCGTCATGGAACTGACCATCCCACTCATCGTCAATGACGTGTGGATTCAAGCTGAATGATGTGATATGCTTTAGAGCATGAACGAAAGAACATGCACTAGATGCAATGAAACCAAATCATCCATTCACTTCAGTCCATCAGGTAGAGGGGGTAAGTACTTTGCTTCAAAATGCAAGCCATGTAACGCAGAGGCTGCCAGAGAATACAGGCTAAAGAACAATGAGCAGGTAAACAAGGTAGCCAAGCGTTCCAGAGCAAAGCGCAGCAAGGCTAACTACAGAGCACGCAAGGATTACATCAGTAAGCTGAAAGAGAAGCCTTGTAGTGACTGCAAAGTACAGTACCCATGGTACGTTATGGACTTTGACCACCGACCAGGAGAGACCAAGGAATTCACTATTGGTCAATCCCCTAATATCGCATGGGACAGAATTTTGAAAGAAGTAGCAAAGTGCGACGTGGTGTGTTCTAACTGCCACAGAGAGCGCACTTATCAAAGACGACAAGTAGATTAGGAGCCGACTATGGCTAAGCAAAACGGGTTGGGCGACAATTTCTACGTTGGCCCATACGATCTGTCTGGAGACATCTCTGCACTTGGCACAGTAGGTGGAAGCGTAGGTACTCTGGACAAGACAGGCATCAACAAGTTCGGATATGAAAGAATCGGTGGTCTCCGTACAGGAACCATGGAGTTCACCTCCCACTTCAACGATGCAGCAGGACAAGAGCACGTAGCATTTTCCGCGCTTCCTTACACAGACGTTATCCTCTCGTACTTCAGAGGAACAACGCTGGGTAATCCAGCGGCTTCCATGACAGCGAAGCAGATCAACTATGATGCGTCTCGCGGAGACGACGGAGACCTTACCTTCGCTGTCTCAGCACAGTCCAATGGATTCGGGCTGGAATGGGGAAGATCTCTTACCGCTGGGTTGAGAACAGATACAGCAGCTACCAATGGAACAGCGATTGACACCACAGCTTCTGCTTCATTCGGAGGACAGGCTTATCTCCATGTAACAGCCTTTACTGGTACTGACTGTACAATTACAGTAGAAGACAGCGCGGATAATATCACCTTCGCAACCGTGGATTCCTTTACTGTTGTTTCAGGTGTTACATCGGAACGTATCGTACTGGGAACTATCACAGAGACTCTTGACAGATATGTCAGAGTATCTACAACAGCAGGTACTTTCTCATCCGTTACATTCGCTGTCAATCTGGTAAAGAACACAGCCGCAGTAAACTTCTAGGAGACACAGAATGGAATAGCTATGAGACCTCTTAACAGAGTGCCCGAAAAGGGACCAGCCCATGTGTACGAAACCTTCTCTATCAGGGCACCTAAATCCACACACTGGACAAGAGCCGTATGTGAAGAAGTACAGTGTGCCAATTACACCAAGGGCTTCAAGGTTACCGTGCTATCCGATTCACCACAGGCACACTACATCCGCCATGACAAGACCCGTAGCTGTACGGAGAACCGTCTGGCTGAGGGAATGGTGGAGTTCATCTACAAGCCTGGACAGAGATGTTTCGCAGAGCACACCAAGAGACTGGAGCGTCCTGAGATCTTTACCGTACGAGGTGGAGATCACAGGGGGAATCCAAAGGGTACACCGACACGTACCCACACTAAGGCAGAGTTCTGGGTCGAAGAGTTTGCAGAGACACAGGACAAAATCATCAAGGCCCTGGAACGCAGGGACTGACTAGTTGTCCAGTCTTGGTGTATACTTGGACTATGACTACTAAGACATGCACCAAGTGTGCCAAAGAAAAGCCAATCAACCAGTTCAGTTTGGCAAGACAGGGTAAGCGTGGCCCGGTATACAGAAGCAACTGCAAAGTATGCCAGGCCACGGATGCCCGTAAATGGTTCCACAACAACAAGGAACGCAATCGCGACAATAAGTTCCGTCATAAGTTGCAAGAAACTTATGGAATGACCGTGGAGGACTACTACGTTCTTCACGACCAACAGAATGGAGTGTGTGCTATCTGTGGAAATGAAGAAGCTAGCAAGCACGGCAAAACGGGAACAACATTCCGACTAGCGGTAGACCACTGTCACACGACAGGTAAGGTCCGAGGTCTACTCTGCCAAAACTGTAATCGAGCCATCGGACTGCTTGGAGATAACGCAAATAGGCTGCGTACAGCAGCTTCTTACTTGGAAAGGTAAGTGATTTATTATGAAAGAGTCAGGCCTTGGGTGGACTACCCTCTCCGTTGACGATAACGGAGGTACCCTGAGAGACATTAAGAACGATGTCCGTTCCCTGGATTTCGCCACACCTCGTGGAGTAATCGAGACTACGGGTATCGATAAGTTTGCGTATGAGAGAATCCTTGGTCTGGTGGACTTCACCGGAACCATGAATGGAACTTTCAATGACGCTACCAACGCTTCTCACGATGTCTTCAAGACAATCCCATCTGCTACTGCTGTAGCGCGTGAGATCAACATTACGGTATCGGGACAGAGCCTTGGAGTAACACCAGCGCTTACTGTTCTTCTTACCGACTATCCGCTATCCCGTTCCGATTCAGGAGAGCTTACCTGGGCTGTGCCATTCGCACTTGCCTCGGGTGATGTTCCTGCTTGGACCTAATAACACAGAAGGAGACCCCAATGGCTAAGAAGAAGGCGTTCAAGAGAAAGCCCAACATTATCACTGTCGTTCTGACAGGCGACTATGAAGGGCTTGAGGTAAACCTGAAGGCACTTACAATCGGTGACTTCCGTGAGATTCTTCCTATCCTGACAAAGGCTGAGGAAGTGGAGAACAGCAATGACCTCCACGATATTCAGCAGCTCGTGGATGATATGGTGGGAATTCTCGTCAAGAGAATCACCTCCTGGAATATGGAAGACGATGAGGGTCCTGTCCCTACTACAGAGATTGCCAATGAGGAGATTCCTCTTATCATGGGTATCTTCCAGGGATGGACTCAGGCAATGACTGGGGTAGACAAGGAACTGGGAAAAGACTCAGTCTCTGGAGAGACTTCCCCAATGCCGTCGATCGTGATGGAAACACTGTAAGGAAGCCGTCAGAGCTTGCGGAGGCTGAGATGATTCTTGGCCTCTGCGAGCGCTTTCACTGTCTTCCTTCTCAGATTCTTGAAGAGGACGCATCACTGCTTCGATTGATCGTAATCGAACAGATGGGTAATCCAGAACCTGAGAGATACGAGGAAGACACATACGACGATTTCAATTAATTGAGAGGAGCCAGAAATGGCCAGTACGGTAACTGTACATATTCATGCCGCAGCATCTGGTGTAGCCTCTGCTCTATCCAGCCTGAGATCTTCCATCGGTTCAGCAGCGAGCAGTATGATCTCTTCTCTGGGTTCTGCTATGTCATCTGCTGGTAGTTCCATTGCAGGTGGTTTGCAGACTGCATTGACTGGTGCTGGCTCCAATCCTTATGTGCTTGCTGGTGTGGCAGCTCTTGTAGCTACGCTTGCTCCTGTTATCGGTACGCTTCTTGGTGGAGCTATTGTTCTAGGTGTCGGTGGAGCACTTGCTGGTGTGGGAATCATGGCTGCTGCCAAGGCAAAGCAGGTACAGGATGCCTTCGGCAAGATGAAGGACACCATTGGTAAGACACTGACAGAAGCTGCCAAGCCTCTGGAACCAGTACTGGTTCACGTAGCTCAGAGTATTGAGTCTCTGGCAAAGGATGCCGGTCCTATGCTGAAGGAGATCTTCACTGGGATGGCTCCTGCATTGCAGTCGTTCTTCGATGCTGTGATGCGTGGATTCAGGGCTTTCGCTCCTGCATTGAAGCCTTTGTCTGAAGCGTTCAACATGATCATTACGGCTTTGGGACCTGTGTTTGAAGAGTTGCTGAGAGATCTTGGTGACGCGCTTGGTGACCTGGGAGAGACCTTCCAGAATAAGGATGTCATCGAGAGCTTCGTTGGTATCATCAATATGTTCTTCGAGATTCTTCCACTGGGTATTGACCTGATCAATATTCTGGCACAGTCAATGGCTGGCTGGAAGATCATGATCGAGATTGTCATTGAGTGGATTCAGCAGCTTATCCAGTGGGTTGGCAAGATTGTCGGCAAGACAGTCAACTTCGCCCAAAAGGGTGCTTCCGCAGTCATTGGCTGGGTAAAGAGCATCATCGACTGGGTAAGAAACATCAAGAACAAGACCGTTGGATTCTTCCAGAAGGGTGCTTCTACGGTTATCGGATGGGTAAAGTCAGCCATTGACTGGATTCGCAACCTCAAGGGCAAGACAGTATCCATCCTTCAGAAGGGTGCCGCAGGCGTTGTAAGCGCCGTAGGCGGGGCTATCAGTAAGATCCGCAACTTCGTAGGCAAGACTGTCTCTATCGGCGTCAAAGGCGCGGCAGCAGCTATCAAGGCTGTCCAAGGCGTTATTAACCGTATCAAGAACTTCGTGGGTAAGACAGTATCCATCGGAGTCAACTTCTTCAAGGGTGCTGGTTCCAAGTTGGCTTCTGCTCTTGGGTTCGCTCATGGTGGATATGTAGGAGCCGCACAAAGTGGTGGTCCAAGAGGTAATCAGGTCATTGTAGGCGAACGAGGACCAGAGCTTGTAGACCTCGCTCCTGGTTCACGAGTACGAAGCAATGACTCCACACGTACGATCCTTGCACAGGGTGGAGTAAGATCTACACCTATGCACATCACACTTCAGATCGGAGAGCAGAAGCTCGGTGAGCTATTGATTGATCCATTGAAGGGTGCCGTTCGTAAGCGTGGCGGAATTGTACAGGTCGTACTAGGACAGTAATAGTAAAAAGATTTGTAGTAAACTAGAGGGGTAGCGAAAGCTATCCCTCTAGCTATTTAAGGGCACTACGTTTTAAGGAGACGATTATGGTAGCAGTCGTGGCAAGTTCCGTAGCCACAAGCACAAACAACACAGACGCCACATCCGTAACAGTAACAAAGCCAGCAGGTACAGCATCTGGCCACCTCATGATTGCTGTTACACATGGGTACACCGCAGATACTTTTACACCACCTACAGGATGGACATTCCTGGAGCTGGAAGACGACGCCACTAATCTGCGTTCCAGAGCGTATATGAAGGTTGCGGGTTCATCAGAGCCTGCCAACTACACCTTTACCTTCCAGCCAGGCCCTGGCGGAGGGACCATTGGCGCATCCATTGTCACTTTCTCAGGACATGGAGGACTGGATTCCTACAACGTATTCGCTCCTGGAACATCTGACCCTGATGACAGCACCATCTTTCCTTTGGCACCTACCCGTGATGGAATCGGATATGCCGTTTACACATGGAGAGACACTACCTCTGACACAGTAACGTGGACAGGGGCAACTGAGTTGTTCGATGCGACTGCTGGAGACGCTGGTCTTACTCAGTACAGAGGGCAGTCAGGAGCATGGGAAACCTCTACAGCGGGTACTACAGCCTCCTGGTCAGTAAACCCGACCAACTCCATTACTCACGCTGTCAGATGGCAGTTCTTCATTGCTGACGCTGTGCCTGCCAATGAATCCTGGGCTTCCACGGGTACCGCTGTGGAGCTTGAAATCAATGGCACATGGACAGATGTGACAGATGACGTACGTTACGAGAACGGTATCTCCATTACCAGGGGAACCTCTTCCCAAGGAGGACAGGTCAATCCTTCCACTGCGGTACTGACCTTCAGCAATGCGGATGGAAAGTACTCTGTGCTGAATCCTACGAGTGAGTTCTATCCTTATCTGAATCTTACTGTGCCATGCCGTATCAGTAAGGCATATGGAACTGTGGCCGCTGAGTTCCTGGGATTCTACGACGTAGTAGCCGATCCTGCAAAGGGAGTAGACCGTTTCCGTACTCCTAGCACAGACAGCCTCAACATCACTGGAGACATTGATATCCGTGTGGATGTAGAACCAGAGACATGGAAGATGACTCAGGTACTTGCCGCAAAGCACGGAGTACTCAACTTCGCCGGACCTGGAAGTACAGTATCAGGATGGGTGTTCTATCTGGATTCCATCGGTACTCCCAACCTTCTATGGGTGGACAGCTCTGGTGCCACAACTCTGAATGCCGCTGCAACGGCCTGTGTGGGCACAGAAATGCGTCAGGCTCTCCGTGTAACCCTGGACGTCAATAACGGCTCCAGCGGCCACACAGTGACTTTCTACACGTCTTCTACGCTTGACGGTAGCTGGACTCAGCTAGGCAGTGCTGTAGTGGTGTCAGGTACAACGTCCATCAACGCAAACACAATGGCTCTCACTGTGGGAGCTGTAGAACCGCTGATTGACGGAACAGATTTCACCTACTACAACAACAACGTTCCGCTGCCTCTGACCAACACGGTACTGGACGCTGTACAGTCATTCACTCCTCCAGTGTTCAGACCTTTCCGTGGACGTATCTACGGTATGGAACTGAAGAGTGGTATTGCTGGTACGACTGTGGCAAAGCCTACATTCGATACTCAGACCACTGGTACCAAGTCTCTTACAGACGCACAGGGCAACCTGTGGACTGCATATGGTTACGTAGTATGTCACAACCGTAAGTACCGTCACCACGGAGAGATTACAGTATGGCCTCAGCCTCGTGATATCACAGGATCTGACGCATGGGTAGAAGTGGAGTCCACAGGAGTTCTCAACAGAGAGCAGCAGGGAACACCAGAAGAGAAGTCAGCCCTGTACAAGAGCTACACCAGTCCGTCCGGGAGCACAGATCTTCTGCCTGACGCATACGGTAACTATGCTCTGCGTGGTCCTTACTATCCGGTGGCTTACTGGCCTATGGAAGACAATGCTCTTCCTGGTGCCGACACAGATGCTCCTGCTCAGGAACTGTCATGGTCTGCTATCGTACGTAACTTCCGTACTGGCAGAACACAGGAACCACAACCTGGTACTGTTACTGGAACAGTGGAGTTCGGTTCTGACAATACGTTCTTCGCGTCCAAGTCAGCAGCCAAGTTCACTACAGGATCTATGATTCGTTTCCCTGTGCTCAATGCTGAGTCTGGAGCATGGCTGGCAGAGTTCATCATCTATGCCCCAGATGGAATTACCAACGGTTCACGTATCGCAGAGGTGCGCCAGACTGGTGCAGACCGTATTGTTCGTCTGACTTACTCTGCTACGGATACTCTTGTCCTTACGGTTCATGACGCTTCAGGTACTCAGATTGCTACATCAGGTTCTATGTCCGCAGCTATTAACCGTCGTCACAACAGACTGAGTATCTTTGCTGATGGTGTGGGTGGCTACAATCTGCTGTACGAGAACCAGTCTGACCGTGTAGCTACCAGCCTGGGAAGTGCTATTGGTACTACTACGGGACGTATCTACGAAGTAAGACTCAATGCCAATCAGACTATGAATGGTGTGTACCTGGCGCATCTTGCGGTATTTGATGGGGAAGATGCAACTACATATCCTTATGGTTCAGGTAAGATCTCTTCTCTTTCTCAGGCTTCTGATCTTGACGCATGGAGAAGAGAACCAGCCGCAAGAAGAGCAGAACGTCTTACCTGGGAACAGGAGCTGATCAACTACAACATCGGTGATGGTGGACCTTGGATGGGTCAGCAGACCACTAATAGTTACGTATCGTCCATGCAGGAAGTACAGGCTGTGGATATGGGTTACTTGTATGAGCCTCGCCAGGTTCTTGGACTTGGTTACCGTACTCGTACATCCATGTACAATCCTCCTCCTGTCCTTGAGCTGAGCTATGAGAGCAATGATCTCTCTGGTACGTTCTCTCCTGTCAGAGATAACCGTGGATCTGTCAATGACATTACTGTGGAGAAGGAATTCGGAGCAAAAGGCCGCTATGAACTGACAGAAGGAAAGCGTTCTACGCAGCGTCCTCCCAACGGAATCGGGCGTTACAGAGACGAGAAGACCATCTCGCTCTACCGCGATAGAGATCTTCCTGGGCAGGCTCAATGGAGAGTCTTCGTAGGTACACGAGATGACTTGCGTGTGGACACTATTACCATTGCTCTGGAGAATCCGCGTATTGGTGGAGTGGCAGACAACATCTACCGCTTCTACACTGCGGATATCGGTGACCGTATCGTACTGAGTGACTTGCCTCTGCTGCTGAATCCGGATGACATGGAGCTTACTATCGTAGGTTACAACGAGTTCTTCGATCAGTTCCAGCACAGCATCACATTCAACTGTGCGCCTGGTTCTGCTTTTGCGGTGGCTCAGACTGTGGCAACGTCCACAACTACCTCCTCAAAGGCTTCCAGTGGGTCTACAACGACCTCTGAGGCCCTGGACACTACAGAGACTGCCATTGATGTTTCTGTGGCGTCAGGGAGCGCCCTGTGGTCTCAGACAGCCTCTGATTTCGATATCGTCATCGGAGGAGAGCGTATGACTGTGACGTCTCTGAGTTACGTATCAGATACATTCAGCCGTACCTCTGTGGATAGCTGGGGTTCTGCTGACACCGGACAGTCCTGGACCAATACCGGAGGAGCAGCGTCTGAGTACGATGTGGGCTCTGGCGTAGGTACGCACAACCACACAAGCGTCAATGTATCTCGTCAGTCCACAGTGGCGACTCCTTACAACAATGCCAATTTCGACGTTACTGTTACAGTATCGACGGATAAGCTAGCTGTAGGAGGAAGTCAGTTCGTTTATGCGGTTGGAAGATGGCAGGACACCAACAACATGTACTATGCCCGTCTGGAGTTCGCTACTACTGCTGTGGTTACTCTTACACTGCGTAAGAGAGTTGCGGGAGTGGATGGTGTACTGGGCACATTCGTACTGGACGAGACACATGCAGCCGGTCGTCAGTTCAACATCCGTATCCAGGGAATCGGAACATCCATCAAGGCAAGAGCGTGGAGAACCGGATATGCTGAGCCGGATTACTGGCAGACATCTGCTACAGATTCGGATATCACGGCGTCTGGTCAGGTAGGAGTCCGTGGAGTTCTTTCTTCTGCGGCTTCCAACACACCTGTCCTGATTTCATGGGACAACTTCAAGACGAATGCGTTGACCAACCAGACGTTCAATGTCACTCGTAGCGTCAATGGTGTGGTGAAGAGCCACGCCACTGGAGCTGACGTAACTTTGTTCAAGCCCGCTTATGCGGCACTAGGCGAAACAGCATCTTAGGAGATCAACAATGGCAGAATATTACCCACGATGGGAAGCAGGTCAGGACATTACGGCTGACCTCCTTAATGCAGGTCTTCCCAGAGTCATCAGAAAGACCGCTGACACGGTGAAGAACAACACCACTACCGTAGCCGCTGATCCAGAGCTTCAGATTTCTCTGGAAGCCAATGCGGTGTACGTATGGGAAGGGTGGCTGAAGTATGACGTACGTCCTACTTCTGACATTCAGATTGACTTCAGCGCGCCTTCTGGAGCGCTAGGAGAGTGGGCTGGTATGGGTGCAGGATCTGGAACTGGTGCATCTACCGCAGCAGGTTACTCCATCCGTACAGAGACCAACGACATCACCCAGCTCCGTACGTACTATGGAACCACGGCGTCCAATCCTATGGCGCTGTTCCTGTATGGGACTATCCGTATGGGTTCCACCAGTGGGACTTTCTCATTGGACTGGGCTCCAGCAAACGCTGTGGCAGAAGATACCACGGTATATACTGATAGCTGGTTGAAGTTCCAGCGAATCGCATAAGGAGCATAATATGGCAATCGTAGTACCCTATAGGGAATCGATTCAATACGATGGAACCAATGGTTCCTACATCATCGGAACCTGGGTAACAGGCGCTACTGATTTCGTATCCGACAATGGCACAACGCTTACGTGGGAAAACGAAGAAAACGCCATTCGTACAGTAAATGTAGGTGGCTGGGTAATCAAGCGTTCGGATACGGATGGAGATCCTGAACAGCTTACCAACGCGGAATACCTTGAGCGCTATGTAGAGCTACCGTAGGCAACGAAGGACCCCGATCTCCGTAGTGGGAAAGGGGTCCTTCGTCTAATCTGAGACTTAGCGTATAATTTACATGTACTTGCCAATTAGACTGGAAGGAGTTGATGATGGAAGCAATGGACGATCCTAAGCTCGTAGCATCATTGACCCGTATCGAAACAAAGCTAGATCACTTCAATCAAATCTACGCCACACACCTTACTGAGCATGAGGATCATGAAATGCGAATCAGGCTCCTTGAGAAGAAGGTGTGGACTCTTCCCACGGCTGCTACACTACTGGCTATCCTGGCAATGGTTTTGCCATTCCTACTAGTGTAAGGAGAGCGTATGGGATGCCCAAAGGCGTACAAGGACGAACTGTCTGCCAAGATGGCCGCTGGAAAGATCCTGGTACAGTCACGAGGCAAGCAGGAACCCAAAGCGGTACACTGCCACAGGTGCAAGAAGTGGCATCTTGAGAACGCCAAGTAGATGTGTTACTATCGTAGCTACTGGACGCGGGGTTGACATGGATTCCCCGCCACCGGACAACAGAACTGCGGACATAGGACACCCGCACTCTACAAGACGAAGACCCCTCGCCATAAGGTAAGGGGTCTTCTTCGTTCTAGCTGTTCAGTTCATTCAGTGAGCGGTCGATAAAATTTGCGAGCTGCTTACCTACTTCATCCTTCTGAGGCTCTGTAAGCCCCGTACAGGCTTCGTTGGTATCTCCGATAGGCTCGGTACCCGTGTAGGTGGGAAAGTCCCTTACAACGGCGTATACGCATTCCTGGACGGGGTCTGGAGTCTCGCTTGTCATACCAAGAGTACCGAGGCAAGCCAAGGCACCGAGTACTCCAGATACAACAGCCACCGCAAAGGGGTTGGGACGGTTCATAGCGTTCATTATAAGATCTCCTACTTTCGTTTCGTTGATGTTGAAGAGTACTCTACTCTTCTTCCTGAGATCTGTCAAGAGGAGATCTTAGGCTCTCTCGTTCCAACTGTAGCTTCTGGATTTCGGCCCTGATCTCCAACTGATTATTGATGGAGCTAGGATGTCTTGCCTTACACAGCAACATCTGGATTCTTTCAGTGATATCCATCTTATACACATCCTCTACAGTGAGTTCCTGATCTCTTCCATTGTCCAGACTTGATCTTAGGACAATGGGTGTTGCAGTGATAATACTTGCGGTACCAGTAACAACCGCATGGAAGAGTGGTAGCTGGTGCCTTGTCGATCTTATCGTTAATGTCCATGGTTACTCTCCAGAAAAGATACGGTTATCGATGTCCTGGTCAAGATCATATCCAAAGAGATGAGAATCGATATCGTCCCAGGTCTCGTTGTCATCATTGATCAGGAGGCTGTGGTAGAATTGAATCGAAGTCATAGTTTAGTTTCCTTAGCTGAATAGTAGTCTGTGTAAGAGGTCCCTAGTTCCCGCTAGGGACCTCTTTGCGTTTAAAGCTCTACAGTGATGTTCGCTGTTTCCAGTTCCTTCAGAGAGTCGTACTGACTGAAGTAGTTCTCCAGAGCCATACGGATAAGATATCCTTCCGAACGGTCCAGATCACTTGATACTTCTTTCAGCTTGATACTCATCTCAGGATCAATGAGAAATGTCTTGGATACTGTGTAAGCCATCTTATCTCCTTATTTTGCTTGGCAAAAGCTTGGTAGTTAGTTATCTTATGAGATAGGTTTCTCTCTGTGTTAATACTAGTATAGCAGAGGAGATAAGATGTGTCAAGCGAAGAACCTCACTTAGAAGGTGTGAGGTTCGTCACATAAGATCTTCTAGTAAGCGTGTGCTTGTACACGTAGTGCTGAGTACTTGGCCAAACGCTCTGATGACTGCGGAGATAGAGTAGGTGTTGTAGATGAGTTGGTGGTCTCAGATTCTGTAGAAGGGGAGTCACCGTACTTGGCTTCCCAGACCTTCATATCCTGTCTCCACTTACCCATGGCCTTGTTGAACGCTACCTCTGCGTTGTGAACTCTTCTCTCATGAGCAAAGTCATCGTGGTAAGGGTTACGGTTAGGAACCTCGTAGACAGGCTTCTGAGGCTTCTCTGGTACTGTCTGGACCTTCGCCCCAGGTTCTGCGCCAGAGGCGCTTAGAGGGGCGTCTACGACCTTTACAGGCTCCTTCTTACGCGGAGCGGCAGCTCTGCGAGGAGCCAGGGGATGAGGAGTACGTGTAATGTCTTTCGTTGTTACTGTTTCGTTATCAACGTCTACGTTCTTCTCACCAGAGGAAATGGTAGAAGGAGCCGCGTTAGCGGTGACTTCGTCTACCAGAGGAGAAATACCAATCTCTTCAATAACTTCTCTCTTAGTATCACCAGAGGAAACTAGTTCCTTACCAGGGAAGACCAGAGGAGACTTAGTCTCTACCAAGGCTCCCCCCTGGTTTTCCCCTGGTGAACTACTCATAACGGACATTTCCTTATTATTAGGTGAAATATTTACTGAACTATCTACTGAACTATTAGACCCTTCTACAGCAGGGGGGTAGTACCCTTCTACAGCAGGGGGGTAGTACCCTTCTACAGCAGGGGGGTTAGCTTCTGATGCAGGGTACTCTAGAGGAGTTGGTGCTGTGACCCCTTCTACAGCAGGGGGGTTAGAAGATCTGTACTTCTCGGTGTTGACTTCAGCCTGCGGGAGTGCCATGATGGCTTCTGGAACGAGGAAGTAGCTGTTTCGCTTTCCTGGATTCTTCTGGACAGTCACCAGCCCTGGCAGGTAGGTATCGACTCCCTTGAAGTTCTTGGCGTTCTTGATTCCTCTGGTCTGGCATAGTCTTGCCACACCTGGGAAAGCTTCGTTGGTCTCGATGTTGCTTCTCATGATCAGCTCCACGAGAAGGATCTTGTCCTTGGCATCGAGAGTACTGATGTTCACGACATTGATCATGTCGAACTTATTGGGCTTGTTGCTCATGGTATAATTTCCTTATAGTAGTGGTGAAGGCGGTCTTCCTGGCGGGGGCCGCTTTTTACTTTTCCAGGGTCTCGTAGTTGAATCTCTTGGTCTGGGGAACCTCAGTAACAGTCACCCATCCATTCTTCTTCAGTACCTTTACATACGCGTTGATGGACTGCGTCGTAGTGTGCAGCTCATGTGCCAGAACGGCCTGTGAGTGGATTCCTGGATTCTCCTTCAGGTAGAAGTAGAGAACCTTTGCCCCGGGCTGGATCTTGGCGTTGTAGATGGTTTCCATGGTTATCTCCATTGGTAGTTTTTCTCGCTTACATTAATAGTATAGCACAGACTACTATCGTAAGTTTTGATAGTATAGACTCTAATCCATGTGATGTTTGTCACATACAACAGACTATACTCATAGTCCTGTATACTGTACTCATAGCCAGGGGTCTCCTAGCTATCTGTGTTAGGCGCTTCGCGCCGTTAGGGAAAGCCTCTTAGTCACTTACCTCATTCCGACTAAGAGGCTTTTCCATTACCACCATTCATCTTAGATAGTGTATACTGATACTAACACAGAAACCAAACCAAGGAGACTACAATGGCTATCAAGAAGATCGACATTCTCATGGACCAGGCACTAAAGACCCCTGAAGGACGAAAGGTCATTGCTGAGAAGCTTAGAAAGGAATTGCGTAGAAATGGGACAAACGTCAGATAAGTCAACAGATGCTGACAGCTCTGCTATCAATCCACGCAGACCTTTGTCAAACCCGTGGACTCGGGGACAGCTAATTGCTGATCTCGCCACTGGTGAGTACACACAGACATTCCTGGCATCCAAGTATGGAGTAACACCTGGAGCGATTAGTCAGTTCAATAAGCGATACTCTCCTCAAGTTGAAGAACGTAGAGAACGTCTGTTGGATGAATATCAGGATCTGTGGATCGCTACCAAGTACAACCGTTTGGCAGCCCTTCAGACACTTGCTGAGGAGCTATCGGATGACGAGACTACTCCACGTACCGCAGAGGTGATTGATCGTCTCCTGCGTTCAGCAGCAGAAGAGTTGGGAGATCTGGAGACCAAGATCTCTGTAGACGTAGCTGAGTATCGCATTACAGGAATTGATCTAGACAAACTATAGGAGTATTGATGCCACCACGTAAGAAGACAGAAGTAAAGCCAGAGCCCGTAGAAACACCTGTGGTCTTTGGTAATGAGAAGACTGCTCTTACATCTCTTGCCCGCCTATTGCACCGTAAGGGCGTACTGGACAAGGATGAATTCGAGAGAGTAATTACTGAACTTGGATAGTAGAAAGGAAATCGGGAATGGAATACGTACACCACTATCAGCCTTTTGGTAATGCGATTGAACTGTTCTATTCCCGTGATCCTGAAGTCCTCTATGAGGGCGCAGCAGGAACGGGTAAGTCGAGAGCATGTATCGAGAAGCTACATCTGTTGGCCATGAAGTATCCCAACGCACGTATCCTCATGGTACGTAAGACACTCGTATCGCTCTCTGGTTCTGGTATCCAGACCTATGAACAGCATGTGGCGAGGGAACATCTGGCTACAGGAGAAGTACAGTTCTTCGGTGGGTCCACTAGGGAACCCGCGTCATACCGTTATAAGAATGGCAGCCGTATCGTTCTTGGTGGAATGGATAAAGCCCTCAAGGTAATGTCCACTGAATACGATGTCATCTATGTACAGGAAGCAACAGAGCTTACCGAGAATGACTGGGAGTCATTGACTACTCGTCTTCGTAATGGGCGTATTCCATATC
>Ga0105039_100009_pt1 | contig 21527 bp, 31 predicted proteins | sample LS_119metaG_FD_91485 | JGI IMG/M metagenome (GOLD analysis project Ga0105039, IMG submission 91485) | Switchgrass associated microbial communities from Austin, Texas, USA - LS_119 metaG | ecosystem: Host-associated > Plants > Phyllosphere > Phylloplane/Leaf > Endophytes | place: USA: Austin...
AACCTCCTCGACCTCCGGGCCGTCACGCCGCCCGGGGTGCGCATCATCCCGTCGCTCCAGGGCGGCACCATCGCCGAATACGAGAGGTGCATCACCCTCTACGACCGCGCCGGGATCGACCTCACCGCCGAGCCCCTCGTCGGCGTCGGCTCCATCTGCCGCCGCCCCGCCGCCGAGGCCGCCGCCATCCTCACCCGGCTCGCCGCCACCGGCCTGCGGCTGCACGCCTTCGGGCTCGCCCTGCGCGCCCTCGACGCCACCGCCGACAGCATCGCATCCGCCGACAGCATGGCCTGGTCCCGCGACGCCCGTTACTCCCCGCCCCTGCCCGGCCACACCCACGTGACGTGCGCCAACTGCCGCATCTGGGCCATGCGCTGGCGACAGCGCGTCATCGACCTCCTGGCCAGGCCCCGACAGACGGCACTCCCGCTCCACCACACGCACAACACCAAGGAGACCACCCATGGATAACCTCGAACGCAGGCTGATCACCAGCCGACTCGACCTGGAAGCATCCGAGTTGGCACGCGACGCCCGGTACCTTGCGGACGCAGCTGAACGCCTCGCCACCGCAGCCCAGAAGGGCGAGCCCGTCTCCGGGAACGCCTCGCGCCTCGCACAGGATGTCGTACAACTCCTTCGTGCCGCCGCGCGCCTGGATGGCGCCCGCGAAATCACCGACGCCCTGAGCAACACCACCGAAGAGACGGACCGGTGAACGCACACGACGTGCTCGCCCTCTGCCCCGAACCCACTGCCACGCCTGCGCCGTACAGGAGGCATCGGTGAAGAGCCCTGTGCCCTATTTCGGATCGAAGCAGCGCGTCGCCGGATGGATCGCGGCGCAGATGCCCCCCCACGCCCACTACGTGGAGCCGTTCGCTGGCGGCCTGTCCGTCCTCCTGGCCAAGGCCCCCTCAGCGATGGAGACGGCGAACGATCTGGACGGCGAGCTGGTCACCTTCTGGCGCGTCCTCCGCGACCGCCCGGCCGAGCTGATCCGGGCGTGCGCCCTCACCCCGCACTCCCGCGCCGAGCTCGCGGCCACCTGGCAGCCAGTGCCCGACGGCGATGACCTCGAGCTGGCTCGCCGAATCTGGTGCCGCCTCGCCCAAGGGCGCTCCGGCACCCTGCGGAACACCGGCTGGCGCCACTACATCGACCCCGCAGGATCCGGTACGTCAATGCCCGACTACATGAAGGCGTACCGCGACCGGCTCGCCGCCGCAGCCGAACGCCTCGCCGCCGTGAGCCTGGAGTGCCTTCCCGCTCTCGACATCATCGCCAAGTACGGCCGCCATGAGGACGTGCTGCTGTATGTCGACCCGCCGTACCTCGGCAGCACCCGCGGGTGGGGGAGGAACTATCGGCACGAGATGAAGAACGAAGGCGAGCACCGCGAGTTGGCGGCCGCCCTCGAAGCCTGCCGCGCCGCCGTCGTCCTCTCCGGCTACAACTCCCCGCTGTACGACGAGCTGTACGGCGGCTGGCATCGCGCCGAACGCCGCACCATGACCGGCAACGCCACTGCGGCCAAGGAGCGGCTCGAGGTGCTGTGGTCGAACCGGCCGCTCAATGGCCAGCAGCAGGCGCTCGTCCTGGACCTCGGGGATGCGATCGCATGACCGCCCCCAAGACCCGGCGCCAGCTCCACCGCTGCATCTCCTGCGGGCGCGTCCTCCACGACCCGATCAGCGTCCGGCGTGGCCTCGGCCCGAACTGCTGGCGAGCACGCAACCCCACGCCACCGCGCGCCGCTCCAACCCCCGGCCGCCACGACTCACGCGCAGGGCCCGGCGAGTTGGAGGGCGCCGGACAACTCGTCTTCGCCATCCAATCCGCCCTGCCAACCGGAGACCCGACATGACCGTCACGCCCGACCAGCTCGACACCGCGCCACTGGCGCCGCTCGCCCGCATCATCGCTACCGTGATCGAGGAAGTTCCCGTCCGCCTCGGCTCCAGCGGCACCACCGACCTCGCCGCCGCGCTCCTCGCCCGCGTCGCCGCTTACATGGGCCGCGAACTCGGGCCGCTGGCCGCCGTTCTCGGCGAGATCGCCGCCGAGCGAGAAGTGCAGGACGCCAAGTTCGGTCAGCAGAACTGGCCTGACGGCACCGGCGGCCCCGCCATGCGCGATCGGGCCGACGAGTCGCGGGAGCAGTGCCAGTGGCTCACCGCGAACGGCGGCCCTGACTGGCGCGCCATCCTCCTCGAAGAGGTCTACGAGGCCCTCGCGGAGGAGGACCCGGCGCGGCTGCGGGCCGAGCTGGTTCAGGTCGCCGCCGTCGCTGCGGCGTGGGTCGAGGCCATCGACCGCCGCACCGCCGCCGCCCGCGCCGAGGAAGGTAGGGCCTGATGCCCGCCCGCCGAGCCCGGACAACCCCGAGACCTGTGAGACCCGTGAGACCTGGTGGGCCTCGTACATGACCATCCCCGCAACCGAGGAACCCCGATGACACCCACGCCGTACCGCGTCCTCGTCACTGGCTCCCGCACGTGGACCGACCGCGCCGCGATCGACTCAACGTCGAACGCCACCCCGCCGACTGGCAGGCGCGCGGCAAGGCCGCCGGGGTCCGCCGCAACGTCGAGATGGTCCGCCTCGGCGCCGACGTCGCGCTGGCCTTCATCCGCAACGGCTCCCGAGGGGCCACCCACACCGCCGACCTCGCCGAGAAGGCGGGGATCCCGACCCGGAGGTTCACCGCATGATCACGCCCACGCCCGCCGACACCGAGGTGCGGCAGCTCGTCGTCCACCCCACTGTCTGGCCGTACCTGACCGCCTGGCTCGACGCCCGCAGCATCGACGTCAACCTGATGACCCCGGCCAGCGACGACGACCTCGCCACCTACGTCATGAGCCCTCGCGACCTCGCCACCGAGCCCGAGGCCCCCGCCGCGCATGCCCAGCGCCCGCAGGAGCGCCCCGGAGCCGTCCGCGCGGGCCGCGGGCATACCCGACACGCTGAGCGGGCCGCAGATGGGCGTTGACGCGCCCACGCTCCGTGCCCTGCTCGACGACGCGATGCGCGAACACCTCGCAGGCTCCGACGGCCAGTTCGCCGAAGCCCTCGACGCCGTGCTCGGCATCGTCCTGCCCATCGGCCGCCACCTCGGCGCCCTTCACCAATCCGCCGAGGACGACCTCACGGCCGCCCTCGCCACGCTCAAGCGCGTGCGGCAGCTCGCCGACCTCCACCGCGTCGAAGGCGACAACTGCGTCGCCTCCGTGCCCCTCCACCACCTCGACCGCGCCCTCGCCGGTGCCGACACCCCGAAGGCCACGCAGTGAGCCGCCACCTGCGCCGCCCCGGCGCCCGCTGGCGCCTCCTCGTCCACCGATGGGCAGGCCGCTACCCCGGCAAACGCCAAGGCGCCTACGACATCAGCCACCACATCACCGGCAACCCGACGTTCGCCGCCCGCAACCCCGCTGGCGAGCACTCCCGCACCCACCTCATCGGCGCCGGCGAAACCGAGTTCGACGAACTCATCGTCGGCTCCTGGCTGCATCACAGCTGACCGCGATGGCACCCGCTTCACGTGTGGGTCTGCGACCCCGGCGACTACGACGACCCGGTAGACGGCTGCACCTACGAACTCACCTGGACCACCAACTCCCACACCACGAAGGAACCCTGACCGTGGGCACGTTGCTGCTCGACCCATCCTCGGCGCCGCCTCGGCGTCAGCACCTACGCCTATACCGCGGATGCCGAGATCACCGTTCTCGGCGAAGTCGTCGACTTCCTCATCTGGATCGGCATCGCCGCTGACTGGCAGCTCCACCGCGAGCGCATCGAATGCGGATCGCTGTACACCGGCGGACGAGTTGGCACCCGCTGCCGCTCGATGGCTCGCCCGGGAAGCTGCGTTGCGACGGCTACTCGGCGGCTGTAGGCGGCTCAGTGCCGGGGCGTGCGGGCAGCGTGGCGCCGGGGCGCCCGACATACCACTCCCAGAGCTGGCGCGTGAGGGCGGAGCGGTCTGTGCCGGCGGCGCGTGCTACGGCGTCCAGGTCCTCCCACAGCTGGTCGTCGGCGCCTCGGATGTAGCGCCCCCTGTGCTTGTGCTGGTTAGCCATGAAACCCATGCTCCCAGGTGGCTTGCCACCCGTCAAAGGGTGTGTCATATTGGAGGTGGCAAGCCACCTATGAGCAGGGGAGATGATCCAGATGGCCACCCAGTTCGCGATCACCGTCTACGAGATCACCAGGACCGGCTCCATCGTGGACCTCGTCAGGTACACCACCGCCCCCACGGCCGCCGAGATGGAGGACCGCGTCACCGAACTCCACCGCGCTTACCCCGCACCCACCTTCCGCGTGGACGTCAAGACCGTCCCCCGGTACTGACGAAGCAGTCCACCTCCACCGACCGAACGGAGACCACCGCCATGGCCACCACCCCCGCTGAACAGCTCCTCGCGCGCCTCCGTGCCGAACTGCCGGAACTGGACCTGCCGACAGGGACGCGCCTGCGCCGCGTCTACCCGAGCAGCGCGATGCGGAACCTCGGCGCCTGGTCCTGGTGCGCCGAGGGGTCCGGGGGCGAGGACCTGCGGGTAGGGTCCCGCCACCCGATGGCGGAGTTGCTGGGCGCGTCCGTCCTCGTGGTGGTCGTGGAGGAGGTCTCGGTCGACCTTTCGAGGCCGGACCGGACCGTCACATACCCGGGGGGAGAGGTCTGACCGCCGCCCGACTTCGGGAGAATACCCCGACGACCCCGGGTGCGGCTTCGCCCCCGTCACTGTCACGCGGCGGGGGCCAACTCCAGGACGGGCCGCCCCGGCGCGTGCCATCCTGCCGTCATGCCCACCGAGCCGGCGGCCCCCGCGTCACCACCGGCGGTCGCCCGCCACGACACCGACGCGGCCGTGCGGGTGCTGAAAGACCCCGCTGGCCCCGGACGCCCCTGGACAGACGCCGAGATCGCCCGGCTGCTGCCGCTCCTAGCCGAGGGCCTCGCCGACCCCGACCGTGAACCGGAGGCCGGGCCAAGCGGTCTTGAGGCGGAGGCGTGGGGCACGCGCTGGCTGGTCGCCGTCGCCGCCGGCGAGGTGCGAGACGACGCGGCGTAAGCGGCGCTCCTGGGGTCGGCACGCCCGGCGCATTGGCGGTGGGTCGTCGTGCAACCCGCCAGCCTGCCATCCCAGGCGTGCGGTGTCCTGCGTTCAGCACGACGGCCCCACCGAAGTGGGGCCGTGGCTGTACCCCGGGCGCTACCGGGGCGTACCGTTTCGAGTGTCTAGGTCGAAACGTCAACGGAGTTCAGCATGCCACACACCCCTGACACCACGGCAGTCCGCACACCGCTCACCTTCGGCCAGCGGGTCAGGCGTCGCCGCGAGCGCAACGGCCAAACGCGTGCCGTTGTCGGTGGCCTCGTCGGTCGCTCCGCCGAATGGGTAAAAGCCATCGAAACCGGACGCCTCGGCATCCCCCGGCTCCCGCTGCTGCTGCGCTTGGCCAACGTGCTCATGGTGGATGATGTGAGCGAACTCGTGGGGGAGAACAACCGCTTGAGCACGGCCAGCTTCGTGAAGTCCGCGCACAACGGCCTGCCTGCCGTCCGCGAGGCCCTGACTACGTACAACCTGAAGTCCACGGACGAGGAACCCGAGCCGGTAGACGACGTACTGCGCAGGGTACGGGAGACGTGGGAGGTGTGGCACGCCACCGGCAAGCACCGCACGAAGGTGTCGGCCCTCCTCCCGGATCTGCTGGACGACCTCCAGCACACTGCACGCGCACTGGAGGGCGCCGACCGGCGCCGCGTCTTGGTGGCCCTGGCCGAGACCTACCACCTCGCGCAGCTCTACCTCAGCTTCCAACCCGCGCCCGAGCTGGTCATGCTCACCGGCGACCGCTCCATGTCTGCCGCGCAGGACGCCGACAGCCCCAAGGCGATCGCCGCCGCCGCTTGGTACATGAACCATGTCTTCCGCGACGCCGGCGAGCGCCATGAGGCCCGCGTGGACCTGGCGATGAAGGCAGCGGATCTGCTGCGGCCGGATGACGACGCGGAAGACCTCGCCCGCTGGGGGCTGCTGCACCTCGCCGCCGCACTGTCGTTCGCGAAGATCGGGCGGCGCGGGGACGCGGAACGGTTCTGGGATCGGGCCGATGACGCCGCGCGGCGCCTCGGCCCTTTCACACACCCGTACCTGATCTTCGGCCGGGGCATGGTGCACGCCTACGCGGTCACCATGTACGCGGACCTCGTGAAGGGCGCGGACGCGGTCGAAGCCGCGGGGCGCGTGGATATTTCGGGGATGCCCTCGGCCACCCGTCGCAGCTTCCATCTCGTGGAGATGGCGCGAGCCCACAACTCGCAGGGCGAACCCCTCTCCGTGGTCCACCTGCTCAAGCGTGCCTTCGAGGTGAGCGAAGAGACGGTGCGGTTCAACGTCTTTGCTCGATCCGTCGTGGAGGAGATGGCGGAGTCGTCGAACCGGCTAGTCCGTGATGAAGCACAGGGGCTTCGGCGGCAGCTGGGCCTTCCCGCGATTGCCTGAGGGGTACAGAATCTACCCCTCAGCGTGGGGGTAGGGAATGTACCTCTCGCTCTCACCGGCTAGTTCTACGGTCGGTCATCACCTGATCACGATGACCGTGAGGGCTGACCGATGGACCAGATCGCGAGAGAGGCGGGCACCCCGCCGCCTGAGCCCACCCCCGCGCTGCCCGTGTGGCTGCCGCCTGCCGACGTTGGCGTACGCAGCACGCGGTGTGGCGAGGCGTTCGACGCGGTACGCGTCGCGCAGTGGATCGGGGCCTACGCGCTGGAGTTACTGGCGGGACGCTCCCGGGGTGTGATCGCGGACTGCCGTGGTGGCGTCCTGTACTGGCTGATCCCTCCCGGCTCGGCGGGGGGTTGGGATCTGCCGGTCACGGTGTACGGGTCGGCGTGCTACGTGCCGGTGCCCTCCCCCGCCCCGCGCGGTGCGCGTGGCGTGCACTGGATCACCCCGCCGGAGGGGGACGGCCTGACCGACCCCGTAGAGCTGCACGACGCGCTCGCGGTGGCGATCAGCGGCCAGTGCGGCCCGCGCCCGGAGACGGCGCGGTGAGCGGCATCGTGCCGCACTGCGGCTGGTGCAAGACAACGGCCGGACCGCTCGTTGAAGTCGGCTTCGTCGAGTCGAACTCGGGCCCCGGTTGGTTCTACAACGCCTGCCAGCCGTGCGTGGACGAGCACCGGATCGTGCCGGCCTCCGAGCAGCCGGACACCTGGCTCGGAGAGATTACCTACCGGGCGGAGGCGACGCGGTGAGCGCCGAGATCGAGCCCCGGCACGACTACGCCGCCCTCACGCCCGAGCAGCTCGCCCGCATCGCCGCCGAGATACGGCCGACCGTCGAAACGCTGCTGCGTCTCCACGGCCTCCTGCCCCGCGAGCAGTCCCTGCGCATCGTTGACGGGCGCCTCGCGATGCCCGACGGGACGCCGGAGGACTTCTTCGGGTGGCCGCTGGACTACCTCATCAAGGCCGCCGCCGACCGCCTGATCGCCGAGAACACACGCGTGGACAAGGCCGCCGCCCACGCGGGAGGGCTCCGATGCTGACACCCCTCGGGTACGACTCGCTCGTGGTGACGCCGCAGACCGTGCGCGTCGGCGACCTGCTCACCATCGACGGCCAGCAGATCGCGGTCGTGGACATGCGCGCCTTGGGCGGCACCCGCGATTCGGTAGTGCTGGGCCTCGACACGGGCCAACGGATGGTCATGCGGCAGGGGAAGAGCTACAACGCCCTCCGGGCCAGAGGGCAGGCCCGGTGATGGCGGTGGTCAAGCAGGCCGACGGCATCGAGGAGTCCGCGCTCCCACCGGCGTGGGACGAGGAGCTGCGCGGCCTGGTGTGCGCGTTGTGCCGCCGCCCCTTGCTGCCGACCTGGCGCGCCGTCCGGCTGCTCGATGTCGTCGAGCACAACGGCGGCGCCTCCGGCCAGTACGCCTGTGCCCCGGGGTGCTCGACGTTCGACGACAGGCCGGAGGTGATGAAGCGCATCCTCGCCAGGCTCTACGCGCTGGACGACCCCCGGCCGCCGCCCTGACGGCCCTGAGTTCCCTGCCGCCCGGTTGAGCGTCTTGCAGACCCCCTGCGCTCCTGGCCCCGGCAGGGCCGCCCGCCCCGGGAACGGACGCCCGGAGTGGGCTCCCTCGGCCCGCTGGCTCCGCATCCCAACCCGGGCCGAGGGACACCGCCCGCCCCCGGCAGGCCACGGCCGGGGGCGGGCCCCCGCCGTCCCACTGCTCTGACCGGATTGAAGCATCGGGGGCCGGAGCAGGGACGGGCGCTCCGGACGGCCACCGGGGCGCCCACCACCCAGGCGGCCGATCGGGTCAGGGCCGACCACACCCACCAAATAAAGAGGGAGACCACGATGCCCGACGACAAGCCGACCGACGAGGATGTCGCCGACATCCAAGCCCTGGCCGCCGTAGTCAACATCAACAATGACCCGGACGTGTCCGAAGACGTGAAGAACCTCGTGAACAACCTGATGCCCGGCTCGAACGACCTGAACCCGTAGCCCACAGCCCTTCATCCGGCCCGCCCTCGGCAGGCCGGACACCACGGCCCCGGCCACCTCGCGCGGCCGGGGCACCGAGGGCCGCGCCGAACTCTTGACCAGAACGGAGGCACCCGGTGGCCGACCACGCACCGCCCTACGGTTGCCCGATCACAGTCGCCATGCTGCTGGCCGATCCCGCCGGCCGCATCCTCATCGTGCGGCCCGCCGGGCGGGCAAGCGGCTGGCTGCTGCCCGGCGGTCTCGTCAAGCTCGGGGAGTCGCCCCGCGACGCCGCAAGACGCAAGGTGCGCGAGGAGACCAACGTCGATGTCGAGCCCGGCGCCCTGGTGGCCGTGGACTGGGTGCAGGCCAGCCGAGCCCACCGCCGGGCCCGGCTGGCGTTCGTCTTCACGGGCCGGACGCTGACTCCGGACGACATTGCCGGCATCCGACTCCAACGGGCCGAGGTCGACGCCTGGCGCCTGGAGCCGCCTGCCCGCGCCCTGCTCCTGCTCCATCACCGGGTGGCCGCCCGCGTCGCGCCCACGCTCAGCGGCGGCGGCCGCCCGCTCTACCGTGAAACAAGGAAGGCGACGACGTGACCCGCTTCCCCGTCGGCCGCACCTTCCGGAGCAGCTGCCGCAGCTCACCTATGCCCCACTGACCCAGACACCTGGCTGGGCCCTGGCTGCCACCACGGCGGCCAGGGCTTCACGGTGTTCCCGCGGGTACGCCGCCCCACGTTCGGCCGCAGACCCCGTCATCGAACAGCACCGGCATACCCCTTCAGGAACATCGCCGATGCGCGCCGCCTCCGGGCCGAGCAGCGGCGGCGGCGCTGACTCTGCATCGGCCCGGCTGGGCGTGGTGAAGCCGCCGCCCGCATGCCGTCGCTACTCCTCGACCGGCGTGCGGTCGACCTCGGAGACCCTGACGTCGTGGATGTCGGCCAGCGTGCCGTTCTCGATCTCGGCGTCGAGGGGGGCGGTGTCGCCGATGCTGGTCTTGCCGGGGCCGAGTTGGTCGGCGGTGACGCCGGTGGTGCCGAGGACGTCGCCGTCGGCGTCGAGGAACTCCAGTTGCACGAAGTAGTCGGCCGGCTCGCTGCTGTTGTTGGTGATCTCGTACTCCACGACGTAGGAGCCGGGCCCCCACACGTCGTGGTCCATCACACCCGCCCGGACGATCTCGACATCGCCCGTCGCGTCCTCTGCGGCAGGCTCCTCGGCCGGCGCGTTCCGTTGCCCGCTCGGTTCCACGGTGGCGGTGTTGTCTCGGCCCTCATCGCCGCCGTCGTCCGAATCGGAACAACCGGCCGCCAGTCCCACCGCGGCCACGACCGCGACCGCAGACAGTAAGACCCCTCGCACCCTCACGTGCGTCCTCCCCTTCAGCCGATCAGATCAGGAGCACAGATCGTAACGCGCTGCTCCACCGTCTGTGATGGAATCCGAAGAAACTGCGCCCACACGACAACCAGGTGAGCGCCGGACCCGATCGAGAACGCGCCGCCCGCGTACCCCGGGCGAGGCACCGGCGTAGCGGTCGAACTCGGCGGCACAGGGTCCTCGGTCAGGACTCGAACAAGGCGATCAGGGAGATCACCGCGGCGGCCAGGCCGGTCATCACGCCGACCGTCGGCAGCGGCCACCGCCGGGCCTTGACCGCCTCCATCTCCACCCGCAGCGCGTCGAGGTCATCACGGACCTGCGTCACCTCGGACCGCAACTGCGAGACCTCCGTGAACTGAAGCCGGAGCTGCACCACCTCATCGCCGATGCGGCGCAACTCCGCGTAGATCTGGCCGGAGCTGATCCACGTGCCGCCTTGGTCCGGCGGCTCCGGCGGAGGACTCACCGCCCCGCATCAGGCGCGCGGGGCCCTCGCGTCCGGGGCGGCACGGTCGTCTCCGTCACTCCGGGCCCCTCCGCGCCGGCCCCTGACGTGGCCACGGCCGTCAGCACAGCCAGCAGCGCCGCCCCACCAGCGGTCGCCAGGGCATACGGCCAGTCCACCTTGAGCCAGTTGACGGTGTCGGCCCCAAGGAGCGCGGCGAGAGCCTGCGCGGCGGTGCGGATAGCCCGCTCGGCGGTGGCGTACCAGAACGCGAGGCTGAACATCAGGCGCCGCCCCCCGCCGCGGCGGCGGCTTCGTCGGTCTCGTCCGGTTCGGCGAGGAGGTGTTCGGCGAGCGCCGCTTTGGCGCCGGCCTCGGCCGCGTCCTGCACGTCCTGAGCCGTCAGGCCGAACCCCTCGGCGAGCGCGGCCACCGCGCCGCTCAGCGCCCCCACCTGCGCCGTGAGGGCCTTGAGGAGGTTGAAGTTGTCGAGGGTCTTCTCCTGCGCCCGCCCCATCCGTGTCTGGGCCTTGAGGGTCTGGCCGCCGTGCTCGATATCGCGGTTCCACACCGCGGCGGCCACCTTCTCGGCGTCGTCCCTGCTGATAGGCATGTCGTCCTCCTCCGGGTTCCAACTGGCGGGATGCTTCAGTCGCTCGGCCACTCGGGCGCGCACGTCGGTCATGGTGATGCCGGGCCCACGCGGGTCGACCTTCCCGGGCTGCCACTCCAGGTGCCCGATCACCGACGTTTCGCCGTCCTTGCCCCAGCCGTGCGCGCGGCACAGCGCCGCGCTCGCGCGCACGATCGCCTCGACCTGCTCCGGCGGCCACGGGTCCCTGTTGTCGCCCATGTTGATGCACTCGAACCCATAGAAATGCGGGTTCCCGTCAATGCCGGAATCGCCTGCCTGAGGCAGGGCCCGTTCAGCGATTACCGCGGCCAGCACGTCACCATCCCCGCCACCGGCGTGGTTCGCGCGGCCGTTGCCCACCAGGTAGCAGGTGCCGTCCTTGGCGATGACGCCGTGGCACAGCGGGCCGGGCAGGTCCGAGCGGCCCTTGTAGCACAGGCTCACGGAGCTGTTGGTGCCGGTGGTCACGGTGTGGTGGACCATCACCCCGTGCACAGGGCCCCACGCCCCAGCTTCGTTGCGGTTGTTGGTGCGCCATGAGCCGTACTCCACGACCCGCACACCCTCCTCGCGCAGGGCACGCACCACGTGGTCAGCGGTCAGCGGAAAGGCCATCTCATCCTCCTAGCCGTAGAGTTCGACGATCACGAGGCCGGCCCCGCCGTCGCCGCCGCTCTGTACGGGGCCGTCGATGGACATCGCGCCGCCGCCTCCGCCACCTGCGCCGCGCGCGGGCGTGCCGTCCCCGTTGGAGCTGCGCGCGAACCCGCCATAGCCGAGGTGGGCATCGCCGCCCGCCCCGGAGAGGCCGTTGTTGGCGTTCAGGCGGATCGCGCTGCCTCCCGCGCCGCCGCCGACGGTGACCTGCCCGGTGCCGCGCACCGGTCCGGCGGTCCCGGAGACGGTTTCCATGGAGACGCCGCTGCCCATGCCCGCGCCGCCGCCTGCGCCGCCAGAGGCGATCACGAACCCGCCGAAGCTGCTGTCGCCGCCGTTGCCGCCCGCGCTGTTGCCGCCTCCGCCCTGCCCACCAGCACCAACGACAACGGTCTCGACTCCGCCAAGCGAACTGGCCTCGATCAAGCTCATGGACCAGCCGCCGCCCGCGCCGCCGGGCCGGGCGATCAACTGGTCGGCGTCAGAATTCGCTCCGGCCGAGCCACCCCCGGCGCCCTGGGCTTGCACGCGGATCCTTGCCAGCCATGGGTAGTCGGCGACCATGAACTGGTGGGTGCCCGGGTCGCGGTACACGATGGTCTCGCGCAGGCCCATCGTGCCGGGAATCAGGCACAGCTCGCCTTCGGGCGTGACCTGGAAGTAGTCGCCGCACGCACAGACTTGGGCCATGAGCACCTCGCTATGTCGAGGTGCCCGGCCCGGAACCAGTCGGCGAGTGATCGCGTGGCTCCCAGGCTAGCCGAGCGCCTCCCGCAGCGCCTCTCCATCGGAAGCGGAAACCACGGCTGCGCGACCGCCGCCCCGGGCGGAAGTGGGCTCGCCAAGCGCGGTGCACAGACAGTTGTGCCCCCGCAACCACCTGATCGACGCAGATGGACGCGGGGGCCACAACCAAGCACTGCCAAGGGCTGTGTGCGAAGCAGTAACAGGACTCCAAGGCTTACAACGGACATACTATCACAGGGCGGTCCGAAGTTTAAGCCCCGGCGTGGCCAATGACCCCTGAAGGACTGGTGGTTGGCGCTGGACGGGGGCGCCTACCCCGAACGCGGGGGCACGAGGCGACGTCACCCAGCGGGGAGCAGCGCGACCAGATGCACCGCCACGCCCGGCCCAGCGGGCACGGATGGCAGCACGCCCAGGCCCAGCATCGGCCGGGTACGCCACACCCGCACCGTCACCCCACCGGCTGTGACCTCTTCGAGCACGACACTCACCGCCGATGTCGCTGACGGGGAAGGATCAATCGGGGTGGCCACCACTACCGGCACGCCGTCCAGCGGCGGCTCGAAGGCGAAGATAGCGCGGCCATCTTCGCCCGTCAGCACCACAGCCGCGCCCACCAGGCGGACTCCACCCACTGTGGCGGGTGCCATCCTGAGCCCCCCGCGCGGCCCGGCCTCGCCCTGCGGTCCGGCCGGACCCTGCGGCCCCGCCCTCCCGCGCCGCGACCGGCGCGTCCGTCGGTCCAGATCCCGCAACATGCCTGCCAGCGCCCCGTGGGGCGAGCGCCGGGAAGCCGATCCCCGCAACGCCATCGCCGCTCACATCCCCGAGGGCGCGAGCTGGACGCTGACCTGCTCGCCCTGCTCGTCCTCGCTGACCCGCACCGACAGGATCTTCAGGGACTGGGCGATGTTCCGGCACGTCGCCGTGGTGGTCACATCCACGCACCATCCCGGGACCAGGCTCGGCACTTCGACCGCGGCCTGCGGGGAGAGCGTCACCCGCTCGGAGTCCAGGTACACCGGCGCGGGCCGGCTGCCTCGCAGCCGGGAGCGGGCCGCCGCCGCCGCCGAGGAGCGGTCCAGGATGCTGGTCTCCTCCTCGCTGCGCTCCAGCAGCCCGTAGTAGGAATCCGAACCACCGGCCTCTCCCTTTATGCCCTCATCACCGTGCACGACCCAGCGTGTGGCCAGCGCGGCGCCGTCCTCGGCCACCACCAGCCCGTCGGGAAAGTCCGCGTCCGTCAACGCGCCGACGCGCTCGCAGTGATCCTCGGGCATGAGGATGATGCGGGAGCCGACGGCGGTGTAGTCCAACCCGGTCTCCGCCAAGTCCCGCAGGTGGTCCCCGGTCTGCCCCACGTCCTGCTCGTAGGCGCGATCGCCGCGGACCCTTGTGGGGGCGACGATGTGCACCACGTGTCCGGGGTCGTCGGGCCGGAACCCGTCGCGGATCAGCCACTCGGCGATGTCCGTCAGGTCCGCCCCGCCGAACTGCATGTCCTGGTGGGGGACGCGGCGATCGAGCCATCCCAGCACGTCCACGGCGGTGATCTCCACTGGCTCGACCCCCACAACGGGCCATGAGATGGTCACGATCGGGCCCTCCCACACCGGATCGCGTCGACCGGCCCGCCAGATCACCAGCCGGTGTCGCCAGGAGCGGACCTGCCCGATCTGTGCGCAGCAGTTGGCGTCGGGGTGGATCATCACCCGGGCGGTGCTGATGTCGTCCAACGTCCGTGTCCACTCGACCTCGACCAGCACCTCCGTTGTCGAGACGGTGGCACCGTCGCGGTCGATGATCCGGGCGGTATGGGTACCGCAGCCGACTGGCATCTACCACTCCCTCCCCGACAGTTCGATCGTCACGGTGGCGTCGTCGGCCGGCGTCACGATCGCGTCGGCCTCCAGCAGCACGCAGTACTCACCGCGCTTCAGCGGCTCGAACGCGAGCGGCGACCCGCCGGCTCCGTAGGCGTCGGGCGATGTCTCGCACACCCCGCCGCAGGTGACGGTGGCCCGCCCGGTCTGCCCGTCCAGCCGCACCTCGCCACCGGCCGGCACGAACGCCACCTCGTACACCGAGTGCGGGGTGCACCGCTCGGCGTCGGCGACTTCCTCGCACGTCATGCCGTCGTGCTCGGGGCGCCGCTGGACGAAGCTGACGGTCAGCCGCCGCAGATCGGCGCTCCCGGCCTCCACGGTGATGATCGGTACGGCGGGGCTGGTGCGGGGCCAGTCGGTGAGATCCAACTCATACGCCTCGGCGTTGACCGCCAGCGCGGAGCAGAAGCAGGTGCGTGGCGGAGGCGGAGTTGGCGGTGTTGGGGTGCGGCAGGCGGGGTCGGCGCACGCGGTCCCGGGCTCGGGGCAGGCGGCGTGGCGGCAGGTCCCTGCACACGGCTCGTCGCCCCCCTCATCGACGGGCCACGCCACACCCCCGCACGCGCCGTCGGTCTCCGCCACCGCGACTGCGCCCTCAGGGCAGGCAGAGTCGGTGATCTCCAGGCACACCGGGGGCGTGCCACCGGGCTTCGAGTGGACGCACCATGTGATGCACTCGCTGCCGTCGTCGCTCGGGACCGGCGCGTGAAGCACCTCAACGGGGTCGGACCACGCCCACGGCGTCGCGGCCGACAGCACCACCTCCACGGTCACCAGGTCGGCGCCGGTGTCACAGCCGCCGGGCTGCCGGCCCGTGCAGCCCTCCCCGGCGCGCTCGATGACGCGTGGCCCCTCCAGGAGCGCAACGCGCCGCAGAGTCCGCCGCCACGGGGCAAGGAGCCACCCGGCCTCGCCTGGAGACTCATCCCCCGGCGACTCCCATCCAGGCGACTCCCATCCGGGCGACTCCGTGAGGGACTCCTCGGGGGATTCCTCGCCAGGGGAGTCCCACCCCGGGGACTCCTGCACGTCCTCCGGCGGGGGACAGCACGCCAGCACCGTCAGGTCGCTGCCGCCGCATCCGCCCCCGCCACACGCCCCGCACGAGACGCCCGTGCAGCCCTCCAACGCCCACGCCAGCCACCTCAGGCCGTACGCCACGCCGCAACACGTCGCCCCCAGCAGCACCCCCGTGATGGTGATCGTGCGCGGCTGCACCCGCGCCGGCCCCAGCGCCGCACCCCCGACGACGGCGCCGGTGACCTGGCGCTGCACCGGGTGGTCATCCAGGCCCTCCACGCTGGTGACCATCCACCCGGCGAAGTCCGAGGATTCGGGCACCGCCGGATCCCACCACGGCGCGCCGTCCTCCTCCGGCGTGCTGTACGGCTCGTCCCCAACGCCCTCGGCGGTCAGCGTCGGGCACCCGCATACCGGGCCGGACGTCAACGCCGTCCCCACCGTCTCCGCATACGCCGCCAGCCGCGTGGTGTTGACGATCTCCACGCCGCCCAGGGCCATGTAGTCGCTCAGCATCTAAAGGACACCCCCTGCCAGGGCCAGGCGCGTCACGACACGCTGTGCTGTCGTGTGGGCGTCGCCGACCTCGTTGATCGTCCAGTGATGGGTGTGCGTCACCCCGCCGCCCGAGTCGCCGCTGTCGCCATCCCGACCGGTGAGCATGGCCGTCAGCCCAGAGCGGTCCGCCAGCTGGCGGGCCCGCTGGGGCCGGGTGAGGGGGATGACGACCTCCCTGCCCGCCTCGCCCACCAGCGCCACGGTCGGGCCGTTGACGATGGCGCCGTCCGCCAGGCCGGGGATCCATCCCGTCAGGTCATCTGCGGCGTCTCCGATCGCGTCGGAGACCACACTGCCCAGGTCACCGAGCGCGTCAGCGACCTTGCCCGGCACGTCGGCGAACCAGCCCACGATGTCGGCGATCAGATCAGTCGCGGCCGTGCGGGCGTTGTCCGTCGCGCCGCTGATGGCGCTTGCGATCCGGCCGCCCAGGCGCGTCACCTCGTCATACACCTTGCCGGGCAGCCCGGCGAACCAGTCGACGATGTCGCCCACCAAGCTGCGCACGAACCCCATCACCCGGCCCGGCAGCTCGCTGAACCACGCGCCGATCGAAGCGATCAGCTCCGGAATGATCGAGTTGCCGACCAGGCGGTCGAACAGCCACTGGAAGAACCCGACGATCCGTTCCACAGCCCACCGGATCGGTTCCAGCACCGCTTCGACAGCGGCGAGAAGCCCCGACAAGGCTGCCACGATGCCGTTGATGAGCGGCACCACGATGTTCATGGAGGTCCAGCTCAGGATGGCAGCGTTGATCTGGATCAGCGGGCCTATGATCGCGACGGCGATCTCCACCAGCGGCAGCAGCGCCGCCACCAGCGCGGTGATCAGATCGATGACCGGCGGCAGAATGGTCACCAGCGGTACCAGAATGGCCTGCTGAAGCTCCATCAGCGGCGGCAGCAGCGGCATCACCGCCTCCAGCAGCTGAAGCAGCGCCGGCACCAGTTCCTCGAACAGCGCCGGGGCCAACTCGTCGACGATGATCGGCAACAGAGTCTGCAATGCCTCCGTCATCGCGACGCCGAGGATCTCCACCAGCGGCCCGGCCGCCTCTACGACCTGTACCAGTGCCTCACTCACCAGCGGCAGCAGCTCCGCCAGTGCTGGCAGCACCTCCCCGGCGAGCGCGTCGACCAGCACGGTGGTGATCTCCGTGCCGAGCGGAGCCAGCACGGCCAGAAGCTCGCCCAGGGCCTCGGCCAGCACCGGCAGCACGTCGGCCACCGCGCCGCCGAGCTGCTCGGCTAGAGGAGCCAATCCGTCGGCCATCTGGCGGAAACCCTCAGAGAGCTGCGCCAGCAGCTCCGGCGTGAACGCGGCCTGGAGCCCGTCCACCAGCGGCCCCAGCGCGGCCTCCGCGACCCGCAGCCCTTCGGCCAGGCCGACGCCGAGCACCGCCGCGAGTTGCCCCGCGATCGGCAGCAGCGGCAGCAGCGCGGACACCACGGCACCGACCGACTCACCAACCTGCGGCAGCACCCGCGAGATCGGGTCGAGGGCCTCGGTGAGCGCCGCTCCCAAGCCAGGCAGGTTCGCCGTGATCGGGGCCAGGGCCGCGCCGAGCGCACCAGCGAGCTGCTGCAACCCCGGCGCCAGCGCCTCGATCCCCCCGACCAGCCCATCCAGCGAGCCCAGCTGGGTGATGACCTCGGTCAGTACCGGCGACAACGCGGTACCAATCGCATTCAGGCCCGCGAAGGCGTTGGCCAGCGCGCGGATGCCCTCCTCGCTGGACGCCATCCGCGCGAGATCGTCGAGCGTGGACCCCAGGACGCCCAGGGCGTCGCCGCCGGCCAGGTCGATCGCGTCGCCGACTCCGCCCAAGATCGTGCCGACGTCCTGGACGATGGCGCCGAGCTGCCGGAACACGGCCAGGGCTCCCTCGACCCAGGCAACGGCTTCCCCGCTCCTGGCGGCCTCGGTCAGGAACTCGCCAAACCGCGTCCCGAGGTCGCCGATCGCGCCGCCGAGCTGCTCCCCGAACGCGGCCTGCACAGCCGCGGCCATCTCCAACAGGCCCTGGGTGACAGGCCTGACAGCGGTTGCCAGCTCGGACGTGGCGTCGCGCGTCCCGGAGATGATCTGCTCCAGCAGCGCGACACCCTGCTGGGAGGACACGAAGTTCAGCGCTGCCGCAGCGGCGCCGCCGAAGTTCGTAGCGATGTCCTGGAGGCCGGCCTGGATCCGGCGGGAAGCCAGGACATTCCCCAGCCGTTCCACCTCGCCGACCAGCGGTGCGAATGCGGCCTGCTGAAGATCCTGCTGGAGACCAGTCAGTTCCGGCCGGAGCCCCCGCAGTTCTCGCGCGACATCCTGCGCGGCCGGGGCCAGGCCCTCGATCGCCGCCGTGAAGTCCTCGGCGGTGCCTGTCAGCGCCGCCCCGAACGCCTCGCCGGTGCCGTAGACCGCGGCGGCCAGGACCCCGAACGCCGCTCCAGCTCCGGCGATGGTCGCCGGGGCGGCGGCGATGATGCCAACCGCCGGGGCGAGCGCGGACACCAGCTGTACCAGGCCGCTCGCCGCCGACACTGCCTCAGCGGTAAGCAGTGTCAGCCCGATGCCCCGGGCAAGGGTGCTGGCCAGGCCGGATGCGGCGGAGGTTACCGATCCCAGCGATCCAGCCAGCGACCGCAGAGAGGCATCGTCGCCGCCGATGACCGGGATGCGCACAGGCGGCGCTGCTGCCGCCTGCCGGCGCAGCTCGTCCACGTCCAGATCCGGCACCACCCGCACCCGTACCGGTGGCAGGAGGTCAAGGCCGCGCTGCAACTGCCGCCAGAACTCCAGCGGCGAGTCCGGCGTGACCCGCACACCCGCGGACAGCCCCGCCAGCGCCCCCTCGATCGAGGATCTGAGTCTGGCGATGTCGGCTTGGACATCGACCGTGGCCGTAATGCCGGCCACCGCGGAGGTGATCGACGAGCGCAGCCCGGCGGTGGCGGCCTGGACGTCGACCGTGGCCGTGATCCCCGCGACGGCGGAAGTGATGGAGGACCGCAGCCTGTCGGTGTCCGCGCGGGCATCCACCGTGACGGCCAGCCCGGTCAGTGCCCGGTCAATTTCACGCCGCAGGCTCTTGCCGATCTGACGCCCCACCTTGCGACCGGTGGTGCGGGTGCCGCGCAGCAGGGCGCGTTCCAGCCGCTGCGCGGCGGCCCGTCCTTCCGCTTCGAGGCCGGTGTCGTCCAGCTCGATGCGGATGCGGGCGCTGCCGTCGAACTGGTCCACGGGCAACCTCGCGTCAGCAGGGTTGCCCGGCCCGGAACCAGTCGGCGGAAGAACGGTTGTCAGGTCAGGGTCAGCGCGGCGTCCTCGCGGGCCATCTGCTGCATCAGCGTGGCGGCCTGGTCGGCGGAGATCCCCCCCGCCGGAACGGGATGACGTCGTGCCGACGCCGCTCTTGCTTCCTTGGGCGGGGCGTACAGCCGCACGCGGCGCTGCTCCCGTTCCGCGTCATCGCGTGCCCCCTGAGCGATCAGCGCTTCGACCGCGTTGCAGAGGCGGCGGAGCGTCCACGCGTGGAGGTCGATGCCCTGGAGCGCGAGGTGGCCGTCGAGCGCGTCCCACTCCCCATCGGCTGAGAGGGAGGCCCAGATGCGCTCGACGACCCAGTAGGGCGCCCGCCGTACAGCTCCGTCAGCCACTGGAACAACTCGACGAGGACCCGGTCGGGCAGCGGCATGTCGGCGAACCGTTCAGCGGAGTCCGGGAGCATGAACCCGGCGAGGAACTCCCTCAGCGCCTGCGCGGCCTTGCGAATCTCGCCCGGGTCCACCTCGCCCACCTGCTCCGGGTCGGACGGCAAGTCCTGCTGCGCCTCTCGCAGTTGCAGGTAGGCGTCCATCCACTCATCGCCCATCACCTCGGGCTTGAACTCCAACGTGAGGTGGTCGCCGATCTCCGCGACGTGTGGGGAGGTGTTGATGCCGAAACGCTTCGTGGCCATGGCCGGGCACCCCGTTCAGCTTCAGGGGTGCCCGGCCCGGAACCAGTCGGCGAGATGATCGTGGGCCTTCAGGCTAGCCCAGCACCTCGCGTAGCGCCTCCAGCAGAAACGGCCGCGGCCCGGCCGTCGCCACCACGACACCGCCTGTCACGCGCCGGTCCCGGCGCCGCCCGGTCACGATCCACTGGGCGTACGGCACCGGCGCCACCACGTCCCACGCCAGGCCCGTCGTGCCGGGCTTGGGGCCCTCGACTCGGATCGAGCCGCGCAGCCGCCCCGACTGGACCGGCGCCCGCCGTTGCGCCGAGGTCCGCACCCGCTGGGCGATGTCCTCAGCGCGCCGTGCCGGGCCGCTGTTGCGATCCCACGCCAGGCGCCGCAGCCGTGTGGTGTCCAGCCGCACCTCCACACTCACGGCGACGGGCTTTCCTCGCCGGGGCAGCACACCGCGGGCAGGGTCACCCGCAGCCGCTGCTCGACGCCGACGCAGCCGCCCTGCGGCCCCACCGTCTGTGGCCCGGACGGGAGTTCCCACTTCGGCGCGCGGCGGGAGCCGCTGATCTCGGGCAGACAGCACGTCAACGCCTGCCACACCGTGACCGCGTCGGCGTGCAGCACTCGGGCCGCTGTCTCCATCTCCTCGCAGGTCGGGGGGCATCCCTGATCGTCCGGCATCGGCGCGCACCGCAGCAGCGTCACCACCAGTTCGGCCACCGTTACTGGAGGAGGGGTACAGCCTCGCGCGGCCATCTGGAGCGTGGAGCGGTCCCGCTCCCCGGGCCGGATCCCAACGAAGTGCACGGTGAGCTGCCCGCCGACCGCCCCGGGGCAGTCCATCTCGCCGCAGGAGTCCCACGCCGGCGTCCCGGGCACGACGCACGTCCGCTCAGGGCAGCCCGGCAGGCACTCGGTCTCGTCCTCGGCGGCGGCCTCGTCCAGCGCCGCGCACACGCATGCCAGCACCTCGTTGGCGATGTCGTGCACCGACGCCGTGGTCAGGGCCATACGGTGTACCGCCCTCTTGGTCGGGCGTCGGGGGAGTACACGCGGCCGGCGGACGGCAGCCCGCCGGGGTTGACCACCGCCAGCCAGGCGTCGGTCAGCGTCAATCCTGTGCGGCCGTCGGCGAAGATCGCTGTCGGGTCGGCAATCTCCACCGTGACGCCCTGCCGCACCACCCGCCGTGCGCGGGAGGGCAGTTGGCAGTCCGTGCAGCCCTTCACATCGGGCGGCAGGCACGCGGCGATCAGGTGGCACGTCAGCTCACCGACGGCGGCGATGGCGAACTCGTCCAGCGGCAGGCCGGTGCGGTAGGTGACGGCGAACGTGCCCTCGGCGCCGTCCGGCGCCGCCATGTCCTGACACTCCGGCCAGCAGCCGCCGTCGGTGCGGACCAGCCGCGCCGGGGCGTCCACGCGGTAGGCGTCTTCCGGGAGCAGCTCGCCGTCGACCTGGACCGAGATGATGTCGTAGACCGGCGTCTCCAGCCGCACCTCGCACAGTTCGGTGCAGGAGCAGTCCGAGCGGCACCCGCACACCGATGCGTTGCGCCACAACCCGGTGGAGTCGATGTAGGGCAGCCACGGCCCGGCCGCGCCCCACTGCGGCGTGACCGGCGCCTGATCCAGGCAAGAACGGCGACACGGCCTGATCGTCAGAGGGCACGACGGGCCCCAGCGGCGTCCTGACAGGGTCCACAGCCACCGGCTC
>Ga0105039_100011_pt1 | contig 20931 bp, 20 predicted proteins | sample LS_119metaG_FD_91485 | JGI IMG/M metagenome (GOLD analysis project Ga0105039, IMG submission 91485) | Switchgrass associated microbial communities from Austin, Texas, USA - LS_119 metaG | ecosystem: Host-associated > Plants > Phyllosphere > Phylloplane/Leaf > Endophytes | place: USA: Austin...
CACCGCGCGCGGTGACTTGAACGTCCTGCCACACCCGTCAGCGGGACAGGAATGCTCATCGCCCGCAGCGCCGGACGCGGCCTCACCGACCCCGTCGTGCGCGGCGGCGCCTGCATCGCTGACGACCGGTACGTCATCGGAACGCAGCACAATCCCGGTGTCCTCGGTGCTGTCCGGCTCGCTGGTTCCTGTGGGTTCGAGGGGCCGCTCCGACGGCTCGTGCTCGTCCGCCTGTTCCGGGCGCTCGGGCGGGCTCCCCGACTCGCCCACCCTCGCCAGACGGGCAGAGGGAGCGACCACGCCGCCAGTGGCCAGCGGACGCCTCATCCTCTCGACTACCCGAGCGGCCGCCGCCAGGGCGTCGACGTGGAGGACGACCTGAGGCCGGGACACACCCTTCGCGTCCAGGCCGCCCTCGTTCGGCTCGCGCCCGTCTATCGTGCCGAGTGCGGCCATCCCCTCGGAGTCGTGCTCGACCGCGACATCTGGGACCGGCACGTACAGGTGCCCATCCACTAGGGCCCCGACCAGCAGAGCCTCCGGCATGGAGGCATACAGCCGGGACGGCACCCCGAACTCCGCGTGGGAGACCATGCGCAGTTTCGGCTGCTGCACCACAGCCCAGGCCGCGAACTCCGCGCGCCGCTCAGGCGCCGGGCGCACGCGGATCAGGTCAACGCTCACGGGACACCGCTTCCTTCCACTTGACGCCGACGATGCTGGTCAGCATGTGGTCACCCGAATTCCGCACACGGTGCAGGTCGTGGCCGGGACATAGGTGCGCTCAGCGAGCACTCGCCGGTCGTTGAACCGGCGGTCCAGGGAGGCACCCGGCCGGTCCGGAATCACATCGACGGGACCGCGCCGCACCACGACGGGGCCGGAGATGTACAGCCACGCCGACCCGTCCTCGGCCGGGTCCCCGTCCGGGCCGGCGTTCGCACTTGAGTAGCCGGCGCCGAGGACGATGCAGTTCCCGGCCAGCGTCATGAGGCTGTCGCCGTCGCGGTGGGCGATGTTGCAGCAGCCCAGCAGCGCCGCCGCACCCGTGGGCACGTGCAGCACGCCCCGCCCGCCGTAGGACTCCGCCAGGCAGCCCTCCAGCGCGGCCACGCCTTGGGCGATGCTGACCGGCCCAGCGTCAGGGGTGAGGTCGATCGCCTGCGGCCCGAGGGTGTAGCGCTGGAACGCCTCCTCCAGCGCCCGCTGCTCGCCGAGTTCGAGTGTGGCCTCGACGTGGGCGCGGGCCTCGGCGTACGTCCAGCCGAGGGCGGAGCACTCCGCCCCCGCGTACAGCGTGACGGGGCGGGCCTCCTCGTGGGCCGGGGGGCAGAACTCCTTCTCCGCCGACCCCGGCGACTCGCCGGGGGATTCGCCGGGCGAGTCCTCCTCAGGGCACCAGTCCGTATCCCGCACCGGGCAGCATCCCAGCGCCATCCACTCCACACCCAGCAACTCGTGCGGGTCGTCGACGTCAACGACGGCTGTGCAGCCGCCGAGCAGTCCGTAGGGGAGCGGCTGGCCAGGGATGGCCTGGACGCGCACGCCCATACCGGAAGGCGGCACCTCAGATCACCCCCACCTGTGGCGCCCTGCGGGGGAGGGGCGTTCGGTTCGGGGACGCGGCGCGCGTTGTGCTGTACGCCGCGTGGGTTAGGTGCACGGTCACCGACTCCTCAAGGCCCGGGTGGCGCGCCCCACCAAGGGGACGGTTGCGATGTCGTTCGGCCTGGCCGGGCCATCGCGAGGGGGACGACCCGGCCAGGGGCTTACTAGGCGGCCAGCGCTGGCGACTCGTCGCCGGCACACACCATCTCGATCTGCGCGCCCGTGGCGCCGTTCGGGCAGATCGGGAGAGTGACGAGCCTGAGGTCCGGACCACGGTTCACCAGTGCCACGCACTCTTCCGAGAACAACGCCGTGTAATCGTTGGTGGCGAACTTGTTGCTGTCATGGATGACGCCGAGGCTGATCTCGCCACCGCGCCCGATCTGCAACGAGCCGGCGACGTACATGAGCATCTGGATCTGGGTGGGCCACTGCGTGGCGGGCATCTGGCCGCCGACCTCTTCAGGAACGGCGGGACCGAGGCCACGGGCCCACTGGATACCGACGCCGAGAGTGGCGAACAGGTCGATGATCTGCTGCACGGTGACTTCAGACAGCGAGCGGCCGTTCTGGCGCGCGAGGTCGGCGAGCATCAGCGCCTGGCTCCACCACGGCAGCACGACCTCGATGCTGATGCTGGAGCACAGCGAGTGGCGCTCGACCATGTCGGATGCCTGGAGCGCGATCGCCGCGTAGATCGCGGACAGCGCGCCGAACGTCTCCGGCAGCGTCACGGGGGTGGCCTGCGCGACGGCCTGCTCGAACAGCTCCTGCCGCACACGGAGTTCGTGCGCGACCAGGATATTGGCCTGGTACCACTCCACGAGCTCGGGAAAGTGGCGCTGGGTGAGGATGCCTGCTTCGAGGCAGACACCGACCGCGTCACACCTGACCTCGATCGGGTCAGGGCAAGGGATCTTGAAGCACGGCTTTTCGCTGCCGGCGATGTCGTCGGCCTCGGTGTGGACGAACGTCATGGACGCGACGTCCAGTGACGGGATCGGGAAGTACCTGAGGCCGCCGCGGGCGAGCTGGATCTCGGGGGCGTCCCACAGCATCTCGGGGCAGGCGATGGACGCCAGTTCATAGACGGTTTCCGAGGGCGCACACCACCCCCCGCTTGCCACGATGTCGCCGTGAGGGAGGCGGGCCTGGTCGGCGGCGAGGATGACTGCGCGGGTTCCCTCCGTGCCCGAGGAGGAGTCGTTGATGATGAGGGACCGGTCGAACGGCAGCCGGTAGCTGCTGACGAGGCCGGTGCCGCCGCCTGCGGTCTTCAGCGCGTTGGCGCGGCGGATGATGCCCTCGGTGACGCCGGGCATATCCAGCGGCTGGCCGGGCTGGTAGCCGGGCACGTCGACGCTGGCGGTGATCTCCGGCCGCGGGTCGGGATCCGGGAGCACCCTGGGCTGGCGGCGGGCGATGGTGGACAGGTCGAGTACGGCTCGGCGGGCGGGCAGCGCAGAGGCGGCGGTGGTGGCCGGCTCGGCAGCGTCCTTCCCGGGGGTCTCGCTGTCCGAAGCTGACTGCTCCTGGTCGGCCTGGGCCGTGTCGGAGGCGGTCGCCTCGTCACCGCGGACGCGGGCGGCGAGGGCGTCGATCTTGGCGGCGGCCTGCTCGGCGGCGGCGATGCGGGTGGCTTGCTCGTCGCGGACCTTGTCGACGGCCTCGGCCAGGACTTCCAGGGCGGTGATGTCGTCGGCGGCCACGGCGGTCGCCTGGGAGCGGGCGTTGAACGCCGCTACGGTGCTGTCCTGGAGGTCCTGGAGGTCGTCGACGCTGAGGGTGGCCAAGTGGGCGGCGAACGCCTCGCCGCCGAGCTTTGCCACAACGTCGCTGTTGGACAGGGTGGTCAGGTCTGGAGGGAGTTCGAACTCCATGTTGTGGGCTCTCTCCTGATGGCGAGAGCCCGGCCCGTAACCAGTCGGCGCGTGATCATCGTCTGTGCGGTTTCTGTGATGGTAGCGCGGCGTGACGCGCCAAAGGGGTGCTGTGATCTAGTGGGAGGTGCCGCTGGCCTGGGGCGTCTTCAGGCGGACCGTGGCACCGACCCCCTTGAAGCGGTCGGCGGTCCGCTGGGCGACAGCCTCGTTGGCGACGGCCGGCTGGAGGACGCGGCCGGAGGCGGAGACGACCTCGTACATGGGTCGGCCGCCAGTGGGCGCGGCCGCGCGGGGGGCGCGGGCGGTGCGGTGCTTTGCCTGGCCGCTACTGGTGGGGGTGGTGCGGGGCGCGGTTCGGGGTGCGTGGGCGGCGCGTTCCTTGCGTTCCTTGTCGTACTGGCCTTGGTGCAGCACGCGCAGATCCCCCGGGTTGCGGGCGGCGACGGCTTCGGCTTTCGGCTGGGTGTCGGTGCGGTGCACGATGCGGTTCTTGCTGTTGACGACGAGCCACTTCTTGGTGCAGGCGCAGGCCATGGGTGCTCCCTGGGGTGGGTCAGGCGGCGACGGCGATGTCGTCGGGGTCGGGCGTGGGTGCGGTGCGCAGGACGCGGGCGCGCAGCTGCGCGACGCGGGCCTGGTTCTCCGCATCGCGGCGGGCCACGGCGGCGGTGAGGCCGTCGATGAACGCCCTGTCAGAGAGCAGGGCGTTCGCGAGCGACGCCGCGAGGTCATCGGGGTCGGTCGGCGGCGCGGTGCCGGGCCGGATCGGCGTGAGGGCCGGTGGGGTGGTGTCACACGCGCAGGCGCTCGCCACGACAGGGCCGGCGCCGCTCGCCGCCGTCGAGGCCACCAGGGCGGTGGCCGTGACAGCACCGGAGATGCGCGCGGCGGCGGAGGCCGCCAGCGCCACGTTGGAGCGGTGCACGAGCGCGGCGGCGGCCTGGTGGGCGGAAGCGGCCAGCGTGAGCGGCGAGGAATGCCCGGGGACAGGGACGGAGAGCACTGCCCGCAGCTGCCACCTGCCGTCGCGGCCCTGCCGCATGTGGTAGCTGGGCTGGCAGGCGAGGAACACCTGTGAGTCCCACGCGGACAACCATGGTGCGGCGGCGCCGGAGAACCACATGCCACGGCTGTTCATGCCGACGGTGACGATGGCCGCGACGGTCCTGCTGTCGTCGAACTGACAGCTCGCGGTGTCGCACTCGGCACCGTCCTTGCTGTGCGGGACGTTCATCGTGAAGGCGCCGACGTGTACCACCGAGCCGTCGTCCAGGGTGAACCGGGCGCGCAGGAAGTGGGACAAATCGATGTCGCCCAGCGAATCGATCGTCAAGTTCCGCCCCGGGTAGCCCGCGTGGGGTTCGCCGGCCTGCGCGACCCAGCCGTAGACCCGGCCGCCCTGGTAGTGCACCCCGCCGGAGCCTGGCGGCAACTCCTCGATGGTCGGCTCCTTGAACCAGGCGGCCGGCATGGGGTCGGTGTCCCGCATGGCGGTCCAGGCGGAGGCTTCGATATCGCGCGTGGCGGCGGTCTCTTCGTCCTCGTCCCACGGGGGCCGGATCGTAGGGTCGTCCAGCTCCTCGGCCAGGCGCTCGTACAGTTCCTCCACGCGGCCGCGCAGCTCCTCGCGCTCCGCCTCCGGGATGTCGACGCCGCCCATGGAGCCCTCCAGGACGCCAGCGATGGTGAACACGGCGCCCGGCACGATTCGCAGCTTGCCGTCGAGGACGTCGGCGTGGCCGAGCTTGTAAGCGGCGAGAGTGGTGGGGTCAGTGTCCGGGTCGCGCCAGAGGAACGCCTGCCCGAGCCGCCCAGCGTCCACTTCACTCCCCTCGCCCGTGGCCCAGGCCAGAACCCGGGAGGCCGCGGCGTCGCCGTCCCACTCTCGCTCGCGGTCTGGGTCGATCGGCAGGTCGGTGTCACCGGACATCGCCGCCGACAGCTCGCCCTGCTCGGGGAGGGTCGCGGCGGCGGCATACAAGCCCGGCGAGAGGCGCACGATGCGGCCTGCGGCGGCGGCACGCACCAGGTGGTCTCGGGCCTGGGAGATCGTGATGCCCAGGGCCTCGGCGACCTGGCGGGCCTTGACGGGGGCGGGGGCGGTGGTGACGTAGGCGATGACGCGGCGCATCACCGCACCCATCGCTGCTGCGGCGAGGTCCATGTCTTCCTGCCTCGGCGGTACGGGGACGGTGGGGGTGCTGTCGGTGGGGTCGATGACGATGCGGGCCCGGTCGTAGGCGGGGACAGCGACGAGCGTGGCGCCTCGGACGCGGCCCTTGGTGATGCGCATCAGGACATCGCCGGTGGATTCGGAGTGCACGACGGTGCCGTGGCCGGGCTGGTCGGGATCCCCGGCCGCCGCCGACACCGTGGCGGGCGTGGCCAGGCCGAGGGGTTCGGCGATCAGGGGCCAGGGCGTGGCGCCGCCGGGGTGGGTGGTCCACTCCACGGCGCGGGTGGTGCGGGAGTTGTGCCCGGAGGCTGCGGCGAGGCGTGTGGTGCGGGTGGCCGTCACGGCCCATGCCCCGTCCCGCAGGGGCAGGAGGCTCATGTGCGTGAGGTGGGCGGTGGCGACGATGTTCTCGCCCTCGCCCGTCGGGGTGTCTGTCGGGGTGCCGGGGCGGCGGTCGACGAACTCCACCGTCACGTCGTCGAGGTCCACGGACACGCCGAGAGGCGCCTGGGCGTCGAGGAGTTCGATCGCCTCGGCGCCGGCTTCCAGCGTCGGGTAGAGCACGCCTGCCCCGGTGATGCGGGTGGCGTCGCGGGCGATGTGCTCGATGCTGCCGGCGAGTTCGGCGCCGTCGTGGCCGGACAGCATGGCAGGGGCGTATTGCAGCGGCCACGGGCCGCCGGTCCAGGTGAGGGCGCCGGGGGCGAAAATGCGGCCATCACCGGTCTCCTCGGCCTCGAACGCCAGCGCGGCGTCACCGGGCGTGGACCAGGTGCGGGCCGCGCCCGGCTGCTGCTGCGGGCCGGGACCATCGGGCGGGGTGAGGGGAATGTCGGTGGCCTGCCCCGCATACGAGACCCGCAGCCGGTCGAATGCGATGTCACCGACACGGTCGGCCAGTTCAGCGACGCGGGACAAGTCCCGCGAGTAGGTGAGGGTGACGTGCGGGACCCACGGACTGTGCTGGTCCGGCAGTTCGAAGAGAGGCGTCACCGCCTCCGTCACGCGCTCGTGGACGGTCGGCAGGTCGCGGCCCGATACGCCGAGCACGATGGCTGTCTCGTCGCCGTCGGGGTTGAACGCATTGATGGCGAACCCGCGGCCGGGGATGGGGGCCGCGGCGCGGATGTCGTCCGCGAGCTGGCTGAGGGCGTCGTCGAGCGCGGCGCGCGTCTTGGTGCTGATGGCGTCGGCCTCGCCGAGGAACAGCAGCGTCAGGTGCAGATCGTCGGCCGGGAGTCCGCCATCGACAGCCAGGCGCGCGGCGTGCTCCGGGGCGGGGACGAGCGCGATCATGCCACTGGTGAACGGGGCGCCAGCCGCCGCGGCCATCTCCCCACCGGCTGATGGTTGTGCAGGTTGTTCCACGGTTGTCACCTCTGATTCGTAAGAGGCCGCCGGGGCGGCGTCTTCGCTCTGTAGGTACTCAAGGCGGCAGCGACAGCTCACGTTGAGGGCCGTCGGCGCGTCGGGGTCGTCGGCGTGGGCCCGCGCAGGCAGGGATCGCGCATCGTCGCGGACGCGCCACCGCTTGGCGGCGGGCCGCGCCTCGCCGGGGAGGCTGTGGGCGGCACCTGCCTCGGAAACGGCGATCCGCCGCCCCCGGCCCTTGCTGAGCTGGCCCCCCTCATCGCTGTCGGCGACCCGAGGCAACAGACGTGCCTGCAAGTGCTCAACGGACTCGTCAGCCGCCCGACCGACCGCGAACTCGTCCAGGACGTCACGCACCACCCGCTCGACATCGGCGGTGGCCTGGTCGATTCCCTCGTCAGCCACGGCCGCCCCCAGTACCGATGAGGGGGCGCAGGACGGTGGTGGTCTGCTCGTAGACGTGGGGCAGACCCGCGGCGATCAGCCCCCGGGCGTAGTCCTCCAGCACGCGCCGCAGGAGCGCCGGGTCAACCTGGTAGCGGTCGGCGACCTCCGGCAGGCGATGCCACGCCGTGCGCATCAATCCGAGGCGCTCGATGTCCCTGCGGGCGACAGGGAGCGCGGTGTGAACCTCGGCAGCCGGCAGGTCACGGGCCTGGGCCTTGTGAGCCGGGGAGTTCAGCAGCCGATGGCCGGCCGTGGTGAGGGCGGACCAGATCAGGCCGTCAGCGGCGGCCACAAGCCCCGCTCGGTGCGGGGGGGTTGGCTCTGCCGGTGGGGCGTCAGACATAGCCCTCCCCCCGCGCGTGCCCGCCGACTTCGCACACCGCCCACCCGCCGATGCTGATGGTGGCGGTGGTGGCAAGGAGGGGGAAGGCGCCAGGTGCCGGGCTCAACGGTCCTCGCGGTTCGGAGAAGGACTCGCCTCGGGGCGTGTGGCAGGGCTGGTCATGCATCTGTGGCCTCCCGATCCAGGCAGCAGGCGGCGATGAGGCGCGGGATCTGGTGGTGGTCGTGGGGTTGGCCGGTGGTGATGAGCCGGGCGACGTAGGTGTGGAGGGTGTCAGCCAGGCAGTCCGTGGCCAGTCCGTAGCGGGAGGCGACTTCCGGAACGCGGTCGAACGCGGTCTCCAGGAGGTGGCGCTTTTCGAGGTCTTCGATGGTGACCGAGTACCGGGTGTGGATGAGGGCGGCTGGCAAGGAGTTGACGCGGGCACGGTGGTCGCGTGGCACGATCCCGCTTCGGCGGATCTTGCTGCCTGCGACGATCAGAGCGGCCCACACCAGGCCGTCCGTGGCGGCCACCGCGGCCTCGGTCGGGCCGCCGGCGGTGGTGTTGGGGGTGGCGGAGGCGGGGAGGGTGTCCGGCTCCTGGGTGGTCTCGTCGGCGGGCAGCATGGGGCGTCCTCCCGGGGGCGTCGTGGTGGTGAGGGCCGGTTGCGGGGTGTCCTCGGGGCCTGGGGCGTCGGACTCGTCGAAGCCCGTCTCTCTGCGGAGCGCGCGGCCGCCGATTGCCTGGCGGTCGTAGAGTTCCAACGCGGTTTGCGCCCTGTTCGCGCGCACCTTCAGTGGGCTGGCGTCGTACCAGACCAGCCACTCCTGCGCGTCGGGCAGGTTGCTGGCGGACAGGAAGGGCTGGAGCCACTGGGTGGTCAGGGCGTGCGCGAGCGTGGCCAGGCGTGGCTCGACGGCCAGGCGGATGGCCTCCTCCGACAGCTGCCACAGGCCCCAGTGGTTGATCTGGTCGGTGGTGCCCAGCACGATCGGGGCGGGCAGCTCCAGGCCGGTCGCGAAGCGGCGGATGCATTCGTTACGCAGCTCCATCGCGATGCGATCGAAGTCGCTCTCGAACGTCAGACGCTGGATCTTGTCGATCATCTCGGCGGGGACTTCGAGGATGATCGGCACTGTCGCCGCCGCGGACTCGGGTTCACGGATGGCGAGTTCTGCGACCTCGGCGAACGACTCGATCAGGTCGTCCTCAGCCGCGCCAGGCTGCCCGGCCTGGGTGGGGAACCGGGTGCCCTTAGGGATGAGCAGCACCCCGCGTCCCGTCAGGCGGGAGCGGGCGATGGCGGCGATCGCCGCGTTCAGCAGCTCCAGCTCCTCCAGGATCGGCAGCGAGGACCGGACGGGAGAGTCGGCTTCCATGTGCCGTTGCGGGTGGTGCTCCCAGACGCGGATCGCGACCGCTTCCGTCCCGGCGACGCGGCCCTCCTCCCCCGGGGGGAGGATGACCTCCTCGCCCTGGATGATCGCGCTCAGCTTCCCCGACTTGTGCTGCACCTCCGAGACGGACAGCACGTGCCAGTCGATGGTCTCCGGCCCGGTGCGCTGGATGACGGTCCAGCCCTCACCGGCCACCACGAGGTGAGGCCCGTATGCGGAGAGGTACTGGGACTGCCCCGAAGGGCCGCCCGCGATCGTGGCGACGGCCTCGGTGGCGGGGTGCTTGTCTGGCGCCGGCTCGATCGTGCCGTCCGGCAGCGCCCGCCCCGCGAACAGGCGCGCTCCGCCCATGGCGTTCCCGATCCACCGGGCCGCGTACCGCACCTCCGGCACCGTGCCGTAGTGGTGCCACGCCCGCGACTGCCACGCACCGCCGCCAGGGCCGCCCGGCAGCGCCAACCCGTTGCCACGGCCACGTGCGCCGGCCACGCGCTTGGTGTAGCGCGCAGCCGCAGCGGTGACTTCGGGACGCTCGCGGCTCACGTCGAGCTGGCCCCGGGCTCGGTACCCGCGTAGGGGGCGGGGTCGTCCTCAGAGGCGAACCGGCGGCTGTAGCTGATGGTCAGGTGGGCCTCGGGGCCGGGGGGCGGCAGCACGATCGGCTCTTCGGCGCTGCCCAGTTCGGCGGGCTCTAGCGGCGTTGGCGACGTCTGGGCCGAGGGCGGGGCCTCCAGGACGGTGGTCTCAGCGCGGGCCAGCGCGCTGGTGTCGACCAGCGTGTCGTCGACCGCGCTGAGAAGGGCCTGGGCGCCGGCGACGGCCGCCCACTCGATCCCGTGGACCAGTACCGGCGCGTCATCCCACTGGCCTGTGGCCAGGAGATAGGTCGCCAGGGTGGCGCCCGAGATCCACCAGCCGACGCAGTACGTGCAGCCGACCAGTGTGTCCAGCGCCGCCCGACCCAGCGACGTGGGACGATCGTTGGCCCAGTTCGCCAGGGCATCGCGGACGCGGTCGGTGATCGAGTCGCGGGCCGGGATGCGGGTGAGGCGGTAGGAGGCGAGCGCCAGGACGACGAGCCAGCCGGGGTCTATCACGGGCGTCACCTCACAGGACGGATGTGAGAAGTTCTCCCGATGGTATCCCTGTTGGCAGAAGAATCTTTAGGCAAACCTACCTTCTTGAAAAGAATCTCCTGCTCGGGCGGTGGTTAGCCGATGGTTCTCCCGTACCTGGAGGCAGCCCGCGACGTCCGGCGTCCACCACTCGCGCCCGCCCTCGCCGGCGAATGCACACGCGAGACACCCACCAGATCCACCAGCGCCACCATGTACCGCATGGCATCCATCCCGTGGTCGGCCTCCTTGACGGGCTGCTCCTTCAGGTCGCCGGCACCGCCCGGCTTCACCGCCCACACGTAGCTATTCATCTCCTCCGCAGTGCACGTCGGCTTCCCCGCCTGGCTCAGCGCCTCATCGCGCTCAACCACACCGTCTCGCAAGATGAACAGTCGAGGCCGACCGTCGCCCGCCGCCTTGAGTCGGGACTGCACGGCTTGGATGCCGTCGGACACTGTCTTCTTCGCCGGCACCGTGCCCAGACCGAGATGCCGCTCCAACGTGGCACGGTCCTCGGCGTCGTGGTCACACACCACCGCGCCGGGGGCCGGCTCGTCGGGATACTCGGCCAGGATCGCCTGGACCTGCCGGGCATGGTCCTCCACCAGGCGCCGCGTCCGGTAGATCTCTCGATACAGATACAGCCGCCCGTCCTCGTCCTGCGCCCACCACTGAAAGACGGCCGGGTTGGTGTACCCGAAGTCCACCGCCAGGAACCTCGCCCAGCTGGCCGGGATCGCGAACCGGTCGACCAGGTGGATGGCCTCGTCCCACTCCTCGTAGATCTGCCCCTCGGCCGCCGCCCACACCCCGTCGCGCAGCCGCGCCCTGCGAACGCCGGTGAGCCGGTCGAGCCTGGCAAGGTAGTCCCGCCCGGCCTCCGTGAGGCTACCGTCCGCGTTGACATAGGCGGGGTTGTCGCGGTGCCGGGAGTGCAGCATCGTGATGCCGCCCCGGTTGGCCCGCTGCTTCAACCAGTGCGTGGGAAAGGTGGGGTTGCACGCGGCGATCTGCTGCTGCCACGACAACACCCCGTTCCGCAGCCGCGTACCCAGCGTCTCCCAGTCGGTCTCCGTCAGTTCTGTGGCCTCGTCCACGAACACCAGGTCGAATTCGGAGGAGAGTACGCGCTCTGGCCGGTCCATGCCGCCGACCACGATCATCGACCCGTTCGTGTAGCGGTAGCAGGCAGCCTCACGAGTGCTTCCGCCGTACCAGCTCACTAGCCCCGCTTCGATGGCTTCCTTCGCCACCTTCTTCTCGAAGGTCACGAGGGTTGTTGATCCGAGCGACACTGCCGTCTTGCGGACGACGAGGCATCGGATGCCGGGCGTGTTCAGGGCCGCGAGGTGGACGCGGAAGAGGGCGGCCAGGCTCTTACCTGTGCCAGCAGGGCCGGATAGGACCACCTCCGAGGAGCGGTTCGAGAACAGTGCCCGTGCTGCGCCTCTGGGTTCGTAGCGAACAACCGCATCAACGTCCATACCGCTCCAGATAGCTCATCGCTGCGTGCAGTAGGTCGGCCCGTTCACGAAACATCCCTATGCCCGTGTTGCAGCTACCGCATAGGAGTCCTCGAACACATTGCGTGCACGCTTTGTCTGTCGAACAGTGACGATGGTCGTGGTCGATGTGCATCCGCCGACCTTGCGGGGCTTCGCCGCAGATAGCACAGACCCCGCTTTGCCTCGCAAGTGTCTCCTCATACCAGGTGGGCGGAATGCCGTATCGACGGGTCGTGAAGGCGGCCCAATGACAGTCTTTGCACTCGGCCACGAGCCCATCACTGGCCGAAGCGTTGCGGTGGAACGCGGCTTCGGGGAACCACTCGTCGCAGTCGCGGCACTGCTTCCGCCCTTGTGCGTCGCGCGCTCGCAGGGTGCGACGCCGGACAGTGAAGGCCGCGCCAGGATCGCCGGTGCGCTTCCAACGAGCGTAGTGACTGGCGCAGTACCCACGCGCGGAGTGAGGGTCTTCGCAGCCTTCCACAGCACAGCCTTGGGCAGACGGCCGGACCGGGGTGGTTAGCGGGTCCCCGTACTTCTTCCAACGCCTCCAGTGTGGACGGCAGTAGCCTCGTCCGTAGTTGGGTTCGTCGCACCCCGGGGCCACGCAGCGCCGGATCGCCGTGGCGATCTCCGCACTACCAGGTTCGCCGTTCCGCTTCCATCGCTGCCAGTGGGCACTGCACCAGCCGCGCGCCAAGACCTTGCGCGTGCATCCAGGCACGGCACAGCTAGCCTGCTTCATGAGGGCACCTCTTCCCAGGTGTTCTCCACGCCCCGGGGCGGTTGCCGCCGTCGCCGGGGCCCTGAACTTCCCACCCATTATCGCAGGTCAGGCCCTCAATTCAGCTCGTCCGGATCCACGCCAACCAACTCGTACCGGACACCACCGGAGAGGTCCACCTTCTTCGCAGCGTCCAGCCCGTGCAACTTGCGGTACGACTCGCGGATCTGCCGCAACTCCCGCAGCGCGGCGATCTTGGGGCCGTCGTCCAGCAGCGGTGCCCCGGTGTCGTCGTGGACGACCTTGCCGTGGGAGACCATCACGTGGTCCCTCTCCAGGATCTCCAGCGCGGTGGCGTACAAGTCGTCCAGCCGGGCGGCTTCGACGGCTATCAGCTCCTCAGCGGGCTCTTGCAATACGGCCTTCATGGCACGCTGCACGCCGCGCCAGGCATGCCCCCGGTCGCAGTAGCCCAACGTGTCGGCGATCTGCTGGTAGGTGCGCCCGGCGGCCTTAAGGCGCATGGCCTCGGCGTCGCGTTGAACGCTTGCGTTGACGTATGCGTAGTTGCCGTTGCCGTCTCGGGGCTGTTCGTCGTGCGGTTGCTCATCGCTGGTCATCGTCGCCTCCGTCACGGTTGGTGATGTCCCCATGATCGGGGAGGTTCGTGAGGGTGCAGTCGGTCGTCTGCGGGTGTGGCGGGACGGTGACGTGGTCCGCTACGAGGGCCGACTGGAGGATGGGATCCGTCGCCCATCCGTTCCAGCGTGCATGGGGGCACTGACAGTGGAGCGAAGTCGCTGGTCAGAAACAGGGCTCGCGCGGCATCGGGTCGCCCCACGTCGGAGGGCTGCCCGACGCCGTGCGATTGTCAGTTCGCCTGACTGGTAGCGGGGTACTCCTTGGTGTGGCCCTTGCCGCTGCACTCTGGGCAGGGCACGGGATCAGAGACGAAGTGTCGCCCGCGCAGCCCGGGAATGCGGACGTGCTGGGTCTTCCCTGAGCCGTGGCAGTCGTCGCAGAGGCGGTAGAGAGGTTCGGCGTGCTCCGTCGCCTGGTGAAGGCGGTCGACACGGACGTAGGGCTCATAGCCCTGCCGGTCGCGCCCTTCGATGTAGAGCCTGTACCAGCAGTTCTTCCCGGTGAGAGGGCCGCCCCCGATCTCGACATCGGCCCATGTGCCGGCCTTGATGACGAGCTCACGGCCAGTGGCCCCCGAGAAGACCTTCGCCGAGCGGATGAAAGTCACACGCTGCCTCATCGCATCTCCCAGGTAGCCCGAAGTTTTTGTTTAACAAGAATGAACCGGATCGGTTCCCTTGTCAAACAGTCTGGGCAGGTCGATGTTAGATTCTGTTAAACAAGAATCTTGGAGGGGTGATGGGTCGACCGGCGACGGGGCAGACCAAGGTGATGGGGTTTCGACCGCCCAAGCCGCTGCGTGACGAGTTCGAGCAGCTGGCCGCAGCCGAGGAGCGCACCCCCTCCGACGCGCTCGTGGAGGCCATGCACGACTGGGTCAAGAAGAAGAGGCGTCAGTACGAGGCCGCGGGTGACGGGGTGGTACCAACCTCGTGAGAGTGCGACACGAGGTCGCACCAGCGAAGTAAGGACAGCCAGATGAAGGAGGTATCGATCGGCTGAACTTCGGGCCAGTATCCAGGCTCGTCCCCGCGCTCACATGCGTCGCTGGTAACGGCGGGGTGTGGAGCTGAGCGTTCAAGCCCAAGAGCGCCTCGGCCATCGAGGAGCCACAGGTGAGGGGAAGGCTGGACGGGCGAACGTGAGTGAACCCTTGCCTATGCCCCGTGAGGTTGAGGCTGTGCGATGGCATGTAAGCGGCAGCCGCAGGACCCAGTGCTGAGAGGCGCGAAGCGACCCCTGGGGATCTCATTCCAGGGGGCGGATACCGCTGGTCTCGGGGTAGAGAGGGCGCCCTCCCCAGCCGCATCTTCCTGGTGTGGAACGTGGAAACCCCGTCGAGGTCCAGGCCATGCGCCTGGTAGGCCGACCGTGAGGAGAGCTGAACTCCCCGGCGGGAACAGGATGACCCAAGAAGCGAAGGCCGGCAGGCCGAAAGGCCAGAGGAAACCGGGAGTACGGGGCCTTCATCCGCTCCCGCATAACTCGCCGGATACGGGTCCTGGTGGCCCGGCCCGAAAGGGCGCCCACGTGGGTCGGGTGGGCCTGTGAAGGCTCCGCTGCAAGGACGACAGAACCGAAGGACAAGTTAGACGCCGGAGGCGCACTTGGAGGACACGGCACCGGCCGCGACTCCCGTGGCTGCGGTGAACGGACCGGAGGACGGGATTCTCGACTGGCACAGCATCGACTGGGCCGGATGCGAGGAGAACGTAAGGCGGCTGAGACAGAGGATCTTCAAGGCAACGCAGGAAGGGGACCTGAAGAAGGTCCGCAACTTGCAGAAGCTCATGCTGCGAAGCCACAGCAACACGCTGGTCAGCGTGAAGCGCGTGACGCAGCAGAGCCGTGGTCGCAAGACCGCTGGCATCGACGGGGAGCGAGCCCTCACCCCGAAAGAGAGAGGGAAGCTGGCGGCCGAGGTCCATCGGTCGTCCAAGCCCTGGAAGGCCAGGCCGGTCAAGCGAGTGTTCATCCCCAAGAGCAACGGGAAACAGCGCCCGCTCGGCATCCCGGTCATCCGTGACCGAGTGCTCCAGGCCCGCGTGAAGAACGCGCTGGAACCCGAGTGGGAAGCACGGTTCGAGCCGAAGTCCTACGGCTTCCGGCCCGGCCGGAGCTGCCAGGACGCCATCTCGGCGATCTTCGCGACGTCGAAGGGCAAGGCCGCGAGACGTCTGTGGGTCCTCGACGCGGATCTGGCAGCGGCGTTCGACCGCATCGATCACGATCACCTGATGTCGTCCATCGGGCAGTTCCCCGCGAGGGACCTGATCCAGGGATGGTTGAAGGCCGGGGTGATGGATCGCGGCCGGTTCGCGCCGACTGAGGAGGGAACTCCTCAAGGCGGGGTGATCAGTCCGCTTCTGCTGAACGTTGCTCTGCATGGGTTGGAGCAGGCTGCGGGGTGCCGGTACCTGACTGAGAAGGGACGCGAGTCCTGGTCGGTGGCGGGCTCCCCGGTGCTGGTGAGGTACGCGGACGATTTCGTCGCGCTCTGTCGCGACGAGGACCAAGCGCATCAGGTCAGGGCCCGGCTGGAGGCATGGCTGGCGCCGAGAGGTCTTCGCTTCAACGAGGAGAAGACCAAGGTCGTGCACCTCTCGCAGGGGTTCGACTTCCTCGGCTTCACCGTTCGCCGGTTCGGGGACAAGCTGATCATCAAGCCGAGCGCAGCGGCCTGCAAGAGGTTCCGGGAACGGCTGCGGACCGAGATGCGAGCCCTGCAAGGGGACAACGCGGAGTCGGTCCTGCGCAGGGTCGTCCCGATCGTTCGCGGTTGGGCGGCCTACTACCGGACGGTGGTGGCAACGGAGACGTTCGCGTCTTTGGATCACTACTTGTGGCAGTTGACCTTCAAGTGGGGACGACGCCGCCACCCGAAGAAGTCGAGGTCATGGGTCAAGGCTCGGTACTTCGACAGGTTCAACCCGTCCAGGAACGACAGCTGGGTGTTCGGCGACCGCACCAGTGGCGCCTTTCTCCCGAAGCTGGCCTGGACGGGGATCGTCCGCCACGAGTTAGTCAGGGGCGCGGCGTCTCCGGACGACCCGGCTCTGACCGGCTACTGGCGTGGCCGCCGTCGCAGGAAGGCGCCTCCGCCGATGGACAAGATCAGTCTCCACCTGGCGGCTAGGCAGAGAGGGCTGTGTCCCCTTTGCAAGCAGGCGCTGATCGTCGGAGCCGAGTACGAGCCGGACAGTCCACGTGAGTGGATCAACTGGTTCGCGGCCACGAGGAAGATGCTCCACAAGCATCACTTCACCTACCGGCGAGACGGCGGATCGGACGAACGGACCAACCTTCGCCTCGTGCACTCCGAATGCCACCGCCAGCATCACGCTGGCGACGGCAAACGGGCCAGACAACCCTGCTGACCTGCGAAGCCCTCGGGGCTTGCTTGAGCCGTGTGCGTCGCGAGGCGCACGCACGGTTCTGAGGGGGCCGGGGCCCAGCAATGGGCTCCGGCTACCCGACTGGCACAGCTAGCCGGTGCGGCTGACCCCCGGGGGTTATGGCTCGGTGCGGTCCGCGCGGATCTTCGCCATGTCCACTTTCGCCCTGGAGACGACGAGCGTCAGGCCGATCGCGAGGACGACGGCGCAGACGCCGAGGAGCACGGTGACGATCGCTGTGGTTCCGGCCATGGGGCACCACCTCCACTCGGTATGAACGCCCTGGTCGCGTGGGCAATTCCGGTCGGAGGACGCCGGGTTGGGAATCTCTGGCTGCTGGCTGGTGTGCCTGGGCAGCGTGGAGCCCCCGGCCCTGTGCGCAGCCGGGGGCTCCTGCTGTGGGGGTGTCGGGTTCGTTACGTGTGTTGAGGGGAGACGAGCCCGGCTTGGGGATTGCTGGTCAGATCAGCCAGCCGAGGACCTCGACGATGTGGGCGACGGCACTGGTAACGGGGTTGAACAGGGAGATCATGTCCACTCCTGATGACGTGACGCGTCCTGGGTGTGGCCGCGTCGGAACCGTCATGTCGTAGCACGAGGGGGTGACACTCAGCCGTGGCGTCTGGCTGGCCCCAGTACCTCCCGGCTGACCTCTGCCGCGACGCAACAGCAGCCATGGCCCCAGGAGAGATGTACTCGGCCAGTTCGGCGCCGAACAACACGTCGGCGTTCTTCATCTCGCCGTAAAGGTCACGCCGTCCCCCTGGGGCGCTGGGGGATTCCGTCCGGCACCTGCTTCAGCACGATGGCGACCGGCACGCACTGTTCAGTGTCCGCCTCGCCACGGACGTATCGCATGGTCGAGTAGCCGGATGCGGTAGGTAGAGACCGTCGCCAGCGACGGCGCGCGCTGTACTCCGCCAACTCGTTGCACTGGTCATCGGGCGTTCTGCTGGGAGATGGGGTTCGGACGTGCGCGGCAGGCGGAGCAGCGTGGCAGGCTGCTGCCGTCGCCGGTTGGGATGCCGCGTTTGCGGCACAGTGTGTTCACTGCGGGTCCGTCGCCGATCAGGCGTGCGTAGTGCTGGACCCGGCCGCCGGGGAGCGCGACGAGCAAGGAGTAGCGTGGTTCGGCCATGAATCCGGCTCCTGGGTATCGTCGGGTGTCATCGGCGTGCTGTTGTGCCGCCTGGGCTGCATGCTCCTGGCAGGGTGATCATTCTCTTGATCGTTGCCGGGCAGAGCGGCGATCTCAGAGATGGCGGTCACCGCGGCATGCCGGGCCGCGTCGCGGTCCTCAACGTCTGTCCTCTCCGTGGTGGAGGGCGTGGTTGTTTTCCTTCTTCTCTGTGGAGTTGTTGTATGGACGCTAGTACGGACGGCATGTTGGGCGGCCGACCAGCGTCGGCCGCCGGGCTGGTCAGCGGGGCGGGTGCTGGGCGCTGGGCTCCTCCGTGCTGAGGAACTCCCTCAGCGCGGCGTCCTGAGCGGACAGGTCGGTCTTGCGGGCTTCGTGCGTGGCGCGGGTCTGCGGCAGGCGGAGCATCAGCTTCCCGACGTGCCGCAGGTCCAGCGGGAGGAGCGCCACCGCGTGGGACGGCGGCAGCCCGGCGGCCTCGCGGCACTGCGCGAGCAGCGTCTGCTCGTTCGCCTCCGCCTCGGCGTGGGGACCGGTGAGCACGCCGCGTACCGGCTGTCGGCCGAGGCGCTCGGTCTGGGACTGGATGGTGTCGATCCAGCTCATCGGGCCGGTGGCGAACCCGACGATCACGCCGATGTCACCGTCGAACTCGACGGCGTACAGGTGACCTTCGCGGCCGGGGATCGTGGGGTGATGGCCGGGGAAGTGGGATGCCTTGGTGGGCTGGTTGCCCTGGAAAGCGAAGAAGCTCAGCACGGTTGTGTCTCTCCTTGATCGGTGCCGCGTGGGTGTGTCAGTTGCTGGGGGAGAACACGACGGCGGTTATCGCGCTGTGCGGCGCGGCGTCCTCTCCGGCCAGCCCGGGGTCTGGGTCGTGCACGACGCCGTAGTTGCCTCCGCCGCTGGTGTCCGCCGCGTACAGCCCCGCGTGGATGTAGGGGGACATCGGCGACCAGCGGTCCTCCCACGGATGCTCTGCCGGGGCGATGACCACCAGCGCGTCATCAGGCAGCGGGAGATCGGCCAAGAGCGCCCGCAAGGCTCCCAGCCGGATGCCTTCGATCGCCGTGGGGCCGGGCTCAGTCCACTCGGCCGCCACCCTGGCCTCGCACACGATGACGCCTGACTCGACCTGTTGGCGCGACTCGGTGTCGCTCAGCAACTCCAGGAGCCTGGTGGCCCCAGGGTGGTCAGGGTGGCCCTGGAAGTAGTCAGCCCGCCAGTAGCCCGCCACCATCCCGAGGACCGGACCGGGGAGGTGGATCAGAGCGCCGGTGCGCAGGGTGCGCAGGGTGACGTCGTCCGTCCGGGGGTCAGGAGCAAGGAGTTCGAGGGCGCGCAGGTCGACCTCTACGCGGACCGGCTGGTCAGCGTTGGTGTGGGCCACAGTGGGATGTCCTTCCTCGCGGCTGGCGTCTCTGGATATTGACAATGTTCTCATCAATTGTAATCATTGTCAATATAGAGAGGCTGGTGGGACCCCGTGAAGCGCGGTCTGCGACGCCGCATCGAGTGGGCGATCAACGAGTCGTGGAGCTCTCGCCAGGACGACCGGCGAGGCGGAATAGCCGTCCTGCTGGGGTTGCCCCGGGATGCGAAGGACATGCCGGCGCTCGACGACGGCGAGTGGACCGGGGAGGAGGTCTGGACGGTCACGGCGCCGACCAAGGTGATGAACGCCGGCGACCTGTATGACAAGCCCCACAGGATCACGTGGATGGCGCGCGAGCCCGCTGCCGAGGTCCACCGCGAGCCGTATGCCGGTCACCCCGCACAGGCCGTTGACGCGTTGGGTGGATCTGCCGGACGAGGTTGACTTCCCGGAGGTGACGACGCGGCTGGTGCGCGCCTTCGGCGCGCGGGTGCGGGTATACGGCGAGTGCCGTGTGAAGGGCGGTTCGCGGGCACATTGGTGCGACCCTGAAGCAGGCGCTGGAGGCATGGGTCTCAGCGGCGCGCGGTGAACGCGCTTACCCCGATTACGAGAATGTCCGGCCGTCGACCTGGAGTCGACGGCCGGATTCTTCGTGCCTGTGCCGCCAGTAGCGCTTGCGACGCCGCCGAAGCGCCTCAGGCGGTGGCGAGTCCAGTCACGGCCTGGCGCAGCGCCGCGATGATGGCGTAGTCCAGCTCCACCAGCGCCGAGTGGCCCGCCTGGGGGGCGCCGCTCGGCGGCTCGGGGAGGGCGAGCACGATGCGGCCCTCGCCGAAGTGGGCGCCGACGCCGGTGACGAGTTCACCGCCGCCGTCGCGCCATTCCTGATACGCCGCGTGGCCCAGCACCTGGTCGAGTGCGGCGCGCAGCGCCGACGGCGGCCCTGGGACGGCGATGGTGCCGTCGGGGGAGACGCGCAGGGCTGCGGTCAGCGCGCCTTTGGCGATGGCCCGGATGTGTTCCAGCGCCGCCAGCGGCGCGCCCGGCGTGCCGGGGGCGAGTGCCGCGGGCGCTTCGGGGCCGGGCGTACCGGCTGTGGGGAGTGCCTTGTCCGCCGTGGCGCGGATCTGGTCCAGGGCGGTGAGGGCGGTCTCGGTATCGGCGGTGGAGTCGTCGCCCTGGTCGGGTGCCGTGCTGCGGTAGGCCATGGCGTACAGGCCGGCCGTGGAGCCGCGCATCTCGACGATCCACCACGGGGTCATCTCCAGCGTCGGGTGGAGGGTCTCGCGCCGGCCCTTGAGGTCGGTGCGCCATCCCATGCCGGGCCGTTGGAAGGCCATGATCGTCGCGGGCCGCCACCGCGGTTTCCGCCCGACCCTGTCGTCCTCAGGGGGCAGCTCGTCCCGGTTGCGGGCCCGGTAGCTGTAGATCGTGCCGGGCTTGACGCCCCAGTATGCGGCGACGTCCTGCGGATCCCAGTACTCCGCGGCGGGGTCAGCGAGCCGGCGCTGGCTGTCCTTGGGCACGTGCACGGTGCTCCTGTCGATGGGGTGTGGCGGCGGTCGCAGTCTACGCAGGCGCGGCACGAAGGCTAGTCCATTCATATTGATCAGGTTCCATCGATGATCTAACATTGTCAATATGAATGCTGAAGGGAAGACCCCCCGTGGCCGCCGAAGTGCCCGGTCGCGCTGCCTGCGCTGCTCGACGCCGCTGCCGTCGGGCCGATCGGGGTACGGCCGCGAATGCGCCGCGCGTATCCGCCACGCCGCGACGGCCGTTGACCTGCCGGACTACTCCCCGCGCCTGATCGACGCAGCCCGG
>Ga0105039_100013_pt1 | contig 16489 bp, 38 predicted proteins | sample LS_119metaG_FD_91485 | JGI IMG/M metagenome (GOLD analysis project Ga0105039, IMG submission 91485) | Switchgrass associated microbial communities from Austin, Texas, USA - LS_119 metaG | ecosystem: Host-associated > Plants > Phyllosphere > Phylloplane/Leaf > Endophytes | place: USA: Austin...
TGGGCCCGTAGACCTCGGGGTCCGACTCGATCTTGACTCCGCGGAACGGCATGTCCATACACCGCCCGATCTCGCGGGCGACCTCCTCCGCCTCCTCCGCCGGCGGGGAACACTCCTGCGGAGGAGGCGGAGGCTCAGGCGCCTACTCACGCAAGCTGTACCAGGCATCGGATCTGTCGTCATCCGAATCTGTCACGGTCGGCTCAGGCGGCACTGGTGTCTCCGCCTCCGACGGAAACAGCGGTGGAACGTCGAGCTTCAAAAGCCAGTCCTGTACCGGTGGAGGAGGCGGCAGCACAGCGGCCAATGCGGCGACGGCGTTCGGTGCATCCGGCGGATCGGGCGGTGCCGCCAGCGGCGGCGATCTGAACGTGAACGGATCCCCCGGCGGATACTGCTTCGGTTCGGCGGGTCTCGGCGCATCAGGCACAGGCGGCAGCGGTGTCCTCGGCACCGGCGGCGTCGGGAAAACCTCGGCGTCCGCCAGCAACGCACTGACCGGCGCAGCGGGCGCAGGCTACGGCGGCGGCGGCAGCGGTGCGCTGACCACAGGCGGCGGCGGGAACGCGACCGGCGGCGCCGGCGCAAAAGGCGCAGTGATCGTGACAACCTACTTTTAAGGGATGCGATGACCGACGTCTACCTGTACATCCCGCACCCCGACGACGAAACCCTGTCGATGGGGCTCGCCGCCACCTACTATCTGTCCTTGGGTTTGACGGTGCATTTCGTGTTCATGTCTCGCGGCCCCGTCACCATGGCATCCACCGGACTCGACGGGGCCAGGTTCTGTAACCCGCACCAATACACCCACGACCCCGCCAATGAACACTTCGCCAACCCCGCGATGACCGAGGACGACATCGCCGCGGTACGGATCGCGGAAGGGGTCTCCGCAGCGGGAGCGATGGGCACCGTCAACGGCGCCGGCCCCGTGTACATCCACGAAGGCAGCCTCGGCTACAAGTTCGGCGGCGACGACTGGCAGAACCCCACCGGTGTCCCCGAAGCACAAGCGATCATGGCCGCGCTCGTCGACGCCGGGGGTAACTCGTTCCACCACACCATGTCGGACACCGACCGGCACCCCGACCACGCCTGCCTCGGTCACGCGCTGCGGAACCTGAAGAACGACCCCGTTTATGGACCGAGGCTCACCGGCTCACGGTTCTTCGTGTCCCGCCTGTACTGGAACTACACCAAATACCCGGACGTCGCGCAGCAGGCGGGCCTGAACTGGGTCTCCCGCTCCATCAGCAACGGGCGCCTCCCGGAGTACGTCGACGTGCTCCGCAAACGCGTCGGGCCCGTGTACGGGGCGTGGAACCCGGCCGGGAACACGTACGCGGTCGGCTGGCACCAGGTGCAGAACCAGTTCATCCAGAACGGGTTGATGCCGCCGACATCAACGGTAGGCATCGACAACCTGTGGCACCTGTGACCGAACACCCCTGGGGAGGTGTCCGTGGCCGATGAACCCACGCCTTGGGAACTCAAACGCAACTACGACAGTTTGCGGGCCGACATGCGTGACGGCTTCAACCAGATCAACGCCCGACTCGACAAGATGCCGAGCAGCGAAGTGTTCACCGCTCTGCTAGGCGAGTTGCAGCGCCGCGTCAACGACGTCGAGAAGGACGTCGCGAACGACCAGGAAAGCCGCAAAGCCGACCGGCGCCTCGTCGTCGGCGCGCTCCTCGCGGGCGGGGTAGCGATCCTGACACAGATCATCACGAGTGTCCTCGCAGCCAGGGGGCTCGGATGAGACGCGTCATCGTCTACTTCCTGGGGTTCGCTGTGCTGATCGGTGTGCTGGCGTGGACACAGTTCTCCATCAAGTCGCTCGGCAACGAGCTCGAGCAGGCCGACGCCGACCGGACCGCGCTGGCGAACCAGGTCCGTTCGCTTGGTGGCCAGCCGGTAGCTGAGGGGAAGCCCGGTGCGCGTGGAGAGCCGGGCCCGCAGGGGCCTCCCGGGATCCAGGGCCCTCCCGGTGTCCAGGGGCCGCGTGGCCCGATCGGTGTCACGGGCCAGTCACCGCAGTGTCTTTTGGAGCCGTCCAAATGTGTCGGCCCGAAAGGAGCCGCCGGCAAAGACGGATCTGACGGTGAGCCTGGGGAGGCGGGGCCCGCTGGACCGCAAGGCGAACCCGGGCCTGCAGGCGAGACGGGCGCTCAAGGCCCAGCAGGTCCCCAGGGAGAACCCGGTGCCACCGGGGAAACGGGCCGGGGGATAACGAAGGTCGAATGCCAGGCGAACAACACCTGGCTGTTCACGTTCACCGACGAACAGACGCAGACGGTCGACGGACCATGCCGGGCGCCCGCACTGAAGATCGGCAACTGAAAGAAGGTCAGGAATGGCACGACCCATGAGCGCGGCGGAGTGGATCGCCGCCATGAAGAAGTGGAAGGTTCCGGTCAAGTACTACCCGGGCTGGGACACCCGCGGCCGACCCGGCGACTTCTCCAACGTCAACGGGATCATCATCCACCACACCGGCAGCGACTCACAGTCCGACAACTACCTGAAGTTCCTGTTCGTCACCGGCCGCCCCTCAGACGGTATCCCCGGGCCCCTGTGCCACGTCTCCACCGACATGGACGGCGACCTGTGGGTCGGCGCCAGGGGCCGCGCGAACCACGCCGGCAGAGGCTCCAGCAGGACCCTGAACGAGGTCGTCACCGAAACCTACAAGGGCTACCAGTCGCCCGAGCTGCGGCCGGGCCCGGACAACACGGACGGCAACGCCCACTTCTACGGCAACGAGGTCCGTTTCGACGGCGGCCAGAAGATGACCGCGGCCCAGTGGAACGCCGCTGTCCTGTGGGCTGCCGCGGTCTGCGACCACCACGGCTGGACTGCCCGCTCTGTGATCGGCCACCGGGAATGGACGACCCGGAAACCCGACCCGGGCTCGACGAAGATGTACGAGTTCCGGGCCGCGGTGAACGCGCGACTGCTCGCCGGCCCAACAATCCCACCCGCAGGTCAGGAGGACGACATGCCATTCACCGAAGCCGACATCCGTCGGTTCATCAGGGAAGAGATCGAGAAGGCCAAGATCGACGAGGCTGTCTGGGCCAACCAGATCGCGGACGTCAACACGGCCGAGTCAGGTGACACTTCGGCGGCGGCGACGCTGCTGACCTGGACGGCCAAACGCGTCCTGGACAACCTGGGGCCGAAGCTCGATGAGGTCAAGGAGACGGTCGACGCCTTGGCGGCCACGCTCGGAAGGCCGAACCAGTAATGGCTACCGGTGACAACTTGAAGGCGACGAAGGCGATCGTGGCCGCGGTGCTGGGGTTCATCGCCCCGGGTGCCGCGTACCTGGCCGGTGTGTCCAGTGACGGTGTCTCGTCGCAGGAGTGGCTGACAGCGTTGCTGATCTGTGTCGGTGGCGGCGCCGTCCTTGGTGGCGTGGTTCATCAGGTGGAGAACAAGTCGAAGGAGTGATTGGTGGGGCCGCTCCCCTCAGCGGCCCCACTGTCCAGTACCCAGAAACCCCCACCTCCATCACGGAGGTGGGGGTTCTTTTCGCGTTCCCCGAGCAAGGCCACTGGTCCAGGGAGGCGAAACCTATTCGTTTGTCACACTCCCACACCCAACTTCGTCATCGCCCACGCCACGAAGGCGAACAGCGCGCCGATGAGCAGAGCGCCGATCACCATCTCGCCACGTCGGCCCCGCCTCACAACCGCTCCAGTTTCTCCACCCAGGACCGGTCATGTGTCAACAGGTGCTCGTCCAGGGTGCCAGGTAGCGGCTTGTCCCACCACACCTGCAACCCGATCCCGACATCCGCGACCACGGTCCCGTCCCCGTAGTCAGCGGACCGTACCCGTGTGCCGCGGGGGATCGTGGTGCTTCCGCGTTCGGGGTGGACAAGGATCTCGGGGAAGTTCGCTACCTGGTTACGGTCCCGCTCAGCCATCAGACACGCTCCAGTCAGGGTTGTAGTCAGGGTGGTTGCGGTACGGCGCGGCCAGCAGGCGAAGCGTGGGGCACGGCTCCCACTCTGCGAAGTACTCGACGCAGGAGCCTTGAATCTCCGTGCATTCGTGAGTGCCTGTGTGCAGGTCCACGATCGCCCGCTTGGACATGATGTCCTCCAGCACACGTCGTGGAGTGTTCCAGATGATCATCCGGGCGCAGGCCTCAGCGAAGCGTGGCTCGAACGCTAGCGGCCCCGCAATGGCGCGGCCCTTCGTCAGTCGGTCGAACTCGTCCTCGAACCCGCCGTCCTGCCCGCTGTCGTCGTCGATCGCTGCCTGCGCCATGGCCTGTTCCTCGAACAACCTATCCCGGAGGAACTGGCTGAGTGTGAGTGTCTTCGTCTCGTTCACCACTCCACCCCCGGAACCAGGTTGTAGGTTTCGCCGCTACGGATGGGCTGCGATGCGCAGACCGACATGCTGCCGTCGTAGCCGTCCAAGACGAGCTCGGGATGCACCAGGCCGTAGCGTGTCGGCACGAACGTGATCGGCAGTTCGTTGATATCGAAATCCACACGGTTCTGTGACAGGCGCATCGCTGCGGTCACGGCTACCCGCTTGGATGCTTCCTGGCCTTCCGAGTCCATGAGAACGACGTATCCCGACAGCGTGGGCTGCGGCTCTTCCCCGTTCAGTCCGAGTGCGCGTTCCAGCGCGGCGATCCTGCCCTGATCAGGTTTCACCACTCCACCCCCTGTCCCGATGACGCAATCATTCGGACACCCCCTGGTAGTGATTTGCTACGAGGTACTGCAACTGCTCGGCCAGCTTCACGGCGTTGTCGGCGGTCAGGTGCAGCGTGGCCTCAACCATGGGGCCGCCCGGCCTGTTCGCGTCGACAGGCTCCTTGATGGACAGCCATAGATGCGGGCCGCTCGCCGCCGACGACTCGTAAGCCGTGGCCTCACCGCCGTACGCTCCGGGGATTGCTGGCAGCCGCGTGAACCCACGGTTTGACCGCTTCGAAGTCAGGTGGTCGCTCATCCCAGCACCTCGTATCCCGCGTGCCGCACCAGCGCTTCGCCGGCAACCTGCTGGGTGGGGAACAACCCGACGTACATGCCAGCAGGCGTCTGCGCCAGCCAGCCAGCGGGCCCGCTCTGGAAAACCCGCCCAACTGCTAGGGCTCCAGGCGCGACACGCACGAGCCAGTCTCCGGTCAGCTTGCGGCGCGTGAAGGTTGGGGTGGCGTAACCGGGGTATGCGGGCTGACTGGTCATGGAAGCCACATCCGAAGGCGCGCGGCCGTCCGCCCTAGCCCGCGCCACATCCGCATCTCAAGGCAGGACTCACATGAGCACAACACGTCCTCGCCCTTACCGGGGTACGCCACAACCTCACGTGGCCCAGTCACGAGCTTCTCCGCAGCGGATCTCTGACGTGCGCCTGCTGATGCAGCGCGGCCCACGCGCGCGCTGGGCCTTCGTCATCCCCGAACGGCTGCACTGAGCCGCTGTCGCTGCACAACCCGCAAATCACCAGCCACTGTCCCGACCAGTACTTGTCGTGGAAGACAGCAATGCCTGGCGTGAAGGTCTCGGATGTAGTCTCTGTCATGAGGTTCAAACCCTTCCCGGTTTGGTCTCTTGCCCCCAGTGGATCACACTCCGCTGGGGGCTACTCCAAGCATCGTAGCGCTAGACCACGACGCTGTAGGACCAGACGTGATCGCCCTCGTGGCCAGCGACGAGGAAGCACGCGGACCACGGCTTGCGCTCAGCGAGGCACAACGGCACCTCTCGCGGCGCTGTAGAGCCCGGCTCGTACTGGCCGTACCGGGCGCGCTCCTCGGGCCACGACGGGCCACCGATCGGTTCGTGCATCTTGTCGCTCATCGTTCTCTCCTTCGGTGTATCCAGCTACTCGCCACGCAACGAGGACTCGACGCAAGTGCACAACTCCGGGTCGTTGGTGATGCGCTCCCAGCTCGGCAGCTCGAACGGAGTGCGTCCACAACACGATGTGGTTCCCTTGTCGGCCTTGATGTGGTGCACGGCCACAGCCTCGGTGTCGCTCATTCCTTACCTCCGGACTCGCCACGCAACAGGGCTGCTGCCGCGACTCGCTCAGTGATCTGCTTGTCCGTCAAGCGCTCCCCGCTCTCCGCGCTCTTCAGGCTCTCGACCCGCACAGTGACCAGTCGCTCCAGCGTCTGTTCGATCTGCTCTCTTGTGGGTAGGGGACGAACCGCGGCGCCGATCACCGTCCAGACGTAGGTGTCGCCGTTCCACGACAAGCTGACTGGCAGCGTCAGGTACGGCTGACGCTCGGCGGTCTGAATCACCGAGTCGCCGTTGTTGATGAACTCGCTCGGGTTGCAGTACGGCACCTGTTCGGTGCGAGGGTGATTGCACGACTCGCACTCGCGCGGGCACACCATGTGGCAGTCAGCGTCGGGCGCGGCGTTGCAGATGAACGTCAAGTCAACTGCCTCGCTCCGGCCGTCGAACTCGACCCGCACCTCGTGATCCGCCAGTGTGGGTTGGGGTCGGGTACCGCCACCATCACAAACGAAGGCCGAGGATTCGTACGCCCACGTGTGCGGCTCGTGTTCCGCGAGGTCCGTACAGCGATGCTCCTCCAGCAATCCAGGTTGGGGTCGGGTACCGAGCAGCGGGACAGCAGCCTCCAACGCGGCGCGCATCGCGACCTCGCGTTCAGCACCTTGGGAGTTCACGGCCAGGTAGACCTCGAGCGCTCGCTCCACAGCCTCGTCGGTGACCTCGCTCACGACTCTTCGCCCTTCCGGCCGCCCAGTTCAGGAGGGGTTGCCCGGATGACCTTCACCAACGCCAACTGAACCGCGACCATCCCCTGACCCTCCAGCGACTCGTCGAGGACGTCCAGACCGTACGCCTGCAGCACCCGGCACACGTCGTACGCCATACCGAACGGCAGATCGCGGGCGAGCGTGCCGAGCGGCTTGATCTCCAGAGTCACGGCTTTCATCAGCCGACCTTTCGCCACGCGCCGCAGTCCTCGGTGTTGAACGCCTTGTCCGTCTTCTTGATGGTGACGACCTGGTTGCCGCCGTTCCCGTTGGCGATGATCGCATCGAAGTCCCCGGAGGTGTTCGACAAACGTTCCCAGTAGCAGCCGTCCTCCGCTCCGTTGCGGTAGGTGCCGGGCTTAATGTCCATTCCGACCAGGTAGACACCGTCCTCGGTGATCGCGGCAGCGGCCTGCGGCGGAGGAGCGGTGACCGTCTTGGCCGGCGGTGCGGGCTTCGTCACCGTCACTGGCGGCGGAGTGACCGTTACCTCGGAGCCAGCCGGGCCGGCGACCGTGACGGTTGGCTGCGGCGTGCTCGAGGTGCTGGCAGTGTCACCGCTCCCCGCGGTTCCGAAGACAAGGCCGACGAGAAGGCCGACGAGACCTGCGCCTACCAGGGGAGCCCAGCGGTTCGGCTTCTTCGGGGGCTTCTGGTGCAGCTGTGCGCTCGGGTGGTTCGGCGTGAACGGCTGCTGGTAGCCCTGCGAGCTCGGCCTGTTCGGGTTCAGCGGGCTGCCGCCGACCACGTTGTGCTGCGGCTGGAACTGCTGCTGTGGGTTACGCGGCCCCTGTGGGCCGCCATGGAACTCAGACATAATGTCCCCCTGGGTAGTTGCTTTGGTTGATAGAGAGTGAGATTGGTGCGGGTTTGATAGCGGGTGCGCCCCCCGTTTTGGGCGCACCCGCTCCCATGGATCAGCCCTGTGTGACGAAGATCGTCGCGTTGACGAGCTTGATCTTCCCGGAGTCGTCCGACCCACGGTTGTCCTGGTAGCCGAACGCGGCGACATCGAACGTGGTCGCGTCAGTCAGCGTGACAGGGCGAGCGTCCGAGCCGAACAAGTCGGCGCCGGCGAACGGCGCGATGGTGTTCATGACGGTGCCGAAGTTCAGACCGAACTGGTTCGCGTCGGTCTTGAACGCGCGCACCGACAGCTGCGGCCGGGTCTGGAACTGCGGGTCCGTGTCGTCGGCGGTGACGCGCTGGAACTGCGCCGACGTGTGGATCACGTACGTGCCAGGCTGCAGCGTGAACGACCCGAGGTCGGTCTTGCGGGCGACCCATGATCCGCCGACGTTCTCGACCACCTTGTCGTTGTAGACGGCGACGGTCTTCGACGTGCCCTTCACGTCGGTCGCCGGGTCACCCTGCGGGCCGGCGTCACCCTTCTCACCCTTGGCCCCGGCGTCACCCTTCGGTCCCTGAGCACCGGTCGCCCCCGTCGCACCAGTGTCACCCTTCGGGCCCTGCGGCCCCTGCTGGCCGACCTGGTTCAGCTTGCCGCGAACGACCCAGCCCAGCTTCTCCTCACCGATGGTGTTGCGGTGGATGTCGCCACCCCACACACCCTCGTTCTGGATCTGCGCCGACCCGACACTGTTGATCGGCAGGCTGGTCGCGGCGACCGCGCCACCGGTGGTCAACGCCACCGCGACACCGCCGAGCACGGCCAGCTTCCCGACCCGGCTGGCCCATACCGCGGCGGCCGTCTTCTTGATTCCGAGCATGTGTAGTTCTCTCCTGTGGGGTGCGATGATGAACAGTGCAGGGCGGCGGGCACTCGATTCACCCACCTGCAGCGGGAATAGATCTGAAGATTAGTTCCCACTGCCGTGTATAGTACACCTCATGGGGTCTAGCGCAACACCTCGCAGAGCAGGCGTCTACGGACGCGAGTCCAAAGGCAAGCAGAAGTCCGTCGACGACCAAGTGAGCCTGGGGCTGGACGTCATCGACGAGCGAGGCTGGGTCCACGCCGGCACCTACGACGACGGGTCGAGCGCATCCAGGTTCGCCACCAGGAAACGCGAGGACTGGCATCGCCTGGCCGCCGACCTGAAGGCACACAAGCTCGACGTGCTGATCGTGTGGGAGATTACCCGCGGATCCCGGGAGCCGGTCGAGGGGTTCACGTGGCTGAACCTGTGCCGCGACAACGGGGTCCTCATCTACGTCATGTCCGACGAGGAACTGTACGACCCCCGCAAGACCCGGCACTACGACGCACTGGGGCGGGCGGTCCTGGACGGGGCGACAGAGTCGAACAAGACCTCCGACCGGGTGAAGCGCGGTGTCCGGCAGGCGGCGGTGAGGGAAGACGGCGCGACGCCGCACGGCCGCGCACCCTACGGATATGTGCGGCGGTTGCGGAACCCTGAACTGGTGGTGCGCCCCGACAAGATGCCGTGGGACGAGTTCTACATCCAGGTCGCCGACCCCGAGACAGCCCCGGTCGTGGTGGAGATCTTCCGCCGGGTCGCGAGGTCGGAGCCGATCGTGCGCCTGGTCGAGGACCTGGATAGGCGCGGCATCCCCGGCCCGGGCGGCGGGAAGTGGAACCGCAAGATCGTCAAGCTCATCGTGCGGAACCCCGCCTACAAGGGGATGCGTGAATACGGCGGGGAGATCCTGAACGCGGTGTGGGACGGGATCGTCACCGAGTTCGAGTGGACGGCAGCGAACCGGGTCCTGCTGGCGCCCGGCCGGCGACGGGACAAGCCCGGGCAGAAGAAGTGGCTCGCGTCGTATCTCATGGTGAGCCCGTGCGGTGGGCTGCTGCAGGGTGTGCCGCCCCGGCAGTGGCAGAAGGCGAAGTACCGCTGCACCAGGGACGGCTGTGTCGGGATCGGCATGTGGGACGTCGACGAGTACCTGACCCGGCTGGCTGTTGCACGGTTCATGCGCGACGACGCGCGCGACCTGTTCACCGCGGACCAGGCTGAGCTCGTGCGGGCCGAACAGCACCTGGCTGCGCTCGAGCAACGCCTTGAGGGTTTCCGCGCGTCTGCGTCGGCTGGTGAGACGAGTCCCGCCAGTCTCGCGGTGATCGAGCGCGACCTGACCCCGCAGATCGAGGACGCCAGGCGCCGCAGGGACGAGGCCGGGATCCCGGCTGCGTTGGCTGATCTCGTGGAGGCCGACGATGTCCGGGCGGCGTTCGACGCGTTACCTCTGGCCGGGCGCCGGGACGTGCTCACGATCCTGTTCGAACAGATCCAGGTCGGTCCACCGGGGAGCACGCGGCTGCATCGCGGGTCGACCCCGGACGACAAGCTGACAGCGGCGGCTGAGCGCGTGACCGTGACCTGGCGGTAAACCGTTTATGGGTAGATCGCCCCCATATTCATGGGTTTCCGTCCGGTACGCGGAGAGAACCGCCCAGCCTTGTAATGCATTGGAACGTTCACGCGATAGGACGGGCATCGACCGCCACGGGGTGGACCATGCAGCCGATGCCCGCCGATCAGCCCAACGATTGAGTGAAGGCGGGGTTACGGAAGTGACGAACGACAGAGGGGAACCAGTGGTAGGCAACGAGATGGAGGAGATCCGGGGAGACATCCGCGAGATTGTCGCGAAGCTGGACCGGCTGATCGGAGACCGGAATGACGCCGACTCGGAGCCGGCCCAGACCTAGCCGGCGTCCTCTGGAGTGATGCGTGCCAGCAGCTCGAGAAGTGCGGCGCGCATCTCCTCCGGATCGTCGATCTCCATCGCTGCCTCGAGCGCGTCTCGTATCTCTTCGGGTTCCAACCGCTCCCCCTCTGCCTGATTCTTCAGGGTTTCCAAGCCGATCCCCAGCGCTCCAGCTATCCGGCTGATGCTGGCGCGATGCGGCTGTCGTCGGCCGTTCTCCAGGTTCTGGATCGTCGACCGTGATACGTCGGCGCGGTAGGCCAGTTGTTCCTGGGTCCAGCCGCGCTGCTCTCTTGCGGACCTGATCCGCTCGGCAAGGGTTCCTGTCATCAAGACTCAAATTAGGCTCAACTTAGGCTAACGTCAATATCAGGCTTAACTTTGAGCCTTGACACGGCTCAACATTGGGCCTAAGTTCGAACGCATGAAGGTCAACGCCGAGGCAGTGAAGGCCCTGCGGCTCGCCAGCGGGGAGTCTCAGGAAACCCTCGCATCCCGAGCTGGGCTCACAGAGCAGACGCTCAACTACATCGAGCGTGGGTCGCGACAGCCGCGCATCGGCACCCTGAAGAAGCTGTCAGTGGCTCTCGGTGTGCCGATCAGCGAGTTCGTCATCGCCGAGACCAAGGCTGAGCGCAAGGCCCTTGATGCCGTGCCGGACCTGAAGGCGGCTTCCTGATGGGGATCTTCAACCTTGGCCGGAAGAACAACCCGCCACCACAGAAGCCGCAGAACCCGAAGCAGCCGAAGGGCGGCTCGAAGGGTGGTAACACCGGCGGTGGCCGCAAACAGGGGAGGCCGCCGAAATGACCGTCGACGAGCGCATCCACGCCATTGCTGCGGACGCCCCGCCTCTGAGCCCTGAGCAGCGCGCCCGCCTGGCCGCCTTGTTCCGCACCGAACAGGCGAAGGCCGGCTAGTCCCCAGGTCGGTGCTGGTTGGCGCGGCGATTCCTCAACCCCGCCGCCGACCTATCCCCCCGGGTCCCAGCACCGACCTGGTCTCCACAAACCCGAGAAGAAGCCAGGGCGAGCCCGCTCACCGAGAAGAGATAGGGCCCGCCCCAACAAAGAAAGAGGTTACCGCAGATGGGCGTCTTCGGATCGTTCAAGCAGGCCAAGCGCGGCATCGAGGACGCGAAGAAGGACGTGCAGTCCAAGCACCGCAAGGGCACCGTCACCAAGCTCGACTCGAAGCAGCAGAAGAACCAGGGGAAGTCGAAGTGACCGCGCCGGGGGGAGTGGGCGAGACGGCCCGCGTATACCGAGCAGTGGGGACGCTCTGCGAACTATTCAAGTCGCATCCAGGTCTGCATCCACGGTCGATCATCATCCACGAGTCCGGCCGCATCGAGATCTCCGCCGAGGGGTCTCACGGGGTGCTGAAGGAGTGGGCGCGAGCCCTTCCTGACCACAGGCCGCACACGGGGCTGGTGGCAACGTTCTACGGCTCCACTGAGGCCGACGTGCTCGAGCAGGACGCGATCACCGTAACCGTGAAGCGACCACTGTTCGGGGGTGTCTGATCACATGAGCGCCTGCAGGCATCCGCGTACTGGTGTGGTCACCACTCACCCGGGCTCGTACGAGACGGGTTCGCATGCCGCGACGAACGTGTGTGACCGGCCTGAGTGCATCGCGGAGGCGGTGGCGTGGGTCGAGCGGATGACCCGCCGGCCCGCGTACCACGTACGCGACACCAACGACGGGGTGGCGTCATGACGGCACTCATGTTCGACATGGTCCGCGACGTCGACGTCACCGGGATCTCCGGCACCGGCCGGGTCGGCACCGTCGTGGAGTTCGACAACGGCGACACCGTTCTGCACTGGGACACCGCAACACCGTCGACGTGCGTGTACCGCGACAGCCGCCACATTCACGATCTTCACGGCCATGGAGGTGCTACCCGCTTGGTGCCGCACGAGACACGTTTGGAGCGCGCCTACAAGCGGGTCACGCCGTGGCTGCTGTCGGCCCGCCGCGGACGGCCGGTGACGTGCGCTCCGCACCCTGACCGGCCGGACCGTCTCCGGTTGACCTTCAAGAACGAGCGGGACTGGCGCTGGTGGATCGCGCTGCTGGACGGCTCCAGCCACGCCGCGACCCATGTGGAGGTGGCCGGCGAAATCCGCCACAGGTGGATCGACCCGTCCGGCGACACCTGGCTGGAGTACTACACGCCGATCTCCGGCGAGGACCCGCTGGAGCGATTCGACCGGGAGGACAGGTGAGCAAGAAACCGAAGGAGCCGTCGTTCTGGTCGACGTCGGCGAACGGCCAGACCCGGTCCGGTGGGTCGTGGGGCCACAACAAGAAGAAGAACAGCGGCTGCCCCTTGCTGATGGTCGCCGTGACTGCACTGGTGCTTGCGGTCCGGGGGTGGATGAAGTGACCGCCGCGTACTGGCTGTGGTTCGGGGTGAGCTGGGTGTTCATTCTCGCTGTGCTCTTCAAGGCCTGGTTCGCGCGTGAACGCCGCGACGCCGAAGCGACCGAGCAGGAACTGAAGCGGACCAGGCAGCACGTTGGTGACGACTACTACTGGGACGCCTGATGGATGACCCGAACAACTGCCCAGTCGGCTACGACCGCGGCCACAAGTCCACCTGCGAGTGGCCTGGCTGCCCCGGCGGGATCGACTGCGAAGGACTCTCGCTGCTCAGCCAGAAGGCGTTGGTGCTGACGGACGAGACTTCCGGCTCAACCGAGCCGGCTGATGAGGGACGGGAGGTGAACGACGATGCGCAGAAGCTGGGATTGGTAGCCGAAGGCAACCAAATGGAAGGTGGGCAGGCCTCTGGGGACCTGCTCGCCCGTCTCGAACATCTCCGTGCGTCCGTCATCACCGCCCCAGAAGAACGCGCTGTCCGCGACTGCATCAGCATCGTGATCGCCTGCCAGCCCCGGGAGGACCGATGAACGAGTACCGGTTGAGGTTCCTGTCCCAGGTGTGGTTCTGGTTGTTCCCTGACCGCTACCGGTACCCGGACGACATCTACCAGCCGATCGACGAACAGGAACGCGTCCGCACCGAGTACCTGCGGAAGCGCCGCGAGGTGGACGAGTGAGCTCGGACCTGGATGCGGTGCAGCGGGTGGCTCGCGCTACCTGCACTGAGCTGCACACGCGCGCTCTCGCATCTGGTTACCTGGTGCGTCCCGGAAGCGACCCGGGGCCTCAACGAGGAGGTGGCTGATGCCGACCAAGGAGAAATTGGCGAAGCTGCGGCGGTCGAAGCTGGAGATGCCGCCTCTGAGCGAGGTCGCCGCACGGATACGTGACGGCGAAAACTACCGCGACCTGGCCATCGAGTTCGGGGTGGAGCGGGCGGGGCTGGCGAAGATGCTCACGTCCGCCGGCTACCGGTTCCAGACCGGCGAACGCGAACGGGACGTGCGGCGCCGCGAGATGCGGGAACACCTGCAACGGGTGCTGCGGGTGTGGTTCGAGCCGTGGATGGACGAAGCGATCTGTGCCCAGACGGACCCGGAGGCGTTCTTCCCTGAGCAGGGGGCCAGCACCGCGGACGCGAAGAAGGTGTGTTCCGGGTGCCCGGTGCGTGAACGCTGTTTGCAGTACGCGCTGAGGAACAAGGAGCGCTTCGGTATCTGGGGAGCGAAGAGCGAGCGGGAGCGGTGGAAGTTGATGAAGGAGCGTGCGGCTTGACCGAGGTACCGAACATCTACGCCGCCATGAGCGCGGCCATGGATGAGGTTCAAGTTGTCCGCAAGGACGGTAAGAACACCGACCAGGGCTACAACTTCCGTGGCATCGACGCCGTGGTGAACGCTCTTGGGCCGGTCCTTCGGAAGCACCGCATCGTGCCGGTGCCTCACAAGACCGAAGCCAAGTACCGCGATGTGCTGACCTCACGGGAGAAGCGGTCGCGGGAGTGCACGGTTACTGTGACCTACCGCTTCTACGGTCCTGCTGGCGACTACGTAGAGGCTGAGGTTCCCGGGGAGTCGATGGACTTCGGCGACAAGGGCGCCCCGAAGGCGATGAGTGTCGCGTACCGGATCGCCCTGCTGCAGGTGTTCTGCATCCCGACCGACGAGGCCGACCCGGACCAGCATTCGTATGAGCGTGCCCCTGAGCCACCGCCGGTCGACCCTGCGGTACTGGAACTGAACGCGGCGAAGAACGCCGTGAAGGACGCATGGCAGACGCACCGCGGACCGTTCGACCAACCGAAGGTCGCTGAGCACTTCGGCACCTGGTCGGGTGGTGAGGACCTGACGCAGGCCACCGCTGAACGCCTGGACGAGTACGCCGCGCATCTCGCACAGGCGGTCGTGGAGGACACGCTGGACGCGACACAGCAGGACACGGAGGCGACCAAATGAGCGAACACTGGTGCGTCACCGTCTACCACACCGAAGGCGGCGTGGAGATCGTCGGCCCGTTCAACGGCCCGGACGAGGCAGGTATCGCCCGCGCACGGTTGGCTCAGGAAGCCAACGTGGACGCCGCCTACAGGGTACGGATGGTGCCGCCGCGATGAGCATCGACGAGATCAAGGCCGACATCTACACGCGTGCCACCGAGAGGCGCGCCGGCGAGTACGCGGACCCACAACTGCTGCCTGACCTGCTCAACAGGGTGCTCACCGAGTTGACAGCGCTGGCTGAAGACGAAGACGTCGTGCTGGCGGAAGACCTGATCCCGGCGGGCGACTGGGCCGCCAATCTCCTGACGTTGCTGCATGAACGTGCCACCACTGGCGTGCCATTCGGTGAACCCCCAGAGCAACCCTGGGAGACCGTCCTGAGTGGGGACGGTGACCTCGGATGAGGACCTTCGAGGAGATGGATCGAGATGCCCGCGAGGGCTCTCCGTTCAGCAACGGCACCGAGGGTGAGTGCTGGACAGCCAACTGGTGCGACCGTTGCGTACACGACAAGGCGTTCCGTGAAGGCAAGGCGAGCACTGGCTGCGATCTCATGCTCATCGCTCTGTGCGGGAAGACGCCTGTCGAGTGGATGCGGCAAGACGGCTTCCGTCTCGGCGACCAGTACCACTGCATCGAGTTCCGCGACGAACGCGAGGGACCGAGTGGGCCACCCAAGCCACCGCCTCAGATCCCCGGCCAAGGCCTGCTGTTCGATCCAGAGCCGTACGAAGGCGTGCGCATGTTCCGCGACGTGGTGGACGAGATCCGGCCTGCGGAGGTGTCTTCGTGACCACTCCTCATGCTGGCGAGAACGCAGCGAAGTGCGGGACGCCGTCTGGCTACTCGCGGCACCTGAAGCAAGGCGAGCCGAGGTGTGACGCCTGCAAGGCTGCCTGGGCGGAGTACCAGCGTGCCTACAGGGCTTCCGATCCACGGCACCGGGAGAAGCGAGCGAAGAACGAGGCTGCTCGGATGCGTGCTCTGTGGAGGCTGCGGAAGGAGTTCCCGAAGCGGTACCAGGAACTCTACAACGAGGAACGGCGAGCGGGGTGGCGCAAGTGACTACCCCTCATGCTGGCGAGAATGTCGCCCAACTCAGCCTGCAGTTGCACTTCAAGGCCAACGAGTACGCCGAGGCGGCCAGAACGCGCGCCATAGCCGAAGCGACGTACCGCGCCGAGAAGGCGAAGCGGATCCTGCGTGCGCGCGCTGACGGTGAGAAGTCGATCGCTGCGGCTACGACCGTGGCCGAGGCGGATCAGTTCATCGCCAAATGCCACTTGGACTACCTGATCGCTGACGGCATGGTCGACGCACTCACCAAGTCGATGATCGCACTCCGCGAGCGCATCGGGGTCCAGCGTTCGGTCATGGCGAATGAGCGTGAAGCGGACAAGCTGCTCGCCACATCACGGGAGCTCACATGAGCGAGGGTGACTTCGGCGTCTGCGGTCTCTGTGGCCGCCAGGTACAGGTTTTGGACAACGGCGTGCTGAAGCGGCATGTCGTATCTCGCTTAACCATGCAGCTCTGTCCTGGCGGATCGCGGCACCCGACATTACGGGACTGCTTCGATCAGGCCCGCGCGCCTGGCTTCATGACTACCTGGGGAGAAGAGTCCATGCGTTCCCCGTAATGCCGTGCTTTGCGCGTGCCTGCCGGCGGCTGCAACCCTGCCCGACCCAACA
>Ga0105039_100014_pt1 | contig 15666 bp, 16 predicted proteins | sample LS_119metaG_FD_91485 | JGI IMG/M metagenome (GOLD analysis project Ga0105039, IMG submission 91485) | Switchgrass associated microbial communities from Austin, Texas, USA - LS_119 metaG | ecosystem: Host-associated > Plants > Phyllosphere > Phylloplane/Leaf > Endophytes | place: USA: Austin...
ACGCCAGGTGGTACCCGGCCTCGACCCGGTTCCCGTCACCGAGCCCACGCAGATACCGCTCCGTCTCGACCTGTGCGCGGGGGGTGGCGAGGACCGTCACCTCACGCTCGTCGATGTAGGTGACCTTCAGTTTCGTTGCCATTGCCTGACCTTCCTGTCCTGACCTTGGGACACAGCAGCGGGGCCGCCCAGGTCAGGTGAAGCGGCCCCGCTGGATCATGTTGTTACTGCGCCTTCTTCGCGAGCGCCTTACCGATGTCGTCGATCACGTTCACGATCTCCTCGCGAACCTGATCCACGCCCTCGAGCAACGGGTCGTCCCACCAGTTCGGGGGGACTTCCTGGTCGTACCAGAACCCGCGGTTTCCGTAGAGCGGGTGACGCAACCGGCCACGGTTCAGGGACGCGAGATCACGTTCCTTGCCCCGTGGGGTTTTCGCCGTGCCCCGCAACCGAATCGACGGGTTCCGGCCGGCGCGGCGCGTGGCCCTGACCCGCAAGGTCTTCGCGAGCTCGAACGCGTACCGGCGCGGGAAGTAGGAGGAGGTCTCCTTCTTCACCGCCTCGGTCAGCGGCTTCACCGACCTGTTGATGCCGCGGTACAGCTCGGTGCGTAGCTCCTTGTCGCCGACCTGCTTGAGGGCCCTGGCGAGTCTGCCGAACTTGTCCGCGCCTTCGATGCGGAGTTCGGCAGCCACTCAACCGACCTTGGTGATCGCGCTCGCAGCGTTCCAGGACGCCGACACCTCCACCGCTCCGCCGACGCCGCCGTTGACGGAGAAGTCGGGCAGGATCGTGCCCATCCAGTACTGGCTGTTCGTGAGACGGCTCGGGTACAGGTAGAACTTGCGAGCGATGCCGTCGATAGCCGCGGTGTAGGTCTGCACCGTGGCGTCGTCGTAGAACCCGGAGAACTCACCCGAGGAGTCCGGGAGACCCGCGACGTACACCTTGTTCGAATCACCGAACGCGGTGACTTCAGCCTTGTCGGTCTGGGCGTTGATCGACCAGCTGTTGAGGAACGCGACCGGCTCGGCCGTACCCCCCGACGCCAGGTTCATGTAGACAGCGCCGTTCCTTCCGTGGATTCGTGCCACGTGAATCTCCTCAATTCTGATACCGTGGTTCACGTGAACCACAGAACGGTTGCCTGCCGCATCTGCCAGCAGGAGTTCCAACACGAAGTCCGGGCAGGCACTCAGCCGAGGTACTGCTCCGAACAATGCCGCAGGCGCGCCGCATGGGAGCAGCGGAAAAGGCGCCGCGATTCGGTGACCGAACAGAGATGTCCTCAGTGCGAGGAGGTCAAGCCAATCACCGAATTCTCTAGCATGACCCAGGCGTATTGCCGACCATGTCAGGCTGCATACGCAAGGGTTCAGCGTGCCAACAAAACCCCTGAGCAGCGGGCGCGGGCTTCATTGCAAGCCACCGCTTGGCGCAACGGGGTCACGGTCGACGACCTCAATGGACTCATCGAATCACAGGGACGGCGCTGCGCAATCTGCCAAGGTGAGCTCGACGCCGACGCGCGGCGTTGGCACGTCGACCATGACCACGCGTGTTGCCCAGCCCGTGAGCAGCGACGGAAGCGATGCGGCAAATGCGTACGCGGGATCCTCTGTGGCAACTGCAACGTCGGCATCGGCATGTTCAACGACAACCCCGCCGCGCTACGGGCAGCAGCCGTCTACTTAGAGCGCTTCATTTCTTCAGCAGCTGCAGCAACTTAGCCGCGTGTTTCTCGAACGTGCGGTCCGCGACCGCCGCCCGGGCCTGTCTGGCGGCTTCCCCACGGAAACCGTCATGTTCCAGCCACCACTTCAATTGGTCGCTGGCGTCTTCTGGGGACGAGAACGTCGGCAGCATCGGGAACACTTCGTCACCCTCACCCCTGGGGTCGCGCAGGAAGAACAGGCCAGTGGCGGCCATCTCCACCTCCCGCGGACCCAGAGCCCAGCCGGCGTCACTGCCACCGTCGTCGTGTTCGCGGCGGTACAGGTTCAGCCCGGCCTTCGACGACTGGTACAGGCGCACGCCCTCGGTGTTGTCGCAGCACTGGTCAATCGAGTGCGCCACGAATTTCCGCAGCGGCGAGCCCTCATCAAGGCCCTGCCAGTTCCCGGCCAGCGCGACATCGACACCGTCGAAGTTCATCGCCTCGAAGAACTCGATGCGGGACTTGAACCCGGTGCCGACGAACGCGAAGTCCGACGCCGCCTCCGGGTCGAACCTCCCCGGTTTATGGATGTGGGGCCGGTACGCGTGCGGCATGTACACCGAAGGAGCGGACCGTTTGAACAGATCCAGATGCACCGGGTCGTTCAACAGGTTCAGGTCAGCGTGGTACGCCAGCGGGAGTTCGCGTGCCAACTCGTACGGTTCCTCGGTGTGGATCAGCACCACTTTGTGGCCGCGGTCGCGGAGCAGGTCCAGCATGTCCGCTTTCACCAGGAACCCGGTGACCACCACAACCACATCGGGCCAGAACTGGTAGCACGCCGACAGCAGCCCGTTCACCGCGAGCTCGATCGCCTGCTCCGACTCCAGCGCTTTACGGAACAGGTTCTCCGACACGTGCAGGTAGGTGCGGTCGTAGAACGTGAGCCGGTCGTGCAGGTTGTAGGTCGCGACCTGTACACCCGCCGCCTCGAGGCCTTCCTTCCACCCCGTGTACACGTCGTGCACCGAGAACCCCGGCCCGGGGTGGACGAGGAGAACCCTCACAGCCACTCCGGATGTGCGAGTGTCCACTCCACGGTTCTGCGGAGCGAGTCTTCGAGAGAAAGCGGCGGCTTCCAGCCCAGCGCCTCGATGCGGGAGCCATCCATCGCATACCTGAGATCGTGCCCTGGCCTGGACGAGTGGAAGTCCACCAGCTTGTACAGCAGGTCACGTCCGGCGTACTCGGCAACCATCTGCGCCATGGTGAGGTTGTCGACCTCGCGTTCGCCCACGACGTGGATGCGCATCGGGTGAAGCCCGTCGCCGTCGCCGATCTTCTTCTGCAGCAGGAACAGCAGCGCGTCGGCCTGGTTCCGTGCGTGCAGGTAGTGCCGGGAGCCGATCGTGCCGTCCGGTGCGGCGTGGATCGTCATCGTCTCGCCGGCGAGCACGCGCTTGATCGTCATCGGGATGAACTTCTCCGGGTCCTGCATTTCCCCGATGATGTTCATCGTGTTGGTGATGATCAGCGGAACACCGTAGGTGCGCCAGTACGAGAAGGCGATCGCTTCCTGCGCGGCCTTCGATGCGGCGTACGGGTTGCTCGGTTTGACCGGGTCCCACTCGCGCGACTTGTAGCTCCCGGCAACCGGACCGTACACCTCGTCGGTGGAGACCTGGATCAGTCTCTGCAGGTTCGGCATCTTCCGTGCCGCCTCGAGCACGTTCAGCACCAGCGCGACGTTGTTGGTGACGAACGGCACCGGGTCGCTGATGGAGCGGTCCACGTGGGACTCGGACGCCACGTTCAGCAGGTAGTCGCAGTACTCGCCGCCGAGCCGGCCGAACGTGATCCGGTCGATCGGGGCGGACAGGTCGCAGTGGACGATCGTGACACGCTCCCACCACTCGGGGTGGTCCTCGAGAGCGGAGGTGATGCGGGCCGGGAGACCTTTGTGCCGGAACGACACGGGTAGCCCGAGTGTCCAGTCCGTCTCGGACAATACGTGGCGTAGAACGTGGCTCCCTACAAACCCGGAGGCTCCGGTGAGTATCAGGTGGGACATCCTGACCTAGTCCCCAATCTGGATGGTGAAGTCAACGGACAGATAGTCGATGCCGGCGTAGTTGGTGACCTTCTCTCCTTCCGCGCTGGTGACTGCGGCGAAGTCGACAACCCCGCCGAGGGTCGGGTCGGTTTCGACAGCGGCCTTGACCGAGTGGTCACCGGTGCTCGTCACGTAGGTGTCGAGGTGTTCGGCGGCGGAGTCGTTGTTCGCGAACTGCACGAACACCGTCACCGTCCACGTCGTGTCCACGACACCGTCAAGACTGACGTCGTAGGTGGTGTTGCGGCGGCGCACCACGGCAGCGGGGACGACGATCGACCCGGGAGGTGTGGCGTACACCTGGAGGTCGGGGATCGTCTCGAGCTGTGTGGCGATGCCTTCCCGGATCTGCTGGTTGGTGGCCATTCACGCCGCCAGGTAGGCGTTGCGCCGGTACGGGTTCGCGAACCGCGCGAACCTTCGCCTGGCCTCGGACCCGAGCATCGAGACGTCGAAGTCTTCGTAGCCGGCGGCGGCCATGCCCGGGGAGTCCTTCAGTTTGAACGTTTCGGCGGCGACGATCTCCGCGGCCTTCTTGATCGCCCACGGCACCTGGGGCCACCCCCACACACCGGTGACCTGGACCAGGTCCCGCCTACCCAGGCCTGTGGGGAGCGGGAACGTTTGTCCGCCGACGGCGCGGATCTTCACGTACGGCTTCGCTTCTGGTCCCGCGTTCACGTTCGGTGTGCCGTCGTCACACAGCAACTGGTAGTCGCTCGCGGCCCACGTGGTGGCGAACGCCCCGGAACCGGTGTCGGTCTTCAGGGACGTCACGGAGACGAGGTCGTAGAACTCGGGGAGCTTCAACTCGTACAGGCCGCACGGGTTCAAGGTGAACGCCTGTTCCTGGGTGCGGTAGAAGTACCGTTCGCAGTAGTTCTCCAACGCCCGAGATGCCGCGAAGCACGCCGCGTGGTATTCGGCGTCGTCGGTGGTGCGGGAGTCCTTGAAGCTGGACTTCAACGCCTCCACGGTGCAGTACAGGCGACCGAGGGAGGTCTCCAGCACCTCCCAGGTGCCGGTGATGACGTCCGACGCGGAGACGGTGCCGATCCACTTGTAGGTCCAGGTGCCGGCGATGGTGCAGGGGATGTCTTTGGTGTAGACACCGTCACTGGTTTTCTGGATGTCGGCCGGGTACTCGTAGGTGGTGGAGGTTTGGGTGGGGTCGGTGACGACGAGGCTCACCGTGGACGGGTCTGTGGGGGTGCCGCCGACACTGAACGTGTTGGTGAGGGTGGCGAGTTCGGAGGCGCCTTCGAAGAACACCGCTGCCACGACGCCTCCCTAGTGTCCGGTGACTGTCGCGACCGACGTGGCCGCGACCGTTGCCTGTGTGCTGGATGTTGCGAACGCGGTGACTGACGCGAACGATGTGGCGCTCACCGTCGCGCCCTGACCTGACGCTGTGCCGGTGAAACCGAACGCGGCGACCGCTGCGCCGGTGCCGGCCCTGACCCCGACCACGATCCCGGTGAACCCGAGCGTTGTGACCGCTGCGGCGACAACCCGCGGGCGACCGTTCGCGGTCCCGGCGAACCCGAACCCTGCGGCTCCGGTCCCTGGTGTGCGTGGGCGGCCTTGTGCGGTCGCTGTGAACCCGAACAGGCCCGACCCTGTGCCGGTGACGGGTGGGGTGCCTGCGAAGCCCTGAGCGGCGCCGGTGAAGCCGAGGAGTGCCGCCGCCACCCCGAAGACCTCCAGGGCCCCGCTGGCGGTCCCGGTGAAACCGAATGCTCCCGTGGCTGTCCCGACCGCACGGTCCACACCGGAGGCTGCGCCGACGAACCCGAGTGCTGCGGCGGCGATCCCGAGTGCCCGGTCCACTCCGGTAGCGGAACCCGTGAACCCGAACGTCCCCGCTGCCGTGCCGCGGGTGCGCGGGACCCCTGACCCGGTGGCGGTGAAACCGAACGCCCCGCCGGCCTGGCCCTGGACGGGTGGTGTCCCGACCGTCCCCGACGCTGTGGCGGTGAACCCGAACGCCGTGGCCGCTTGCCCCACGGCACGGTCCACTCCGGCCGCGGTTCCCGTGAACCCGAGTGCCGCGGCCGCTGCGCCGAGTGCACGATCCACCCCGGCCCCAGTGGCAGCGAACCCGAGCACCCCTGCGGCTGCGCCTACTGCACGGTCGACACCGTTCCCGGTGCCGGTGAACCCGAAGTCGCCGGTCGCTGCGCCCTCGACGGTTGTGCCGCCGGCGGAGGGCCGGATCGAGATCGCCGCCCACTGCCACAACGGACCCGAGTTCCCGGGCGAGTCCAGGTTGAACGTCACCTCGCCCGCGGGTGAGGTCGCGGTGGACTTCTGCAGGCTCATGAACGACAGGTCCGAGTCGCTGAACGCGTCGAACACGTCCGTCGACGACGGTGCGCCTTGAGCGTTCCAGTCGACCGCGCCACCCAGCACCCAGCACCCGTCGGCGCTGGTTGTGAGAACCGTGGGGTTCAGCGGGTCCGTGGAGCCCTGGCCGCTGTTCGTGGTGTCGACGATCTGGGCCGTGTCGTACCCGGTGAGCACGAACGCTTTGATGCCGCCGACATCGGACCCGATCGTCGTGGTGCAACTGATCGTCCGCGGAGTCCCGCCGGCGGCACCGACCTCACTGGTCCAGATCTGCACCACGCCCCGGTTCGTGGCGCCGGCCTTGATCTGTGACGTGAATGTGAGACCGGTCGAGGTCGGGGTGAGGGTCGGGGTTCCGCCGAACCAGTCACCCAAGGCGACCAGCACGATCAGCGAATCAACGGGTGGGGTGAAGCTCGCGGTCACCCACGGGTCGTTGGATGCGGCTGCAAGGGCCGGGGTCGAGGCGTCGACCGCTAAAGCCATGCCGCCACCCCCAGTGGTGCCTGATGCTTCCCCAGTGAAACCGAAGTCGCCGGTCGCGGTACCGGTGACAGTTGTGGAGGCCTCCCGGATCGCGAAGTGGACCGCGGCGCGGTCGTCGGATGTGCCTTGGGTGCAGCCGACCAGGCGTGAGCCTTGACCGGCGGTGGTTTCCCGGACCGCTGTCCACCCGTAGGCGCCGGCGTCGTTGGAGTGCAGCAGCGTCGAGTTAGCGCCGGCGGGTGCGGGGGTGGAGCCGCCGTAGTACACCCCTGCGTACCGCACCGAGTTCGACCCGGGGGACCCGTCGTCGACGGACTGTTGACTGATGGCGCCGTTGTTCTGCAGCAGCACGACACCGGTCGCTTCGGTGTTCTTCGCGGCGGTGACGGTGGCGCACACCGCCCACATCGTGGTCGTGTTGCTGGTGCGGTTCACCTGAACGGTCGGGTTGTTCGTGGTGGGGACACTCGACCCGAGGTAGAACGCCGCCACCGACCCGGGCTCGGTAGCTGTGTCTGTCGCGCGCCCACCCGACACTGCCGGGACCGTCACCCCGTCGTAGGTGACCGAGGAGACAGCGTCTGTTGCCGAGACACCCTGGAACACCAGCACCAGGACACCTTGCGGGTCCGTGGAGGTGGTGTGGGTCCAACTGAACGATGACTGGTTTACCGAGTTGGAGCCGCTGGCGTGCGACGCAGAAGAAACCACATGCGCAACAGCCATGCCGGGAACCCCATCGAACTAATCCCCAGAACGGACAGATGCTGTGAAGTTATGCAGCGACAGTCAGCGACAGGTCCAGATCCCCGATCGGGATCGTGAACTCATCCCCCACCGTCACAGCGTTCGCGGTCATCGTCCCCGAGCACAGGAACGTCCCGGAGGTGGGCGCGGACCACGCGGCCCAGTGGGTGTAGTCCTCGGATGTGTCGACCTCACTGGTGGACCAGGTAACCGCCGACGTGTTCGACACCGCGCCACCCGAGGCGGTCCCGAACGTGACCTGCTTGCGGGTCGCGTTACCCGCCACGTTCGCGGCGCCGCCAGTCGCACCGGGGTCGCCGGTGCGCAGCTCGATCCAGAACTGTGTCACCGGCAGTGTGGACAGCGATCCGTTCGTGCACAGCGCATCGAGGATGTCGTTGGCGATCGCCGCCGAGAGCCCTAGAGCCATGTCAATTCAACCTTTCACTTCACCGCTACGGCGCGGGTGTCGGCGGGAGAGACCCGGTAATCGACTGTGATGTTCTTGAACCCGGCCGCGATCAGAGCGCTCCGCAGCTGCTCCGGGTCGACGTTGCCGTAGTACTCACTCGGCTGCAGTGGTCCACCGTCGACCGCCGAATGCTCCGGGCGACCAGGGCCGGCCATGGTGAGGATGACCCTCCCGCCGGTCTTGCATGCCTTGTGGGCAGTGAGGACGATGTCCGGCCACACCGGGGTGTGCTCGAACGTCTCCGTCGACACCACCACGTCGTACTCCATGTCCGGCACCCACGTGGACGCGTCCGCGACCACGTCGACGCCATCGCCGGGGCGGATGTCGACAGCGGTGTACTTGGTGGCGTTCGGGAACAGGTCCCGGACAGTGCCGTTGACGTTCCTTCCACCCAGGTCGAGAACGGTCACTTCGTCGCGTGTCGCGTGTTCGGCAACCCACGCGAAAGCCTGATCATGCATGGTCCTGGAGCCTCTTCTCGAACGTTTCTCGGTCTTCAGCCGCGAACGACCGCCCCAGTCGGTAAATGTCGTCGTCTTCGGTGTCACCCCACAGCGGATGGTGGTGCTCGACGACGGAGCCGAGCGCCATCGCCCACACGTTCCGCTGCTTCGACGCCACCACCAGTTCGTCGTCCACATACCAGTGCCGGTAGCCCTCGTGGCAAACATTCTTCGGGCCGTCCCACGAAGCCCCGACCTCGTCGACGTAGCTGCGTCGGATCAGCATGTGGGTCGCGTGCTCCCCCGAGGTGACACGCGGGTTCCCCAGGTCGTTCGTGCCGATCACATGGAACTCGTCACCGGCGACCACTTGGGCGTGGTCGAGCCACCCAGGGTGGAACGTGACGTCGTCACCGGTGATGAACACCCACGGTTCGTCGGTGTTGGCGTAGCCGTGGTTCATGCGGGAAGCGAACGAGATCCCTGACCCGCGGATCACGGTCGCTCCAGCTGCTTCCCAGGCCGCCGCGGCCTCGTCCTCGTCGTCCATCGCGATTGCGTAGACAGTGGCGAGCCCCGTCGAGGCCCTGAGTGTGGCCATGAACCGTTCCGCGTTGCTGTGCCGCATCGCCGGAACCAGGACTGCTGCCGGCTCCGTAGCGGGTGGTGCGTCGACGTTGCGCCAGAAGTCCCGCTCCGAGATCCACGACGGCTTGAAATGTGTCGTGCGGACCCCCGTGTGCACGTAGACGGGGATGTCGAGCGCCCCGGCCCGCATGCAGAACGACAGGTCCTCCCCGATCCGGCGCCCGTTGCTGGGGTTCTTCGCCCGCTCGTAGCAGGTGCCGAACTTGTCGACCATCTTCTCGAGCACCGACCGGTGGATCAGGATGCACGCCGACCCCGTGCCTGCGCAGCGGACGAGCGCGCTGACCGGGTAGGTGGGGCGGGGCAGGAATCCCTGTTCACCGTTCTCGAGTTCGACCCAGTCGTAGATGGTGGGGATCATCGACGTGGCCCAGCCGCCCATGCCGTCCGGGTCGTTCATTCTCTGCGCGAAACACAACCCGCCGACGATCGGCCGCCGGACCGGGTCCGCGACCTCCATGAGGCGGTCGACCGTGTCGGGGGCGAACCCCATGTCGGTGTCGATCCACAGCAACCAGTCCGCGTCCTTCTCGGCAAGGAACTGCGCCGCCGCCTGTTCACGCGCACCGGCGATCCCGTCCGCGCCGTAGCAGCGGGTCGCCAGCCATCCCCCGCGAGCGACCCGGGCGTCGTGCTCCAGGTCCCAGGAGATGAGGTTCAGCAGGCTCTGATGCCAGGATTCCGTGATCTCGTTCGGGTGAACGTAGGCGACGGTGACGGCGTCACCCACGCGACCGGGTCCGCTTCTCACCCGGGGCGGCGGTGGCCTGCTCCACACCCTTCGGCGGGGTGGAGAACGACAACCCGAACGCCGGGTCGTCGGTGAACAGTTCCCTGTGGGCCTTGACGATCGGGTCGTCGGCCGGCCAGTGCGACCCGGCGACCACGGTGATGTGGCCCACGATGAACGTTTCGCGGGCGAACATGATCTGCATGTTGCTTCCTTTCTCCAGGGGGTTGGGTCCCCGGCCCTGGAGAACCGGGGACCCAGATCCCTCGGGGATCAAGCCGAGGGGTGATCAGTCGGATCAGGTCTGGTTCAGCAGACGGAACCCGAGGTCGTTCACCGAGTTGCCGCCGATCCGCGCGTACGCGAACCACCCGCGCTGGCCCGAAGGCCGGTTCGAGGTGGTGTGGAACATGTGCGGCACGAGCTCGACCGACATGCCCGAGCGGCGGGCGATGACGTAGTTGTTGAAGTCACCCACGACCGCGACGTTCGTGTGAACACCGTTGGTCGTCAGGTCGGTCATGTACGGGGTCTCGTACACGCCCTTGTTGAAGAAGATCCCGGCCCACTCCGCGGTCAGGTTCTCCGTGAACGCGTGGAACACGTTCGCGGTGCCGAGCTGCCGGATCTTGTTGTTGATCTCGACCGCCATCAGCCACGACGCGCGGCGCCGGTACTTCTGCGGCAGCTTCGCCCACACGTTGTACACGTCGGCCGCGGCCAGCGTGCCGGCGGTGGCGAGAGTGACCTCGACGTTCGTGTTCGCGTCCAGGGCGGTGATCAGGCCACGCGGCTCACCGGTACCGGAGCCGCGGGTGAACTTGTCGAGCAGCAGCTCGTCGTAGCCGGCGCCCAGCAGGCGAGCCATCTCGTCGGCGAAGCCCGGGTAGTCCTGCCCGACCTCGAGGCTGTACGGGATGAAACCGCGAGCCGTGAACACGTCCACGGTCGGCTGCGCCAGGGTCGGGGAGTCGTCGGAGACCTCTGCGGCCTCAGCGTCGAACGACCACGACACACCGGCCGACGAGACACCGTTCCACTTGTTGGTGTTCACGTCGACCTGCCGCGCCAGCGTCAGGAACGGGTTGTCCGTCTCCTGCGCGGTCAGGATGATGCTCGGGTCGATGAACACCGGCACGCCGTACCCGCCGGCGGAGTTCGTGCCCTCGGACATCGCCCGGTACTCCTCGAAGGCCTGAACAGCCTTCCCCTCCTCGGGGGTGAGGATCGGTTGCGCCCGGGTCATCAGCTTCACGAACGCGCTGCGGTAGTCGTCGTTCTCGGTGACGAGGATCCGGCGAGCCACGTCGGAGTCGCGGCGCAGCTGCTTCTCGACCGTGGTCTTCTGCCCATCGGACAGGTGCATCGTCGCGTCCCGCGAGTCCAGCACCCGCAGCGCCCGGTCACGGGCCTCCGGGACAGTGAGGCGCCGCACGTCACCGGACGGGTCGTCCAGACCGTAGCGGATGTTGGACAGGGCCTGCTTCACGGCCTGCGGCTTCTGCCGGAAGATCTCCGAGATGCGGGCGTGCTTGTCGAGCTTCGCGACGATCTCCTTGCGGATCTCGATCCCGGTCTCGAGCGCGGCCTCCTCGTCGTCGGACAGGTCCCGCAGTTCACCCTCGTCGGTCTGGTGCAGCGAACGCAGATGCGCATCCAGTACCTCGAGGGTGTTGCGGAGCTCGTCCGGGGTGAGGCCCTTCAGGTCGTCGAGGCTGCCCGGAACGAGTCCGCGCTCCTCCTGGTTGTCAGTCATTCGATGACTCCGTAGGTCTTGAGCACCACATCGAGATGGGCTCGCTTTCGGGTGATGGAAGGTGACGCCGTTTCGTTGGCGTCGGAGTCACCGCCACCCACAGCCCCTGCGGGTCGCCCGGTGAGATCTGGTAGCCGCCTCAACTCGGCGGCGAGTTCCCGGATGAGTTCCTTGCGGTCGTCTCCGGTGAGTTGAGCCAGCGCCGACCTGACCCCGACGCTGGTTGCTTGGTAGGCGGGGAACACGACCGGACCCAGCTCGTGGAGCGGGTCGATCTCGGTGATGTTCCGCTTCAGGCCTTCGACGCCCGCCCACAGCATGTCGTCGACCTGCTCAGGCTTCAGCTTGTTGCCGCTGGCGTCTCGCCACTCTTCCTTCGACACCTCGAAGCGGAACGACATGCCGTCAACCGATCCGCCTTCGATAGCCTGCCGGATCGGCTCGACCTTCGAGTTGTCGTACAGCCGGCCGCGCACGAACAGGCCAGTGTCGTCCTCGCTCAGTTCCTGGATCGATCCGATCGGGATCGTGCCCGTGGCGGGGTCTCGTCCGTGGTCGAACTGCATCACGGGAGTCTTGTTCCGCAGCGTCTTCTTGAACGCGCCGCGGACGATCGTCTCCTCGTAACTGCCGAGCCAGTCGCGGATCATGGTCGGGGTGTCGAAGACTGCGGCGTAACCGGTGAGGGTCCGTCCGTCTCCGACCGGTTCGGTGGCGCGGAACTCGACCGCGCGCAGGCAAATCGCGCTCATGCGCCTTCATCTCCTTGAGGTGCGGGTGACGAATCGGCCGACCCTGGTTTCTGCAACTGGACGCTGTACAGCCCGGAGTGCTTCAGCAGCGCCCAGTCGCTGGTTCGCATCGCCGGCGGGATCGACTCCGCCTCGTACCCGGCGTCCAGCAGGGTGCGGATCGTCCTGGACTGCAGCCCCTGGATCTCCGCCGCGTCCTTCCCGTCCTCGCGCAGCAACGGGATGTCGGTGGTGTCGAACCACAACTCCGAGTCCGACGGGACGTTCACGATCGGCGCCAGGCACGCCGCGAGATCCTGCAGCATCGGATACACCCACAGGTCACCGAACGTTCGGCGCGCGGCCCCGAAGTTCCCGGCGTTCAGGCTCGACCCCTGCAGGCCCTCGCTGATCCCGAGAATCGCGGCCGGCACACGGGACAGGACACTGATCCGTGTCTCCCCGGATCCCTGGACGGCGTGGAAGTCGATGTCTTTCAGGTTCGCGCCGATCGGTGTAGCGTCCGCGCCCGCCGTCAGGTACAGGGTTTTGAACGCGTTCGCCGCACCCGCGTGCTTCGCTTCGATCGCCTCCACCAGTTCGTCGAACTGGGCCCTCGTCTGCGCCGGGATTCCCTTCACGACCAGGTTCGGGGTGGCGGCGTTCTTGAAATACTTCAGCTTGTGTTCGGTCGCTGACCGGTCCGCCTGCATGTCCCGGATCGCCGGCGTCAGCCACGACATCCCCAACCCGGGGTTCAACGGGTCCGGGATCGGTGTCCAATGCGCCACGTCGTCGACATCGAGCTGTTGCAGCACACCCTGGCCGCCCGCCAATCCACCGGAGCGGTACACGTAGCCGAGCACTTCCGCGTCGAGCGCCCACTCCGGGTCGTCCGGTTCGCTCTCCGACCCGTAGACGATCCCGGTCCAGTCCGGGCGCGGCAGCTTCAACTGCAAACCGCCACGCATCCGTTTGCGGTACACGAACGCGTTCCCCGCCAGGCCCGCGTTCCACTCCATCCGCGACAGCAACTCGCCCGTGGTCGCGTTGCGCCACGGCTGCTCCAGGATCCCCAAGGCAGTGGTCCCGAAAATCTTCCGCGGCGTCGTCGACACGCGACGGTTCCGGAACACGAACCGGGCCTGCGACAGCACGAACGCCCGCAGCATCTGCGCCGCGAACGCCGGCGGCGCCTGCATCAACTGCGCCATGTACGCCGGGAGCGTGTTCTGGACAGCCTGCAGCCGCTGCCCGTCATAGGTCGTCTTCAAACCACCCAGGTACTGGTGGCCGTTGAACGAGAACGCCGCGAGATCGTTGATCCAGTCGTCGACGCTGTACCGTTTCTCCGGTACACGCTCCTGGCGGATCCTATCGAGCAGCCCCACGGCTACCCCTCGCGTCCGTCCAGCCGACCTTCACCGCGGTCCCGATCCACGCCGCCACGAACCAGGCACCGGTGAACGCTTGCGCCACCAGCCACCCCAACCCGTACAGCAAACCAGCGACCACCGTCAGGACCGTCCACCAGAACCTGACCTGCCTGGCCTCCTCGGTGATGCGGCCCACGGGGACCTTCTCGAGCACGTGGGCCATCGCTTCTCCTATCGCCAAGCCCCGAAGAACGGTTGCGGCTGTTCGACTGCCTGACTGGCACGGTCCAGCGCCATCACAGACGCCACCGCGAGGTCGATCTTGCGAGGTGAGTTCTTCGAGTCCTTCGCCAACCTGGACCCACGCTGATCCACCCGCAGCACACAGTTGGCGAGATGCCTCGCCAGCCGCGGGTCACCCGAGTGAGAGATCGTCTTGTTCAGCACCGCCTCGTAGAACCGTTGCGTGGCCGGCACCATCCGCTGCGGCGACTGCGGGAACTCCACCACCGGCAGGCCCTCATCCTCGAGCACCTGATAAGTGCGAGCCCACCGGAACGGGTCACACACAATCTCCCGGACCTGCCACCTGCGGCACGCCGCCCGGATCGCGTCCTCGACCCCGACGATCGGGACCCGCCAGTCATCGCCCGCAGTCGCCGGACGCTCCCAGCACTCCACGACATCGACGTGTGGTCTCTCCCCTGCTGAAACCACCACGAGAGCTGTCGAGTCGTTCGAGAACGACCCATCGAACCCGAGCACGACCTCGGCGCCGGAAGGGATCGGCGCGTCTTCCTCGCACGCCTCCCACGCACCGGCCGGCAGCCATGCCTCCGCCGTCGCCACCCACTGATTACAGCGTTTCGTGCGGAACTCCGCCTCCGGGGTCCGCAGCACCGCGGAACTGAAATCCTCCGCAGCCACCAAGTCGTCGAATCCCGGGTTCGCCTCGAGCCACGTCGCGTCCAGGCGGTGGTCCGCGGACGGGTCGCCCGGTTCCCACCACGCCATGAAGAACGCCGGATCGTCGACCTCGCCGGACGCGACCCGCTTCCCGTACTGATACATGCCGTAGCACAGCGAATCCTGGCCGCTCGAGTCCGACCGAACCCCCGCCGTGGTGATCCCGACCATCAACGGTTCACGCCGGGCACCCATCGCGAGCGCCATCACGTCCCACAGTTCACGGTTCGGCTGGGCGTGCACCTCGTCGAACAACACCAGGTGCGGGTTCAGGCCCTCCTTGGTGAACGCCTCCGCCGACAGCACCCGGTAGATCGACCCCGTGGCGACGTACTCGATCACATCCCGGTACAGCTTCAGCAACCCCGACAACTCCGGGTCCAGCTCCACCATGCGGCGTGCCGTGCCGAACACGATCCGGGCCTGTTCCTTGTCCGCGGCACACGAATACACCTCGCCGCCCTGCGGGCCGAGCACCAAGCCACCCAAACCCAGCACGGCACCATCGGCGGACTTGCCGTTCTTCCGGGCCAACCCGACCAAGGCCTGACGGTGCCGAAGCATCCCGTCCGGGCGCCTCGCCAGAATGTGCCTGTGCAGTTGCCGCTGCCAAGGCCGGAACTTCAGCAACTCCCCAGCCGGAGCAGCGACCGAATCCTTCGTGACCCGGCACACGCTCTCACCGAAATCCGTGAACAGATCCCCGTCCCCACGGACCAGATCCGCATCCGGAACCGGAGTCAGCCAGCGCGGCGGCCAAGCATCAACGCCGGTGCCGGCGCGCGATGAGCTCCTCGAGCGCTGAGGCACGTTTGACCTCCGCAACTCCGAGCCGTGAACGAGCCGTCGGGTCGAACCCGAGCACCGACAACGCGTCAGTCATCGCCTTCGACAACTGGACAACCATCCGGCCATCGGCCGGATCCGTCGTCGCCCGGTACCGGCGACGCGCAGCCGCCAAGTCATCCGCGACCCGGCAAGCCTGCTCCACCGCCTCCATGTCCGAATCAGGCGACAACCACGTGATCGCAGCACCCCACGCCCGCTCCCACAACCGCCGGCCATCCAGCAACAGATCAACCGGAGGTTCCGGGACACCATCAGCCATCGGCAACGCCGTCACCGACGCAACCTCAGGCAACGGGCGCCCGTCCGCCTTCTTCGTCCCGTTCGCCCTACCCACCAT
>Ga0105039_100018_pt1 | contig 13352 bp, 25 predicted proteins | sample LS_119metaG_FD_91485 | JGI IMG/M metagenome (GOLD analysis project Ga0105039, IMG submission 91485) | Switchgrass associated microbial communities from Austin, Texas, USA - LS_119 metaG | ecosystem: Host-associated > Plants > Phyllosphere > Phylloplane/Leaf > Endophytes | place: USA: Austin...
ATAGTTGTTCATGCCGCAAGTATAGCAAAAGGGTCGGTGAGTGTGCAACCCACCGACCCTGTTACTTATTCCCTAGTGCTTTCGAACTTGGAAATCCGAAAACACAATCGCGTCGTAAGGAAACTTGAATTCATCGGCAAATACAGCTTTAGCGCCTTTGACTGCTGACTGACCGTCGTCTGCGTGAATAGTGATTGTCCAGCTACACATAAATCCATTGTAGCTGGCAATGAAGCTCACGTCGTATGTGTACTGCGCCATTGCTGCCAATGCCCTCACTCGTGATGCTGCGATATCATTTAGTTCTGCCATAGAAGACACAATAGCAGACGGGCCGCTAGGTGTCTACCCAGCGGCCCGTCTTGGTTTCCCTGCCCCGAGGCTAAGCAGGGAAGTATTCGGTTATGCCTTTTCTTGCGGCACCCTTCAACTCAAGCGTCCTAACCCTAACGCATTCATCCGGGTTATTGTCCATGAATTCGCGCACTTCATTTACCGTCTTACCAGCCGGAGTGAAGGTGCGAGCATCGCTTTCTTCTTGTTCAACAGCAACGTACTGTTCTTCGAAGAATGTTCCTCTGACTATGAAAGTGCCAAGGTTATTGTAAACGAGGTAGTCACCAGCTTTAGCGTACTCCCGCCCCTTACTGGTATACACATCTCCGTTCTTACTAAGCTTCTCAGCTCTCACAAACTCCCTGAGCTTGTAATTCCTAACTCTGCTCATCACTTCACCTCCATTACCTTGAGAACGGAACCGCCAAGGACAATCTTATCACCAACGCGAGCGTTGAATGTCCTGGGCTCGGGCTTAGTGCTTACCGGCCCAGGACCGTTCTTCAGAAGATCTGCGATATCATTTCTGACAGCGTTCATGTCCATTATTCGACCGGTGGCATAACCGGGGTCCCACTTGCCCGGTTGCCATTCACCGTGACCAATGACTGACTTAGCTGTCCATTCATGGTACTCACAGATAGCGGCACACCAGCGGATCATGGTGTGATACTGCGTCTTGCCCATTCCATGGGAGCCGGAATACTCAACTTCCATCCCATAGAAACGTGCGTTTCCATCCGTGTTTGCCTCATTGGGCATAAACACACCGACGTAGTCTTCTGCAATAACACGCTTCAGGACGTCATCATCGCCCTTTCCAGCATGGTTACAGTATCCCCAGCCTACGTTCCATACAAGGCCGTTAGGGTCGTTGCCAGCCTGGCAGAGAGGCCCCGGGAGGTCACTTCTCCCCTCCCACAGAAGCTGGATATTACTCTTATCGCTACCCGTGTGGTGGAGGACAATTCCTTTGACGTCTGTAAATGTCTTTCCTGTGTCCGCAGTGCGGTTGTGTGTTGACCATCCGCTCTTGTAATTCCTGTATGCGACACCCCATCTCTTCAGTTGAGACAAATACTTTTCTGCTGACATAGGCTTAGACATTTTGAGGCTCCACTATCTCCGGCGTATTTCCGCATCCTGCACAGATGACTCTGAGTCTTGGTTCCACCGTATGTACCTGTACGGGAACATTGGTGTAAGTAATGCCGTATGCTGTGCATCCTTCAGTCCTACACGTTGCGGAAACGTAAATGATAACAGGCTCGTCGTCCATCATATCCCCATTACTTGCCAGTTGACAGTTCTGTTAGTGGTACTGCCTATCGAGTATATCCAAACCATCAACCCGCTAGATGTCACGTTGGATACCGATACTTCTCTCACAACGCCCAATGCTGAAGTGTTAGCCGTCGCATACCCATAGAAAGAAGTACCTGAAACACTAAGTCCCGTTACCGTAGCTGATGTAGGCGTGTCAGCCACAGGCGTAATCACAACACTTCCAAATGCCTGACTGCTGATACTGGTCCTACCGGTAATGACAATGTCATTGGTACTGCCAGCATTGATCAGAATACGTCCGTCACTATTCTGCAATCGCAAGCTAGGACTTCCGTCCCCGCTTACCATATCCAGGTCTCCCCAGAATTGCAGTAGTGTCCTCTGACTACTGACCGAATTAGTAGCGTCGAACATCAAGTAATCGGCGCCAGCGCCAAAGTTCGGTCCTTTGAACCAAATACTCTCCGCACCGATAGCTGTGAACCCAAGCTCTGCGTTATCCAGTTCGTTGGGGTCAGAAGTGTTGAATTCAATCAGCGGATGTGGGGAGTTCACAAAGTCAATGCTGTCGTCTCCATTGACTATGTGTACTTCACCTCTCACTACCAGGTTATTGAATTCTGCCGTACCATCTTGGGCAATTCGCCAACCCGAAACACCAGCCTCGTAATCACGTGACTTGATAGCTGATCTAATCAGTTCTTCTTCACCAATGATGGGATTGCCGAATTCCATTTACATTCTTCCGCTCACTAGTGTGCCTTCAATACGAGCCGTGCACAATGCGCCCGCAGTTGCGCCAGTCCAGACAAACACGAGCTTGTCCTGTGACGGAACAACAATGTTCGCCCCTCCACCAGCCGTGTCACTGTTTCCGGAATACGTGCTCAATACCTGAGCGCTGTCACTTTCCACACCCCGGTAAACTCGCAACTGACTTTCCAGTGTACTATTCGTACTCGTACTGATGAGCGTAACTTCCCAGCTTTCCCCGTACTTAGCAGGACCCTTAACAACACTGGCTCTACCGCTAGAATCAGCCGTAGCCTGCACGTATTCCAACAGCGGCAAATTCACAGCTCTACCGCGAATTCAAACAGAATGGATATTTCAGCAGTGGCGCCACTTTCACACACTGCCCAAACATCCTCAGTTGAACAGAAAGGATAAAGCTCAGCACCTGCCGGAATCAAATAACCAGTGTAGCTCTGCAATCCAGCATCATTGCCGATATAAATAGCGTTCGTCTCGTCATGGTTCCGAATTCGCAGTGTCTTGCGTGTCTCATGGCGTCCGGCGATCTGCTGAGCACGCTCATTCACATTGAACCGGATAACCCTCCAGTCCAGCCGTTCCCGGGCAGTCTCTCTGACAACCTTTACCAATACCGGTTCGGGCTCAGGCTCAGGAGACATGTATTCGGTAGGCTCTTGCTCCTCATATTGGAATTCCCGAGTGTCGTAATGCGCGTCCTCGGGAACCTCCACGCCATGAAGTTCAATCCCACGATAAGGAAAATTCACGCCCTTGTAATGCTCGGGTACAGGTTGAACCCTCTCAGGTTCCCTGTCTCGTGAATCAGCCTGCCCCGGTAGTTGTCTGTAAACCATGTCACTTACTCCTCATTGCGGACTGGTAGCACCATGCCAATACCACAGTCATAATCACAGCGACAAATGCAGGTATTGGACTGCCACTCAAACTAGACACAATAAGTCCAGTGCCTATGGCTACAGCAGCGGCAGCAACTTGCCCCAACCATACGTCTTTCTTCATTCCTTCATCATCTGGCTCAGCTCTGCGAATATCGCTGAACTTTGGAAGGAATCCCATAAAGGCACTTGTCGCCGTGCCCAGTGTGATACTGGCAGGGCCCAGTGCTTCAGGATTGGGCATTACTGTTCGCCTTTCCCTTTACACTTTGAATGGCTTTCCCGCCGTACTTCTGCATTACCGTACCCATTAGGGTTCCTCGCATTGCGAGCATGATGAGTGCTACTCCTCCCAACACGAGTCCTACCCGGTACCAATTAGATGTCTTGGTCAACCAGCTAAATACGTCCAATATCTTTCCAGGAAACGAAAAGATATCACCGAACCCAGCTTGGTCATATCCAGCGGTATCAACACTTGTCGTCCCGTCCAGATAAGGGTTAGGGTCAACATCCGTTCCGTTAACCCGTACCTCGAAATGCAAGTGCGGCCCGGTACTCATTCCGGTACTGCCAACGTATCCAATAACAGTTCCTGCTGATACCGTCTGGCCTTCCCGTACACTGGGAGTCCGTACCATGTGATGGTAAGACGTCAGCAAATTCGAGTTAGCTTCTATCTCAACAGTGTTTCCGTATGAGTCTTTCCATCCCGAGAATACAACGCGGCCGTCATGTGCCGCACGTATTGGCGAACCTGCTATGCACGCAATATCCAATCCAGTGTGATATCCCTTTGCATAGCGAGGGTTCTTGACTCCGTACTGCTGACTAATGGTGTGACATACAGCGGGCCAGCGCATCATGACAGCCACATTGTTCACCCCCTACGTGGGCACATTGTGCTGATCCTCGGGATCAGGCAGCAAATGGTCAGGTGTTTGCTCGGGTGGAACCTGTGGCTCCACACTTTCCCCGTCACTACCCAGCTTCTTAGGTTTCTTTCCTCCCAGACCCCACCTGATTACGTCCCTGGGATCGTATCCTTTAATTCCCGAGTACAGCAAAATTATGCCGCCACCAAGCAGCACAACCGACATTAGATTAATTTTCATTCCGTAAACCCCAACTTCTTAGAGATCGGAATGACATACTTCAACAGAGCACCAATCAGAACAAGCAGTGCGAACTGTTGCCCAATCTTCTCGTTACTCTGACTGATAGCTGACAGCATGACAGCCAGAACCAAACCGCCAACAACAATCTTGATTGACGGCCCTTTGTTCTTTTCCGCCCACTGGCCAGCGAATACCACTACACCAGTGAGCACAACAGAGGTAGTCGTATCCATGTCACACTGCCTTAGCAGCAGTGCTAGCAGCATTTGCACCCTTAGCCGCAGCAGCAGCTTTTATCCCCTTAGTCTGGGGAATAACGTTGGTTATCATCTCAAGTTTCTTCCCCAATCCAGAAGATTGCGAACCCATTTGGAACAGTGCAAACAACACCATTCCACTCCCGCCCAGTATCATACCCAGTCTCAGCCACGTGTTAGGGTCGGTAATGAACTCGAAGAAATCCATTATCTCTCCCGGCCACGAAAACACATCACCGAATCCGGGAATATCTAGCCCAGCTTGCGAAGCTTCCGCGCCAGTGCCCGCCGTATCAGCATTCCTCGCAGCGGTGCGGGCGCGAGACAAATAGCGAAGATACATACCTGACGAGTAAACCGACCAGGGCGTGAAGTTTCGGCCTTGACTAGAGATTGCATATGCTGCTCTCGCGTTAGTAGCGGGATTGAACAATTCATTGTTTGATTGCAACCCGAACTGTCTCCGCCTGGCTGGGCCCAAACTGCCAAGCATGTTGATTTGCCAGAGACCGTAAGAGTTGTCACCGGTAAGCGCGTTATCGTTGTGTGCTTCCGTGTTTCCGCCAGATTCACCAAGCGCGATTGCGACAGCCTTAATTAGCGCGTCACCACTGAAACCCGCATTTTTGGCGTATCCCGCTATCTGAGCATCGGTGATCTTTGGCATGGTATCAACCCAGCATTGAACGCACGTTAGGCGGGAGCATGGACTTAAGCATGGGAGAATTCAGCGCCTTAGCGAGCATGGACATGAACTCATGCATTTCCGCCACCTGACGCTGCATTGTCTCGAACTCTTCACGAGTGATAGTGGTCTCAATCTCATTCATGATTTTGCCTCGGCTTCTTGAGCTAGTTACCTTTGCCGCTTCTTGGGAATCCACCATATACCGCCACCCCTAAAGGCATCAGAAGTCCGCACTGGATCTTCCCGCCATTTCTGGTTAAACCGATAGATGTCAATCCAGGTGTTCTTCAGATTGTATTGCTTGTTAGTCTTCCGAGCAATAGACAATGGAGTGTCACCAGGGACCGTAATGTACCGGTAGTGATGCGGCGTACGTCCCGGCTTCTCCGGATCAGGTCTCGGAATAACGATAGGCTTTGGTGAGCCTGGCTTGTTGTTCGGGGGAGGCTTAGGCGGATTGGTTGGTCCCGGGACACTGGTAGGCGGTGAAACGGAAACCGGGTACGGCGGTGAGCCGAACTGGACAAGTGCCAGTGACCACAGCGACCATTCCTGAATAGACATCTTGTTACCGTCGATATCTACTCCGCCAGCCAACGCCTTAGTAATAGCGTTGTTAGACGTTGCTGCATTGTAGCCCTGAGCAGTCAGCCAATTAACAGCCGCTACTCCCCATTGTTCATTCGACTCGTACTCAACGCTGTCCGAGTCGTCAACATTGGGAGGTACATACGTCCAACCGGGACCCTCGCCTACACCCTCCGGACTTCCTGTATCCTCCACAATTTCCGGTTCGTCAGACCCTGATCCCTGCGAGTATTGCCAGTAGGCGATTGCCAGTCCTCCACCGACGACAACAACCCAGGCTCCCAATGGGAGAGGTCCGACCTGCTTTCCCATATCAAGGCTAGTAGCCATAACGCATCACAGCCTATACGCGCGGCTAGAAGACTCGGGAACGTCTACAGCTTGAACGCGACCCTGATAGTAGACACCAGTATCTTCTACCGGAGGAGCGTCGTACATGTCAGCGTCCCATGGTGCGGGGTCAAGGCGGTAGGTGTTCCGGTGAGCTCCCCAGGCTCTCATTCCGCCAACCTCGTAATCCCTCCGGTGATCGGCCATGGAGAAATGCGTACCATTGAACGTACGAGAACCGTTACCCTTACTGCCCTGATCAAATGGACGAGTAAAAGAATACGACGCCGGAGACATGTGTTCCGTCATACGTGTCTCACTGGGAGGATTCCAGCGAGGGTCAGGACCTATCTTGTACTGACCCTTTCTTTCCTCCCAGCCGTCGGCATCCTGTGTTTCCACAGAATGCCTACGCGCGTCATCCTCATCGATGGGTCCGTAATACTGCTCAGGTGGCTCATTGGCTTCCGGTCGGACAGTCCTTACCTGAAACTGCTGTAGACGCATAGGGTCTGGTGTGCTGTCTACAGAGATTCGAGGTGAAGGGCTCCATCCGAACGTGTCAGTATAAGGAGCATCTTCCCCTAGACCGGGTGCGGCATAAGCGCCGCTAGGACTCCCGTAATCCGGGGTGTTGGAGTATTGCCCTGCGTACTCCGAAACGCTTGCTCCATAAGGATTAGGGGCTGCCCCTCCGGCCATATCAGATTCTCCTTACCTGCCCAGTGCAGCGCGAATGGAACCCGAGAAAGCATCACCCATAGCCTTGATGACACGGGCGGAGTTTGGCCGGGACACAATCGTAGTGACGAGAGCAACGGTAACGATAGCTCCAACCACATTGAAAACCTTGTCACCCATCTTGCTTGTCCTCCCTTCCTTCCTTGTGAATCTCTAGGGGCTGAAAACTGTCATCACGGGAAAGGTCTACCAGCGCTTCGCGCAGAAGTCGCTTAAACGTCCCGTTCTTCAGGTTGGCGTTAAGCTCTTCTGCTTCGTTCTTGGCAACTTCTGAATTTGCTCTGGCGTCTTCTGCGCTCTTGTTTCCCAGGAGCTGAGAAATTCCCAGTCCTAGCAGACCAAGCACCGTGACGACATTAGTAGAGTTTGGATCTCCGTCAAGGTACATTGTTCCGAGAACAAGAGCGACCGCCAGCGCACCAAGAATGGATAGCCCAGCAACGGTCACTTTAGTCATTCCAAATCCTAAGCAGCGTTGTTCTTCGGTCGGTTCAGCATTCCCATAACCCAGGGAAGAACGAACCACACGAGAAGAGCACCGACAACAAGCGACTTGAGGTCAAGGCCGAAAGGCATTGTCATTTCTCCTTACTTCATTCCGATTGAAACGCCACCTGCGGACACGCCCCGGAATCCTCGGTTAACAACAATGAGGAAAGCCAGTGCACCAAAAACCAGTGCGGCAGCAGCGTAGGGTGTCTCCATGATGGAAGACTTCATTTCAGGGTTGTCATTCATGAGATGTCCTCTCGGCATCCTGTCTCACCTCAGATGAAAACGCTACCGGCGATAGCAACGTCATTAGTGAGAACCTTCAGCGTACCGGCCGAAGAAGCGTTGAACTGAAGTTCAAGCCGGGTGCTACCCAGCGTGGGAAGCCAAAGGTCGCGATTCTCATGACCCAGAGTACCGTCAAACTCGTGAGCGAAATCGTAAACCCTCACGCCATTGTCAAGACCTCTCGCAGCGTCAAGAGCTGGATCTTCGGTACCAACCGCGCCACCAAACCCAGACCTGTTATACATGGTCTCCTTCCAGGAATTGGGCTCGATAATGTCAAGCGGCCGCGTGTCGAGATAGAGGTAAACGGGGTCCGCATTGTTCCAGATGGTTTCACCATCGGAACGGGCGGGAGTCGAAGAATCCTCCATCACGAACAGAAGATTCCGAATGTAGTTGCCAACCCTAGTCAGCCGGATAGTGTTGTTTCCCGAGTTGACGGTGTACGACTGAGAGGACCAGAACTGGGTGGTGTTCATCGCAGGCGGAGTAATCTGGTTGGTCTGTCCCTGCGAAGAAATCTCCGGCTGATCCCAGGCTTCCAGACCAACACGCACACGAACCGTGGGAAGCGTAGTGGGAAGCGTTCCCGAAGCAATATCAGCAACCTTGGCAAGCGTCAGTCGCAGCTTGAAGGTAGCGGCAGCATTCTGGTTGGGAAGTGAACCGAGACCATCACGGCAGTTCAGCTCAACCGGAATGCGAAGCAGATACGAGAAGCCAGCGAAAGTGGAATCCGCATCGGCGAAAACCGGTGAAGCCTGAGGGTCGGAACCGACAACGTGACCGTACCCGCCCCACTTGTTCGCCAGGTACAGTTCATAGGCCGTGTCGAACTGCGCGATAACAGCACCGTTCGGCTCAGTCAGGTAGATGTTCTTGAGAGCAGCGAACACACCATCTTCGGTGAGCGTCGCGTTAGGCGTACCGCCGGTACCGCCGGAAGCCGTAACCAGAATCACGATGTTACGCACGTAGCCGTACGCGGGAATGTCCAGAACTCCAAGGTCCTGATCCGAGGTAGTGAGAACACGGGAAATGTCATTACCCGTAGGCTCACGGTGCAGGGCAGAAGCACGCACGAAAGGAACAGTCGGCATAGCCTTGTTCTTGTTCCCGCCATTGGTGCTCTGCGCGTTCCCACTAGGGGACTGGGTAGCGGCAGTAGGCATGTTGTCTAATCTCCTATTCTACAGTGCAACGGCCATGGCATCGCCAAATGACGAGCCTCTATCGGCAAGCTTGGCAGCCGCCATTCTCCAAAGGAACGTGAAAATAATCATCATCGCTCCAACGATAAGCACGTTCAGAGCTGACGGAGTGATCACTTTGTTCCTCTCCTTCCTAATCGGCAATCTTCGGTGAACGTGTTCTCATCATCATGCCGGTTCGCGTGTTGATGTAGAGAACCTGAAATCGTTCCAAATCAGACACCACACTCTTAATGAGGTTCGCCGATCGGAACGAGATTCCGGAAAGTCTCTTCAGATTTGTTTCGTCATTGTCACGCCAGAAGAACAAATGCGTACTCTGATCGTAGACTTCAAGCGGAACCCACGCCGGTCGCTGTGTTGCTACCAGCAACGAAATGCGCAATGCCCGAGCCTGCAAAAGATACGTCTTCACATCCATACTCAAGTTCAGAATGTTGTTCACGTACCAAAGCTCGTCTATTGCGACAGTCCACGCTCCCTCTCTGTAAATCCGGGCCAGAGCGTCATGGAATACCGTACGCTGTGTCTTGACAGAATCGAGTGACATAGCGTCCGGCCACAGTACCCGCCGAGGGAATTTCTCAGGATCAAGACTCTGCCATCTCTTGGTGGGGTAGTACCCAGTCTTGATGAGACCTTCCATTGATTCATCACGCGGTTTGGTAGCGAACACCACTACGTAAGGATGAATCGGCAGAAGGTGCGTGAGAAGAGTTGTCTTTCCCTGCCCAGTCGGACCGATCAATGCCACATGCTCACCTTGTTGCCACCTGAAGTGGTCACGCAGGAAGTCATCCCATGGCACCCGTGGCGAATTAGTGGACACCATCGCGTGTCGCACTGTTTCCGCGATTTGGCGGGAAGTCATCGATCCTAGATCCAGGGGAAGAGTCATTCTTCGCTCTCTCCCTCCGCAGTGGGGAAGCCGTTCGCCATCATTTCGGCAAACTCTCCCACCATCTTTTCCTGTCTCTCGCGAAGCGCCGGAATGTGATGCATAGCAACTGCCATCACAATAGGAGCATGTGCGATGATTACCTTGCCCCATGCTGACGTCGTGACAAGAGAAATAAGAACCCTGCGAACCTCAGGATTGTTCTTGGCAAGTTCGTCCAGCGCCGCTGCACACTCGGAAGCATTGTCCATAACAATCTTCGCGCAGTGCGGATCAAAAGGCATAATCATAATGCCAACGCCTGAGTACATCTGCTCAAGCGCTGGTTTCAAACCGCCACGCGGCATAGGTGGAACCGGTCGCGCCTTTCTGACGCGCGGCTCAGGAGTCTCTGTCTCAGTCTTCTTGCCGAAAACTCTCTCACGCCAACCGGGGCGCGTAGCCTTAGCATCGGGAGTAGAGAAGTCACCGAGCGGAGCTATCGGCTCGGCTTCCAGAGCAGAGAAATCAAATCCTGCATCTTCATTATTTGATAGAGATTCGAATGAATTTTCTTCTGTCATCCGAACCACCACTGGGCGAAGGACTTCCGGCCAGGCTTACGCGACTCACCCTCAGAGACGTTCTGAGAGCCTGAACCTCGTTCCTGCGTGCCAGTGTCCGGTGAACCGCTGGAAGCGCTTCTAGGAGTCTGTGTAGCCTCTCTGAGTGCGCTCACGATGCGCTCCGGCATACCCGCAATCGCTGTGGCAAGTTCATTGAGCCCGGGAGCCTGCCCGCCCCCGTGATGCGCCGCGCGTGAGTCGGGCTGCGTGGCAGGCAGGCTGCCCGGCGTCGCGTCATTATCCTTGCTAGGTGTGTTGTTGTTTTCCTGCTTGTTTTCTTTGCTGTCGGTTCCGGAATTGTCCGGGGCGGAGTTGTTACCCTCTGTGCTGTTCTCTGTCGGCATAATTGATCATGCTCCTGTGGGGTCCTCGGCACCCTGACCAGGGGTATCATAGAGGGACAGAGGGGATACTTACTCTCTGTCACTCATAGGTGTGACTGTATGGAGTTGCTTTCACTCCCCACGGTACCGCCTCCCAACCGGCCAAACGCGATAAGTTCGCACACAGGAAGGCACACAGCATGGCCTCTAGTAGCAAGAAGTCTGAGGTTTCTATTCCGGGCCAGGACTTCAGCAACGATGAGCTTGCTTCTCTCAAGAGCTTCGATGACGCTCTTGCGCTGCTGAAGGAGAAGCTTGGTGGCGAAAGCGCCATTGGCGTTGCTGATCAGGAGCTTGGCGACGGCTTCAAGCTGCTTGAAGACAAGGACAATCTAATCGGGGTTGGAATGATCCTTGTCAAGTGGGATTTCACTACGGGAGACTTTGGTGAGTTTGTTTCCATCAAGCTCATGACGGAGTCCGGTGAGAAGTACATTGTCAATGACGGTTCGACCCGCATTCGCGATCAGCTCATGGAATACTCCGCCAAGAAGAACACTCAGGCTGGTCTGTTCGTGAAGAACGGTTTCCGTCGCTCGGACTATGAGTACACAGACGAGAGCGGCAAGAAGACTCCCGCAAAGACCTACTACCTTGACACTTCCGCCTGATATCTCGCGGAATTCCTGAAATAAGGGCCCCGACTTCTCGCCGGAGTCGGGGCCCTTTCCATCACCGAGGCACTTACGGTGAGGGGTTCCGTAGCAAATGGCAGGCATTAACGAATGGTCCAGTGATATCGAACTCAGATTGTTCGAAAACATTGCGGACCAGAATCCTAGACTGTACGCGGACACGTTTATTCAGAATCTCTATGACGCTGCATTGTTCAATTACGACATTGAAACGTCAGAGCGGAAGATTATTCTAGAAGCTATGAGAGACCGTATGTGGGACGAATACGGTGTGGATTTTGATAACGTGTTCGACTGGGAAGCTTTCCGGGAGGCTTACGACCGTGCCTAAGTACAACATCGCGGGTTACAAGGGCAGTTTCACTGTCGAGTTGTCTGACGTGACGGTGGAGAATTTGCCCAAGGTGACGACTCGCGATGAACGTGACACGCCACTGGAGAAGCGGCGTATCATTGCTTGGGACGGTGAGGGCATGAAACTTGACGGACCGGACATGCCACAGAATTACGTGATGTTTGGGTGTTCGGCCGAACGTGACATGGTCCTTGTCGGTCGTGATTTGAAAACCATGGAACTACTGGAATACATTATCGCGGTTGGTGAGCGTTACCCCAACGCGGTTCACGTGGGATATGGTTTCAGGTACGACGCAAACATGATTATCAAGGGGCTACCGGACAAGTACCTGCGCACATTGAAACTGAATAATGGTGAGGTGACGTTCAGACTCGGTAACATCCGATGGAGAATTCACATTCTCCCGGGCAAGAGTTTTCGGGTAACAAAGAGATGGAGTAGGGACAAAGTCAATAAGGGCAAGCGAAGCGGCGATGGTTATGTCTCGGTGAAAATCGATGATATGGCATCGTTCTTCGCTTGCCCTTTCATTGACGCATGCGAAAGTATTTTGGGTGATGTGCTGACGGATGATGACCGGGAAGTTATTTCACACGGTAAGGCTGCACGTAAGGATAATCTGTGGAACGACTTGCCAGATGTGAAACGGTACTGGCGCGCAGAGATTCTGTTGATGGAAAAGATGGCGGTTAAGTTTCGAGATGTCATGTTCGAAGCGGGGATCAGACTGAGAGACTGGTACGGTCCCGGGGCTATCGCGTCCTATCTGATTTCCAAGCGCAGGTTGCGTGACCATTTGCAGAACGAGCCTGTAGTGAGGGAAGTTCATGAAGCCAGCAAAATTGCGTATGCTGGCGGAAGATTTGAAATGTACCGGGTAGGGAGAATTGAAGGACCTGTTTACGGGTTGGATATCAATTCTGCCTATCCGGCTGCATTGTCCATGGCGCCATCATTGGGACTGGATCACGGCGAATGGGTTAACGTGGTGAGTCCTGATGTTATCGAAGAATTTGGTGTGTACCGTATCACGTACAATCACGGTGGACGGGCACGGCCTATCGAGTACGCGGCAATGCCGCTGTTCCACAGAGACGTCAAGGGAAGCATTTCGTTTCCGCAGTACGTCAATGGGTGGTACTGGTCACCGGAAGCTGTGAACGCTGCTGAGATTGGCAAACGGGTGCCGGGATCGGTGACCATTCATGAGGGGTGGGTATGGAGACATGACGACACCCGTCCGTTTGAGTTCTTGCGGGATATGTTTGAGGAGAGACTGAGACTCGGGAAGAAGAATGTTCTTTCCATGCCCTACAAGCTTGGACCTAATTCTATGTATGGAAAACTCGCACAGAGAGTGGGATGGGATGAGAAACACAGACTGCCTCCCAAATCACATTGCCTGCCACTGGCAGGATGGATTACGTCCTACTGTCGGGCCAACTTGTTCAAAGTCATGGTACAGATTCCGCCCAGTAAACTGAT
>Ga0105039_100019_pt1 | contig 13157 bp, 9 predicted proteins | sample LS_119metaG_FD_91485 | JGI IMG/M metagenome (GOLD analysis project Ga0105039, IMG submission 91485) | Switchgrass associated microbial communities from Austin, Texas, USA - LS_119 metaG | ecosystem: Host-associated > Plants > Phyllosphere > Phylloplane/Leaf > Endophytes | place: USA: Austin, Texas...
GCCCGATGTGGGGCCCCGATCGGTCCATCCCCACACGCGTGGGGCTTAGCCTGCCCGCAGTGCCCGATGTGGGGCCCCGATCGGTCCATCCCCACACGCGTGGGGCTTAGCCTGCCCGCAGTGCCCGATGTGGGGCCCCGATCGGTCCATCCCCACACGCGTGGGGCTTAGCCTCGATCCACCGTCCCGATCCTGAAGTGATCGTTTTCGGTGTTTGCGGGTGGTCGGCGGTTGGAGGACATGCAGTACCTGCTGGTCTGCCCAGCTTTTCCACGAATTTGGTTCCGGTTTGGGCCCTGGCGGCGGGCGGGGTGGTCAGGGACGTCTGGCCGTTTCGGGTGGGGCGTGAACCGTGGCGGATAGCTGCATCCAGGCGTCCTGCCAAGGCCATCGCCCGGGCAGGTGCAGGATCAAGCGACGGGCGGAGCGGGCGATCCTGACGGGAACGTGGATGAGGTGGGCGCGCAAGGTTGCGGTGGTGGCCTTGGCATGGAAGACGCTGGCCATGACGCCTGCGGACCGCAGCAGGTTGTAGCTGATGGCCCACAGGATCAGCCAGGCGGCGTTGGCGTTGAAGTGCCCGGAGGGCAGATGCGCCAGGGGTCCAGCTTTGCCGTCGGCGATCACCTGCTCGATCACCGCGTGGTGGCGGTGGTGCCGCTCGGCCTGCAATGTCTCAAAGGGGCTGTCGGTGAAGAAGGGGTGGTAGCGCCATGCTGGGAACAGCTCACCCTGCTCACCGACGACAGCGGGTTTGGCCAGGTCACGGACCCGGCGCACGATCAGGCGGGCAGTGATTTGCTCGGCCTTCGTGCGGCCGATGAAGGCGGTGTAGGCGGGTATCTCTGCGACCTCGGCATCCGAGATCAGCTCGCCGGTGTCAGGATCGAGGACCGCTCTGGGATAGCGGATGGCCTGCCAGGCGATATCAGGCACGGCGGCGACGGCCCGCTTGATGGAGGGGTTCATGCCGGTGGTGAGCGAGAAGTGGGCGCCGGGCGCGGCGGCAGGCAGCGACCACGTCGGCGTTGTAGAACTGGCTGTCCGCGCGGAGGACGCGGATGCCGGTGCAGCCCGCCTCAGCGGCGGTGGCCAGGGTCTCGGTGACGAATCGCTCGGCGCCGCGGGAATCGGCCGACTTGCCTTGCCGGAGTCGGACCGCGGCGATCACCGGCCTGGCCGTGGGTGTGCACACGGTGGCCAGCAGCGGGTGCAGGGTGCGGATGCCCTTGAATCGGCCGACCTGAGCGCCCTGCTTGGCGGGCCCGAACACCCGCTTGTGGGTGGAATCGATGTCGATGAAGGCGACCTGGGCGGCATCCGGCAGCAGCGGGGTGTGCGCTGCCAGCTCAGCAAGGAACCTTCGGTGCGCAGCGTGCAACTGCAAGGCATGGCCGTGGGTGAAGGAACGCAGGAACGTGCCCAGTGATACGGCCCACAGTAAGAGTCTGAGATGTCATTGAGTGATCGTCTCTTCATCCTCGGCCACTCCGCTCACTTTCATGTCCGAACACCGGACGAACCGTCACCCGGTGGATCGACGGGGCCCGGACCTGGTCGAAAAGCTGCGGCATTGCTCCGTGTCGCAACCGGTCGGCATCGTCGATGCTGTCCACGCGTGGGGCTTAGGAGATGTTCCGGCGGTTCGAAGGTGCCGCGGTCGGTCCATCCCCACACGCGTGGGGCTTAGGAGAGCGATCTTGATGCCGGTCTCTTCGAGGACGGTCCATCCCCACACGCGTGGGGCTTAGGTCCGAGCACGACGGGCCGCCACGTCAGACCTCGGTCCATCCCCACACGCGTGGGGCTTAGATGGACCGGTCAGAGGGAAACGATCCGGAGCTCGGTCCATCCCCACACGCGTGGGGCTTAGGTCACCCAAACCAACGAACGTCGTCATCTGCTCGGTCCATCCCCACACGCGTGGGGCTTAGCGCCGGTCGATGAAGCTGTTGCCCCGGCTGGTCGGTCCATCCCCACACGCGTGGGGCTTAGGACGTACACCCGGCTCACGCATCCCCTGGTGCGGGTCCATCCCCACACGCGTGGGGCTTAGGCTCTGTGACCTGTGCTTATATCGTCGGTTTGCGCTTCCTTTACCATTGTTGAGTGATTACGAGTCGGGGGATTCGGCGTTTTCAAGGTGACGGGATAGATCGGCGAGTTCTTCGGCTTCGTCTCTGGCGGTGGCCAGGGCTTGGGTGTTGGACATGCTTCGCAGGGTGAGGGCGAGCCATTCTTGTTCGGTGGTGTTGGCGGCGTAGGCGTACAGGACGGTGGAGTGCTGTCCGTCGCGTTGGGTGCGTCCTTCGGCCTGGAGGCAGCGTTTGCCTCCGGTGAGGACGTCGGCGATGAGGCAGACGCGGTTGGCTGTGGTGGCGTCGTGGCCGCTGCCGCCGACGTTGTGTTCGCCGGCATGGAGGTTGATGCCTTCGACCACGTTGGTGACGAGGACTTTGGCGGCGCCGAGCTGGAATGCCTGGCGTCTGCGTTCGCGGTCGCCGGGGTTCTCGCCGGTGATAACGGTGACGCGTTGGGGAAGGCCGTGGGCTTCGAGGGCTTTGATGATCTCAGTTGCGGTGCGTTCAACGGTCTCTCGGAACCACTGCACGACGACGACTTGATTGCCTTCGTTGACAAGGCGGGCGGTCATGCGGGCGACGTGGGGGATTTTGACCAGGGACGCTTTCTGGACGCGGCGAAGTGCTTCGACAAGGCCCTTGTGAGGAGCGAAAGAGTTTTTGACGGATAGGCCGTATTGCTCGCGGATGGTGAGCCATTTGGTGTCGTAGTCGGAACGTTCGGTGGGGGTGAGGTCGATGGGTGCGAGCTGGCGTTCCTGGTGGGGCAGGCCGAGTTCGCGGGCGGTGGCGCTGGCGCCGACTCCGGCTTGGTACAGGGTTTGTTCGATGAGTTGGCAGTCGGGTGCGTTGATCTTGTGGTACCAGCGTTGGCGGGTGTCCTTGCGGAGGCGGAAGCCGATGCGGCGCAGCCAGATTCCGTAGTCGGCGGGGTTGTCAGGCGGGGTGTGGCCGGTGGTGTAGGCAAGGAGGGGTGCGAGGTAGCCGGATTCGCCGGGGTGGGTGAAGGGCGTGGCGGACTGCCACAGGGTGAAGACAGGCTGGCCGTTGGGGGATGCGGTCAGGCGAATGCGGTTCATGAGAGTGGTGCGGATGGATTGGAGGTTGGTGAAAAGGTGGGATTCGTCGCAGACGAGGGCGTCTATGGTGAAGCGAAGGCGGCCGTGGGTGGCGGCGAAGTGGGCGGCTTCTTCTGCGCTGAGGCGGGTGATGTCGGTGTGGGGGTGTTCGAAGAGCTTGTAGAGCTGTTCGGGGTGGATGACGATCCATTCCACGTTGCCGGGGCCGAATTTGTCGATTCCGTGGCGGAAACTTTCGGTAATTGTCAGTCGTGTGATTACCAAGACCCGGCGTACTCCGGGTAGTTGGGCGCAGGTTCGTACGGCGATGGGGGTTTTGCCGGTGCCGGTGGGGTAGGAAAGGAGGTAGCCGGGAGCGCCGCGGTGGTGGGCGGCGGTGATCCGCTCGGACTGTTCCTTTTGATGGGGATGTAGGTGGATGTCGCGGCGGGGGGCGTGATGGCTGCGGTGGGTGCCGTTGAGTTGGTCCTGGACGAAGGATTCGAGGCTGTGGCGGGGGGCGCGATATTCCTCTAGGCCCTTGGGGAGTAGTCCTTCTCCTTTCGTTTTGTAGACGGGAAGTCCCCATTCGGGGTGGCGTTCCACTCCGGTGTAGCGCTCGGGCAGGCGATGCAGGACGTGGAAGGTGAACATGGGTTGTGGTTCTCCGTAGGAGTGGTTCCCCACCTAGGCGGGGCTGGGGATCATCAAGAACGGGATCCTGGGTCATCCCCCTGGTGGGGACTGGTCACGGTTCTGCTGGCTAGGACCAAGCCGAGACCGTAGGCGCGTCCTTTGCCTACGCCCTGAGTGAGGATGGCGGCGAAAGCCGCCGGGTCGGTGACGGTGACGTGTGCGGTGAACAGGTAGGCGATGAAGCGCACACCTCGTGCGGAGGTGAGGTTTTCGGCGTTGCCGATTTTAATGTCGTGGGGTTCGATGTGAGCGCCGGCTCCCATCTTCTGGCGTAGCCATTCCCCCTGTTCGTGGGATGTGGTGAGTCGGCGGCGGCGCCCTTCGCTGGCTTGGGATGGGTATAGCTCAGCACGGATACGGCACTGCATCTTCTTTTCCCACACCTGTTCGATGTGCGCTTCCTGTACATCGGTGATGATGCGCTCAGCGAGCAGGGGGCGCCAGTCCAGAGGGAAAGGGGCCTGGGCGACGATCTTGTGTGGTGCGCCTGCGGTCATGAGGGCGTAGCCCTTGGTGCGGCGGGCGGCGCTGCGGGACGTGGCGAACAGCAGGTTGTGTCGTCCGGGGCTGGATTCCGCGCTCGCGGGCATCCCCCTCATGATCGTCTTGTGGAGGATATTGATGTCGCGCAGTTCTTTCATGTGTGCGGTGCCGACCGTCAGGGCGTAGCGGTAGGTGGAGAAATATCCGTCACCCCTGTCGAGCGCTGCCCCGATCAGGGCAGATGCGTCGGTTGTTGCTGGTTTGGTGAGCATCAGGTGGCTCCGGGAACGTTGGAGGGAGGGGTGGTGAGGAAACGCCGCATAGACAACACGGTGTAGTCGCGGGCGGCGTAACTGGTGGGCGGCTGCCACGCATTGATTTCTTCACCGTCGGGGTGCTCGGCCCATACCTCGCACCTGTTGGTGGTGGCGTTGGGTAGCAGCGGCACGTTTTGCGCCCAGGCCGGGCACGCGTCGTCGGGGTTTACCTCGCCATGGTCGTCCGGCAGGTACAGATGGGCTAGAGAATGCGCAGGGGGGCAGTTGCGTACTCCCAGTGCGGGCAGCCGTGCCGGGGCGTTGAGAGCCTTCCAGATGCGCTGGGTGAGGTCAGGGTCGGGGTGGGTGAGAGAGGCGGTGAACGCGGCATCGGCCAGGTACTGTCGCTTGATCAGCACAGTGCCCCGTTCGGCATCCTTCCACGGGGCGCGTAGCCGCCCGCTGTCGTCGGGTTCCGGCTTTCGCGGAACGCCGTAGCGGAAGGTTGTCGGATCGATTCCTTCGGTGGATGCGGTCAGCGCATCCAGAGGGAAAGGCCCGCCTCCAGCAGTCTGCTCGTCGATCATGACGTGCCCGGGTCGATCGGCCCGCACGGCGTAGCGGCATTGCGCAAGACCTTTGAGGGGCTGTTCGCGGGTATAGCCTAGACAGTTGGCGGTCAGGCCGATAACACCCGATTTGGTGGGGAAGGGCAGGGTATTGCGTTCCTCCCAGTGGGAGGGGGATGCCCAGGATTGTAGGGGGCCGTCGAGGCGGAAGATCACGGTGGGCATCAGGCATCCAGAGTGATGGCGGATGGCATGGTGGGGGCGTCTTCCCCGAGGGGAGAAAGCCACAGTGCCTTTCCGCCGTGAAGGGGGGCGCGGGACTGCGCGTTGTTCAGGTAGGCGCACAGGCGGCGGCTGGCTTCTACTCCGGCAGGTCCAGTAATGGCCTCCTCGAACGCGGGGGCGGCGGTCATGGGCTGGTCGGTGGTGGCCGCCAGGACGAGGGTGGGCAGCATGGCCGGGCCGGTACGGGAGCGCTTGCCACCCGGGACGGCATAGGCGATAGAGGTAACGAAAAGTTGTTCGGCCCACTGGGCGAGGCGTTCCAATTCGTCGGGGTCCTGGACACCGTTGGCAAGCGTGGCGCGCAGGGTGCGCCGGTCCAGCGCGGCGTAGGAGTACACCGTTCCGGACGCCAGGTAGTGCTGGCCCTGGTTGGCGGAACCGAAGACGCCGAAATCCTGCCAGTCATCGACGACCGTGAAGTCGTCCGTGATCATTTCCATCTCGTCCACACCGATCGCGTGAGCGACCTGCACAGCGGAGTAGACCTGCCCTCCAGGCAGCTCGGAGAGCATTCGACCGAACAGAGCGATCTCGGCGCACACGCCAGGGGCGAACTGGGTGCGGGCGGCGGCAGTGAGAGCCTTGGGCACTTCGGGCAATGCGGGAAGATCCTTCTTCTTGCCCCTCTTACCTTCGGTCAAAGTGGCCTGATGGGCGGAAATGGCTTGCTGCGTGGCCTCGATAGCGTCAGTGTGTTCGCTCTCGACGTCCAGAACGAGCTGTCCCAAGCGGACGACGGCAGTCTCAGGCAGGTAGGTGATTGCACGGGTGCGGTCCGGCTGACTGGCGTCAATGCTCATACCAGCGGCATGCACGATGTACACAGCCAGCGCCTCGGCCTTCTTTACGTCCAAGTCGTGGCTCTTGACCAGGTAGCGGGCGATCTCCTGCGGCAGCAGGCGGGACCGTGCGGATGCCTGGTCGGTTTTCTCTGTGTAGTTGCGGGCGTAGGTGCGGGCGGCGCGTACGCGGGATGCTGCCGACAGACGCATGCGGGTTACCCCGCCCAAGGTGATGGTCTTAGGCAAACCGTCCATGTCGCGATTCAGGTTCACCCCCGCGTGAGTGGCCAGGGTGTGAACGGCGACGAAATTTCCCTTCCAGCCGGTGATGTCCAGCAGGTTCGGATTGTCGGATAGCTGCGGAATGCTAGGGGCGGTGACGGTCTGGTTCATCAAGAACGTGATCCCTTTCTACTGCTGTTTGACGAGCACATGATGCTCTACTCGGAAAAACACAACCTGCTGCGTGTTCGCAACTTCTAACCAGAAAACGGGACCAGGCCCGCAGGGAAAGAGGGCGAACATCGCCTACCGAGCGACTGCCTCTCCGGGCACGCATGTACGATCGGGCTACTGGGGCCAGCGCGCTGCCACCGAGCGGTCCACGATCATCTCCAGCAGATCCCGGCTGACGTGCCCCCACCGTTCACCCGGATCGTCCGTCGGCTCCACACCACTCTGGCTCGCGTATGGGGTGAGCACCCGGTACGGGTCGGGTCCATACTCGCGCACCGCCAGCGCCGCCACCGGTTCGTACACCTCACCGACGAGCGCGGCGAGGGGATTGACTCTGCGCGCGCCCCAGGCGGAGCGCTCCCGATCGCAGGTGGCACACACCCGCCAGCCCCAGTTCCCACGCTGCTCGGCGCGCGCTACACCGACCGCGGGCTGGTTCGCCGGTCCGCCGCAGTCTCCGCAGGCGAGGGGACCGGCGTAGTTGATGACGGGCAGGAGCTGGCCAGACAGTGAGCGCATACCGGCAGCGTCTCACGGCGCCGGCGCATGATGCGCAACACACCGGCCCGTTGCCCCGTGCACGGTCCGACCGACTCAGCCACCTGAGAGACCGGCGGGTGTACCGGCCTTCCCTACCGGCCTGAAGTGAAGGCCGGTACACCCGCCGGTCTCTCAGGTGGCGTCGAAGCGGGCCACGTAGCCGATCGAGAACTCCGCCTGGGGGTCGATGTTCACCCGTACGTTGTCTCCGCTCGTGTTCTTCAAGGTGACCTGCTGGGAGGTGACGATCTCGACGCAGTAGCCGGTGCCGCACGGGAAGACGGGCCACTGGAAGGACGCTCCATTGGGGCCGATGAGCGAGACGCGTTGGGTGGTCGTGACGAACCGCTGCTTCGGGTCCTTCTGGCGGCAGCGAGTGTACGCCTTCTGACTGCGGCCGTCGATGGTGATGGACGCGTTCGAGGGCAGCCACGGCATGAAAAGCTCGGCGCACGCCGCACAGGGGTTGATTTTGTTCTTCGAGCAGTCCCGGCCCTGGAGGTTCTGGTAGAAGCGGATCAGTGTGTTTTCAAGCGGCTGGGCGCCCGTCTCGATCTCGATGTAGGGCACGCCTTCAGCCTGCCGTGGGATCGACAGCGGGGAGACGGTCTTGACCGTGCGCCATGCGGCGTACGGCCGGGCCGGGTAGCAGCGGTCGACCGGCACGGGCACCTTCGGCACGGCGGCCGGGAACGGGCAGTGCGGGTTGTCCTCGCACTTCGGCCCCTCGCGCTGCTGCTGCTCGCAGTCGTCGCGCTGCTTGTCGGGGTCGAAGCTGCTCACCTTCGAGCCCTTGACGAACTTCGTCCAGTCGATGACGCGGATGGAGTCAGTAAACGCCCACGGCTTGCCGGCGACGATGCTGAACTCCAGGCCAGTCGCCACCGCGGCGCCCCCGCGCGCACCGCCGAACCCCTGGCACCCGGCGGTCGCGCCGCCGCTGATCTGCGTCACGGTTCCGGCCCCGGACGTGCCGCCCGTGCCACCCGCGGTCAGTGAGGAGTCACCGCCGGAGCCGCCCGACTGGCCACCGGTCAAGCTGATCTGGTTCGGTCCTTCCATCAGGCCGACGTCCACGAAGTGCCGTAGGTAGCGTGAGCGCTGTCCTGGGGTGTCGCCGTCGTCGTCCTGTGGGCAGCAGGCGTAGATGCAGAAGGTCAGGCCTGAGCACTCGTTGTTCTGGCAGGAGTTGCCGCGCAGGATGTGGGAGAGCCAGCCAATGGCGTAGACCAGTGAGCAGTGATCCAGGGCGAGTGCGGCAAGCGTGACTTGGATCTCGCGGTGCGCCATGCGCAGGGGCCCGATTACAGAGCCGTCACCGACGGCTTCGGTCGGGTTTCGGGTGCCCGTGCCGCCGAAGCCCACCATGTCCATCCCGAGGAACCCGATGACCCTCTGTGACTCCGGGAAGTGCGGGTCGTACCAGGGGGCGCGATCATTTTTCGGCGTGCTGTAGCTCGGCGAGCCGAGCGCACCCAGCAGGCCGTCGCACGGGGCACACATCATGCCGAGTCCGGCCCGTTGCGAGTAGGCGTAAGTCCGGGCCTCGTTCAGAATCTCCACGCCTCCCACTTCGGCATATCCAAGAAACGGCATCAGGCACCTTCCGTGGACGGGGTGCAGGGAAGGGTGATGGGGGTGCCGGTGGCCTGGACGCCGCTGGGGTTGTTCACGTCCGACACGCGAACGGTCCAGGTGTCGTCTTCGCCGTCTCCGGGCGGGTCGTAGGTGTGCAGGTGCTCCTTGGTGGGGTCAAGGTTCTGGTTGCTCTTGCCGTCTCCCCAGTCGACGTTGAGCGGGAAGTGGGCGCACGGGTCGACACGCAGGACCACGGTTCGGCCGGCTGGGTTGCTCGCCGGTGGCGCGCAGTCGATGTCCGGGGAGATGGTGCCGCAGGGCAGGCACATGGTGATCTCGGAGGACTTTGAGCTGTCCTCCACGTCTTGGACGCGGATGGTGTATGAGCCGGGCGCGTACTCGCGCGGTGAGGTGACGTCGCCCTCGGCGGCCGTGTGGGTCGTCGGGTTGGGGTCCTGGGGGATCCAGTAGATGCGCACCCCGCGCCGGTTGGGGTTGGTGTAGTGGATCTGCACCTTGTTCCGGTCGGCCGGGCATTCGGCCGCGGTCACGGTGGGGTTTTCGGGCTGGGGCGTGGTGGTGCAGGGGATGGTCGTGACGCCGGTGGCTACGGTGGAGTGGTTGTCGGCGTCCTTGACGGTGATCTGTACTTGTTGCTGGGTGCGGTGGGGTGGCGTGGCGTAGATGTTGGCCTGGCGGGCTCCGGTCTTGCCGGTGGCGAAGCCCCAGGCGAGGCGGGGGCCCTGGTCGGTCGGCATGACGAAGATCGACTCGGCTTCGCGGTAGACCAGGTCGGGGTACTGCTTGTTGTCGATGCGGGCGACGACGGCGCCGGTCGATTTGGAGATGTCGGTGATGGTGAAGTAGGCGTCGTCCTGGCCGCCGGTGCCGTAGAAGTGGTAGACGAACTTGCCGTAGACGCACCAGCACTGGTAGGCGCCGGCGCCGGGCTGGGTGGTGTCGTTGACCTTGGCGTCGTAGACGGGCTTGCCGTAGGAGTGGGCAAGGAAGTCGTCCAGCTTCCAGACGGTGATGTGGTACTGGTTGTCCGAGGTGCGGTGCCTGACGGCGATGTTGCCGTGTTCCAGGTCCAGGCATGGGTTGAGGTGGTCGGAGTCGGGCCGCGGGTCGTAGCGGTCGATCCCGGAGCCGTTGGCGGAGAGCACCTTGTTCGCGGAGTAGGTGAAGCGGGCGATCTTCGTGGCGTAGCCGTTGCTTCCGGCGCCTTGGTCGGTAGGGTCGATGCCGGTGAACAGGTGGACGGTGGAGCCGTCGTGCATGACGCCGATGCCGGAGCCGTGGTCGAAGCCGCGGGCCGGGCCCGGGGTGTCGCCGATCAGGTACATGGTTGAGGCGAGCTTGCCGTCTACGACGCGGTTGATCGCGAGGTGGCCGTAGCGTTCCCGGTCGGTTCCGTCGATGGCCTTGGTCTCGCCGGTGAGCTTTCGGCCGCCGTTGATGACCTGCGTGAAGTACAGGTCGCCGGTGCCGTGGTCGATGTCGCACTGCTGGTGGACGGTGGTCTGTGACAGCTTGATGGGGGTACCGGGAAGTGCGGTCGCCGCGTGCTGCGGCTGGAGGGGGTCAGTCTCCTTCCAGTAGCGGTGCTCGATCGTTGCTCCGGCCTGGTAGGTCTGCACGGTTCCGTCACTCCAGTCCACGGTGATCGGGTACTTGGTCGACGGGCCGGGGCGCAGGGTGACGTGGTGGTCGTCGGTGGGGTCGCAGATGGCGGTGGCCTCCGCGCCGGGCTGGCACGGCACGGTGACGGTGTCGGCTCCGGTGCGCGCGGGCTCGTCGGGGTCGGCCGCGGTGATAGTCCGCTGGCCCTCGTTGTCGCTGCGGAAGACCACGGTGGTGATGTCCTGGCCGTCGCCTGCGTTGGTGGGGTCGTCGATCTGGGCGTTGCCGGTCGCGGTGATCGTGACGGAGCCGTGGCCGCGGTTGTCGGCCGTGACCTTGAACGTCCGGCCGCCCGGATCGGTCGGGTCGCACGCGGCGTGCACGGCCACCAGGTCCGCGCCGCCGCCGGTGCACACGGGGGTCTGCACGGAGCGGCAGCCGCCGTCGATCGCCTCGGAGCACACCATGATCAGGAAGGAGCGTCCAAGCCCTTCGGCGTAGGAGTGGGTGATGGCGCCTTCGCTCAGGCCGTTCTGTTTCGTGGTGCCGTCGCCCCAGTCGATGCTGACAGTGCCATGCCCGTTGTTGTCGACGTTGAGGGTCGCGGTGCACGTCTGGTCCCAGGAGATGAACGTGACGTCGGGCCGCAGTCCGCCGGCGACGTACGTGCAGCGGGAGCAGAAGTTCGGCTGATCGTTGCGGCACACCTTGATCGGGAACCGGCCGTCGGCGGTGTAGGTGTGGCGCAGGGTGACGTGGCAGTCGTCACCGGCGGCAACGTACTGGCGCTGGTCCCCGACCTCGTCCTCGCCCCAGTCGACCTGAAGGCCCCAGTAGCCGATGGGTGACTCTCCGGTGCAGGCGCACGCCACGGTGTCCGCGTCCGGCGGACCGCACCATGCCTGCGTGGGCAGGTCGACTTCCACGAGCACGGTGCGGCCGGTGGCGTCGGTCGGGTCCTGGCGGCAGTTGATGACCGGCTCGTCGGCTGCCAGGGGGACGGTGAGGGTGCGAGTGGTGCAAATCTGCGGGTACTGCGCATCGCAGACGGTCAGGGTGTAGCGCACGGGATCGGCGCCCGGGTCGCCGCAGGATCCGCTGTAGCGGTGCTGGCCGATCTCGCCTTCGCGCAGCTCGGTCTCAGCACCGTCGCCCCACCGCACCCGCACCGGCCCGTAGCCGTGGTTGTCGGAACGCAGCTCGACCAGGCAGCCGGTGACGTTGGAACCCCGCTTGATGAAGACCTCGGCGGGCTCGGGGATGCCGCCATCGACCGGTTGCACGCCGCACTCGGCCTCCGGCGGCAGGAAGGTCGTCACGAACTGGACGAAATCGGCGTTTGGCCTGACGGGGCAGGGCAGCGGCGTAGGCCTGGTGCCGTCCATCAGCACGTTGTACGGGCCCTTGCCCCAGCCCGAGGAACGGCGCGTCGTGCCGGAGAACTGGAAGGTTACGGGGCCGTTGGCGATCGTCCACTGGCCGATCTGCACGCCGGTGATGCAGGGGAAGAGCATGTAGCCGTACTGCGAGCCGCCGCGGGACTGGGCGCATGCCGCGCCGGCACCGGAGTAGACGTTCATCCAGACTTCCAGGGCGAATCCGGAGGGGTCGCAGCCGCCGGAGGAGACGCCGGTGAAGCCGATGATGGTGCCCGCGGAGTCGCGGACCGGGCACCAGGACGGTTTCATGATCAGGACCAATTCCGGGTCCAGGGCACACAGTTCGAGGGAGATGCCGTAGTTCGTCGGCGCCGGGCACGAGACGGTGGTGAAGCACACCTGTCCGTCCGCCTTGGTGACCGGGTTCTGCTCGGACTGCTGGCCCCCGCCGTTATCGCCGCCGTCGGGGCTGACCACGATGTTGATGAAGGCGTCCGTGGTGACCTGGCCCGAGCCTCCCGGGTTGTCGGGGTTCTCGAAGATCGGCCTACAGCACCCGTCCAGCTTGGTGGCGCGCAGCACGGCAGCACCGCTGAAGCTGGGGCAGATGACCTGAGCCACGGCCGATTTCTCCTCGATAGGCAGACTTCGCCCATTCTTTCCGTTTTCTCCTGCATCGTCGCGTAGCGCGACCGGCAGGAGCGGCGCAGCCGCACACGGAGACCCCGAGCGGCCACAATGGGGCAAACCACGAATGCTTCCCACCAGAGGGGCCCGCCGTGACCCAGGAACCCGACACCCAGCAGGAGCAGTACGGCCAGGAGCAGCCCGACCCTTTCGCCCTCCTGGCACAGGCCCACACATCAGCCCGCGCCAGCCTCGACACCGCCGTCCATCAGCTCGCCGTACGCTTCGCCGACACCGCCACCGCCCAGGAAGATCGCGACGCGGCCCACACCGAGGCTCTGCACGGCATCCAGCACGCGGCCGAGGCCATTCAGGACGCATTCGCCACCGCGGCGGCCAAGGTCACCACGGAACTCGCCCGGCTCAAGCAGCAGGGCGCCACTCACCACGAGTCCACCGGCAAGCGTATCTCCCAGGGCACCACGGCCCTGATCCAGCGCTTCGACGAAGCCGGCGCGCGCCTGGAAGAGATCAGCGCTTCCCAGGCCGAGCACTACCGGCTCACCGGCGCCGTCTTGGAGAAGGTCGGCCCACTACCCGAGGGCCTGCACGACTATGCCGAGAGCACCCGGGAGCGGATCGGGGACCTCGCTGCGTCCGTCGCCGAGCACCAGGCCCTCAGCGCCGACACCCACGACCAGATCAGCTCACTGACCAGCACCATCACCGGCGACGGAGAGAGC
>Ga0105039_100024_pt1 | contig 11627 bp, 14 predicted proteins | sample LS_119metaG_FD_91485 | JGI IMG/M metagenome (GOLD analysis project Ga0105039, IMG submission 91485) | Switchgrass associated microbial communities from Austin, Texas, USA - LS_119 metaG | ecosystem: Host-associated > Plants > Phyllosphere > Phylloplane/Leaf > Endophytes | place: USA: Austin...
GCGGTTGCCGAAGTGCTCGACTAGGGGGCCGCCGTTGACGCCGCCGTGGTAGACGGCGTCGCCCCAGGCGAACACGGCGCCTTCGCCGTCGACGATCCAGTAGCCCTCCCCGGTCGGTGTCCAGGTCAACGCGACGAACGGGCCGGGGGCTACGTCGACCATCGACCCGAAGAACGGGGCGCCTTCGTAGGTGAAGACGCCGCCGTCGCGGGTCTGGAGGATGGCGTAGCCGCCCTGGGCGCGGGGCACGGTGATCCCTGCTGGCATGTCGGTCCTCCCGTTGACCTCGGCCGGTGCCGGCGCCTGCTCCACGGTGGTGTCGGGGTTGAAAGTCGGGATCATCCGGTCGAGGAGTACACCGCGCCGGACGGCGACGTGGACGTGGTTGTGGTGGATGCTCTGGGCGTACTTGCCGACCCGGCGGCCGTCCTTGATGTTGAAGGCGACCTGGGGGCCGGCGTAGATCAGTTCGGCGAGGTGCTTCTCGACGGGCAGGAAGGCGTGGAAGATGTCGGCCAGGGAGTCGCTGTCCCACGACGGGACGAGCCCGGCGAAGTCGACGGCGAGGCCGGCGCCGTGGAGCGACAGGTTCCCGGAGATGGTGATGGCGCCGGGCCTCAGCGTGGAGGTGATCTTCATGGCCACGCCGGTGGAGGTGCCGTAGGCGATGATCCCTTCGACCTCGGCGGAGCAGTGCGGATCGATCATCAGAACGACTCCGTGTATTCGGCCGAGAGCATCCAGGTCGTCTCCCGGGCCCCGCCGGGGGTGCCGGTGTGGCGGATCCCTTCGATGACGCAGACCTGCTCGAACGGGTCGCCGCCGCCGGGCGGGCGGTTCCGCACGGTGATGGCGTCGCCCAGCTCCCGGCCGAGCATCTGCGGATAGACGTCGTTCTCCTGGCCGACGATGGGCGGGCCGAGGGCGAGGGTGGTGACCCGACGGCGGGGCGTGGCGTATTCGGCGACGATGAACTCGGCGTAGTCGGCGGAGTAGGCGTCGGTGGTGTGGAGGAGGCCGTCGGCGGTGTAGTCGAAGCGGCCGAACTCGTCGACGCTGGCGGTGTCCTCGTCGGTCTGGGCCACGCCGTTGAGGCGGGAGATCGTGGCCCGGTTGCGGATCACGGTATCGCCGTCGTCGAAGGTGATGGCCCGGTAGCCGACCTCGCCGGTGTCGTCACCGAAGATGGCCGGGCCGGGGGTGCGGGCGAACACGGCGTCGCGGGCCACCAGTCGGACCTCTCCGGTGCGGGCCATGTACAGCAGGCCGAACTCGGTGTCGGCCACCTTCTGGAGATGTTCGAGGACCGTGGTGCCCAGCTCGGCCGACTGGAGGGTGGCGTCGCCGGCGTCGATCTCCCGCAGGGCGGCGGGCCAGGATTCCTCGTCGAGGACCCGGCCGGCCCGGACGCCGGGCAGGTCGTTCTGCCAGGGGGCGGAGCCGGCGGCGTAGTGGGCGGCGACCTGGGCGGCCGTCAGGGCGCCCTGGTAGACGGCGACCTCCTGCATGGTGCCCCGCCAGTTCCGCTGGCCCGGGTTCATGATGTCGTCGTTGTGGGCCACCAGCATCTGGTTGTGGAACGACACCGTGCCGGTCGTCGTGTCACCGGTCGTCTCCGTGCCGTTGACGTACATGCGCAGGACCCGGTCGGCGCCGTGGGTGACGACGACGTGATACCGCTCCCAGGGTGTCTTGCTACCGCTGCTGATCACGTCGAAGGTCGTCGAGACGCTGTTCGTCATTGCGAAGTAGAAGCTCCCGCCAGCCGTGTCGACGTAGGCGAGGACGAGGCCGGTGCCCATCCCCAGGCCGACCCGGCAGGAGACGAGGTAGTCGCCGGTGGCGTCAGGCGCTTCGACCTCGGGGCGGCACCACACCTCGATCGTCCAGGGATCGAAGTCGAGGATGGTCCCGAAGAGGCTGCCGGTTTCGAGGCCTTGGTTCGGGGTGCCCGGGTTCCCTTCGCTGTCGGCGGTGACCATGCCGGTGCCGGGGTCGTGGACGATGAGGCCCTGGCCGCCGAACTGGGCGCCGCCGACGACGTCGCCGTCGTAGGTGGCGCCGCCAGTGCCGGAATTGAGGGCTGTGGCCGTGTCGTCGATGACGGTCTGGGTGTCGTCGAGACGCCACCAGACCAGCGGCGCGTCGTTCTGAACGACGGCGGTGTAGACGGACCGGGCGAGGTCGGTGCGGGCGTGGATCTTGAACCCGTCGGTGGCCACGACGGTGGCGGTGGCGTCCTTGCCGCTGTCGGGATAGTCGAGCTGCCACCGGTCGACGAAACCGTCGAAGACGGGATAGGTGACCCCGGAGAACGTCTCGCGGATCCGTAGGCGGCGCATCGGCTTGAGGTTCCCGAACCAGGGGCCGGCGTCGTAGAGCGAGTCGTACTGGCGGGCCAGGTTCGACAGGATGATGGTGGCCCGGCCGGGCTGGAACGACTCCAGCTCCCGGTTGCGGCCACGGGTCGTGTCCCAGAAGCGGACGTCGCCGGTGATGTCGACCCAGGCGGGCAGCTCGAGGGCGTCGGTGGTGAAGGCGACCTCGACGGCGAGGGTCGGCCGGGTGTCGGCGGCGGGCGCTTCGACACGAGGCCCTGCGTACATGGCGGCGCCGAACTCGGCCAGGCCGTAGCTCACGCCGCGGCCTCGTAGGTGGCTGTGAGCGAGAGGATGTCGCCCGTCGCCCAAGTGAAAGGTGACGTACTGGTGACCGTTCCCGCGTCCGTCGACAGGCGGAGCAGGACCGTCGATTGGGGGCGTGCGATACCGACGTGTTGGGCGCTGGCTGAGGTATCGAAACAGAACGCCGAACCGAACGTGTAGATGCCGTTTTCGGCTGCGGCGAACGGGAGGCCTATCTCGGGCGTGATGATGGAGGTTGTTGACCCGAACGTCAGTCTGTAAAAGACGTGGACCGTGCGGCCGATCCGGGCGTACTTGGCTACCTGCGTGCCGTTCCCGATAGTGATGTTGTTGTTCGTCGGCGTGTAGCTCGTCCAGGCACCCAGCGTCAGGCCGTGCTCCCATGCCGAACCGCTGTAACCCTTGTAGGAGTCCGTGTCCGTCTCATAGACGAGCTGACCTTCGTACGGGTCGCTCGGCCGGGTGCTCGAGGTGACGATCCGGATGAAGTCCTCGATGGTGGGGGCGTGGACCCACAGGGTGCCGGCGGCGTGCTGGCGGGCCGATGTGCCGTAGGCGCCACGGGTGATCGTCGCCGAGGTGGCGCTGCCGGTGTGGGCGGTGACGATGACCGCTTCGGGGGCGCCGGCGGCGCGCAGCGGGTCGAGGATGATCACCGCGTGGGCGGAGGAGACGGCGGCCAGATCGGCGAGCCCGGCGCTGTTCAGTGTGGTGGCGTTGTTGGTAAGCGGGTTGTCGTCGACGGTTCCGTAGACGTTGTTGGTGCGGATCCGGGGTCCGGAGGGCATCAGGTCACTCCGAGGAGCCGGTTGTTGCGGAGCTGGTCGGCGATGACCCGGCCGAGGTCCCGTTCGGTGATGACGGAGCCCTGGACGACGATGGTGATCCCGCCGCCGGGCCGGGCGCCGCGGGGGACGATGGTCTCGCCGGCCTGGAGCATGGCCACGACGTTCTGGCCGCCGGGCCCGGGGACCATCCCCCCGGTGTGGAGCGTGGGGATCCGCAGCGAGAACCCGGGGACGTCGAACGGGCCGGGCAGATCGACACCGCCGAACGAGAAGCCTTTCCCGCCGACGGTGGCATTCCACCCGTCGCGGATCAGGTTCACTGCGCCGGTCACCGCGTCCTTGACGACGTTGAACACGGTCGACGCGGCGTCCTTGAGGAGGTTGATGGCGCCGGTGACGACCCCGAACTTCTTCTCCAGGAGGATGAGCCCGGCGATGATGGCGCCGCCGACAGCGATGGCGATGAACACCGGGTGGGTGGCGATGGCGGTGAGCGACGGGATGAGGCTGGTGGTGATGAACCCGCGCACAGCGGTGAAGGCCGGAAGGACGAAGTCGGTGAGACCACCGGCGAGGTCGGCGAAGCCCATGGCCAGGCCGACGACGTCGCCTTCTTTGAAGCCGGTCATGATGTCGCCGGTGCCGGAGATGGTGTCCCCCAGGCCCCGGAACTTCGACTCGGAACTGTCGACGCCTTCTCCGAGCCGGTCGAAGCCGCCCCGGGCGTCGTCCGATGCCTTATCGATGTCCTTGGCCATCCCCCGGGCGCCGGAACCGACATCGTCGAACGTCTTCTGCAGTTTCGAGTCGTCGCCGACGAAGGCGAAGCGGACCTCACTCGCCCCGGCCACCGGTGACCTCGAATCCTGATTCGACCATCAGGTCGGTGAGAGCCTTCTGCAGGGCGGTGATGATTGAGGAGCGGTTGGCGGCCAGGCTCGGGTACAGGTAGCGGCCGGACTTGAGGAACGGCCGGTTGACGGACCGGTCGCGGCCGACCCGGCCACCGAAGTCGAGCCACGGATAGTAGGGGGCTTTGCGGCCACCGGCGACGACGACCGCTTCCCGCTGGCCGCTGCGGGCCTTGAAGGTATTGCGGGCGGTACCTGTGCGGCGCGGGACGCGGGACTGGGCGCCGCGGATGACGGTCTGCGAGGCGTCGTTGAACACGACCCGCAGCTTCTTCTGGGTTCCATCAGCGGCGTTACGCAGGGCCTTCTGCAGATCGATGAGCCCTTCGACGCGGATCACGTCGCCGGCCACTAGCTGCTGCTCCTGACGGCCAGTTCGCCGCGCTGACCCTTGCGGCCGAAGTAGACCAGCCACCGGACGTACTCGTCGTTACTCATCTCCCGCCGGAGCCGGTCGACGGTCATGGCGAGCTGGGCGGCGACGAAGAACTCCTCTTCGAGGTCACGGTTCATGTCGAACTCCCGGTAGACCGCTTTTGGGGGCTCCCGTCCCGAGCTTCGACAGCGAGCTGATGGCGTCGAGGCAGGCTTCCGCTTCATCGAACGGGGACGAGGCGCGCCACTGGAGAACCTCTTCCTCGGTGAGGGCCGGGTCGATCAGGCCCAGGCTGAGGACTCTGGCCTCGAATGCGCGCTGGTCGTCTTTGAGGCCCTGGCAGGCGAACACCTCGTCGCGGGCCAGGGCCCGGACCCGGACGGTACCGACGCTGTCGAGGTGGACCTCCTGCTCTGTCAGCCGTGGCTTGAGGAACGTCTCCTTGTCCATCACTGGTTGCCATCGGTGACGTCGCCGTCGATCTCCAGGGCGGCGGTCCACCGGACGATCTCGGCGACGGGGCTCGACTCGACGTAGTTCTGGACGAGGACGTTGCCAGTGACCGTGGGGAGCCCAGAACCTGTTCCTTCCGGGCGCCACACGAAGGCCACGACAGTGCCGATCAACGGTTTGATCACATCGTGGGGACCGCTCGAAGTGGTGTCGTACACACCGCCGATGGCGATCGTCCCATCGGTCAGACCGCCCCGTTTGCGGTGCCCGCCGTTCCCGAAGGTGGTGACGTCGAGGCTGTCGGCCGACTCGGTGATCGTCACGGTGTCGATGAAGTCGGAGAGGTCGTCGCCGTCGAGCATGAAGACGGCGTCGGCGCCGAGGGTGGTGGTGGCCATTAGCTTCCGCTCCCGTAGACGTCCACCGTGAAGGTGGCGGCGAGATACTCGATGGCGTTGACAGTGATCGCCTCGAACGTGGCCGACGCGACCCGCACGCTTGACATGGCGGTATAGGCGCCGGCTTCGAGAACCGCTTTAACGCTGGCAGCGCCGGACCCGTCGCAGTAGGCGCCGAGGTGGTCGCGGGCGGTCCGTTCGGAGATCCGGCCGACGAGGACGTAGACCGGGACGGCGAGCTGGTCGACACCGCGGCCGTAGGTGAGGTCGAAGGTGTAGGCGTCGGGGTAGGCGACGACGGCGGCCGGGACCTGCACGGCGTCGGCCGGCCAGGAGTAGACCCGCAGGCCGTCGATGGTGTCGAGCTGGGCGGCGAGTTCGTCCATGACATCGGCGAGGTTCATGCGGCCGCCCAGATGCGGCGGTAGGGGCGCAGTGCAACTTCGACGTCGGGGTGGACCCGGTCGAGGAGGCGCAGCTCGGAGCCGATCTCCGGGGAGCCGGCCACGCCGAACGGGGCGTTGCGCACGGCGAAGAACCGCGACGCCTGGAACAGGGTGGCCTGCTTGATGGCGGTCGGGACGGCAGCCCAACCGAACTCGGCGGTGACCTGGACCCGGCCGGCGCCCTGCGGGAACCCGGTGCTGGCGCCGGTGGTGAGCAGGAGGTGGGTCCACGGCCAGCCGTCGAGCGCGACATTGAACGGCCAGAGTTCGAAGTCGTCGCCGATGGTCAGGGTGGTGTCGAAGACGCCGTCGCCGGTGGTGTCGAGCGCGACGGCGAGATTGTCGGTGGTGGGGATGTCGTCGACGGCGAGCGCCCGCCGTCCGTCGATCCGGTCGCGGCAGTCCCAGGTGTAACGGCGGGCGACGGCGGTGGTTTCCTGGCCGAACTGGCGGTTGGTGAGCTGGTCGACGTCACGCGAGGCGGTGGTGAGCGCGAAGTCGATCTCGTCGTCGTCGACGGTGTCGCCGATCCGGAGGTAGGCCTTCAGCTCGGCGGCCGTTGCGTAGTCCGGCTTCCACACCACCGAGGACGCCTAGGCGTTGCTCGGTACGGCGAGGACGATGCAGGACACGTGGTAGTCGTCGGTGGTGCCCTGCATGTCGGCCGACACTCGGATCCACGGCCGGCCCGACTTGACCTCCACGGCGGCCACCAGGGAGTCCTCGGTGACGGCGCCGACCAGGGCGCCGTCGATGATGGTCGTGGTGGCGGCGGCCGGGGTGCCGATCGACCCGGCGCTGTCCGGGGCGTCGTAGATCGCCCAGGTGACGGCGTCGGTGGTCTGGGCCGCGGCGGCCCGGCCGGCGCAGACGACGACGATCCGGTCGCCCGGGTCGTACGAGGCATGGTTCGACAGGTTGATGTCGTCGGGCGTGCCGAAGTCGAAGTTGGTCTCGGTGGCGTCGGTCAGGATCAGCGTGTCGAAACCCAGCACCTTGACGCCGGGGGCCCATCGGACGTTCGTACTCATCGTTGTGGTCTCCCTTTACGACGCGGTGTTGGCCATGAGGACGTAGGCGTTGCGGTTCTGCACGACGCCGTCGGCCCGTTCCCAGGCGACGTACTCGACCTGCCCGAAGTTGGCCCGGGTGTACGGGTTCACCACCAGGGTCAGATTGGCGACCCGGCGGATGACGTAGGCCTCCCGCCAGTCACCGAGGGCGATGAACTTCTCGTTGCCGGCGCCGGGGAAGTCCGGCATCTCCTGGTCGATGATGACCGGGTAGCCGAGCAGCATCTTCTCGGGGGCCTGGCCGATCCCGGCGGAGGCGTTGGCCTGGATGAGCGGCCGGTTGTCTCCGTCGACGATCTGGCGGATCTGCGCCCAGGTCGCCTTGCTCATGACCCAGCGGGCGTTCGCCTCGTAGGACGGATCGAGGAGCGTTTCGAGGTCGATCAGGTCGTCGTAGTCGACGACGTCGTGCACGTCGACGTCCTGGTTCTCGGTGATGGACGACCCGGCGAGACCCTGCGGCTGACCGGCGCCGGTGCCGGTGATCCAGTGGGCGGCTTGGGCTCGGGCGATGCGGGTGCCGAGCGCCCGGGAGATCATGCCCTGGATGTCGAACGCCGAGTCCTGCGCCAGTTCGACCGAGACCCGCAGCGGGTCGTTCCCGGTCCCGTTGGACGTGTACTTGTAGGCGCCGAGGGAGGCGGTCCCGAAGACGAGGTCGGCGCCGCCGCCGAACTGGTCCCCTTCCCCGGTGATCGCTCCGACATTGGCGGTGTCGTCGAGGGTGGGCCATTCCAGCGGCCCGCCGCTGGAGGTGCTGATGGTCTCGACCGCGTCGGAGATCCCGCCGTAGGCCACCATCCGCTCGACGATCCGGTCGCGCATCTCGGTGGGGACGAGGAACCCGCCCTCGGAGCCGACGCCTTCGCCCTGGGCGCGCAGCTCGGTGAGGTCCATGTTCTGCTGACCGGTCCGCAGGTAATGCTCGAAGGCCCGCATCAGGGTGCGGTCCTCACGCGCCGCGCCGGTGTGGACGTGAACGTCGGTCCGGACCGGCGCGAGATAGCCGGCGTGTCGTTCCTGGATCCCTTCGCGGCGGCGGGTGGCGGTGAGCTGCGCTTCGAGCTCTTCGTAGCGTTGGGCTTCGTCGTCGGTCAGGTCGCGACCGCCGTCGGCGGCGGCGGCGTCGATGATGGCCTGCAGCGCGGCGAGGATCTCTTCGACGGTCATCGGCTACCTCTCTCGGAGTTGCGCCCGGATCTTGAGGAGCCGGGACCGGTAACGGCTGAGTGGATGGGTGAAGCAGGCGTCGCGCAGGGCGACGGACGTGCCCTCGTAGGCCGGGAACGTGACGACGGAGATGTCGACCAGACGCTCGACGGAGGTGTGGGTACGGAGCTGGGCGCCGTCGGGGGCGGTCGACCACGTGTCATCGCCCGGGGTGAACCCGAACGACATGCCGTCGATGTCGCCGCGGCCGACGAGGGTGCGGAGATCGCGGGCGTAGGCGGTGTCCGGTAGGTCGATCTCGAAGAGGAGCGCGTCGTCGTCGGCGGCCAGGCGGAGCGTGCCGGCGGAGCGGCGGCCGAGGACCAGGCTCCGGTCGTGGTTGACCAGAGCCCGGGGATCGGACCGCTCGAGGGCGGCGTCGAACGCGCCGGGGGCGAGCTGCTCCCAATGGCCCGGGAGGCGCGCCGGGCGGCCGAACACGGCGGCCCGGCCGGCCAGCGTGTCGCCCTGCAGCTCCGCCCGCAGTTCAACGTGGTAGCGGTCCATCATCCGGCTCCGACGGCCGCCGGCTCGCCCGCCGCTGGCGATGGAACAGCGGCGGGGAGCGGCGGGAGGTTGCGGAGCCGGCGGGCCTCGTCGAGGGTGAGCAGACCGGCCTGTACTTGCTGGATGAGCAGGGTGATCTCTTCGGCGGGTGACGGCTGGAGCAGGCCGGCGTAGTCGAACTCGACGTACTGCGGCCGGGGCAGCAACGCCGACAGTCGCTGCTCAAGGCGGCTTGTCCATGGCGCGAACGTGAAGCGTTGCATGCCCCGGACCAGTTCGGCGATCCCTGATCCCCAGGTCGACGCGCCGTCCTGGGCCAAGAGGACCTTGGGGACGCCGTAGGCCCGGGCGATCTCCTCGACGGAGAACTGGCGGGCTTCGAGGAACTGCGCCTCGTCGGCTTTCATCGCCCACGGCGAGAACTTGAGGTTGCGGTTGACGAACGCCACGCCACCGGCGTTGTCCCAACCGGCCACCTTGGCGTCGAGGCCGACCTTGATCGTCTTCGCCTCGTCCTCGGTGACGTCGTCCTCGGTGGTGACGAGCCCGGCGACGAGCAGCCCGGACGAGAACATCTTCGCTGCTGCACGGTCGCCGGCCAGGCCGGTACCGATCGTCTGGCGCAGCATGGCGATGGCGTTGAGACCGACGAGCCCGTCAGTCGACAGGCCGGTGATGTGGGTCAGGTCGAGCGGGGTCAGGATCCGCTGCTCGCCGCCGTCGAGGGTGACCCGGAACACCTTGCCCAGGGCGGCGTCGCGTTCGACGCTGACACAGGCAGGGTGGATCGGCTGGAGCCCGGCCAGGGCGCCGGCACCGTTGAGGACGTGGAGCAGGTAGGCGTTGCCGTGGAGGAGCAGGTGCGTCATGACCAGTTCCAGCCACTCGAACGGGGTCAGCCCGACGACCCCGCCCGGGTCGTCGAGGAACGTGCGGATCGCGGCCCGGGCGCCGTCGTCGAGGCGGCGGTACGACCGGAACGGCAGAGCGGCGATCGTCCCGGCGATCAGCGACACGACCCGCCACAGGGCGGCCGACCCCAGAGCTGTCCGCTCGGTGACCTGGACACCGGCGTAGCTCTGCGTCCCGACCGCGAGGTAGGCGGCCAGCGCCGGATCGGAGACGGAGAGCTGGGCGTCCCGATGCTCAACCGAGTTCTTCGCCCGCTTTTTGCCCATCGGGGTGCTGGTCTAGCATCCCAGATGCTGGATTACAAGCTTGAGATTCTAGATCACGAAGACGGCAGGCCGAGCGGGAGAGTGTGCGAGGAAGGCGGCCCGGTCGTACGCCATGACGGCGGCCACGGCGGCGTCGATCTTGCGGCCGGAGTCCTTGTGCTCTTTCGAGATGTGCCCGTTCGGGCGGAGGGTCGTGTTCCCGACGTGGCGGGCCAGGCGAGGATCTCCGGAGTGGTGCATCGTCTTCGTGGTCACGGCCTCGTAGAACCGCTGGGCGGCTGGGACCATCCGGGCCGGTGTCTGGGGGAAGTCCACGACGGGCAGGCCCCGGCGCTCCCAATCCTCGATGTCGCGCTGCCAGAGCTTGCGGTCACAGACGAGTTCCCGGACATCCCACCGGCCGGCGGCCTCGAACACCTTGGCTTCGACCTGGTCGTGAGAGACCCGCCACAGTGCCGGTGCGGTGGGGTCCCGTTCCCACAGGCCGACGATCCAGACGTAGGGCTCCGGTTCGATCGTGGCGCCGATGAGGGCCGTGGAGTCGTTCGAGAACGACCCGTCGAAGCCGAGAACGATCGGGGCCCGGGCCGGCGGCTCGGGCCGCTTGTCAAGGCAGTCGTCCCACGCGCCGTAGGGCATCCAGGCGGCCTGGGTGGAGACCCACTGGCCGAGCCGTTTGGTTCGGAACTCGTTCTCCGGGGTCGTTTTGCAGGCGGCCTCCATGTCCTCGGCGGCGAGGAAGTCACCCAGGCCGGGATTGGCGGCTGTCCAGGCGGCCCGGTCCCACAGGTCGCAGGCCGGTGGTGCCTCCCAGATCCGGGCGAAGAAATGGGGATCGTCGACCTCGCCGGTGCGCTGACGGCCGGCGTAGTCGTAGAGCGACCAGGCGAGCGAGTCCCGGCCATCGGTGCCCCACCGGACACCGGGCGTCGTGATCCCGAGGACGAGCGGCGCCTCCCGGGCGCCGGAGCCGAGGTTCATCGTGTCCCAGAGCCGCCGGTCAGATCCGGCCACGTGGACCTCGTCGAAGACGACCAGGTGAGGGTTCACGCCCTCGGCGTGGCCGGCGTCGGCGGCGATGACCCGGTAGCGGGAGCCCGACGGGCGGTGGACGATCTCGAAGCGGTACGGGGTCAGGTGCTTCGACAGCCAGGAGTCGAGCCGAACCATCCGGGAGGCCTCGTCGAACACCAGGCGGGCCTGGTCGCGGCTGCCGGCCACGGAGTACACCTCGGCGCCGGCCTCGCCGTCGGCCAGCAGGTTGTACAGGGCCAGGACGGCGCCGAGCATTGACTTCCCGTTCTTGCGGGGCATCTGGATGTAGGCCCGTCGAGCCCGGGAGGCGGCGAGGTCCACGAGAAGCTGGCGCTGCCAGGGCCGGAGCGTAATCAGCTGGCCGGACTTCGAGCCGCGGGTGATCCGACAGCAGGACTCGGCGAAGCGAGTCAGGCGGTCGCCGTCAGTCGTCCGCACGGAGGAACTCGTCTCGGTCGTCGGGCTCGTCGGGCGGTGGGGTGAGCAGGTCGAGCTTGCGGATCGCCTCCAGGGCCCGGTCCCGGGCGCCGAGGGCCGGGTTCATGACCGGCTGACCCTTCGAGCCGGTGACCATCATGCCGTGCGCCTCGATCAGCCTGGTCAGCTCC
>Ga0105039_100025_pt1 | contig 11536 bp, 25 predicted proteins | sample LS_119metaG_FD_91485 | JGI IMG/M metagenome (GOLD analysis project Ga0105039, IMG submission 91485) | Switchgrass associated microbial communities from Austin, Texas, USA - LS_119 metaG | ecosystem: Host-associated > Plants > Phyllosphere > Phylloplane/Leaf > Endophytes | place: USA: Austin...
GATGCAGCACGCCGATGCTGATGCCCTGGTCGGCACCGTGCCCGAGTGAGCGCAGCAGCCCCGCGTAGTACTGGCGCCGCTCCACCGCCTCGTTGTAGGTCGGCTGAGTCTCCAGGAGCCGACGGCCGTCGTGCGCCGGCCGGGCCGTCATTGCGGCCCCCCGTCGTACGACGCCGAGCGGAAGTGCACGACGTTGTCGCGCCAGCCTTCCTCCTCGGCGTCCTCGGCCGCCTTCTGCTTCACCCACTTCCCGCCCAGGTCCAAGAGCTGGCGGGCGATCTGCTCGTTCTCGGGAACGGAGATCGGCATTACGATCTCGCGCTCAGGATCGTGGTCGAGGAAGCCCTTGATGACGATCGGGTACTGATGTGGTGGGTACTGAGGGTCGTAGCCGTCGTTCATTTCGATCTTGCCGGATCGAACGAACGTCCAGACTTTCCTGGCTGTCATGCGGCTGGTGGTTCCTTCCGTGACATGCGTGTGTGAGTGTCTGGCCGGTGGTTCCAGGTCACCGGCCAGATCTGCACCGTAACTGATCAACGGTGCCTTGTCACGATGATGTGCAATTAATCCGATTAGTTGCGGAACCGGCTAGTCCTTATCGGTGGCGATCGGCAGCTCGAACATGGATGCGAGCGGCTGCGGCCCGACGTACTGCCGGCAGGCGCAGCCCACGAACGTCTTCACGCCGTCCTGCCAGTAACTGTCCACGCTGACGTTGCACTTGTTGGACTTCGGGTCGTGGTTGGCCAGCGCGTGACCGCAGTCGCAGATCGCCTTGACAGGCTTGGGCTTCCGGCGCCAAAGGCGGGCGCCGATCACGATGCCCGCCACCAGCCACCCGCTGGAGGCGATGATCAGCTCGATCACTTGCATCCTTCCGTTCAGTCGAATCCCTCGATGAACCGACGGAACCCCGCTCGGTCATCGGCCGCTGCCAGTCGCGTCCCCTCCATGTAGATGAACACGATCAGGGTTGGGTCGATCGGATCGTCCGGGTCGTCGTGCTTCCTCATGTCCGATGTCATCGACGCGAGCGCCTGGCCAAGTTCACCCTGGTCGACGTACTCCAGTGCTCGCTGCTTGCACCATGCGACATGCTCGGCTCGGGTCCTGATGCTCAGCGCGGCCCGTACGACCGCCTTGGCAGCCTTCTCGGCGCTGTCGTAGATGTCGAGGTGTCTGCCGTCCCGGCTCGCCTCGAAGCGCCCGTCTCCGCTGTCGTACACCTCGCCAAGCGGCCCCGGCGAGTCGACGGTGAATACGACGCCCTTGCTGTGGCCGGCCGGCATGTGTGACGGCCGGCCGATGTCGGTTACCTGTATCTCGTGCCCGTAGGCCGTGAACTCCAGCTCCATGTGATCTTCCTTCCGTGGGTGGCCGCTACTCGGAATAGCCCAGCTCGGCCCGTGCTCGGGTTCTGTGGTTCAGGACGGTGCGCTCCGCAATGTTCAAGATCACGCCGGTATCGCGGGCCACCATGCCGAGACGCTGGTAGCCCAGCTCGTACTCCCACTGCGCCCGCCGAGCACGCGCGGCAAGTTCGTCAGCCTTCGCCTTCAGCTCCCCGTACTCGGCGGCAAGATCGTCGGCCTTGCGCTTCAGCTCCTCCAGCTCGGCAGGAACGCGCGGGTTCACCACAATGCGGCCGGCATCCGGCAGCACATCGTAGAGCCGTTCGGTCAGCTCGCGGAGCGTGCCGCCGGTCACCGTCCTGCCCGGAACATCAGCGTGCCAGCGCCCCTCACGGAAATCGGCGAAAACCTCGCGCATTAGGTAGTTCCTCTCATGCCTCATTGGTTCGGAAGTACGCGGGCCGCCAGGCTGCCCGCCAACTGGGACTCGGTGATCCGACCCCGCATTCTCGCGCGAGATCCGATCTGCACAGTCTGCGGCCGTCGCCCGTCGGTCGAGGTGGATCACCACCGCGCCGGCGACGACCACAGCGATGCCAACCTCCGCGGCGTCTGCAAGGCCTGCCACCTGAACAAGTCGGGACGCGAGGGTGGCCTTGCGTCCGCTGCTGCACGCAAGGCCAAACGTCAACGTCCCAAGGAAAAACACCCAGGCCTGCTCTAGTCGCCGTCCTCAGGACTCCAGTTCACCGAGGCCCCCATGTCCCCGATGAAGTCCAGGGCCGCGCCTCGGAAGTCGCGGTAGTAGTGGCCGGTGCCTACCCGGCCGTTGCCCAGGTACTCCCAGATGACGTACGGCTGGTAGTGCTCGTCGTCGCCGTTGATGGGTGGCCGTACCGCAAGTACCAGCCACCGGCCGCCGCCAGGCGCGTCAACGTCGTGCCACGTGGTGATGACGATTCCCTCGCCATTGGCAACTGGCTGCCCAAGTTTCGGTATGTCCATTTCCGTTCCTCCTTCTGAGGGTGATTGAGATGGCAAGAAAGTCCCCGAAGATGACCGCCAAGCGGCGCAAGAGCCTTTCCAAAAAGAGCTTCGCGCTGCCCGGTCAGCGTAAGTACCCGATTGACACCCCCGGCCGCGCCCGCAACGCACTGGCTCGGGTCAGCCATCATGGCACGCCCGCCCAGAAGGCGAAGGTCAAAGCCGCGGTGCGCCGCAAGTACCCGTCGATCGCCGTCGGCGGCAAGAAAACAGCCAGTCGCAAACGGAGGAAGTAATCCATGGGACGCAAAGGCGCCAAGTGGGGGCATGGGTTTAGGCCGCGCAATATGGCCGCCGCGCTTCTGAAAGCGCACGGCAACAGACACTACGCGGCCAAACTCCTCGGCCAGAAGACGCCGGCGAAACGCTCGCCCATCAAGGCGACGATGGCTCGCCGGCGCCGGACCGTGCGCACGTTCAAGGGCCGGTCCAAGAATACTGCTGCAAGGCGCAGTTGACATCCGTCATCCCTACTTGTTGAGGGTGTAGACCTTCGCCCGTGGAGTCTTCTCGGCTGGCTCCTCGGCGTCGCCCTTCTCGTACGCCTCGATCCACTGCGGCCTGCTGCGCACTTCCGGCCTGTACCGCTCGGCCTTGTAGTGACGCCAGTGCCCGGAAACCTTCCAGTGCCCGTGATATTTGCGACCTGCGTCTTCGAACTTCTCCTCCTCCGGTTTGGGTCGCACCACCTTGCGCAGGCTGATGTAGCTCACGGCCGGTGCCGGATGCCCCCGACGACGGATCTTCCGTGCGTCCTTGGGCGGAAGCCTTTCCTCACGCACCTCGGCCACGATCTCGTCTGCCATGAACAGCCAGGTCGTCAGCAGCGTTCGGAAGGCCTCGGTGAAGAACTCAGCGATCTTCTGGCCTGCGTGGGATGAGCCACCCCACGGGACAGCCATCGTGCCTGCCTCCTCCAGCCAGCCCTTCATAGCTCGCTGGTCCTCGTCGTAGGGCGAGAGTCCGGTGTCGTTGTAGAAGGTCAGCCACAATCCACCCTCGATCGGGCACCACGACATCGCCGTGATCTGCACCGCCTCGCCAGCGACCGGCTTCGCCCAGCACAGCAGGCCCATCTCGTGCGGCACCAGTTCGGGGTCGACGGCGAACTCTGGGAGATCCGCCGCAGCCTCTCGAACGCGGCCCGTCATGGTGTCGTTCACGAAGTGCAGTGCCGACTCCCGTACGGCCCAGGCTTGCCATCGAGCCAGTGCCCGTGCCGTCTCCTCCCGGTCGTCTTTGTCGAACTCGCCGGGAATGGCGAAACCCAGCGAGCCGTCATACACCGGGATGCCGTCGTTGCGGAAGGCCGTAAGCGACCGGTAGCCCACCTCGCGGAACTTCGCCGCCCACATGTCAGGCGCGGACTGCTCTAGGAAGCGGATCAGCTTGCTCTGCGCTTCCGGCACGTCCTTTGCGAATCGCACCGACGGCCGCGCCTTCGGCACCGGCGAAGCCGGCAGCGCCGAGGCCTTAGGCTTCCGGCCCGGCTTCCAGTCAATGCCGATCAACTTCTGGTTGAGCTTGTTGTACATGCGAGCGATCACAGGCCGGATCAGGCTGGGCTCGAAGCCGTGCTTGCGACTCAGCGCCTTGACAACGCGGTCCAGAAGGTCATCCCAGCGGTTCTCACGGATCAGTGTCGCGCAGCGAGGGCATGCCTCCCAGGTGCCGTTGAACTCCTGCACCCAACCCTCCAGCTCCAACTGGAACGGCTCAGCTATGACGTGTGCGGCGACATCTTGATTCGTGCAGAACTCGCACTCCTCGATGACATTTGCCACGCTTTCCCTCGGCACTGGGACAGGCTCGTGGTCTGGCGGCTCGAACAACATCCCGCCATGGACCCACGTGAGGTTGCTGCCATCCATGGCGGTCTGCTTGTACAGCGGGCGCCGACACCGCGAGCACGCCCAATCATGTGCCTGGTTCGCTGTTTCCTTGTCCGGCTGCCAGCCGAAGTACATGCGCGGCTCGTGTGTGAAGTACAACGTGCCGACCGAGCCATCAGCTCGGCGCTTGGCAACCACCAGAGGTGCCTCGAAGCGCTCCACCTCGAACTCGTCCTTTAGTTGCTGTGGCGTCCACGTCGGCTCGCCACTCGCGATGGCTTCGGCGAGCATCGCGGGCATCTTCGGCAGCATCTCCCGGCGCATTGCATCAAAGTCCGCGTCGGTCATCGCATCTCACATCCTTTCAGGGGTTGGTGATTGTTATGGCTCGCAAGCGAACCGGTAAGCGTAGCGGCAACGCCGAAACCCTTCGCCGCTACTGGAGCAGCGGCGGCAAGGGTGGGGCGAAGATCCGCTGGGGTTCGGCGGGTGACTGGACCCGGTGCGAACGCCAGCTCCGCAAGTACTTGGGGCCGCGGGCGAAAGGCTATTGCCAGCGGATGCACAAGCGGAACACTGGCGTCTACACCGGCAGCCGAGCCAACGTAGGCCGGCGACGTCGCTAGTCGCATCATTCGTCCTGGTGGTCTCCAGCATTCGAGCAATTGCCGTAGCGGTCCAACGGCGTGTCGCAGATGCCCACGCCTGTGCCCTTCACGGCGAGCTGGTTGCACCTGTGGGCGGCTACCGCGTTGAGCCGGTGCAGCGCCTGCGTAACGCTGCCGCCACGCCGCACGCTCCGAAGGATGTCCAGTCGCGGATCTTCCTCACGCACCGATACACCCACCACCTCGATACCGGCCTGCTCCAGCTTGCTCTCGTCGATCTGCGCCGCGAGCGTGCCGGCGACGTCCTTGCGGATATCCTCCACCAGCGGGTGCCACTGCTCGAACTTGTCCCTGTCGACGTCCAGCTCGACGCTGACGATCAGCTTCATCGCTTGGCCACCTGGGAGGTGTAGGTGGCGCCCCGCTGCTGGAAGGCCACGGCCTTCAGAACCAGCCTGAGTGTCAGCACCAGCACACCGATGATCGCCAGCAGCAGGCCAGCAATCAGGTAGAGGGCGCCGTTGCTAGTTTGGGCGAAGCCGACGATCGGCACCACCACGCTGGCCACCAGCGCCAGGATGGCCAGGAACGAGAGCGTGGTCAGGTTCCCTGTCTGGTCATTCATCGCTTGATCCTTCCGTTGTGCGCTGCACCAGCTCGTAGGGGTCATCCTCGTGCGGATACAGCGGTGTTTCCGTGATGTCGAAGCCCTGCCGGGCAGCCGCGTCACCGCGGTCGTTTCGATGTCGGCCAGCCAGCCTTCCTTGCGAACGGCTAGGACGCGCGCCTTGACCGCTCGGCTGCGGGCGGCCCGGCTGCGTAGATCGCTAGGCCTGGCGGTGAGCAGGTGCCCCGGTCGTGATGTCGTGTCGAGGTAGATCACAGTCTCGGCCGCAAGCTGGGCGACCGATGTGCGGTCGAGCTTCATCGGTTTCTCCGTGTCGTGTGCTGTGCCCATTCTGGGCTCCGTCCGTTCCGGGCGCTACGCCCGCTCAGTTCCTGGGGTGGCTCGGGCGCTACGCCTGCACAGTCACTGACGCACTGGGCGCTACGCCCGCACAGTCCCTGCATAGGTGGGCGCAGCGCCCGCTTAGTGACAGGGCTCAGGCGGGCATTGCTGCCCGCTGGCCCTACTCCTTCTGGACCCGCTTGTGCTTGTTGACGATCCGACCGAAGTCGAGCCAGTCGCCGGCGATCGTGGCCAGTGTCTCCGTCGGGTCCGGCCCGGTCAGCGGGAACGTCGCGATCAGCTCCGCGGTGATGGCATCGACGTCGTACTCACTGACCCGATCGCCGAGCCAGCGGACTACGCCGTCTTCGATGTCGTGGTAGGTGGTGATGGTGGTCATGGCTAGCTCCTGCTGGCCACGCGGCCCGGCGCGAGGCCGAGCTGGGTGGTGTGGTGGGTTGGTCGTACGATGATGGCCGATGGCATCCCCTGCATGGCGGAGATCGGGGCAGCATCGGTTGCATAGGCGGCATCGCCCTGGATGCATCGGACGCATCGCATCGCTTGCATCGGCTGCATCGGCGAATCCACCCTACCCGGGCGAAAGCCCCAAAGGGTACCTATCGGGCATAGCGGGTCTAATCGGATCATTCCGGCAAACTTCGCATCCCGATCAACTCGGACAGTGGATAGATTATGGTGATCTGTCCCGACTGTCCGATTTCACCCGGTCTTGATGATCCCTCCTCTCTGGTCGGTTGTGACCGGGTTGTGGGCAAGGGTGCTTTGCTGCGTACGCCGGACCGGCCGGTATGGGGCACCGGCCGGTCAACGCTCCTGCCCGTATCTACGCGCTTCCGTCGTACGTCTCGGCGACTCGCCAGCGGTCCGTCACGTTGACCGCGTGCGGTCCGCTCTCGCCGCTGGCGACGTCGGTGGTTAGCTCCTCAACCGTCACGGTGCGACCGTCCGCACCAAGCCACACTCGCCGGTCATCATCGGAGACTTTCAACTCATCCCCGTTCACGTCGTCGAGTGTCGGCAGGCTGGCAAGCTCGCTAGCTGTCCAGTTACCCATCAGTCGCTCCCGCTGGTGAAATCCCACTGCGGTACAGGCTCGCTGTCCGCGAACTCGAACCGCTGAGCGACCACGCGCCAACCGTTGCGACGTGCAGTCTCCTCCGCTTCCTTGGCGTCGAGCGTGGTAAAGGTCTGCTCGACTCCTTCGGAGTTCTCGAACACATACCGTTCGATCATGCCTCTCGTGTTCCTTCCGTGCGTGCCGTTGTGGCGTAGGTAGGCGAGCCTATGACGCTCTAGGGCTGTCCAGACAAGCCAGACCCCCACTACCCCCCTAGGACATTGGGTACGGCTGTCCTAGAGCCGTTCTAGCGCTTCCTAGCCGGAGTACCGCGTGAACGGTCCGCCCGACGTACGTCGGTTGTGCCGCTTCATCGCTTCGCGGCGTACCCCTATCGGCAGATCCTTGTTTCGCATGGTCGCCTTGTCCAACTCAGCAAGTGCCTCCGTAGCTAGCTCCGCTTCGACAACTCGCCGGTACGGCGTACCGTGCGGTGTGCCGTCTGGGCCTAGGTCGATCCCGTGCAAGCTCGCTACGACATTCTCTGTTGCGTCGTAGGCGACACACTGCCAAAGGCGGTACGGCTCTCCATCGTAGAACTCGCGCGAGTCGATATCAGGGTCTAGATCCCACTGATACGACACATCGGAATCCCGCGCGTCGCTTTCGGCCTTTGCGTACTCTCGCGCGCACCGTGCCTTGCCCTGCTCCGGAGTTTCGTCCGGACCGTAGCTGTAGGCCGCGTGCACGTAGAAAAATGTTTCATCAGGTGTCATGTCGTCCATGACCATTGCTCCCCTTGGTGACTTGGCATCATCAGCGTACGGGTAGTCATCCCGTACGGACGCAGGCACACACGCGCGTGCTTGCGTTTCGCCTGTCAGTCGTCCTCCTCTTCGTCGTCCTCATCCTCGTCGTCTAGCTCTCCTTCCCAGTCGCCGGTAATCCAGCCGATAACGCGCTCTGGGTGTTCGGTCTGCCAGTTCTTCCGGATGATGTCGTCAAGCGACATGCTTGGGTTGGTCAGTCGCTCCATGGCGATCGCGACCACCAAGTCAACGCGCGACTGTTCGCACTCATCGGCCGGTCCGATCTCTCTCACTTCGTCTGCGGCATTATTCAATGCCCAACTAACCGACTCCGCCGTAAATACGCTGTCCATTTAGGTTTCCCTTCGACTTGGCATCATCAGGCCGTGCGGAGTCACCGCACGACGACACGGGAACGCTCGCGCGCTCCCGCGTTTCGCCCTTCAGTCGTCCTCTAGGACGCGCGTCACCCGCTGGCAAAGCCAGAGCAAGCTATCCGCCCGTGCTAGGTATGCGTCGCGCTCTGCGTCGTCGTCCGGCAGGCTCACAACGCCATCCCGCTCCATTACCTCACTGAGAAAGTCCTTCATCGCGGACATGGGTCACTCACTCAACCCGCAGGCGGTAAGGAACCTTTGACGGTCGAAACGGGAGTTGTCGCGCTTGAACCCGTTAGCGAGTTCATTTGCCAATTCGGAAAGCGCGGCTACCGCTTCCTTGCTTTCGTGCCGCTTAAGCACCCATGCGAATTCGGCCGCGACCATGACGTAATCCTTACGGGACATTCTGGGTTCCTCCCCTTGGTGACTTGGCATCATCAGGGTGCGAGTCGTCATCTCAGCACCGACGGAAGTGCAACCCCCGTTGCCTTCCGTTTCGCCTAATAGCGATAGCGCGGCGTGCCGTCCGGGAAATAGTCGGTCAGCAATTCCGACTCATGCTCTGCGCAGTTCCCGAAGGATGCGCCTTTCTTGCTCGGCCGCCCGCAGTATTCCGTATAGGGCATCCCGTAAGCGGTCTGCCAGGAACACTTGCCCGCGTCGAATAGCTCGCGCTCGATATCGGTAAACCGGTCCGGTGCGGTGTATGGCGTGACGATTCGATAGCGCTTGTCTTCAAACCGCCGTACGCCTTTGCTGACTGCCGCCATGTCGCGACGTACGAGAGATGCGATCCTGAGCAACCGTGCCGCGTAGTCGTGCTCTCCTGCCGCGTGTGCCTCCCGCGCGTGCATCAGGTAGTGCGCGTGCACGTCCCTGGTGGGTTGTTCGCAATGCCAGGTGTAGGCGTACCGCGCGCCATGGCAGGACTCTCCGCAACCGTCGCAGGATGACGTACGGAAACCGTCCGTCTCACAGTCGCAGTCGTCGTCTGGGTCGCAGTCTTCCGCATGATCCTCTCGGTACATTCCGATCGTGATCATGTACCGGGGATCGTTTCCCCATAGAGACCATGGTTCGCGATTACAGCAAAGGTCGGTAGCCTCCCCGTGCTGTTCCGCGATTAGGCACGACTCGCAAACCCATATCGTGCCGTGAATCTCAGTCATTGTCGCTCTCCTCAATTTCGACCCGCGCCATGCCGAGAGCGTCTGAGTTGAGATAGCACCATTCCGCTACCTTGACGTCCCATCCCCAACCGTCGGCAGGCTCTGCTGTTCCCATCTCCCCGGAACCCGTGTAGACATCCGCTTCGTTGTCGAGAAACGACAGCAGCGTTCCCGCCATAACCTCATGAGTTGCCGGTGCCCAACCGCTACGAAGGTCGGCACCTTCGCAAATCAGCTCCGAGTTTTCCCGCACCTCATATTGCCAATGGTTATTGGCGTATGCCTTACCGACCGTTCCGCCACCGACGGCAGAAATGCCGATCGTGATTCCGCCCGGCAGGGTGAGCGTGTATTCGTACTCCATGATTGGCCCTTTCGACTTGGCATCATCAGGTCGTGCGTAGTCAACGCACGACGACCGGAATTAGACCCCCGTCGTATTCCGGTTTCGCCTTAGTACTCGAATTGGTCGGCATCCTCTTCCGTCAGGAGCATTAGCTCGCCCGCGTCCCATACGAAGCGGTGACCGTCGGGAGCGTGTTGGTTGAGGTATTCGGTCGCCTGATCGGATAGGCCACCCTGCCCGCCTACGGTCTCCCATGCGTCCATATCCAGGCCGTTGCTCTCGCGGTACTGATCAATTGCTTTGCGGTCGTCGTCGGAAAGCTCCATGCCGTACTCTGCGGCACGCTCGACCACGCGATACGTGTTGTGCCATCCCATATGGCCAGCGAGCCACGTACCCGTGTCCGTCGCATAGATGCATACGTGCTTGTCACACATGCGGACGATTGTGTCTAGCGAGTCGCCATCTTCCGCAGTTGTGACGGTGTTTTCGCAGCCGTTGCAGTAGACCTGTAGCCCGCTCTCCGCATCCTCCGGGTTGCGGAATTGGAACCGGTCCAGGTCGAGTCGATTGTCCTTCACTTCAGCTCCCCTTTGTCGTACGTCGAAAAGCATGACCAGTCGCCGCTTTCGTCTCGGACCATGACGCGCGTTTCCCCGTTGCGGACAATGCTCGCTTTCTTGGCGACAGCGCATACATGGAGTATGTGAGCGTCGCTCATGACGTCCCCGGAACCGTCTGGATAGACGACCATGTACGCCTTACGCACTGGACCGGCACGCCATTCTTTCTGCATCTCCAGTGCCCGAGAGCAGAGCGCGGCAGACTGCCAGTCACCCGCGTGAGCGTGGCCTATCTGCCATCCCGTGATTGCGCTGGCGGGATTCCAGAGCGCGATTTCGCGCGCTTCCGAATCGAACCACTCCGGATACGTCATCGCGCCACCCACACACCGCGTGAGCCGTTGACCGGCTGGTAATCCAGCGGGATGCCAGAGTCGCAGTCGACCATGACACTGTCTTCCGTCGGTGCGCACGCGACCACGTGAGGCACGTTGGGCTCAGGGTCGATCGTGAGCGCACCCGTAACCAGGATGCCCGCGAGTGCGGAAGTGATGGCCGTGGCAATGATGCGTCGCATGATTGCGTTCCCTTCTGACTAAGCCTGCCGACCCATTCGGCAGGCATGGCCAGGCACGCGGCTAGGCCGCATGCTGGCAGGGCTGTTCAGTGCAACGGGCCGTGCTTCCGGAAGTAGTCGAGCACGTGACCGGCGTCAACCTCACTGCCGAGAGCGCGCGCCAGCGTGCCCAGCAAGGCGATACGTACCGCCATATACGGCCGGGGCTGTCCGTCGTCGTCGTACGACTGCCACGCGAGGTACTGGTCTGTGCATGCGTTCATCTCGACCAGCACTGAGTGAAGCTGCATCGCGATCGCGAGCACGTCCCCTTGCGCTGTTGGCGCCTCACCCATGTACATAGGTGCGTTCCTTTCCCACTAGGCATGCCGAGTAGGTTCGGCATGCGTGGCGCGGCAAGGAACACGCGGATCACTGTGCGGGTTGGCCGTTGCTCCAACTACGGTTAGCTAGCTCGGACTCATGCGGGACACGTCAACCGCTGCCGACACCCTCACGGGTGCACCCTCTCCTGATGTTCTGGTCTCAGTGAGCGGACCTTTGCTCGGGCCGACGTTCGGCCCGTTCATGTTGTCAAGGTTCGGTTGCTGCGTTCGCTGCTCTGCGTGTTGCGACCAGTGGCCGAGCTGCCGGTGCGCTTGCCTTGTGCCTGTCTGGCCTTGCAAGCACGACAGTACTCCTATGGCGGGATCCTGACCATGCGGGACGGTCGTCGTTACCGTTCTGCAACCGAATTATTTTGGGTGATGTGACCCGCGCGTACGGTGCGCATGGGTGTCCAAATTCGACCATCCTGGGGGGTTAGCCCCTTCCGTCCGGTTGC
>Ga0105039_100027_pt1 | contig 11204 bp, 13 predicted proteins | sample LS_119metaG_FD_91485 | JGI IMG/M metagenome (GOLD analysis project Ga0105039, IMG submission 91485) | Switchgrass associated microbial communities from Austin, Texas, USA - LS_119 metaG | ecosystem: Host-associated > Plants > Phyllosphere > Phylloplane/Leaf > Endophytes | place: USA: Austin...
AACCCGGCCGCATGGCCCTTCCTGCGGGAAGGGCAGTGGGTGAGGATCACACTTCCCATCGGGAAGGCAACCGTTCTCGGAACGCCCGATCCTCGGGTGTTCACCGACGTCCAGCTGGACGTCTACGACAACTCCGCCGGTGCGGTCACCGTTGGCTACGGTGGCCTGGAGTTCATCCCGCGCGGGCAGGCGCCCGTCATCTCTCTGACGTTCGATGACAACCTGCTCAGCCAATACACCACCGCCAAGCCGTACCTCGACAAGTACGGCTACAAGGGCACCCTGTATCCCATCTCGGGGATCCTGAAGGATCCCGCCAACCCCGCCTACACGAACTACTTCAAGCTCGCAGAGCTGAAGAAGTTCCAGAACCAAGGCTGGGAGGTCGGCGTACATGCCGACTCTGTGGCGCTCCACAACCAGACTGTGAGTCAGGGTGGCACTGGAGCCAACGGCTACACGGCCTACGCATCGGCCGCGCAGCTGGCCGACATGCGTGAGGCTAAGCAGTACCTGATCGGCCAGGGCTTCCTTGGCACGGATCACTTCGCCTGGCCGCAAGGCGCTTACGACGAGGCGGCCAGAACCAATGCTAACCAGCTGTTCACGTCAGCCAGGGGGCTGACCAACCCAACCTGGGAGTCAACCCCGGTCGGCGACCGGCTCAACATCCGGTGCATTGGTCCCACCAACGTCACGTCGCTGGCGACGATGACGGGTGCGGTGGACCAGGCCATCGCTGGAAACGAATGGCTGGTCTTCTGCTTCCACTCCATCGTGACCACACCGGCCACTCCCCAGGAAGTGGCTACGGCGGACTTCCAGGCGCTGGTTGACTACATCGCCTCCAAGGGCGTAGCGGTCAGGACTGTCGGCGAGGTTATGTCTCGCCGAGGTGGACTGGAGTACGGGAAGGTTGTCAACCTTCGGGATGGCTCCACGCAGTTCCTGCGCGTGAACATACCCGACGACGCACTGTCGTCAAGCGGTCCAGACCGACTGGCCTTCTGGTTCGGGGACAACACCCGAACCTTTGCCCTCAACGAGTACGGCGAGGGACGTGCTCGCCCTGGCAAGCAGGGCAACGTGGCCTTCAGGGTTCTCGGTTGGGGAGCCGGCGGAGGCTCCTCTGGTGATGTCTTCCAGGTCACCAATGGAGCGAACAGTCTTGTTCGATTCCGGGTCAGTGAGACCGACGCTGAAAGCGTCGTGCCTTTCAAGCACACGAGCAACTACGAGACCTTCAATGGGATCCGGTTCTACGTCGACGACGCGGATCCCGATGCCAGCGCTCCCAACGGGAGCGTCTGGATTGATACAACCAACGGCGTTATCAAGAGACGAACTGGCGGTGCCTGGGTCTAGTGAGCAGTAACCCCGATGCCCTGGTCAAGTTCTGGCAGGAAGCCAGCAAGGCCATCGGTAGCGATCTTCTACTTGGCGGCATCTATGCCGACAAGCGCGGCTACCACAACCGCCGCGACAATCTCCCGTCGACCGACTATTCGGTCAAGCTGGCCGCGGACAAGCGCGGTCCAGCCGACAAAGCCAGTGCCATTGACCTGACCTTCAAGACCGCCCAGAAGAGCGACTTCCGGAACATCGCCAAGTACAGCACTCGTCTGTACAACGGGATGAAGAACAGGGATAAGCGCCTGTTCTGGCGGGGCGACACGAATCGCCCCGTGATTCGGGAGTTCTTCGGGAACATCGATCTCGATCGTGACGTCGAGGGCTGGACGTTCAGCAACAGCAAGACCGGCAAGGCCGGGCCGGCGAGCTCTGACAGCTCGCACCTGTGGCACATCCACATCTCTTTTCACCGCGAGTTCTGTGACAACTGGGAGGCCGCCTCTGGCGTCCTCGACGTACTACTCGGACGACCCATTGAGGATGAAGACGAAGTGACTCCGCAAGACAAGAAGGACATCGCCAAGCTGGTCATCGACGGCCTGCTGGCGTCGCAGCTGGATCCGGGCGACTTCGCCGAGCGGATCGGTGGGTGGGACGACGAGACCAAGCTGTCGTATGGCGGACTGCTTGTCGGCTCCAACGCCTGGCCGAAGCAGGTGGACCGCAAGGTGGATGCCCTGGCAAGGGCCGTTGCCGCCCTGGCGGACGGCATGTCGCCGTCCGTGAAGCGGAACGTTGAGACCTCCCTCAAGGAGGCCAAGTGAAGCGTCCTCGTCCCGTCCTGGTCACCTTCGCCATTCTGGCGGGCGCCCAGGTGCTCCTTGGCGGAGCAGCCCTCTCCGCGGTCGTCCCGACCGCCTGGGTCGGCCTTGGAAGCCTCGTCGTTGCCAGCGTCCAGGCTGGCATGACGTTCTACGTTCAGGGCAAGGTAACTCCCCTGAGCGATCCCCGCGACGCCTCCGGCGAAGCCCTCGTCCCGGCATGGACCGAGGACGATGAACTGTAGGTCAGCCTGCGTTACGAAAGACCATCGGTCGTTCGGAGAGTGCGCTCGTGCGGCGCACCTCCGGGTCGGGTGGGCCCATTCGGCCAAGGGCATCGACCTGTCCAAGGAGAAGCGCTTCCAGCGCGAACTGGACGTCTATGAGGCGGCCGTGAACTCCGGGATGAACCCGGATGCCACGACCTTCCAGGCAGTGCACGAAGCCGAGGTTCTATCCGAGGGATCCGGGGTCGGATATGGGACTCCGGCCTGGGACTCATTCGTTCAGAACAAGCTCTCGGAGGATGCAGCTTAGTGTCCAACTTCGTGGCCGCTTCCAGCGCCAATAACCAGAACGCTTTGAGCTTGGTCGTTCCGAGGCCGTCTGGTGCGAGACCTGGCCACCTGGCATTCCTCCAGGCCGCCGTGAATACATCGGCCCAGACTCTCGGTCTGGCCGAGTCCGGATGGACCCCTCTTGTCAGCTCCCCGTTCCAGTATGGAGCGGGGAGTGCCAGGGGCATCGTGGCCTGGAAGAAGCTGGCGGCCACGGACACCCAGGTCACCCTGACCACTGACATTGGCAGTGGCAAGCTCGCAGGTGCGATGGCTTGCTACAGCGCCTATGCCGCAAGTCCCATCGCAGCCATCGGTACCAACACCTTCAGGGCCTCCAGCGTCACGACGTGCGTCGGTGGTGCCATCAACACGACCGCCGACAACCAGAGGATCCTGGGCCTGTTCTCCGAGAAGTCCTCGACGGCGAGCTCGGTGAGCCAGGGGAACATGACGACTCGGGCGTCCCTGTTCGGGACTGGTGGCGGTCAGATCTCCGTGACCATCATGGACGAGGTTCGTGCTACGGCAGGCGTAGCAGGGCCTCGGACAGCCACGTACAACGTGGCCTCCTCTGTCGGTTACGGTCTCCTGCTTGCCATCCTGGATGGCTCTCTCGGACTCAGCAGCCTTCCGGCTGGTGAGGTCCGCCCCTTGACCTACAACATGAACCGCCTTGCGGGGACACAGAACCTGGCGGCCCAGGGTGCGGCCAACGTCTGGGCTGGAACTGTTGGCCTCGATCTGAAAGGCGCCCTGAACAAGAAGGCCGGGACATCCGGCCTTGATACTCAGGGCGTTCTCAATCTCCTCGCCGGCTCAACCGGCCTCGGTGTCGACGAGGCCTCCTCGCTGATCCTGGAGGGCTTCTGATGACCACGGTGGGCGAACTGGTCCAGAGGATCCAGCAGCGCATGCACTCCTGGACGGGAGTGCGCGAAGCGACCAGCTACCTCCAGGTAGCCATCGACACTGACGACCTGACCTTTCAGGTCGCAAACGCGGACAGCACCATTACCCAGGGAATGATCGAGGTCGACGACGAACTCATGGAGGTTGAGTCCGTCGAAGGTACGACCGTCAAGATCCTCCCGTTCGGTCGGGGGTCCGAAGACAGTGTGGCTGCCAGCCACCTTTTGAATGCGAGGGTCGTCAACGACCCATGGTTTCCGAAGAGTGCGATCCTCAACAACCTCCAGGAAACCGTCATGGAGGTCTGCCCCGACCTGTTCCAGGTCAAGAAGACCACGGTCAACTGGAACATCACGCAGATCGCCTACGGCCTTCCGGCCGACTGCGATCGCGTGCTGAACGTGTCGTACGACACTCCTGGGCCATGGAAGAAATGGCCCAAGACGAAGCGCTGGGTCTACAACCCAGACGCCGACGCAACGGACTTCCCCAATGGGAAGTCGATCGAGATCTACGACTCGATCATCTCTGGATACAAGGTCCAGGTGACCTACGCGGCACCGTACACGGTGCCCACGTCCACGTCTCAGACGCTCGCCTCTCTCGGCATCGCCGAGTCGGCGGCCTCCTGCCTGATCTACGGCACCTGCTGGCGCCTCATGCAGGTGATGGAGAACTCCAGGCTCCAGCTCCGTGCCGCGGAGCAGTTCGCTCGGCAGGACTCCGTTCCTGCCGGCGCCACTACGAATCTCGCCAAGCAATTGTTCGCGATGTACAGCCAATTCCGAATGGAAGAGCGGAAGCGCCTGCTGACGCTCAACCCCAGTCAGCCGCACTACACGAGGTAAATCGATGGCTCGAAGGTACTTCCGCAACGGTCCCTCGATGACGCTCCAGGCGTCCATCGGTGCCTCTGACGTGAGTCTCCAGGTCTCCAGCGCGTCGGGTCTCCCGACGCTGTTCCCGTTCACCCTGATCGTCGATCTCAATCAGGGTGTCGAGGAAGTCGTCGAGGTGACGGCAGCGGCCGGCACGACCCTCACGGTGACCCGTGGAGTCGACGGTACGACTGGATTCCCGCACTCTTCCGGTGCGGTCATCGTGCACGGCATCTCCGCACGAGATGCTGACGAGGCCAACCTCCACATCAACAGCACGGCCGCTGTGCACGGCGTCTCCGGTGCCCTGGTGGGCACCACCGACGCACAGACCTTGACCAATAAGACCCTCTCTTCGGCGACGATCAACAGCTCTACACTGAGTTCTCCCGCCATTTCCGGCGGGACTATTGGTGGCACGACCATTCGTGACACCACGATCCTCCAGGGGAACCCTGCCAACTCTCAGAACCCGGCGTCCATTCGGACTGTCGCCGGGGTAGAGGTCGGCCTGGTGGGCCGAGATGGACGGCTCCAGGTTCCCAAGCTGGAGGCCACGTCCGTCGACACGGCCGTGACTCCTCTGGTCGTTACCGGCGTTGCCAGCCAGGCCGCAAGCCTGGCCACGATCAAGACGTCGGGCGGCACCTACGGCGTTGATGTCAACGCCTCTGGGCGCGTGGGCATCGGCCGTACGGCCGGAGTCTCCACGACGGCCCTCGTCCGAAGTGTCGACGTCGCCGACCCTGCCCTTAGGGTGCAGAACCTCGCGGGCCAGGTGGGTAACCCCCTGTCCGTCGTCGACGATCTTGGGACGACGACCCTCTTCGGCGTAACGCCGGCCGGATACCTGGAAGGTATCCACCAGCCAACCACCTGGGAGAACATCACCTTGGCTGGGAACAGATCCATCTTCGACCGCACGCCGCAAAGGCGTGCGTCCGGCAACCCGGCCAGGGGCCGGAAGGTCTACCTCCAGGGCTCCATCAAGAAGACCGACAACACCCCCTTTGTAGAAGGGGACCTGCTCTTCACGATGCCCGGCGGGTGGATCCCGCCGAACCTCAAGCGCTACGTAGGTGGTGCCACCCTCGCGGGTGCGGGCACGACCGGCGTCTGCCGGATCGAGATCGCCACCAATGGCCAGGTAACCGTCTGGACCCAGGACTCTCCGACCTGGGTCAGTATCGACGGTTGGTACTTCCTTGACTGACATCACGGCCCGGCTCCCTGCCGGGCTATCAGAGCGAATCGAGAGCATCAGCTCTCAGATCACCGCCCGTGGCGGTCGAGCCATCGACTACGCCATCGGCGGTATTCCTTTCCTGTCCGCGGCAAGCAAGGCACTGCCGTTCGCGTACGAAACGGCAGAGATGCGTCGCGAGCAACAGGACAATGAGCGAGAGCCCGGAGAGCAGAGCCTCTCCGGTTGGTGGCTCAGAAGCCAGGACTCCTGGCACCAGGGGGCTGGTGCCAAGTTCCAGGAGAGTAGGTCCGAGGCTGTCGCCTCTGCCCGGTTCTTCGACTCCCAAGGGGTCGATCCCTGGACCGAAGGTGAACTGAAGCTCCTTCGTCGTATGGTCCAGGCCACGCCAGCGAGCACGGAGGCTCGCTGCCTCTGGACTGTCGACAACGACCTGTACCTCGGAGTCGGAGACTCCGTGAAGAAGACCACCATCGGTGGTGGCGCTGTGACGAACCTGCACAGCGCTGCGGGTGAGACCTTCACCGATGTGGTCGCGGGGAACGATCGCTGGTACGGCGTCACCAACGCCGAGATCGTCTACTCCGGTCTTGTCGGTGGAGGCGGAGTGTCCAACTGGCCACTCACGAACACCGACCCCACTCCTTCGGTTCCTCCCCAGATCCTCTGGGCCAAGCACCGCCTGTGGGCGGTGAGTGGCCGACACGTCTGGGTCGTCAACGTCGAAGACGTCAGCGGCACGGCGCAAGCCGCGAAGTACGATTACCCGTCCCTCGACTGGGTGTACACCTCGATCGCCGAGGGACCTCAGTGCGTCTACCTCGCCGGGTACTCCGGCGCGGAGTCCTCGATCCAGAAGATCACCCTGGATACCACCGGGGACGTTCCGACGCTGAATGCCGGAATCACCACGGCGACTCTCCCAGCCGGCGAGCGCGTCCAGCGCATCGCCGTCCTGGCGGGCCAGTGGCTCTGCATGGTAACGAGTCGGGGGATCCGGCTCGCTGCCATCGGAGCCGATGGGGAGCTCCAGTACGGACCCCTGATCGTCGAGCCGACGAATGTTGTCGAGGGTGCGGCGATCTCCAGTTGGGATCGCTGGTTCTGGGTGTCGCTCCGTACGAGCGACGGCCAGTGCCGCACCTATCGCCTGGACACTGCCCAGGTATTCGACGACGGAACGGCGGCCTACGCCCGTGACGTCGAGATCGAGGTGACTGGCTACGTCACCGACCTGGCGGTCTCAGGTGGCCGCGTTGTCGCGGCCGTGAGCACTGGCGCCTATCCGTCCGAGGCGCCTGTCAAGTACTACTACCAACACGTTACCGAACTGGTAACGTCTGGGTTCATCCAGTTCGGTCGGGTGCGGTACCGCACGACCGAACCCAAGATCTTCAAGTTCTTCCAGGTGGAGGTCGAGCCACTGTCCGGCTCGATCGCGGTGGACGCGATCCTCCCCAACGACACCACCAACCGCTTCCGTATCTGGGACGTTCAGGGAACCGCGGACCTGGACCAGGCCGCCCTGCCGGCGAGCCTGGGTCCGCAAAGGTCCATGGGTTTCAAGTTCACCTTGACCAGAGCGCCGGACCCGACCAAGGGTCCGATCGTCCACTCGTACTCCGTGAAGTCTCTGCCAGCCGTCAAGCCGCAGAGGCTCATCCAGTTGCCGTTGATGTGTTATGACCGGGAGACCTGGCGCACGGGCCAGGAGTGGGGCTCTGACGGCTTCTCCAGGGATCGCCTGGCAGCGCTCCAGGCGATCGAGGACTCTGGCGACCTTGTGCTCTGGCAGGACTTCTCGTCGGCAGAGCCGACTGGCCGCCAGGTGCGCATCGACAAGGTGACGTTCCAGCAGATCTCCCCGCCTCCGGCACCTCGCTCCGAGGTGGGGTACGGCGGGGTCGTGGTCCTTGTGTTGAGATCGATGGATTAGGTGATCATGCCCGAAGAAGAGCCCGCGGTCAGGATCACCCTGACGCAGATCTACCAGAAGCTGTGTGACGTCGAGAAGAAGGTCGACGACATACCGGAGACCTACGTCACCAAAACTGGACTGCTGAAGTGGATCGGCGGGTCCGTGACCGGACTCGCCGTGGTCCTGGGTATCGTCCTGACGGTCATCCAGATCCGTCAGGGTCTCGGAGCCTAGCGGGCGGTCCACCCTGGGTGGACCGTGATCTTGACCTCGTATGGGCCGGCCAAACGGCCGGATAGGCCCAGTGAGTCGGCCGCGTCCGCTAGGTCCATGTCGAAGGTGAGCTTCTTCTCCCTCATAACTCTGGTCTGGTTAATCAAGAGGGTGACCCGACGCACCCCGTTGGAGAACTCCTCGGTCTCCCAGACCTTGAAGTAGTCACCCAGCCGTGCCTTCAGCACGGCCACTGCCTCGTCGACTGGATCGTGACGAGGCTCTTCCTGCCCAAGCTCCATGCCCATGAAGTGGATCGTAGTACACTCCCCGCCAGGGGAGGTTCACATGCTACTACGAATCGTCTTTATCGTCCTGCTTGTCCTGTTCTCCATCATGACCCTGGCCGCCGTCCTGTCGTTCGTCGGCGGAGGTGACATGGTGACCGATGCCATCCTGATCGTGGCCTTCGGTGGCCTGGCCACTTGGATGTGGCAGCTTCAGAAGAAGCGTAAGACCAAGGTCGGCCACAAGGCCTGACATGAAGAGACCCCGGTGCCTGTCCCCACCGGGGTCTTTCCTACTTCTCTGGTATGTCCTCCACCCGGAGGACCTTCAGCCCGCTCCGTCGAGCGGGCTTTTTCTGTTTCGGTAGTTTCTCCAGTAGTGCCCGGAGCGGCCTCGAATGCCTGGTGCACATGAGGTGCCGCTCGGCTGGTCGTCCTGGACCCCCAACGACATACTCCTCTGCTTCGTCCGCCTGGCATCCCGGGATGTCACACACTGGAACCTTGCGATTCACGTAGGGCACGTGCCTCACCCAGATCTGTGACATTCACGGAAGGTTCATCATACATGCGATATTCGGATAGAACCTGGTCTCTGTACTCCTTGTCCACATCGATTTCGATGTAGCCCCTGGTCTGCTTCTCCGTCTCGTGGTGAAGCTGCGCCTGGACGATCTGGATCGCATTCGGAATGCCTCTGCGGATCAGATCCTCATACAGTGCCCTGGCTCCGCTACGGCGGAGGTCGTGTTCGCCGATGCGAATCTTCTTCCCGGTGATCGGGTCGAGCTCCGGCCACCCGATGGCCAGGAGTCCCCGCCTGATCAGCTTCTCCAGCTCCGAGATCGGAGCCTCCGGCCGAAGCCGATCGTCGTCGGTGACGACCTTGGTCGCGAACCGACCACCCTCTCGAACCCAGGTGGTCGGCCTGACCTTGGCCGGCACCAGGTGCATACCAGGCTCCAGTCGGTGCCCGCGGGCCTGAAGGTGGTTTGTGTAGAACCTGAGCCAGGCATCGAGCTCCTCTCCGAGCTCGGGACCGACGATCATCTCATCGTCGTGACGCTCTCGCTTCTTCAGTACGTGGATGATCATCCTCGACCGCTTCCGGTCGTACTCGCCGACCCGGATCGGCGTCATCTCACTGGCCCTCAGCATCAGGTTCCAGCCCAAGGCGTACACCGCCCTGTCTCGTGGGTGCTGGGCTGCCTGGAGCAGCCTGGGATAGTCCTGGGCGGCCAGGAAGCGGTGACGCTTCCTGCCTTGACTGGGCGTCTTACGACGCTTCATCGGGTTGTGCTTCTTGCCGAAGTAGTGCCGCTCGTCGGCCCAGTCGCAGAAGCCCTTCAGGGCGACGGAGACCTGACCCATCGAACCTGGGTCCCTGGTCTGGGACATCAGTTCGATGTAGTTGTTGATCTGCTCGTCTCCGAGCTCGTCGACGTAGATGCTCTTGCCGGCGCTCACCAGGAGGCGCCGGAGCATGGACTTCTTGGAGGCCAGGGTCCCAGGCGACTTGAAGTCCGCCTTGTACCAGGCGTAGTAGTCCTCCAGGGCCTGATCCAGGCGGATCCTCATTGGGCCTCCCGCTCTGCCCGGAGCAGTCGGATCTGGATCTCCACGAAGCGATCACAGGTCGGGCAGTCCTTGCCCTCTCGCCCGACACAGCGGCCAAGTAGCCCAGCGACGTCAGCCTCCACGGCTGCGTCGAATAGAAAGCGCAGCCAAGAGACTGGCAACTGCACGGTCCGATCTCTAACAAGATCAACTTCCTGCACCCCCATAGAACTACACGCCTGTAGTTCTAGGCCCTCAGAATCGCCCTGGGAGGCGTCTGAGGGCATGTTCTGGGCCTCCGACTGGAGGCCATCGTGAGAAGTCATTCCTCACCTTTCAAGCGGTTTGTCACAAGAACCGACACCAGTCGGTTCCACCAGCTTACATCAGTCGTCCACCCGATGTAAACCGATAGTGCTGTACAACCTGTTGGCAACTGACCAGCGACTTCAGTCGACCTTAGCACGGTAGTTGAACCCAACGTCATCTCATCCACCGATGTCGGTATTGACTTCCACCGGATGTCGGTGAGACCATCCTGAGACATGAGCGCTTTGAGGGGGAAGCCATGAAGAAAGCCCCACGGTATGAGGACTTACGCCGGCTGCTCGAAGAGCATCCGGACGCCACCCAGGCGGAGCTGGCGCAGATGGCCGGAGTGAGCCGGCCATGGCTCAACGAGCTGTTGAGGTCGTACGGGCTGAAGACCTCGAAGTCGAGGCCCAGCTACGACCAGGAGCTGCCCTGGTACTTACGTCCGGAGGACGACAGCCTGTGGTGGACGCGGATCCTCCGCGAAGCCGGAAGGATCCGGGCTCAGATACCCGGCGGACGCAAGGACGCCGTGAAGACGCTGGAGCGTCGAGTCAAGGAGTTGGCCGAGGCCAACGCGGCAGTGACCTACAACCCGGCGGGAGATCCTTCCGCCGAGGCGAACGGCTGGTGGCCGTTCTGGATCGTAGCGGCCGATCCAACGGATCGGGTCCTGGAGATCCCAGGGATCGGCGAGTTGCGCCTCTCCCTGGCGCACATCCCAGATGAGCGCCTCTCGACTCACGAGAGGCTGCTGAAGGTCGCCGCTCGCAACGGCGGCGAGAAGTAGTTCCTCGTGCGCGCGCGTGTACGCGCGTATCTTTTAACTACATACTACTAAGGCCCAGGCTCTTCAAAGCCTGGGCCGTTACTAACTACTCTTCTTTCACTGGGCGGCCTCTCAAGGGCCGCCCTTGTGCCGCCTGTCTCGGCGGCTTCTGTCGGGGCGCCTGGAGGAACGGCGCCCCTTTCTTTGTACTCGCTACGCTCGTAAGTATAACGCGCGCGTAGGAGCGCGCAAGTTTTCGAAGGGTCGTTTTGGAGGCATGCCGTAGGCAGCCTCCTCTCACCTGGTCAAAGCAAAGACCGAAGGGAGATCCGAGGGGCCACAAGCGAGGAACGAGCTTGGGGAGGATCGACCTTCGGTCGATGGGGAGAAGTGAATTCCGATAGGAGAAGTAGGAATTACTAG
>Ga0105039_100028_pt1 | contig 11169 bp, 20 predicted proteins | sample LS_119metaG_FD_91485 | JGI IMG/M metagenome (GOLD analysis project Ga0105039, IMG submission 91485) | Switchgrass associated microbial communities from Austin, Texas, USA - LS_119 metaG | ecosystem: Host-associated > Plants > Phyllosphere > Phylloplane/Leaf > Endophytes | place: USA: Austin...
GGCCGGCGCCGGCCGCGATACCGGCTGTGCGTAAACCCCGCATGGCGACGCCGAGCGTGCGCTGTGCGATCTGCCCCACGGCCTGAAACGACCGCGTCAGGACCTGCTGCACGACCGCGCCACCCACACGAGCGCCGACCTGCAGTGTCCGGCTCATCACGGCCGAGACCGCGCCGAAGACCGGCCCGAGCCGGTTACGCAGCGTTCCGAATGCCGAGGTGACACGGTTGGCGACTGCCTGCGCCGCGCCTTGCACGCGCCCCGCGGCTGTTCGTACGGCGTTCTGTAACGCGTCCGGGATTACCCGGTCGACGGTGCGGCGTACACCGTTCGCGATGCTGTTGCCGATGGTGACGCCGGCGAACCGTACGCCGCCGGCCGCCGCCTGGAACGCGCCCGTCAGGGCGTTTCTGACGCTGTTGAACGCGGGCCGCAGTTGGTCGGCGAACCGCGTGATGCGCGGGTCCGATGCGAGGGCGCGAAACGGTTGAATGAGCGCGTCGTGAAGACGTGGCGTCATGTGCCGGATGCCGTCAAGAAACCGGGTGATCCACGAGGCCGAAGACGAGTCGGGGTCGGGCAGGTTCGGCGCTGTCGTGTTCCCTGAGTCGCTACCCCCGCTGTCGTTGCCCGGGGTCGTGTTGACGGGAACGGTCAGGTCGGGAAGCTGCTGGATCGTGCGCAGCACGCTGCGCGCGAAGGCTGCCCGGTCGACGGACAGGGCGATCGTCGAGCCCTGCACGCTCGTGACGGTGCTCCGTACGGACTGGCGGAAGGCTGCCGCGTCGAGCTCGGCCGTCACCTGCACTGTGGCCGTCATGTTCCGCAGCCGGCGTTGTAGCGCCCGGTTGAAGGGGCGCATGTCTGGGATGACGGGGACCTGTGCCGGGGGTATTCGGCCTAACCTGGTCTCAAGATCGCTGCGGAAGTCTGCGGTGTCTGCGACGACCCGCACTTCCGAGGTGCCGAGTGCCACCGGCTACACCTCGTCCCGTACGCCGGGGGGCCGCATGAAGGTGCGCTGATGCCAGGACTTCGCCTGCGCTTCGTCCTCCAGGCCGGACGTCACCCAGCCGACCATCGAGGCGATGATCCGGTCGGCCGTCTCGCCCGCGGGGTTGAACCCGTGCTTCACACACCACGCCTGCCACATCAGGTGGCCCTCGGCCGCGTCCTCGGTGATGCGGTGCGCTGCCCACCACGGAACCCCGTAAACCTGCCGGGCGAGACGGAACGCGACTGGCCGTAGCATGTGCCGGTCGAGGGGGTCCTCGGGGTTCGCAAGCCGGTCATTCCAGTAGGCGCGCTGATCGGCTGGGAGAGCCCCGGGCATGAGTTCGTGCCAGTTGTCGGCGAGGGCCCACAAGCACGCGGACGGCCCCTCGGGGCGCGGCAGGGTGACGCGGTACGCCTCGCCATCAAGGTTGACGTCCGCTTCGATCGTGGCTTGTGCCCCGAAAAGCACGGATTACCGCCGGGAAGTCGTGCGCTTGACGGCTTTCGGCGAGCGGGCTGGCCCGGTAGTGCGCTTGACGGGGATGGTGCGCGGCTTCTCGCCTGAGCCGAGCGCTTTGAGGTTGTCGGCGAGGGCCTTGCCCCACTGCGGGCCGGCCTCGTCCTCGAGGAGGTATGTCACGAGCAGCGAGAGCGTGCCGAGGCTGACCTCGTAGTTGTCGGGGTCGTCGAGCATGGCGAGCACCTGCTCGCCGCCCTTCTTGCCGATCATCGCCGCCATCACGTCGCCGATGACGGTGACGCTGTTCGTGCCTTCTTCTTGGATGCGGGCGAGGACGGCGTCCTTGGGGCACTTCGCTTCGAAGACGACGCCGCCGATGCGGATGTGCGCGGTGCGGCCGATCGGTTTCGCGAGGGTGGCTGTGTCGATCTCGACGGGGGCGGGTGCGGCGGTCTTCGTCGCGGCCATTGCGGGGACACCTCGGCAGTCTCTTCTTGGACTGGCGAGGGGCGAGCGCCTGTACACCCTTGGCACTGGGGCGAGTTGTGCCGTACACCCGGTGCCTATTACAGCACTTGTTGGGATGCTGTGTCGCAGCGGTCGGCTCGGCGGCCTGCGGCGTGCTCACGGATGCGGCGGTCCTGCATGCACGCAGGAGCTACGCAGCTGGCACGGTCGCAGGCTGGGGTGACGTGGCCTTCGGGTTCGCGGCCGTACTCGATCCGGAACGCAACACGGTAGGCCGAGTAGTTTTTCCCGGCGTGTCGCACTGTCGGGAGACGATCCCGGTTGCGGTGTCCAGTCCAGATGAGGTGGCCTCCCTCAGTGGGCCGGACCCGGAACCAGAACAGGTCTTCGACGCTGCCCGCGGCCCGCTTGCCGGGTCGGGCGGCCGGGATACCGAGGGCGATCCGTGTCCGGCGGACAGTTGTCTTGGCGTCCACGTGGAGTTCGCGCGCGATGGCGCGGTCAGAGAGTCCGGCACGAAGCAGCTCGGTGACAACGGGAACGAGGATTGCGGTGCTGGCGAGTTCCCGCGGTGTGTTCAAGTCTGCTCTCCATCGTGTGCGGGGAGGGCTGGGTGTGTGGTTCTTCGCTGTGTGGGGTGGCCCGCAGGGTGCGGGCGCACACAGGGGAAGGGGCGGGCCGACATGGCGCCCCACGGCAGAGCTCGGAGGCCGGTTGCCAGTGGGGCGCTGAGAGGGGCTGGCCCTACGCGGCGGTGATGCGGGGGCGGTAGAGCGCCTGCCCTCGCTCGTGCACGTTGATCTTGAAAATCACGTCATGAGAGGCCGGGCCTCCGAAGAACTTCTGATTCGTGACCAGAAGGTGCTGGCCGAGGAATGCGACGCCGCCGGGGAGATCGAACGGCGGGTCCATCTGCTCGTTGTCCTCGGGGGTCGCGGGGACGCGGGTGATCTCTTGCCCCTCTGGGCTGAGGACCAGCAGTGTGTTGGCGACGGCGAGCGCCACGTACACGTTGCCGGACTCGCCGATGGCGAACCCATCCGGGGTCTCGCCCTCTGCACCCTCCCAGAACAGGTCTCGACGGCCAGGCTTGCCGTCGGGCGTGATCTCCAGGGTGTAGAGGCGGCCCTTCGCGGTGGGCAGATTGTTGGGGTCGAGGAGACCGTGGGCGGAGTCCGCGAACAGCAGGAGGTTTGGGGTGAGAAAGCGGACGGTGTTCGCGCCGAAGAGGGAGTCGAGGTCGGGGCTCGTGTACCAGACCTCGGCGCTGCCGCCGCCGGCTGGCACGCGCCAGATCGCGGCCTGGGTGAGGTCGCCGATGTACAGGTCCCCGTCTGGGGAGAACGCGAGGTTGATGGGCTGTCCGGGCCGGTCAGTTGAGGCCTCGGTGCATTCGCCGTCGGGTGTGCTGCCGGCGCACAGCGGCGCGTCGGGAATCTCGGCATACAGATCCTGCTCGCCGGTGGCCGTATCCAGGGTGATGACGCGCGCCGGGGCCTGGTCGACGAGGTACAGGATCCCGTCGTGATCGAGGGCGACACCGGACAGGCCCTGGCCAGTGGCGGCCTGGCCTTCGATGGTCCAGTCGCCAGTGATCTCCCCGTGCTTGTTGTAGGCGTACACGTGGGAGGCGACGTTCGGGCCGCCGTTGATGTCGTGGTGGGTGGCGACGTAGACGGTGTCCCTGTCGACGGCGATGCCCAGGCCGTGCCCGGGATACGGGACGTTGGCGAAGACGCGCGGCTTCAGAAGGTGGGGGTGGGTGGTGTTCATGGTTCTCCCGGGTGATGGGCTGTTGAGGACGGCTTCATAGACGTCGGTCGATATAGCTCTTGAGGGTGCCGACGACGATTCAGGTAGGGCCACGGGTCAGGCCGTGGTGGTGGGATCGGCGCGGGTGGCGCTCCACCAACCCAGGAGCGCCTGGCCGCCGGCGACGGCAGCCCATTCGATGGCGTGGACGAGGAGCGGGGCGCGGCCCCACTGGCCGGTAGTCAGGAGCCAGGTGGCGAGGAGGGTTCCGGAGATCCACCAGTCGATGCGGTGGGTGCAGGCGATGAGGGCGGCGAGTACCGCACGCATGGCCCTGTTCGTGCCAGTCACGCCGTGGGCTTGTTCGATTTGCTCGACGGCGGCGAGGAGTTCGTCGGCGACGCTGCCCATGACGGTCGCGGTGGGTGCGGTGATGACGACGGCGCCGAGGGACCTGTCGACGGTGGCCGAGGTGAGGGCGGGGTGCTCGCCCAGCTGCTGTTCGATATCGCCGGCGATCCTGTCTGCGCCGGGTCCGCGGGATGGCCGCATCGCGATGTGCAGGCGCCCGTCCGGGGCGACACGCGTGCGGGGCGGTTCGTAGAGGGCGCGGAGGCGGTTACGAAGCCAGTCGAGGGCCGTGGTGTGTGCGGCGAGGCGGGTACTACCCCAGTAGGCGGCGAGGGTGAGCACGGCGAGGACTGCGGGCGAGATCACCACGGCGCTCCCTGAAGATCTTCCGGTATCGCCGACCCATCATAGAGCGACGCCGGAAAATTTCTCGATCATCGCATCATTGACAGGAGGATTTCCGGCTCTGCGGCCTGTCGCTGCTTGGGTTGCAGCACCGAACCGCAGAGGTGGGAGAGTGTGGACCGTTCAGGCGTTGCGGAGGATCTGGTAGAGCCGTTCGGCTTCGGGTGAGAGGTCGTACAGCCAGCCTTCGCCGTGCTGGTCGCAGTACTTGGAGTCCTCTTCGCTGCCGGGGTAGAGGAAGCAGCTTCCGTTCTCGTCGACACGGGGGCAGCAGCCGCAGGTGGCTTCACAGCATTCATCGTCGGGCTCTTCGGGTGTCGGCGCGGTGCAGTCCGCGCAGCGGGGGCCGGTGCAGTAGACCTCGGGTTCAGAGGTGTCGCTCATGGTGGTATCGCTCTTTCGCGTTCATGGTTGAGGCGGTGTCCGGTTGTGTCTGCGACTGTCCGGGCACCGTCAGAGGTGGGCTGAGCCCGGACGCGCGTGCGTCCGGGCTGAAGGCGGTCAGTGGTCGGCGGCCTGGAACCCCGGGCACTGGCAGACCGCGATCGGCCCCCAGGTTCCGAACTGGTTCCGGGTGCGGGGCAGGGTGGCCCAGCAAGCCGCGCCCTCGTGGTGGTGGTCTGCTCCGGTATGGCCGCAGGCGGGTCGGGCGCAGGTTGCGTCACGTGGCGGCAGCGGGCGGCTGGCGTGCGCGGGCGGGTCGTCTTTCGGGAACTCGATCAGTTCCACCGGTGTCGGGTCGTTGTGGTCCGGGTCGATCCGTTGGATTGCGTCGTCCCAGCCCTCATACCAGTCGGCGTTGCACAGGCCGTCGTTGTCTGCTGCGGCGCGGACCATGTTTGGCGTCCTGGACGGCCTCATCGAGGACGCGCTCCCCGATGGCCTGCTGGAAGCCCAGGTAGGCGTCCGCGGCCAGGATCGTGCGAAGGTAGGCGTCGATCTGGGCCGGTGTCCGGATTGGCACCACGGAAGCGGACCATGCGTGATCCTGGCCGGGAATCTCTCGGCATCCGCTCGCTGTCTCGGGCCTCTGGGCGTCGGTGCGGATCATGTATCCCTGCTTGATCAGGTGGTGCTCGGCGGATGCAGGCTGGAAAGAGTTCCAGCCGAGGTCGAGGCGGACCAGGTCGCGGGTGTCGGCTTCGCTCAGGACACGCAGCCGGTGGCCGGCCTGTGTCTTCACGCAGATGGCCGTGAGGTGGCCCTGGTTGGCGCGGTGGCAGTTGGCGGCGATCCACTGCGTGCCGTCTTCCACCACGACGTGGGCGGGCTCGCCGGTGATGCGTGGCGCCATGTGACGGACGGTGCGGGTGATGCCGTCCGCGCACACGATGCGGTCGCCTTTCTGGAAGACGGGGGTGGCCGTGGTCTGGGTGGTCATGCGGTGTGGGTCTCCTATCTCGGGTCGTGGCCGAGCGGCCACCGGCCGCCCCATGTGTGGGGTGACTGGACGCGGCTCGGGCAGATAGGCGGATGGGGCTTGAGAGGGGCCGGGCGCCGCGGGGCGCCCGGCGATTGATGAGGCCTGCTGGGTGATCAGTCCGTGAGGGTGTCCTCGACGCTCGCCAGTAGGGCGCGGGCTTGGTCCTCGGTCAGTGGCAGCGTGTTGCCGTCAGCGTCGGCGCCGCCGGTCAGCAACACCGGCCCGTGGTAGGGCTGCCAGATGAAGCCGTGACGCTGGGCGAGGGCTGTGGCGATCGGGTTGACCGGGTGCGTGTAGAGCCCTTCGTCGTCGATCCACATGTCGAGGCGGCTCGTGAGGGCCACGACGTCGAAGTACCGGCAGCGGAGCACGGCGCGGTAGACGGTGCCGTGCTCGTCGGCCGTGTCGGGCAGTTCGATCGGTACGACGCCAGCTTCTGGGGTGATGAGGATTGCGGTGGTCATGTGGGCTCCATTTCTGTTCGGGTGGCGCCGTGCGGGATGGTCAGGCGGCCAGCGCCAAGATGTGAGCGGCGATTCGGTGCTTGCAGGGGTGGACGCCCTTGATCCCGGCGGGGCATGTGCAGGCGGCGCGGTGTGTGCGGTGGTGGTAGAGCCGTCGGAGGAGGCGGCGAGGAACACGTGGCGTCCGCGGAGCGGGATGAGGCCGCCCTGCTCGATCAGCTCCTCAGCTTTGGCGACTTGGTGCGCCTTGTATTGGGCGATGACCTGGGCGCGGGCGGCTTTGCGGACCATGGCGCGGCACTTCGGGCCGTAGCCGTCGATCGAGGCGTTGCGGAGGGCGCGACCGCATCGGAGGCAGTGGCCGACGACCGGCTTCTCGGTGTTCTTGATGCCGTTCATGTTGGCGTCCTCCCTGCTTGTTTGCGCCTGGTGTAGCTACACCTTAGTTCATGGTGTAACTACACCACAAGTAGAATTGCGAGATCTGGTGTAGCTACACGCGGATGGGTGAATAGGGGATGGCCGTAGCTACACCCGCTATGCTCCGCGTATGCCGAACGCACCCAAGACACCGGCCCGTCAAATCCGTATCGGACCTGAGTGGCTGGACTTCGATGCCGCAGCGAAGAGCCAAGGCAGCGAACGCGCCTCCGTGATCCGCGACCTGATCGCCTGGTATCTGCGGGAACCTGGAGCCAAGTTGCCTGCGCGGCCGGATCGTGAGGTCGTCCTCGAAGCGCGGCGTGCCCGCGAGGAGGAGGCGGCACGCAAGGCTGGCCAGATCAAGCCGTGACTACCGCGCCGCGCCTCGCGCGTTTCATCGGTGGCCCCCTCGACGGCCACCAGGTCGACGTCACGGACTGGACAGAGGATGCGGTCCGCACGGGTGTCCTGCACGTCGTAGACGGCTGGGAGGAGCGGGCCGACTACGAGCCGGAGCCCGGCGGGGATCCGCTGCGATGGCTGTACCAGGGGCCGCAGGCCTGACTGCCTGTCCGGATGCTCGCGAGTGCTGAACGGGTCGCACACTGTGCTGTGTGCGACCCGTCGTGTCGGCCTGCGGTTCTACTGGTCGTGCAGTTCGGGCGCGTCGAGCGGCGTGATCTCCCGGTAGAAGAACTCCAGGAAGTCCTCTCCGCGCCGGTACAGGGCGTTGAACCCGTCCTGGGTCTCCTCGATCACCGTCTGGTCGGTGTAGCGGCGGGCGCCGGCCGCGTTCCCGTCCTTGTCGTACTGGACGCCGTACATCACCGTGTCGCCGAGGATGACGACCTCGGGCACCAGGTGGTGCTGCTCGACTTCAGCGATGGTCCGTGCGTCGAGCACCCGGATGTTGTCGCCGACGTCGACGCGGACGCGGAGGACGTGCATCTCCCACTGCACGTACGGGGTGATCGGGTACTGGACGACCCGGAGTCGCCGCTCGGTTCGGCCGCGGCTCTGCGCGTCACGGATCTGCTCGGCGTAGTGGGCTCGCCGTTCGCCGGCCAGCGCGAGGGCCTGGTTCCAGCGCCCGGTGGCGAATGCTTCCCAGCTGGGGAAGCCGTGCTCCTGGAAACGCTGGCCGCGCTCCAGCTTGTCCAGGGTGCTGGCGTTGGCCAAGTGCCGGTAGAAGTCGTCGTGGTAGGCGAGGCGGTCCAGGGTCTCGTAAGCGGCCTTGGGGTAGCTGTCGAACATCGGTCCTCGGTCGTGGGTGTTGCGGGGAGACGGGGCCGCACGCGCGTGGTGTGCGGCCCCGCCGTACCGGGTTTCGGCGTTTGGGTTACTCCTCGGACGGCACGGTCACTGCGAGATACGCCCGTGTGCCGCCGCTTCGTGCGGGCCGGTACGACACCGGACCGGCCGCCCCGGCTGCCGACGTGACGAACGCCTCGACCAGGCGTCGTACGTCCGCGTCGTGGCCGATGATGCGCACTTCGACCGGGCTGCCCAGGGCGGGCGGCGCGGCCGTCTCAGTGGGACGTCGAGGTGATCGGCTGCGCCGGGCTGGAGTGCTCACTCCTCGTCTCCGTTCTGTTGTGCGGTCATGCGATCACCTCAAGATCGTTTCGGTGCGCCGGGGGTGGGTTTCGGTGTGGTCGGGATCCAGCCGCCGCGGCTGGGCTGGTAGTCGGTGCGCTGCCGCTCGCGCTGCTCAGGTGTCAGCTTCGTGCGGAGTTCGTCTTGCGGGATTGATCGGCGTAGCGCCATGGTGAGGGGTCCTCGTCTCAGGTGAGTTGGGATGGGAGGCCCTGGGGCGGTCGGGATGCTTGGCGGCTGTCGGCCGCCCCAGGGTGGTTAGCGTGCGGTCGCGGCGGGTGGTTCGGTTACGGGCCCTTTGCCGGGCCAGACGCGCACGTCGGGTTCGACTCCGTGGTCGGCGCGGCAGTCCTCGGCAAGTGCGTCGGCGAACTCCTTCGCCGTGCCTGGGTAGTTCGTCGTCCGGATCCGCAGGCCGGGCGCGGGCTGGTACGTGTACGTGGGCACTGCTGGTTTCTCTCTGGTCGGTAGATTCCGGGTAGAAGTGCGGGTCAAGCGCTGGTGGCGGCTTCAGCGGTGCCCCATGCCTCGCATGCGGCCTCGAGCTCGTCGGCCTGTTCCCAGGAGTCGCCGACGATTCCGCCGTTCCACTTGATCCCGCCGATCTCGAACGGATCGATCTTGATGCGGTGGTCGACGACGTGCCGTGCGGCGGCGGCGATGGCGGCCGGGCTGGCGTAGCCGTCCACCGGCAGGAACACGGGCGGGTACCGGCATTCGCCGTGCTCTTTCAGAGCGGCGAATTCCCAGTACGGGCCTTTCTCCGGCCCGTCGTCTTCGGCGCCGGTGTGCCATTCCCAGCGGAGGATGAGGCCGTGCGGCCATGCGGTGCCCGCGGGAATGTCCTCGGCGAACGCGTCAGCGGTGCCGGACGGGTCGAGGGTGATGACGGCGTTGAGGTAGCAGTACCTGCCCTTGGTCTCGGCGTCGGAGGTCCAGGACTCGGCGGGCTTCAGTCCGTCGGCGGTGAGCGCGTCGCAGACAGCGGTGATGTACGCGTCGTGGGGCAGGGTGCGGGTGTTCATACGGTGATCTTCAGTTCTCCGAGCGGGCGCCGGGCGTTGATGTGGTTGCGCAGCTGACGTAGCCGTGCGAGGGCCTTCGCCTGGTCGCTGTGGTCATTGAGGGCTTGTCGTGTGGCTAGCGGGAGTTGGTGCCAGCAGCGAAGGCATAGGTAGTGCCGGGACCTTTTCGGTGTCTGGCAGGCTGGGCAGGGGTTGCCGGTGTACGCCTCGCGCGGCGGGGTCACTGGTCGTCTCCTGCCTGGGCCTGTCGGTTGGCCATGTCGGTGTAGGTGGTGAACAGCTTGGGCCACCAGTCGCCCGGTGTCAGGGCTTCCGCGGGGAGCCGGTCCTGGGCGACGGCCAGGCGCACGCCGAGGTGTCGGTGGCCGACGGCCGCGAGCCATCCGGCGCATGCTTCCTCGCGGCCTTCCGGTGTCTTGTGGCAGGCGAACCACGGTGCATTGAAGTCCGGTTCTTCGCCCGGAGCTTGCTCGGCCGTGCACGCGAGTTGGGCGTACCTCTCGGCGGGGAACTGGCCGGGCCGCGTGTCTTTCCTCCAGGGGCATTCGGTGCATGGGTACCGGCGGTGTGGCGTCTTGGTGGTCATCACGCGCCTACTGGGATGAAGGGCTTACGGCCGGCGCCATCGCATCGTTTGCCGGTTGAGAATCCTGTGGAGGTCATGCCGTAGTGCCGGCCCGTGAGGCCCTTGCTGGTGAGGTTGAACTGCCGGTGGCAGGCGGGGCACTCGCCGCGCGTCTTGGGTTTCGGGGTGTCGGGGCAGTTCACCGTTCGGCAGCCGTCGGTGATGTAGCTGCCGTGGGCGCAGCGTGGCTGGTTGTATTCGGGTTGCTGGTCTCGGTTGGGGGCGCGTCGCGGTGTGGGTGTGGGTCGTTTGTGCCAGCCGGTCGGCTCGTCTTGAGTATCGGGGTCCCACGCGGCTGCCGCGGCTTCGACGACGTTCGGGTCTCGGGGGTAGCACCAGGCGTGGTCGTAGCCCCACTTGCCTTCGTCGCCGTGTGGTACGGCGATGAGGCGGATGTTGTAGCCGTGCCAGAGCCACAGGTATTGGTGGGTGGTGTCCGCGCCGAGGATGTAGCCCTCCCAGTGCGTGTCGTAGAGGAGCAGGCCGTCCGGCTTGTTGATCTGCATGAGTCCTTCATGGGTCTGACTGATTTGGCGTGGGCCGTGCAATGCCTTGCCCGGGGGTTGGGTCATCGGCCTTTGTCTTGTTCGGCGAGCTTCTGGACTTCGCGGGAGGCGAAGAGGAGCTTGCGGTCGTGCTCGGTGCGCGGGCCGGCGGTCGCCGGAGGTACTCGGCCGGCCAGTTCGTCGGCCGCATCCTTGAGTACCTGGCTGCGCCGAGCGGCGTCGTAGGCGGCGAGCAGCTGCTCCGCGGTCATGTCGCCGATGGTTCTGTCTTCGGCGGCGCGGAGGCCGGCGAGGATGTCCTCGCGGAGCTGGGCGGTCCCGGCGTGGGCTCGGGCAGGGGGCACGGGGTTCTCCTGTGGTGGTGTTGGCCGGTCTCGTCGTGTGTTTCGGACCAGCGTTGGGCGGTGCGGTCACGCGAGTTCGAGGGCGTGTGTGGTGCCGTGCGGTGGCGTGGCCCACCCGTCGGGGTGTTTGAGGCCGCTGTGGATGAGGTGGTGCGAGTCGACGCGGAGATCGACTCGTGCCACTGTTCACTCGGGGTCGGCGTGGACTGCCCTGTCGGCCAGGGCGTCGATGTTCTCTTTGAAGGTGCCGGGGCCCTCGAAGCCGGTTTGCACGAGGATCGCCGCGCGCTTCTCGGGGTCTCCCGTGGCCTCGGCTTCCTTCAGTGCGACC
>Ga0105039_100030_pt1 | contig 10606 bp, 7 predicted proteins | sample LS_119metaG_FD_91485 | JGI IMG/M metagenome (GOLD analysis project Ga0105039, IMG submission 91485) | Switchgrass associated microbial communities from Austin, Texas, USA - LS_119 metaG | ecosystem: Host-associated > Plants > Phyllosphere > Phylloplane/Leaf > Endophytes | place: USA: Austin, Texas...
CGTCCACACCACAATCGCCTCTAGAAACGGCCTCCGGGCGACTGACTGGTCGCGCTCGAGGCATTCTGCTCGTACTGTGCGGCGCCCAATTCCTCGACTCGCTTGACGTGTCGATGATGGGTGTAGCGCTACCCGCGATCCGCGCCGATCTCGGTATGTCGACAGGGGCGCTGCAGTGGGTGGTGAGCGCATACGTACTCGCCTACGGTGGCTTCCTGCTGCTGGGCGGCAGGGCCGCAGACCTGTTCGGCCGTCGAAGGATGTTCCTGATCTCGCTCGCGGTGTTCACGGTCGCCTCCGCAGTCGGCGGGTTCGCCGACGATGGTTTGCTCCTCATCATCGCCCGATTCGTCATCGGGGTGAGCGCCGCGTTCACCGGACCTGCCGGTCTGTCGATCATCACAACGAGCTTCAAGGAAGGCCCCGCGCGTAACAAGGCGATCGCGCTCTACACGGCGACCGCCGCCAGCGGTTTCACCACCGGCCTCGTAGCGGGTGGCCTGCTGACGGGCATCAGCTGGCAGTGGGTTTTCTACATGCCGGTCATCATCGCCATCATCACCCTTGTCGCCGGGATCAGCCTCGTGCCCGACGCCGGCCGCCCGCAGCGGTCGGCCGGCGGCTTTGACGTCGCGGGCGCGATCACCGTGACGGCGGCGATGATGCTGCTGGTTTACACCCTTGTCGAGGCGCCGAACGTCGGTTGGGGCTCGATGCGGACGATCGGTTCGTTCGTCGTGGTGGCCGTACTGTTCGGCATCTTCGTGTTCATCGAGAACCGCACCGCCACGCCGCTGGTGCGCCTCGGTATCCTGCGCTCCGCCGCGTTGCTACGCGCCAACCTCGGCGCGATCGCGTTGCAGGGCACATGGGTCGGCTGCCTGTTCATCATCACCCTCTACACCCAGCAACTTCGTGGGTGGTCTCCGGTTTTGACCGGTCTCGCCGTCGCCCCCGCCGGCCTCACCGTGGTCCTATTGGCGCCGCGAATCGCGCCACCGCTGATCGCCCGTTTCGGCCCGACCCGGGTGATCGTCGCCGGGCTCGCGGCGGCTGCGGCATCGTATGCCCTTTTCCTTCGGATCGCTCCGGAGTCGAGCTACGTGGCGCTGATATTGCCGACCGTGCTCCTGATCGGGCTCGCCTTCTCGCTGGCGTACGGGCCGATCAACGTGATCGCGACCAACGGAGTCGCGGCGGAGGAGCAGGGCCTTGCCGGCGGTCTCGTCAACACAGCGTTCCAGATCGGCCCCGCGTTGATCCTGGCGATAGTGACCGCGGTCTACAACGCCAATGTTGGCGCCGACGGATCAGCGGCGACCCAGCTCGACGGCCTGCACGCAGCTATCTGGGTACCGCTGGCGGGAGCCGTGATCGGGCTCCTCGCGAACGTGGCCGGCCTGTTCGGCAATAAGCGGTCAACCTCGGCGGTCCCGGCTGGCGAGAAGTCCGTGCAGGCGTCCTCGTAAGACGCTCCGTGGTACTGAAAGAAAGCGTTCCGGACGGCCGTCCACACGACCGTGGTCGTCACCGTCCGGGACAAACCCAGTCCGGGGAGCCCTGGGGCACGCACAACACGACGGGCCGGCGCCCTACCCTCTGCCGACACCGGGTTGGCCCCCAACGGTCGGTGGCATCGGGAGTCGGGCACGCACCGAATGGTTGTGCCACGCCCTTACCCGAGATCCATGCGCGGCCTTTCCACAAGGAACGCATGGGCTGACGGAAGTCACGGGTCTTCACGCCCGGCACGCGGTGACGTACCACCACGTGCCGGGCGTTGGAGTTCCGCGACATTCGGTCGACGTCAGCTACCCTGCTCAGATGAGGATGACCGACGTCGTCGGGCCGAATTCGACAATCGCGGGCGGGACCGCAACACGAACCATTCGACGAAAACGAGGTGCACGACGAAGGCACCCCAAATTCCCGTTGCGAACGCTTCGTTGAATGTCTGAACCGAGTCGACCGAATACGTGTCCGGCAACAGCCACGAGATACCGTACAGGTTGACAAAGAAGATCGGACGCGCGGTGATGATCACGGTGGTGAGTGCCACGTTGCGCAGCATCCACTTCTGATGATCGGCAATTTTGCGTTGCAGCGCGGCACGAAAGCCAAGGATCGTCGTGCCGAGCCAGAGGATGCCGAGGGTGAAGAGCGACATCCGTAGTGATTGGCCCGCGGTGCTCAACGCGGCAACAGGCAAGGAAAGCAACCCGGACGGGATGACGCCCGCCAGAAAATACACCCATCCTATGCGACGGTGTATCCGCGGGTGATTGTCACGCAGCCACGGCCATACCTGCAACCACGCGAGACTCATCGCTATCGCACCAGTCAGCACGTGAATCGCGAGTATCGGGAAGTGTATTGGTATGTCCGGCCTGATGATCGATCTCGACTTCGTCGGGTCGAACGGCACATACGGAAGCGCGCCATAAATCGCGAATCCGACACAATAGATCGCCAGTAAGACAACCCAGTACTGACGGCGTCCTGCCGGTTTTGCGCGCCCACTCGTGGCGCTGGGCTCAGCGCGCTCGGCGCTGTCCCCGCCCACTGTTGTCACTTTCAGACCTCCGATCGGTTGAGGTCCCCCTCAGAACACTCGATGAATCGCCTCTCATGTATTGCGCACCTCAGTAAGCGCCGATACCGAGGTGGGCGACGAGATCGCAGGACCACACTCGCGACAAGCCAATCAGTCATAACCGGACCCGTCGCCCACCAAACTCACGGTGCCGCGTCGCACTGCACGATTAACGCTAATCGTGTTTCAGGGTCTCCGCGCACCTGCTGCGCGGAGCGGAGATTTCGAAACAGCCCTTGGTCCTTGAACCACACTTTTCCGCCGCGTGGCGCCCCCCGCGTTGCTGTGTCACGGCCGCCGATACCGCACTGGCTGTCGGGCTGCTCCTCCGCCGTGCGAGGCGTCCCACCTGCAATTGTCCGATTCCCGGCTTGCTGGCATGGGCACGCTCGCGACGGAGAAGGGCCAAGGACAGGCTCTCAGACCTCTGCCAGCGCTCCGCCGTCGATGACATAGCTGGCGCCGACAATGCGCGAGGCACGGTCCGATGCCAGGAACGCGACCAGGTCGGCCACGTCGGCCGGCGTGCCCGCGCCACCGATCGGAATACCCTCGCCCTCAATCAGCTGGGCGAGTCCCGATTCAAAGTCGACACCGGCTGCCTCGGCGATCGCACTGGCGACCTCGTCTGACGACGAAGTCCTCGTAAGACCCGGCAACACGCTGTTGACTCGGATGCCATGTGACGCGACCGCGGTGGCAAGCCCCTTCGCGTAGTTGACCGTCGCCGCCTTGGCCGCGGTGTAATGGAGGAGCGGCGGAATCGGTCGCCGCGCGGAGTTCGACGACACCTCGATGATCACGCCATGGCCCTGCTCGATCATCGTCGGTAAGATCGCACGATCGAGCCGAACCGCGGCGAGATAATTCAGCTGCAGTGTCTTGACCCACTCCTCATCGGGAATCGAAACCGGCCCGGCCAGGAACGGCACGATTCCCCCGCCGGCGTTGTTCACGAGAATGTCGATTCCACCGAGCTCGGCGAGTGCCTCCTTGGCAAGCCGCGTGACACCATCCAGGGTGCTGAGGTCGGCGGTGATGAGACGCACACCGGCAGGAAGATCCGACACGGAATTTCGCGCCGAAGTGACGACCGTCGCGCCCTCCTCGACAAAACGCTTGACAATACCTGCGCCAATACCACGTGTCCCGCCGGTCACCAATGCGCGCTTGCCCCGCAACATACCATCAGACGTCGATTCCTGTTCTACGTTAGACAACTTCATCGCCCTTCTTGGAGGTACCCTTGCCCGGACTGTTCAAAGACCGAACCACGCGCCGGGTGAAATCCCCCGTTGCGTTTCCTACGTTCAACATTACTACTTCCGAGCACCCTAAGAAATGGCGAGATAACAAAGTGACCGCGATTCATCGCATCGAGTCGATCTTGATGGCGAGCAGCACGCGTCGACCGACCGGAGGCGATGAACCAACGAGTCCGTATTGTAAAATAACGCATTATGACACGAGATCTCCACATCGGCCACCTCAGCCGCGATTACATCGCCAGCCATGCGCCAAATGAAGTTTCGCCAGTCTAAACGACACTGGGATCGATAGTGCCTAATACTCCGGCTCGACTGCGTGATCTTGCCTGGTGGATGGGTGAAGACGAGCGCCGCCACGTTGACCTGCTACAAGAATCTTCGCAACGCAACCACATGAGACACGCTCTTAAGCGCGAATTGCTGAGCCCATGGCCAACCGGTCGACCGAACACGGTGGGGACGGCGACGCGGGATTTAGCATACCGCTGACGAACTGGTCGCCGTTCGGCGATGATTCGTACGCGATAGGTCGCGTGGGTTCCGATTCTCCTTGACGAGCTCCGCGAGCTCCCGAACCACCAACACGAACTGAACGACCGCCGAATTGGTGTTGGTCTGGGCCCAGCAGACCGCGATGCGCAACGGCTCCGCGTCCAGCAGCGGCAACCACACGATGTCGGGACGCACGTAGTACTCCGCCATGGACGCCGACACGATGCAGATGCCTGGCCCGACGGCCACCTGCTCGAGGAGTTCCTCGACATTGTCGTTGGCCGGTCCCCAGACCGGCTCGGATCCGTCCGGCCGGGGCACCACGCCCCACCAGTTGACCCATTCCTTGGGCGCGTGACGCGCCCTTGGCATCGGCTCCCCGCGCAGGTCGGCGAGCACCACACTGGATTGGTCGGCCAGCCGGTGGCCCACCGCCATGCCGACCATGCGATGTTCCTGCGCCACGACCTCGGCCTGTAATCCCGTGAGATCCGCGGGCAACCACACGAACGCGACATCCACGAGGCCCTGCCGTAACGCGTCCGCCTCACCACCCCAGTCGAACCTTCTCGGTTCGACGGTGATGCCGGGATAGCGCTCGACGAAGACGGCCCTCGCCTTGGTGGTCAGTGGACCGGCACCGGTGGCCACGAACCCGACCCGGATCGTCCTGGCCTGATGCGCGGCGATCGCACGGACCTCCCGCTGTGCGGATTCCCAGTCCGAGACGAGCTTTCGCGCGGACGCCAGCAACGCCGTGCCGGCCGACGTCAGGCTGACGTCCCGGCTGTCCCGCGCGAACAGGGCGATGTCCAGGTCGTTCTCTAGTTGCCGGATCTGCCGGCTCACGGCCGGCTGCGAGACGAACAAACGCTCCGCCGCGCGGGTGAAACTGAGTTCCTCGGCCACTGCGATGAAGTACCTCAGTGTCCGGGTTCCGACATCCATCCGACCCTCTTCCACTCATCGATGTCCTTACGCTATGGCAAGGATGCGTGAAAGCGCGTCGGCCGATGTGGTGGACCCGGTGGGCCATCCGTACTTCGTTATGTCACGGACAGTTTCACCCCATTGGCTCCTGCATTACCACACTCTGGTCCAGGCCAGTGTGCCTGATCATCTCGGCGACCTCGGGACGCGCGCCGACCAGCACGATCTCCACCGATCGTCCCAGCCGCTGATGGGCGAACACCAGGCTGCGCAGGCCGGCGGAGGACAGCCGGGTCAGGTCCGCCATCAGGAACACCACCCGCGTGGGACGCTGCTCGGCCACCTCGTTGATCAGCCGATTCAGTTGGCCGGCCGACCTGGCGAGCAATTCGCCGCTGATTCTGATCGTGGCGACGCCGTCGGAGATATGGCTACTGGAATGGAAGGTCATGGCTTATCGCTCCCTTGGTCAGATGTCTTCCGTGCGGCAAGCACCACGACGGAGCGCGCACCGATCCACCGCCGCGACTGATCGGTCAGCAGCGGTTCGCTACCGGGCTCGTGTGCGTCGTGAGGTGCCGGTGCCGAGGTGTCGGCGAACAGGTGCCAGGCCAGCCCGTCCGGCGGCGCCGGTAGGTCGAGCTCGTGGCCCTCCCACCGCGCGTTGGCCGCCACGTACACGCAGTCGTGCCAGAGGTTCGTCCGCTGGTGCAGCAGCACGGCGAAGAACCGGCTCTCCGCCGACCAGTCCGGGCTGCCCTGCCGCGCTCCGTGCCAACTCACCGCCGTCTCGGCGGGGTAGGCCGGCATGCGCAGCACCGGATGGGCGTGGCGAAACGCGATGGCACGGCGGGTGAACTCGAACAGGTCGGCGTTCTGGTCCACAAGGGACCAGTCCAACCAGGACAGTGGACCGTCGTGGCAATACGCGTTGTTGTTGCCGTGCTGCGTCCTGCCTACTTCGTCACCGGCGAGCAACATGGGAATCCCCTGGCTCGTCAACAGAATCAGCAATGCGTTGCGCATTTGCCGCCGGCGCAGCGCGATGATCTCCTCGTCATCGGTTTCGCCCTCGTGTCCACAGTGCCACGAGTTGTTGACGTTCTCGCCGTCGCGTCCACCCTCGCCATTGGACTCATTGTGTTTCTCGTTGTAGGAGACCAGATCCGCGAGGGTGAACCCGTCGTGCGCGGTCACGAAGTTCACCGATGCCGTCGGGCCGCGCTCGCCGTACAGGTCGGGCGAACCAACGAACCGCGTCGCCATGTCTCCGGCGACGCCGGGGTCGCCCTTGATGAACCTGCGCAGCGTGTCGCGGTACCGGCCGTTCCACTCCGACCAGCGGCCGTAACTGGGGAAGCCGCCCACGAGGTACAGGCCAGCCGCGTCCCACGCCTCCGCGATGAGCTTGCAGTCGCGCAGCACCGGGTCGCTGGCCAGCGCGCCGACCAGCGGCGGATCGGCGAGCGGCGTGCCGTCCGCGTCGCGGACCATGATCGCGGCCAGGTCGAACCGGAAGCCGTCGACGTGGAATTCCGTCGCCCAGTAACGCAGGCAGTCCACCACGAAGCGGCGCACGACCGGGTCGTTGCAGTTCACCGTGTTCCCGGTGCCGCTGAAGTTGTGGTAGTCCCCGTCCGGCGTCAGCATGTAGTAGGTGCGATTGTCCAGGCCGCGAAACGAGATCGTCGGGCCGCGCTCGTCGCCCTCCGCGGTGTGGTTGAACACCACGTCGAGGATCACCTCGATGCCGGCCTGGTGCAGCCGCTTGATCAGGTTCTTCAGCTCGTGGACCGGCGACGCGTGGCGTCCGGCCGCGTACGACGCCTTGGGGGCGAAGAATCCGACCGTGCTGTAGCCCCAGTAGTTGTACCGCCACTGCCCGCTGTCCTCGTCGAACCGCGCGTTCTCCAGCTCGTCGAACTCGAACACCGGCATGAGTTCGACGCAGTTGACCCCGAGCCGGCGCAGGTACGGGATCTTGTCGACCAGCCCGTCGAACGTGCCGGGACTGGTCACCTTCGAGGACGGGTGCCGGGTGAACCCGCGCACGTGCGCCTCGTAGATCACCAGCCGCTCGGGCGGGAGCGCTGGCCGCCGGTCGCCCGCCCAGTCGAAGTCGTCGTCGACCAGCCGGGATCGCCACGGCGTCGGCCACTTCGGGCCGTCCCGCTCGCCCCACACCTCGGCACCGCCGAGCAGCTTCGCGTACGGGTCGACCAGCAGCGCGCTGGGATCGAACCGGTCGCCGTCGCCTGGCTGGAATGGCCCGTCGGCCCGGTAGCCGTACTCGATCGACCCGGGGGTGACGCCGAACACCGTCATCGCGTAGACCCCGCCCACCCGGAACGATTCCGGAAAGGGCAGCGTGGCGAGCGGCTCGCGCTCGCCACGCTGGAACAGCACCAGGGTCATGGCCGTCGCCCGGCTGGAACACACCGCGAAGTTGATCCCGCCAGGCACCTCGGTGGCGCCCAGCGGTAACGGCCGCCCCGCCCGCACCCCGAATCCGGAGATCCAGTGTGTCGGGTACCCGGCTCGGGCCACCGTCATCGCCGGTCCACCGGCGCCAGGTGGGCGCGCACGACCAGGTCGTGCTCCGATTCGGGCAGGCGCACGGTCATCGCGTTCGCGTCGAACGCCGCGTACGGCCGCCCGTCCACCTCGACCCACTCCAGCCGCGCCCTGCCGGGGGGCAGCGCGTCCGGTGCCACGCGGAGAATCCGGTCGGTGAACCCGTCCGGGCGCGGCCGGAACCACAGGGTCAGTGGCTCGCCGCGAATCAGCAACCGGCCGTACACAGTGGACAGGAACGCCAGCTCCGCGGCGTGGTACATGCTCATGGAGTGGCTGCCCTTGAGGCGCTCGGTGCCGAGCAGGTAGGGGTGGCCGTCGGCGAGCACGTTGAAGTAGACCCCGCCCTCGTCGTGGTCGAGGAAGAACGCGTTGTAGAACGCCTGCGCCTCGCGCGCGTGCCGAAGAAAGTCCGCGTCGCCGGTGTTTCCGGCGAGCACGAGATAGGCCAAAATGGCCTGTTCCTGTTGCCACCACGCCTTGCGGTCGTGCCAGACCAGCCGGTTCACATCCTCACCGTCGCCGAGGAGCCGGTTCATCACGTCGTACCAGCCGCCGCGTTGCCGGTCACTGCCAATCCTGGGCAGCGACCGGCCGATCCGCTCCGCCAGGTCCACATAGGACCCCTTGGGGCGGATCGCGTTCATCCGCATCATGTTCCACGCGATCTTCAGGTTGTGCCCCACCACCGCGCGATTCTGCTGCCAACCCCACTCCCGGTCCGGTGTCCAGTCGCCGTGGAACCGTTCCTGGACGAACGGGCTCGCGTCCTGGCCGGTGGTCTCCGGGAAATGCTCGACGATGAGGTCGAAGGTCTCCGCGAGCATCGCCGCGTGCTCCTCGGCGCCGGTAGCGAGAAAGAGGTTGATCAGGTACGCGGGCGCGTGGTCGCCGATCGAATTCCAGTTCTTTCGCGACTGGTTCGGGCCAAGCGACTCGTGATGCGGACTGAGCATGATCGGATCGACGTGCGAGTAGTACCCGCCGCGAACGGTGTCGCGGAAGAACCGCGTGAACAGTCGGAGCGTGCCGTCGATGTCCGCCCGGATTCGGGGATCTCCGGTGATTCGGTAGTTCTGCGTCGGCCCCACCAGCGCGTAGATCTGCTCGTAGGCCGGAATGGCCCGGTAGTCATCACCGAACTCCGAGGTGAACATCTTCGACTCGACGCCGTCGCGCACGTCGATGCCGTGATACCAGTACACGACGTCCTCGTCGTCATCGACGAAGCGCATGTGCTCGCGCAGGTATTCGGTGCCGCGCTCGGCCACGCCGAGGAAGTCCTCGTCGCCTGTGAGCATGTACGCCGACGCCATGCCGTACACCAGTCGCGAGATGGTGTCGGTCTCCTGGACGTGGTTGTCGGACTTGTCGCCACCGAGCCGGATGATGGTGCGGTAGTCCCGGTAGTCGACCGGATTCGCGTCGACGAACTGGGCGTGGCGGTAGAACCGCGCCAGCTCGGCGAGCTGGCGCGGCCACCAATCCGGTTCCTCGAAGCGGTACTCCCCCGCCCGCCGGCCAACGAACATCAACCGCTTCGCGTCGAAGGTGAAGCCACCGCGCTCGGGGTAGCACAGGCCGTACACGAACACGTGCCGGCCGGCCGTGAGCAGGTCGGGAATCCCGGCCGTCGCGTCCTCGAACGGCTCGCCGAGGTTGCGCAGCACTTCGGCGGACGTGGTGTCCGTGATCCTTGCCCGCACCTCGCGATCGTCGCTGGTGCGCAGGTCGAGCAGCCCGCGCTCCGCGTCGAACGCCGTCACATAGCCCGCCACCAGGTCGGAGAAAACCTGATTCGGTCGATATTCAGCGGCCATTACTCACTCCCGGTCGAAACGACCTGGTCGGCTTCGTCAGCGGTCGCCGGAAAAGCGACTGACGACGCCGCGCGCGCGGGGCACGCGCGGCGACCAGGTCGATGAGCGTGCGGGCGAACAGGTGACACACGTCGGCGCTGCGCCCGGTCACCAGGTCCCCGTCGACGACCACGTCCTGGTCGCTGTACACCGCACCCATGTTGTGCACATCGCTGATGAGGTTGTTGTGGCAGGTCACCCGTCGTCCCGCGACCACGCCGGCGATCGGCGACACCAGCCACATGCCGTGGCAGATGATCCCCTTGACCACCTCGGGCTGGGCGAACGCCCTGCTCAGCAGTTGGACCGCCGGCGCGTGGGTGCTCCCGTCCTCGCTGTAGCGCAGCCGGTCGGACACCATCCCGGATGGCACGATCAGCGCGTCGAAGCCACGCAACTGGTCGTCATCGACCGCCTCGAGGTCACCGTCCACAGTGAACGGGATCTGGTATTCGTGACCGGTGAAGGTGAGCGAGTCCTGCCCCCACAGCCTGGTGAGGAATCGCACCTCGGCGCCTTCCTCCGCGAATCTCCTCTGGTAGTAGTGAATCTCCGGTTCGACGTAGTCGGTTTCCATCAGGATCGCGATCGTCCTGCCGGTCAGCCGGCCGCCCTCCGCCGGCGGTATCTCGACCATCGCTTCACTCACCCCGCTCACCAGGTCGCCAGGTCGACGAGGAACGGGCCGTCGTGTGCCAGCATCCGCCGCACCGCGTCGGCCACCTGGCCTGGCTCGGTCACCCGGATGCCCGCCACGCCGAGACCCCTGGCCAGCTCGACGAATCCGATCTCGGGATGGGACAGGTCGAACCCGCTTGGGAACTCGTGCTGGACGACGCCCCGCTCCCGCCAGTACTGCTCGATGTTCAGGTCGAGTAGCTGATACCGGC